>RRZU012109397.1_pt1 | contig 17343 bp, 16 predicted proteins | sample 2165561 | NCBI WGS metagenome assembly RRZU01 (sample SAMN10456909, study PRJNA506462) | wastewater metagenome | isolation source: wastewater sludge | place: USA: Moscow, Idaho | reverse complement strand
GTGATGGGCAATCCCATCGCTCACAGCAAATCCCCGCGCATTCATGCCCTGTTCGCCGCCCAGACCGGCCAGCATCTCGAATACCGCGCCATCCTGGTCGAACCGGGCGGTTTCGCCGTCGCCGCGCGAGCCTTTCGGGAAGCGGGCGGCAAGGGCGTGAACGTGACCGTGCCGTTCAAGCAAGACGCCTGGGTGTTCGCCGATCTGCTGAGCGCTCGCGCCGAGCGGGCAGGGGCGGTCAACACGCTCACCCTGGAGCCGGGCGGCGTGCGCGGCGACAACACCGACGGGGTCGGACTGGTGCGGGATCTGGCGGTCAATCACGGCTACCGGCTGGCGGGTCAGCGGGTTTTGCTGCTGGGCGCGGGCGGCGCAGCGCGCGGTGTCTTGCAACCGCTGCTGATGGAAAAGCCGGCGCAACTGGTCATCGCCAATCGCAGCGCCGGCAAGGCCCTGGAGCTGGCGCTGCGCTTCAGCGATCTGGGACGGGTCTCCGCCAGCGGTTTCGCCGAGTTGGCGGGACGGCAATTCGATTTGATCGTCAACGCCACGGCGGCGGGTCTGAGCGATGCGGCGCCGCCGTTGCCGGCGGGCGTGCTGGCGCCGGGCGGCTGGTGCTACGACCTGATGTACGGCAACGAACCGACCGCGTTCGTGCGCTGGGGGCGGGAGCAGGGCGCCGCCCAATCCCTGGACGGCTTGGGGATGCTAGTGGAACAGGCGGCGGAGTCGTTCCACCTGTGGCGCGGCGTCTGGCCAGATACAAGGCCGATCATCGAAGCATTGCGGAGCGGCTAGACAAGCCTGTTGTGCAGAGATGATGGCCCTCGCCTGTTCTCGGTGTGCCCATGTGCCCGTCTTGGTCGCTTCTTAGCGCTTCGGTGGAATTGGTCTCGGTGGATCGATTTGATAGCCGGTCCGCTGGAAGATGGTAGCGGTTTTCTGGGCGACGGCGATGGTACCGCTGCGCGGTCCGGTGGTGGAGTTAGGCGCAATGGTAAAATTGATCATACCGTTACCGGTTCCGCTCTTGCTGCCCGTGAGGATAATCCAGGGGACGTTGCTACGGGCCGTCCACGGGCACTGGCTGGTCGTGACGACGGTGAGGGTGCCGGTACCGCCAGCGGCTCCAAAGATCGGTTTGAGGGGCGTTGGAATGAGTTTGAGGTTGGGATCGCAGGCGGGTTTCTCTGGCGCTTGTCCGGTGCGTTGATAATTGCCGCGCCCCGTACTCCACAGCACCTTTGCGTTCGCGGTGCCTGGTATGTCGTAAGCCAACAGACCGGTGTGCGTCGAGCCGATCACGATTTCCAGATCGGCGTCGCCGTCGATGTTCGCCAGCGTCGGAGCCGGTAACGCGCCGCCTGAGTCGGCCCCTGTCGGTGGTAAAGGCACGCTGAACAACTGTGTTCCCTGCCAGTTGACGATCTTCAAATCACCGCGTTGATTGCTGCCCTTTTGCGTCCAGGTGGTGAAAATCACTTCAGTCTTGCCGTCGCCATCGAGATCGGCAGCCAGCGGCTCGGAGGCGAAGCGGTACGGGCCGCCGGTATATACTTCGAACGGCCAGTTGTATTTCTCGGTTTTATCGAGCCAGTAGGCGTGTAGGCGGCCATCGTAAGAGGGGTACAGAATTTCTTTGAAACCGTTACCATCCAAATCGGCGATGACCGGGTTTGGCTGGTTGTTCTCGATAATGTTGTAGTTTTCGGTCAGCGGTGCGGCGTATGCGTCAGGCGCGGGGATGGCGGTCCAATTAAAGCCGTTCCCCGACCAGCGCGTGCGGTCGGTCTTGAAGATAAACGGCATTTCGTATAGGTCGGTGTAGGGGCTCGTGCCGCAGTTATAAACATTGCCGACGATGATGATTTCCAGAATGCCGTCGCCGTTCACATCGGCAATCGAGGGGGCCGAAGCGGCAAAGTTGGGCCGATGTTCCGCGCCGCAGTTGGCCCAGCCCCGTAAATCCACGGCGTGATCGACATGCACCCCCACGCGCGCCCACGGCTTGTTTTGCCCGCCGACCGTGCCGTAAATGGCGTTTGCGCGCATCGGCGAACCATCATCGTTGAACGCGGCCGTGTAGTGGGTGTCGTTCGGGCCGATGATTTCGCCGCGCCCGTCGCCGTCGAGGTCGGCCACGCCGACGTTCTCGTTGTAACAGCCGGCCGCGTAGCCGCTGGTGTCGCTGTCCACCATCTTCGGCCAACCGGGGCGCAGCGCGCCGGTGTGCTCGTAAACGAACCATTGGTTGTCGGAGCGCGTCGAGCACACGATGATTTCCTTATCGCCGTTGCCGTCGATATCGGTCACGGCCAAGCTGCGGATTTCGTTGCTAGTGCCGGTCGGTTGAATCGGCCAGCCCGGATAAGTGGCGCCGGTTCCGGTGTAAACCGAAATGTAGCCCGAGCCATCGCCGGTGACGATTTCGAGCGAGCCGTTGTTGTCCAGATCCGTTACGACGATGCCCGGCCAGAGCCGGTCACCGCCTGGCGAACTGGCGTGCCACTCGACCGCACCGGTCGCGCCGTTGACCGCCATCAGCGTATAGCCGCCCCACAGCACTTCCATCTGACCATCGTTGTCGATATCGGCGACGGCGGGCGAAGCGTACCAGCCGGTCTCGCACCACGATCCCGGCCAACAGCGCGACCACTTCAATGTCGGGGCACCGATGGCGGCGGTTGCGTTACGTAATGGTACGAGTGGCGAAAGTGGGCCAATCAACAATACGCTACCGATCAAGATCGAAGGAAGAAAAGGGGGTAATTTTTTCATATTTTCAGCGCTGCGGTGGAATTGGTCTCGGTGGATCGATTTGATAGCCGGTCCGCTGGAAGATGGTAGCGGTTTTCTGGGCGACGGCGATGGTGCCGCTGCGCGAGCTGGCCGTGGAGTTGGGCGAGACGGTGAAGGTGACCGTGCCACTCCCGGTCCCGCTCTTGCTGCCGGTGAGAGTGATCCAGGAGACATTGCTGCGGGCCGTCCACGGGCACTGGCTGGCTATGACGACCGTTAGGGTGCCGCCGCCGCCGGTGGGACCGAAGACCGGTTTGAGGGGCGTCGGAATGAGTTTGAGGTTGGGGTCGCACACAGACGCCTTCTCCACCGCGCCGATGTCCACCGTACCGTTCGAGATGCGTGGGAATCCGGGGCCGCGCTGGTCGGTGGTGACACCGGCGGGAATCAGGGTGTTGTCGCCGGTGTCAATCGCCGGGCTGCCCGCGACCGGCAGGTGGGTCTTGGTCGGGCCGCCATTGTTGGCTAGCGGGCCGATGATTTGGCTGAGGGCTACACCTGCCGGTGGCACCACATCGCTGGGTGCCAGCGTAATTCCCCAACCCCCCACTCCAGAATCCCCATTCATGCCGAATAGATTGTGGCCTTGAGAGGTGAGGATTCCGGAAATGAAGCTGTAAATCTCCTTGGGTGCCGGAGCGCTGTTACCAGCTATCAAGCTATTGCCAACGAATAAGGTACCTGTTTGGATCATGATGCCGCCTCCACTCATATCTGCCGAGTTCCCTGACACAGTACTATTCATAACTGTCAGCGATCCACTGGAGTCGTTAAGAATACCGCCGCCCCACCTAGTGGTCGAGTTTCCGGATAGGGTGCTGTTAGTGACGGTCATAATGTCGAAATTTCTTATCCCGCCTCCACCTTGGGGGGAAATCCCGGATACTGAATTCCCTGACAAAGTACTGTTGGTGATGGTCCATGTACCCCAAGTATTATCAATACCCCCACCTCCTCCGGCGGCTGAGTTCCCGGACAACGTGGTGCTAGTGATGGTCACCGAAGCATTCCCATTATTGCTAATTCCACCACCATCACCGTTCCCAGCCGAATTTCCGGACAGGGTACTGTTGGTAATAGTCAGCGTGTCGCCAGAACAGAAGATGCCACCCGCCCCCAAATTGGGCCGAATTTCCGGATAGGGTACTGTTGGTAATAGTCACTGTACCGCCCGCACTGAAAATACCGCCTCCAGTAGAGGCCGAATTTCCCAATAGAGTGCTATTGTTTATAGTCAGCTTACCCCCATTGTTCCTAATGCCTCCACCCCATGAGTGGAATTCCCTGACAAAGTGCTGTTGGTGAGGGTCAGTGTGCCACTGTTGTTAATGGCGCCATTCTGTCCATCCTGAATAGTTAGATCGGAAAAGTTAGCTGTTACGCCGCTATTGATTGCAAAAAAGCCCAGAGCGTTATTCCCCTTTATGGAGAGGTTTTTCCCCAGCCCGTTAATCGTGAGATTGTCGGTGATGGTGAAACCGCCCGTGGTCAGCAGAATGCCGCTGAGGCCCGCCTGAAACACGATGGTGTCGTTGCCCGCCGCGTTGTTGGCATCGAGAATGGCCTGGCGCAGCGAACCGATGCCGCTGTCGTTCAGGTTGGTGACGGTGAAGGTGGCGGCGAGCGCAGAGGGGGGCAAAATCAGTGCCAGAAAAATTCCACATGCCCCGATATATCCCAAAACCCGCCTCGGAAAGATGAGAACATCTCGAACTCCCATGGGTAATCTCCTCGTATCAAAAACAATTAATGTAGGGTGAGCGCCAGCATCGGCGGGTTGGCTGCGGCAAGAGCGCCACAGCGGAGAATCGCCGATGTGGCGCAGGAAATTATAGGAGAGCGTTACAGGCAAAGCTATTGAATGAATTGATATAAAAAATCAATAGCTAAATGCTTGTTTTGTAAATATTAAGAGACGGTGGATGAAGGGCGTTTCCAACAGGGTGTGCTCAACCCTCTTCCTCCCGCAAACCCCGCACCTCCGCCTCGCTCAAGCCGGTCTTTTCCGCCAGCAACCGATCATCGGCGATCACCTCCAGCAAACTTCGGGCGATGCGCAATCGCTCTTGTCGCTGGCCTTCCTGTCGGCCTTCCTGTCGGCCCTCCTTGTGGCCTTCCTCAAGTCCCTCGGCGAACACCTCCTGATAAAAGCGGGTCTGTTTCAATTCCACATTGAAGATGTCCAGCATTTTCCTGATCTCCTCCCGCGACAAGCGCGGCAATTTGTACACCAGCAACGTCTCCACCCAGTCCACCAGCGCCACGCCGGTTAGACCCTCGTTCGCCGCTGATTTTTCCGCCAACAATGCCTTGGCTTCGGCCACCACCACCTCCGGCGGAGCCAAAATCAAACCCAGCACCCGCACGCCCCGGCTCGGCGTCGGCTCGCGGAGCGCTTCCTCCAGATACACCCGTTTGACCCAAGGATCGGCCAGCAATCTCTCGTAGGCCGCTTCCACCGCTCCCTCCGCCGCCCGGTTCGGGAACACCGTCACCGCCCGCCACGCCCGGCGCGGCGGACGCCGATACAGGTACAGAAACAGTTCCGAAAACCAGCGGGCATGAAAATCCGAGTCGCGCTGAAACTGGGTCTCGACGAACACCAGCGGCCAGTCCGGCCGATCATCCGGCGGTACCAGTACCCCATCCAGCCGGAAGCCCGTTTGTTTAATTTCTTCGGCGCGCAGCGTATAACCCGTCGTCGTCGCCTCCAGCCCCGCCAGTTCCAAGACCAGCTCCGGCCATTCCTGAAACAGTCGATAAAATAGACTATCCGTTTTCATCCTTTTCCGCTCCCCTCTCGCAACCCCCGAACCTCCTCGACGCTCAACCCGATTCGCCCCGCCAGCAGCCGATCATCGGCGATCTCCTCCAGCAAACTTCGGACGATGCGGAGGCGTTCCTGCCGCTGGTCTTCCGCCCGATCCTGCCGCAAACCGCGCCGCTCCCGTTCCCGCATCCACTGCGCCCATCGTTCCGCCAGCATCGCTTTCACCTCGCGCAAATCGTCGATCTCTTGAATCACTGCGCCCGGCAAACACCGCCGCAGAAACACCCGTCGCAACCAAATCCCAAACGCTCGCCGCAACGACCGTTGCTCGGGTGTCGCCAACCACGCCAGCAGATCGTCCACCACCGCCTGCAACTCGTCGTAGCCTCGGCTCCGATCCAACCGGAACAGCGCCGCCGCCAGATTTTCTATTCCGGCCAGCGGGCGCTTGAGGATAATCCGCCCATGTTCTACCCCCAGGCTGATCTCAATAGACCGAAATGGCGGATAGGGCGATAGGTATCGCGGGATCGGCAATCAGTGCCGTCAGCCAGTGAGGGAGCTTGGTGTCCTGTTCGATCCACCGCAGCCAGACATGGGTATCAAGCACCAGCATTGCGCTAAATCCTGAACGCATCGGCATCGCCGGCGATCTGCCGGGCGGTGCGGTCGAACGCGGCGTCCGCTTCCTCATCGGTCATGGCCGGTTCAAAGGGATTATAGTCGTGAAAGGTGATCGAGCCTTTTAGCGACAGAGGAGGGACACGGCGAGACGCGGGCGGTGCATTGGTTTCATCCAGAACGGTCACGATGATGCGAGCCTGGTCAAGAGGCGGGGCTTCGCCGATCCAGTGAATCTGGCCGTGTGTATAGATCGCTTCGTGGCTTTTCAGCATCGCGGTTTATCCTTAGTGGTGCCGGTCAACAGCGGAAACCATATTGAACGGTCTCCGTCGGCGCCAATTCCCGCAGCACGGCATCCTACAAGGTTGGCTGCAACGGTCAGGTGTTCGGCTAGAATGACCGGCGCGGCGTCCGCATCCGGTTTTGGCGCGCTCAAGCGGCGGTCTTCAGCCCAGCTTGGAAACGGAAGGCTAGGCTATCTCAGAATCGGGCGAAACGGTAGAGAAGACGGCGACGGAAAAACATTCGCCGAATTCCCTCTCCCTCCGGATACCCGTTTTCACGGGTATGACGATCAAAGTTTCCAGCGAAAGTCCTGATCAATGATGCAAAATCTGACTCAAAAACAGCTTGGTCCGATCCGATTTCGGATGGGTGAAAAACTCTTCCGGGGAGTTCTGTTCGATGATTTCGCCGCCGTCCATGAAGATCACCCGATGGGCGACGGTCTTGGCGAAGCCCATCTCGTGGGTGACGCAGATCATGGTCATGCCGTCCTCGGCCAGCGCCACCATGGTGTCCAGCACCTCTTTGATCATCTCCGGGTCCAGCGCCGAGGTCGGCTCGTCGAACAGCATGATCTTCGGGTTCATGCACAGGCTGCGGGCGATGGCGACCCGCTGTTGCTGGCCGCCGGATAGCTGCCCCGGATACTTGAGCGCCTGCTCGGGGATTTTGACCCGTTCCAGATAGCGCATCGCGGTCTCTTCCGCCTGTTTGCGCGGCAGCTTGCGCACCCAAATCGGCGCCAGCGCGCAGTTCTCCAGCACCGTCAGATGCGGGAACAGGTTGAAGTGCTGAAACACCATGCCGACCTCGCGGCGGATGCGCTCGATCTGTTTGACGTCGTTGTTGAGTTCCTGACCGTCCACCACGATCCGGCCGCGCTGGTACTCCTCCAAGCGGTTGATGCAGCGGATGGTGGTGGATTTGCCGGAACCGGACGGGCCGCAGACCACGATGCGCTCGCCCTTGCGGACGGTCAGGTTGATTTCCTTGAGAACGTGAAAGGCGCCATACCACTTGTGGACGCCCTGCATCTCGATCATGACCTGATCGGACAACGGTTTTTGGGTCGGAGACGACGATGGGTTCATCGGATGGATTCCTAACGCTTGTGCCCGGTGTGCAGGCGTTTTTCCAAACTCTGGCTGTAGCGGGACATCCCGAAGCAAAACAGCCAATAAACGGCGGCGGCGAACACGTAACCCTCGGTGGAAAAGCCCAGCCACTCCGGGTTGGTGGTGGCGTTGTGGACGATGTTCATCAGGTCGAACAGGCCGATGATCAACACCAGCGAGGTATCTTTGAACAGGGCGATAAACGTGTTGACGATACCGGGGATGACCAGTTTCAGGGCCTGCGGCAGCACGATCAGGCCCATGGTTTTCCAGTAGCCCAACCCCAGCGCGGCGGCGGCCTCGATCTGGCCCTTGGGGATCGCCTGCAAGCCGCCGCGCACCACTTCGGCCATGTAGGCGGCCTGGAACAGGGTGACGCCGATCAACGCCCGCAGCAGCTTGTCGAAGTTCATCCCGGCCGGCAGGAACAGCGGCAGCATCACCGAGGACATGAACAGCACGGTGATCAGCGGCACGCCGCGCCAGAACTCGATGAACGTCACGCACAGGGTTTGAATCGCCGGCATTTGGGAGCGCCGGCCCAGCGCGAGCAGCACGCCCAGCGGCAAAGCGGCGGTCATGCCGACGCCCGCGATCACCAGGGTCAGCAGCAGCCCGCCCCAACTGCTGGTGTCCACCGCCGACAGGCCGAGGATTCCGCCCTTGAACAGCACGAAGGCCACCAGCGGATAGACGACCAGCAAGCCGATCCCCAGCCGCATTTTGAGTTGATCGGGCACGGCGCGGACAAACAGCGGCGCGGCGCCGAGAACGAGCAGCACGACGGCGAGGTTCACCCGCCAGCGTTGCTCGTCCGGGTAAAAACCGTACATGAACTGATCGAAATGGACCCGGATGAACACCCAGCAAGCGCCGCCGTTCGCCGAACACGCTTCGCGGCTCTCGCCGCTCCAGGTGGCGTCCAGAAACACCCAGCGCAGCGCGGGCGGGATGAGGACATAGAGCAAATACAGCGCCAGCAGGGTGAGGGCGGTGTTCGACGGCGACGAGAACAGGTTGCGCCGCAGCCAGCCGAGGGCGCCGACGGCGCCGGGCGGTGGCGGCAGGTTCGGATGAGGAACGCGCGATTCGGCCATGCGCTATCGCTCCACCAGGGCCACGCGGCGGTTGTACCAATTCATCGCCAGCGAGATCAGCAGGCTGATGGTCAGGTAGACCGCCATGGTGATGGCGATGCACTCGATGGCTTGGCCGGTCTGGTTGAGCACGGTGCCGGCGAAGGCGGAAACCATGTCGGGATAGCCGATGGCGGCGGCCAGCGAAGAGTTTTTGGTCAGGTTCAGATATTGGTTGGTCAGCGGCGGAATGATCACCCGCAGCGCCTGCGGCAGGATGATGAGCCGCAAGGTCATGCCGGGATTGAGTCCCAGCGAGAACGAAGCCTCGGTCTGGCCGTGGCTGACCGCCTGGATGCCGGCCCGCACGATTTCGGCGATGAAGGCGGCGGTGTAAATGGTCAGCGCCAGCAACAGCGAGGCCATTTCCGGGATCACCACCCAGCCGCCCTGAAAGTTGAAGCCCCGCAATTCCGGGACCTGCCACTCCAGCGGCGAGCCCGCCAACCAGAACGTCAGCAGCGGCAGGCCGAGCAAGAGTGCCAGCGAGACCGAAAGCGTGGGGAACTGCCGGCCGGTCGCCATCTGGCGGAGCCGCGCCCACCGCGCCACCAGCCAAGCGGCCACCGCCGCGATGCCAAACGCCACCACCACCCAGCCGAAACCGTCCAGAAACTGCGGGGCGGGGACATACAATCCCCGAATGTTCGCGAACGCGACATCGCCCAGGCTCAGGCTCTGGCGCGGAGACGGCATCGCCCGCAACACGGCGAAGTACCAGAAAAAGATTTGCAGCAACAGCGGAATGTTGCGGAAGGTCTCGATGTAGACCAGCGCCAGCCGGGAAATCAGCCAGTTTTTGGACAGGCGGGCGACGCCGATCACGAAGCCCAGCAGCGTGGCCAGAACGATACCCAGCGCCGACACCAGCAGGGTGTTGAGCAGCGCGACCCAAAACACCCGGCCGTAGCTGGAGGTCGGGGAGTAGGGGATGAGGCTCTGGATGATGTCGAACCCGGAAGACGAGGACAGGAAGCCGAAGCCGGACGCGATGCCCAGTCGGCGCAGGTTGGCCTGGGTGTTCTCGAAAATATACAGGCCAAAAGCGAAGGTGGCGACGAGGGCGATCACCTGAAAGGCGATAGCTCGGGTTTGCGGGTTGTTCCAGAACGGCGGTTTGACCGGGGTGGAGATCGGCTCGGTCATGGGATTCCCGGAAGTTCGGTGAGAGCCTGCGAGAACCCCTCGCTCCCGTGCGCGGAAGAGAGGGGTCGGAGGTAGGGGGCCAGAACGGCGCTCAACGGACCGGCGGCGCGTACTGCAAGCCGCCCTGATTCCACAGCGCGTTCAGGCCGCGCTCGATCTTCATCGCGCTGCCCTTGCCGACGTTGCGGTCGAAGATTTCACCGTAATTGCCGACCTGTTTGATCACGACCGCCATCCAGTCGTTGGCCAAGCCGAAATCTTTGCCCTTGTCGCCCTCGACGCCGAGCAGGCGTTTCACATCGGGATTGGTGGATTTTTTCATCTCTTCGACATTTTTGGAGTTGACGCCCAGTTCTTCGGCGTTGACCATGACAAAGAGGGTCCACTTGACGATGTCGAACCATTCTTCATCGCCATGGCGGACCATGGGGCCGAGAGGTTCTTTGGAGATGACCTCCGGCAGCACGAAATACTCGTCCGGCTTGGCCAGCTTGATGCGCTGGGCGTAGAGCTGCGACTGGTCGGAGGTCAACACGTCGCAGCGGCCGGCTTCCAGCGACTTGGCGCTTTCGTCGGACTTGTCGTAGCTGATGGGCGTGAACTTCATCTTGTTGGAGCGGAAATAGTCGCTCAGGTTGAGTTCGGTGGTGGTGCCGGCTTGGACGCAGACCGTGGCGCCTTCGAGTTCCTTGGCGCTCTTGACGCCGAGCTTCTTGTTGACCAGGAAGCCCTGGCCATCGTAGTAGGTGACACCGGCGAAGTGCATGCCTTGGGCGGAATCCCGGCTGGAGGTCCAGGTGGTGTTGCGCGACAGCACGTCGATTTCACCGGATTGCAGGGCGGTGAAACGCTCCTTGGCGGTGAGCGGGGTGAACTTGACCTTGGTCGAATCCCCGAACACGGCGGCGGCGATAGCCCGGCACACATCCACGTCGATTCCGTTGTAGCTGCCTTTTTCGTCGGCGTAGGAGAAGCCCGGCAAGCCATCGCTGACGCCGCATTTGATGAAGCCGTTTTTCTTGATGGCGTCCAAAGTGGTGCCGGCGTGGGCGGTGCCGGCGGTCAGCAACAGCGCGATGGAAGCGGTGGCGAAGGTTTGATACCGGGTCATGCGGCGTCTCCTCGAATTGGGCGTGATGGAAGCTGCTTTAGTTATAACCGGGCTCGGCCAAAAAGGTAGAGGGATAGCTGCAAATTCAAGTGATTGAGTTTAACATGGCCGCTACTTGTAGCATGAATCATGCCAGAAATTCGAGTTATGGCTCGAAATTGTCGTGTTTTGGGCATAATTATTACCAAATAGCGATTAATTGCCCTGTGGCAAACAAATTTTGAGGGCCAGCCTGCTTGATCGAGAATAGCGATAGGGGTTTTGCCCCTCCTCGGCAGCGAGGATGGGATGAGAATAGCACCTTCATCTGGATCGCGATGCACCATGATCGTGCGTCGACCGGTTTGCGGGCAGTGCGAGCGGATTTGCCGCCACGGATCTGGCCGATGCTGACGATGGCTCGGCCAAAGTCGCCATGACCACGCGCGTACTGGCGACCCGAGGGCTGTCCAACGTCCGCGATGCCTTCGACTTGGTTCGCGAGGCAATGGTGCCGGGTGAATTTCATCTGGGCGCGAGCCACGTCACCGAACACACCCCGCTGCGCCTGTCGGCGGATTCTTTTTTCCTGGAACCGGCCGATGGAGCGCCGGAAACCCATGTGGAGTGGTTGCTGGCATTGTGCCGGGAGCAGGATTTTGCCTTGGTTTGGCCGCAAAGCCGCTGGTCGTCGCTGCTAAAAGCGCAAGACCGCTTCGCCGCCCTCGGCGCGCGGTTGATCCTGCCGTGCCCGGACGCGGAGACCCTGGATGAGCTTCAGAACAAGGACCGCGCCAACGCGCGGCTGGCCGACGCGGGGGTGCCATTGCCTCAAACCCTGCGGGTCACCACCGGGGCGGAGTTTTCCGATGCCCTCGCCCTGCTGGGTGACGGCGGGCGGCGGGCATGCGTCAAGCCGGTTCGATCCATCTACGGGCTCGGGTTTCGGCTGATCGACGACGACAAGCGCTCGCTCGACCGATTGCTGGCGAACGACTGTTTCACCGTCGGCGGGGCCGAATTCGCGCGCTTGCTCGACACGGCGGAGGGCCGGCACCCCTTTCTCGCGATGGAATATCTGGCCGGCGACGAACGGTCGATCGATTGTCTGGCTCGCGAGGGACGGCTGCTGCGCGCCGTGGTCCGCCGCAAGCCCGCGAACGCCCATGGACGCTGGCAACTCATCGAGGAGAATCCCGAAAGTCGGGACATCGCGAGGCGCGTCATCGCCGCGTTCCGGCTCGACGGTTTGATCAACGTGCAAACGCGCGAGCGGATTTGTCCCGACGGTCGCCGGGAACAGTGTTTCCTGGAGGTGAATCCGCGCATGTCGGGCGGGATCGACATGGCGTGCCGCGCGGGTTTGAATCTGCCGTACTGGCTGTTGCGGTCGGTTGCCGGCACGGTCGCTGAAGCGGCGATTCCTTGGCCGGTCGCCGGCCTGCGCGTGGCCAAGATCGAACGGGCCGTGACGCTGTGATGGCGGGGAGGTAGCGGCCTGTGCGAGAACCGGAGTTGCGGACCTCGATCCATCGGATTCGGGCCGGCCGACTGACGATCCGGGTCCGGCGCGAAGAATTGCCGCTGGAGAAGTGCGTGGCCTACGCCACCCGCCAGAATCCCCGGCGGTTGTACCTGTTCGTCAGCAAAGTGCTGGGCAAGCACTGGCCGGTTCGGCCCAGCGTCATGCGCGATGTCCACCGTCGGCTCGCCGAAAAAATCGCCGATCTGCCGGGGCCGATGCTGGTGGTGGGGATGGCGGAAACCGCCACCGCTCTGGGGCGCGGCGTCGCCGAGGAAGCGGCATCGCGGAACGGGCGCGACGATATTCTGTATTTGCAGACCACCCGCTACCGCTTGTCGCGGCCGTTGGCCTTCGGGTTCGACGAATGCCACAGCCACGCCCCGGACCACGCGGTTTATCTGCCCGACCCGAGTTTGCAAGCCTTGTTTCGGGCGGCGCGGACGCTGGTGCTGGTGGACGACGAAATATCCACCGGACGGACGCTGATCGAGCTGGCTCGCGCCTATTTCAAGATCAATCCCCGGATCGAGCGAGTCGCGCTGGTTTGCATCACCAACTGGTTGAGCGGCGCGCGCCGTCGGGAGTTGGCGGCGTTGCTGGAGCGGCCGGTGCTATTTCCGGCGCTGATCGAGGGCGAATTCGCGTTCGAGCCGGACCCGGCATTTCCGCCGCCCGATTTGCCGGCGGTCGTCGCCGGGGCGGATCGCGGGCACGACGGGATAGTCGCCGATCCGGCGCGGACCGGATTGATCGCCGGGCGCTGGATCGCGCCCCGCTTGCCCGACATACCGCGCGACCGATCTTTGGCGGTCATCGGCACCGGCGAGTATGCCTATGCCCCGTTTCGGGTCGCGCTCGCGCTGGAAGAGCGGGGTCACGACGTGCGCTTTCAGTCCACCACCCGCTCCCCGATTCTGGTCGGCGACGCCATCGCCAGCCGGCGGGAATTTGTGGACAACTACGGCGATGGCATCCCCAATTACCTCTACAATCTCGATCCGAGACGACTTCCGATCCTTTGCTACGAGCATCCCGCCATGCCGGCCGCACAGGTTCTCGCCGAAGAAATCGGCGGCTTGACGCTGGTCACGGAGCCGCCATGCCGCACCTCGTGATCTTTCTCGATCTCGACGACACCATTTTGCAGACCGCGCCGAAGTGTCCGCCGAACGAGCCGGTCGAACCGGCGGCGGTGGATCGCGCGGGGCGGGCGCTGTCGTTCATGACGCGCGCCCAACGGCGCTTGCTGGAATTTTGGGTGGAGCGGGGCGAGGTGATTCCCGTCACCGGCCGCACCGACGATGCCTTGGCGCGGGTCATGATCGAGTTCCGGTCCTGGCGGATCACCCATCACGGCGCGGTGATCCGCCAGCCGGACGGCCGGCTGCCGCCGTGGTGGCACGACGAAATCCGGCCCCTGCTGGTGGCGGCGGAAGCGTCGCTCCGGGATATCGCCACTCGCATGGCCGAGGGCGCGGCCACGGGCGGTTACCGGGTGAGCCGCCATTCGGTCGAGGAGCGGCTGACCTACCTCTCGGTCAAATCCGACGACGACGGGACGGCGCTGGAGCGGTTGCGGGCGCGACTGGAGGAAGGCGGGCTGCCGCCGGAGCTGGCTTTGCACCACAACGGCAACAATTTCGCCTTGATGGTGAAAGGGGCTCAGAAGCACGATGCCGTTCGCCGGGTGGCGCGGGATTTGGAGCGGGAAGGCCCCATCGTCACGGTCGGGGCCGGCGACAGCCTGACCGACATCCCTTTCCTGCGCGCCTGCGATTTTGCCCTGGTGCCCAAGCACAGCCAAATCCAACTCGAAACCTGGAGCGCGTATTCGGGATGATCCCTTTCACCGGCAGCTATCGGGCCGAGGACACGATATTTCTGCTCAAGCCGATGCGGCTGGACATGGTGGATGTGGCGACCAAGGAGCGGCTGATTCAGTCGGGCCAGCGCCACTACAGCGAAATGCTGGCGCCCGAGGGGATTCCCGAGCCGCGCTATCTGGCGCTGTTCGAGGCGCTGACCGCGCGCTACGCCCGGCGTTTGGCGGCGGAAGTGGCGACTCTGGCGCGGTTTCTGGCGGCGAGCCGGCCGCGCGAAATCACCGTGGTCTCCTTGGCGCGGGCCGGCACGCCGATCGGCGCGTTGCTGGCGCGCGCCCTGCGGCACCTGGGGCGGACGGACGCGCGCCATTACTCGATTTCGATCATCCGCGACCGGGGCATCGACGAGAACGCGCTGGCCTTCATCCTTCGCCGGGAAGGGCGCGATCCGGCGGGGCTGGCGTTCGTGGACGGCTGGACCGCCAAGGGGGTGATCGCCGAAGAGTTGCGCCAGGCGCTGAAGCGCTGGAACGCCCGCCAGCCCGAGCGGTTGGACGAGGCGCTGCACGTCGTGTCCGACATCGGCGGCGTCGCCGACGTGGCGGCGACTTACGACGATTACGCCATCCCCAACGGCGTTCTGAACGCGACCGTATCGGGGCTGACCAGCCGGTCGATTCTCAACGCTTCCATCGGTCCGGGCGATTTCCACGGCTGCGTGTTCTACGCCGATTGTGCCCCGCATGACCGCTCGACGTGGTTTCTCGACCAGGTGGCGGGCCATTTCGCCGGCGTCGCGGCCGAGTCGGTGCGCCCTCACACTCGGGAGCGGTGGATGCGGCGGCGGGCGATGAACGCTTTTCTGGACCGTTTGTTCGCCCGTTATCGGATCGGCGACCGCAATTTCATCAAGCCGGGCGTGGCCGAGGCCACTCGGGTGCTGCTGCGCCGTCTGCCTTATTTGTTGCTGTTGCGCGATCCCGACGCGCCCGATGTCGAGCATTTGCGCCTGCTGGCGGAGAAGAAACGGATTCCCATCGTCGTCGATCCGGCCATGCCGATCCAGGCCACCGCCCTGATCAAGGATTTGGCGTGACGGGATCGGTTCGTTATCCGGCGGTTCCCTTGCGCGTCCAGGCGAGAAAAGCATCTCGGTTGCGCGAGCAGATCAGCACCTTGCCCGCGCCGGAAAACCGCAGCACGACGCCTTCGCCGCTGGTCACGCTATTGAGCAGATTACCGAGGAGCCCGGAACCCGCGCTGGCGGTGGTCACGGAGATTTCATAATGCAGGCTGCTGTCCCAGGCGACGACGTGGGCGTTGTCGATAATGACATCCTTGCCCGGCTCGACGTCCAGCATGAAGAGCGAGCCGAATCCCGATGCCACCAGTTGGCCCTTGCCGGAGGCTTCCAGCACGAAAAAACCGCCGCTTTGGGCGAACAGGGCGTTGCCGAGGTTTTGGGTGCGGGTTTTCAGCTCGACGCCGGCGGTGGCGGCCACGAAGGCGCCATCGTTGAGGGTGTAGCGTTGCGGCCCGACATCGAGGATTTGGATCGCGCCGGGCAGCATCGGCGACAGCAGGCAATCGCCGTCGCCGCGCGTGGCCTCGATGTGTTGCTGGAAAAACGATTCGCCGCTGGTCAGGCGCCGCATCAAGGCTCGCCCGAGGCCGCCGGTCATCTTGCCTTGCAGGTCGAGCGTGGCTTCCATCATCACCATCGCGTCGGATTCGCAGTAAATTTTTTCGCCCTTGCGCAGGGAGACGTGCAGGAAGGGATCGATGTCGCCGGTGACGGTAAACGTGGGCATGAGTGGCCTCGGTCTGGCGGATTGCCTTAAAGTCGTTCGTTCGATACAAATAGGGTCGGTAACACGTTTGGAATGACTCCGATGGATCATCGAGGCAAAGCGACCCTATACTGCAATCATGCTACAAGAATGCGAATTTTCAACTTCTTTCAGAAGGAAGGCGCCCGTCCCCGGCTCGATGATCCGGGGCGTTCGCGGCGCCAGAGCCAAATGAAGGCCGTTTTCGTGGACCGTTGCGTTTCGCCGCACAGAGCGTCGAGCCACGCTTGCGACGAGTCGGGTGCATCCCCGTTCCCGCTGTCGGCGGTGGCATTGGGCGCTTCGCTGTATCTGCCGGCCACTCGGCCCGATTTGGCGGCCATCGCGAGCGGCCAGAAGCTGCCCGGATTGCGCTCGGTGATTTTTTGCACCGAAGACGCGGTGCACGGGCGGGATTTGGAACAGGCGCTCGGCAACTTGGCGGCGCTGTTGCCGCGGTTGGAGCCCGGACCGCCGCTGCGATTCATTCGACCGCGCAATCCGGCGGTGTTGTGGCGGCTGTTGCAGTTGGACGGTATCGAGCGGATTCAGGGGTTCGCGTTGCCCAAATTCGGGCCGCATACCTTGGGCGACTGGCTGCGGGTTTGGGACGACAGCAAGGGCCATCATCTGTTGCCGATCCTGGAGACCGTCGAGACTTTCGATCATCGCAAGATGGAGGTGATGCGGGATCGGCTGGAGGACTATGGGCTAAAGGACCGCATTTTGTGCCTGCGGATCGGCGGCAATGATCTATTGAATCTGCTCGGCATCCGCCGGAGCCGGGGAGCGACGGTTTACGATACGCCCTTGCGCGGCACCATCGCCGATCTGGTGCGGGTCTTTCATCCGGCGGGCTATCGCTTGAGCGCGCCGGTGTTCGATTATCTGGACGCGCCGGAGGTGTTGGCGCGGGAGGTGGAAGCGGATTTGCAGCACGGTTTGGTGGGCAAAACCGCCATTCATCCGGCCCAAATCCCGGTGATCGAGAGTTGCTACCGGGTGCCGCGCGAGGATTGCGAAACGGCGGCGGCGATATTGGCACCGGATGCGGCGGCGGTGTTCAGGCTGCGCGATTCGTTCTGCGAGCCGGCCACTCACCGGCGTTGGGCGGAGAGCGTGCTGGAACGGGCAAGGGTGTTTGGGGTGGGGGGTTGACCTCCCAAATTATGGAAAAGCAGGTAGCCGACCTCTATTCCCT
>RRZU010104395.1_pt1 | contig 17344 bp, 13 predicted proteins | sample 2165561 | NCBI WGS metagenome assembly RRZU01 (sample SAMN10456909, study PRJNA506462) | wastewater metagenome | isolation source: wastewater sludge | place: USA: Moscow, Idaho | reverse complement strand
CCAACCCGGCCACCGACCCCTACCAGACCCTGACCACCACCATCAACCAACTCCGAGACCGGGTCTACACCCAACTCGACAACTAACCATCAACCCAAGAAGAAAACCGAACCGTTACACCACTCAAAAGGACTTGACCCGGCTGCGTCCCTGCAGGTGGATCGTTCATCCAACATGCCATGCTGATTTACTCTTCCAGTTCACCAGGGTCAATTGTTACAGAGGCAGTGAATCTGCATGCGAAGTCTTCTGTCCACGATCGATGGACGGTGGAAGCCGTAGTACGCGCCGGATACCCAAAACAAGCTTCTATCTATGACCGATGGACGGTGGCGTAAGTATTACGCAGAATTTGGTTGCATATAGAGCTCGGGGTGGCCGATTTTTGGGCCTGGTTGCGCTCTATATGCAACCAAATTTCCGTCTCTTGCTACTCATAGACATTCTTGGTGAGGGCCGCAGTAATCGCCTCGGCAACACCAAGCCGATCAAGCTCGGCGATTCGCTTGGCCCCCGCTCCCCCAGGCGTGCAAACCTTCCGCTGCAGATCCGAGGGTGCCCGTCCGGGTTCGGACAGCCACCGTGCGGTGCCATCCATCGCAGCCACCGCGACTTCTTGTGCCGTGTTCGCGGATATCCCCTGCTGAGTCAAAGCATTGATCATTGCGGCAGTGACATAGGCGAAATATCCCGGACCACGGCTGCTGAGGACCGCCAACACCGGTTGGTCCTCCTCGCTGGTCTCAATCACCTGACTAGAGCGGGCAAGCAGTTCGGACACGGCCAACCGCTGGGCTGGCGTACAGCGATCATCGAACGTCACAAGGGAGATACCCGCCCTGACCTCGCACATGAGGCTGGGCATCACGCGGACCGCCACCGCGTGAGAAGGAATGTGCTCCTGAAGGTCAGCCAGCGACACTCGATCAGCAATAGAGACGATCACAACCTCTGGTCGTAGCGAATCTCGCACCTCGTCCAATACCTCGGGAACCGCATCCGGAGGTACAGCCAGCACAACAACCTCGCAGTGGCTCACTGCCTCAACATTGCTGATGGTGGCACGCACTCCGAATTCCTTGGCGAGTTCGTTTACACGTTCGGCCCGCCTCGCCGCCACCCACACAGTATCCGGAGCCAACCCTCCCTGAAGCGAACCAGCAAGCAATGCGGTTCCCATGGTCCCTGCACCGAGGAAGGCAACGGTAGTACCTGGTTGCTCAGTAGCCCCGCCCTTACTATCGAGGGTGTCGGGACCAGCCTCCGACCGAAATTCGGCCGATGGGAGCACAACTGACTCAAAAGCAGGTGACTGCACCTCTGGAACACGAGAATCAGACATGAGTCCAACCTATCGGAGACTCAAGCCCTTCACGACCACAAATCAGCGATGGTCAAGCCTAAGAAACCGAGCCCGCTAGCGATCGCGAGGGACCTCCAAGAGGGAAGAGCGATACTGCCGCAATCAGCAGGCAAACGCCACTGACTACGGCTCGAATCAGGTTGTAGATCTGCCATCTACCGGAATAGGTATCCCACACATTTCGTGCTTCATCGAAGGTCTCAGGCACACCACCGGCGGCAAGACCTTCATTGAGTGGCACGTTGAGCACCCGCGTAAACACGATCACTCCGAACACATACAGAACAACCGCGAATCCCAGTAGGAAGGCGGACGTTCTTTTGCCTGTGACCCAACTCAACACCGCAGCGGCTGCACCAACGACCGGGGCGAGAAAGAAAGCTGTAAAGAATACGGGGTTCCGCACCGACTCATTCATGCCATTCATCGCCGCGATCGCGGTTCTTGGATCAATCGCATCAAGCCCCCACATGGTGGAGCACACCCACGCGAAAAAGAACCCGAAAACCGCCCCGAACCACAGGACAGCCGCAATCGCCGCCGCCCTTGCCACCTGTATCCGAATCATCGCACGCTCTCCCTATCTAAACTTATCCGAACTTATTGGTACGGATAATAACCGTACTTCATGGTACGGTATAGATCGTGACCACACCACCCCAACCTCAACAGGGATCAAGACGAACCGGCAGGCTACCTGTCGCCGAACGCGCCATGCGGCGAGAACAAATCCTGCGGGCAGCGATGGACGAAATCGCGGAGCAAGGTTACGCGCATGCAACGATGTCGAGGATCGCCAAACGAGCCGGTGCATCGAAAGAGACCCTGTACTCGTGGTTCGGCGACAAGCCGGGGCTCGCGTCTGCATTGATTGCAGCCAATGCGAATCGCGCTCTGTCAGTCCCCTCTCCGGAGAATATTGACAGCGCGTACACGATTGAACAGGCGCGGGGCGCCTTGCTGAAGTGCGCGGAGGGCTTGCTCGATCTCCTGACAAGTCGCGAGTCCGTTGCACTCAATCGCGCGGCAATGGAATCGCAAGCACTCGCCCATGAACTACTCGCCGCGGGCCGCGGACGCACAGGCTCCGCTGTCGAGCAGTACCTCGCTCGTCTACACGAACTCGGAATCCTCCATGCTCCCGATATCCGCGACGCCTTCCGGCTGCTTTACGGACTCACCATCCAGGATGCGCAGATTCAAGCACTCCTCGGGGCTCCACCACTCACAACATCGGAGAAGAGAAGGCGAGCCGAGCAAGCCGTTGACCACTTCCTCGCCTTGACCTCGACTTCCTAGACCGCGTTCTACCGCAAAGGAGTGGCATTTTCCGATACGTGCAACGGTTTTTCCCACGGAAAATGCGTTACGTGTTTCCGAAAACGACACACGTTTGGGACCAAGCCCATTGGGACCAAGCACATTGGGACCAAGCTCAGAGCAGATCGCCGAAGCTCTCCCCATCTGCCGAAAACGACACACGTTTGGGATCGAGACGACGGCGAGCCCCAACGCCACTCGTCAAAACCACCATCAGTCGGCCACCAAGCGCGCAATGACTCGTGGTTCCGGCAAACGCGAGGCCGGTATCGTCGGAAGGACGGTGGCCATGCCGGTGAGGATCAATCCTCCGAAGAAGACTGCCGACGCAATCCCCCACGGGATGTCCAACGTCCAGGGCAGGCCAGCGGAGAGGAAGGCGTAGGCCATGAATCCGAGCGACGGAAGGATCGCGAAGAGCGAGAGAAGGAGCGACGTGACGGTGATGATCAGCGCTTCGAAGGCTGGAGCGGCAAGGCGTTGTTTGGGTGTGGCACCGACGATAGCGACCAGCGCGAGCTCCGCGTCGCGCTGTTTACCCATCATGATGAGTGATGCCACTCCGCCACAGAACGCGATAACAACAGGGAAGCCGAAGAGGTACGCGTAGTGCTGTAGGGTCATCGAGTCTGCGATGCCGGCGTCGCCCGTATATATGGTGAGGGTCCGCATCCCGGTGTCGCCGATAGCGATGGCGCCTACGCCGATGGTGAAGGTGAACATGACGGGCACAACGGACTTGTAGAGGCGGTCGGCGCGTGCGCTCACAGTGGAGCGCGCAAGAATCCACGCGGGAGATTTAGACGGGATGAGCCTGGTCCATACTCTCGTCAGCGGGGTGACAAGGACCGGAGCAATCGTCGAGAGTAAACCACCCCAGATGAAAATCTGGGCCCAGCTGAGGATGAACAAGTTGGAGACGGTTTCCTTGTAGAAATTCTCCACCTGGAAAGGCACTGAAACCCAGGAAGCAATTACCATCAGGGCAATCAGAAAAATCTTGATCCAACCCGACCACTTGACGCGCGGCTTTCGCGAGGGAGCTTGGGACAGGCGTAGCGCCTCAACAGGAGGGATGAGGCTCGCGGCCTTCGCCTTCCTGGAACCCGCGATGATTGACACGATGGTGGTGAATCCGGCCGCCATAAGCAGAGGAATCGGCGAGATCACCAAGTCAAGCAGAACAAATGATTCTTCATCAGAGTAAGTGGAAGAGGTGAAAGTAATCCAGGGAATGGTCGCCACGATGGAGATGAGTGCACCGATCACAGCCGTTGCCAAGGAGACCACAACGAGCTGACTGTTGATCGTCGATCGAACCTGCCTCGGTGTGGCACCTGCAAGCGCCAAACGTGCCAAGGCGCCGCGGCGGGAATCGACAACCAAACCCGTCATGGAACCGATGATGGGCATCGCCACCAACAGAATGAAGAGTCCGATGATCATTTGCGAGATGGTGTAGTAACCCGCGTCGACCCAGTTGAGAACGCCATTGTTGACCGCCATCTGCCCGGTCCAGACGGTCAATGCCGTGATGCAAAGGACCGTGTTGATGGCGAGAAATACGATGGAGACACTCAGCCATGCGCGCCAGGAGGCTTTGATCTCTGCGAGGTGTACCTGCTTCACAGCGCTTCACCTCGCCCCAAGGCAGCAAGCGCGGCAGCAACCTCGTCCACCGAGCCGCCCACAAGTTCGTCCACCAGAAGGCCATCGCGCATAAACAACACGCGGTCGCTGGCAGCAGCGACCTTGGGATCGTGGGTAACTACCAAGACGCAATGTCCGGGAGTATGGGCGATGTGTGTTAATTCCTCAAGAACCAGCTCGCCCGTCTTCGTGTCGAGGGCACCGGTTGGCTCGTCCGCGAAGATCACCTTTGGCTGCTGGACAAGAACTCTCGCGAGGGCCACACGCTGCTGCTCTCCACCGGACATCGATGGCGGCACCGCCGTCGCCCTTTCCGACAGCCCAAGGCTGGCAAAGATCTTGTCGATGAACTCTTTCGGTTCACTCTGGCGCCCGAGCGTGTAGGGAAGCGCCACATTCTGGTAAGCGGTGAGTGTGGGAATGAGATTGTACGACTGGAAGACGAATCCCACATCACTCCGCCTCATCTCCGCCAGTTGCGCCCGGGTTCGCCCGCCCAATGGCGTGGTGCCAATGGTCACGGACCCCGACGTTGGTTCCTCGAGCCCAGCGAGGCAATACATTAACGTTGATTTGCCCGATCCCGAGGCACCCATGATGGCGACCATCTCCCCCGACCCCGCATCAAGACTGACACCGTGCAGGATCTCCACCCAGTCATCACCAACTTTGTAGGATTTCGTCACGTTGTCTGCTGCAATCGCCGGGGCGACTTTGGTTCCATCGGACTCCTGCATGGCTGTTCCTCACTCCTGGATTACGGGGATACTCCAATGAAATGCCACGCCCTCTGTAACTGGATAGTGTACTTTCGGACAGAATCGGCACGTCAGAGGAGCCAAGCACCGGTACCGTGCCCTGATTTCCCGGGATTATGCCTACAGATCCGACCCCGGATCCGTAGGCATCTCGTCACTTCTCGCGCGTATCCCACTTGAAGAAGCGAATCGCGAGGGGAACCACGATGAGTGCGCATACGCTCACCACGAGGAAGTCCAGCCAGGTGTCGTAACGCTGTAGTGGCGAGCCTGTGGTCCAGAAGAGCAGGTCACCAAAGTAGGCTGTGGGCAACAGATTGATAACCCGGAATGCGTCCTCCGGCAGTGCGGCAAAGGGAACAGCAACTCCGCTGGTAAACAGGGTGACGAGTTGCACCGCTGAGGCAACGTTCGTCGCCGCCTGTCCATTTTTCATCGATCCTCCGACGAGGTATCCGATCCCCAGGAAAAGAACCGTTGCGGGAATCGATGCAACCAGCACTCGCCAGACGCTCTCAACACTCACGATGCCCAGCACCATACCCAGGAGGATCAGTGCGCCGGAGAGCAGGAAGCTGAGGATGAGCCGCACTGCCATGTGAGTCAGCAGGAACGAGGAACGCGAGATGGGGGTGGTGCTCAATGCCCTGAGAGTACCCTTGCTGCGGTAGTCCGCGATCGGTCCCGCGGTGAGAGTGGTACACGTTCCCGTGATGGCCAGGCACAACCCCATCGGCACCACGACGATCGAGAAGTCCGGCCCCTGATCCATCCCCGACGCCACGAGGTAGTTGATCGCGAGGAACATGCTGAGCATCATGAAGGGGAAGATGAGCACGAAGATGAAGGTGGAACGGTTGCGTGACATCTCCAGCCAATGGATCCGGAGCAATTGCCTCACTTCCCCGCCCCGGTTCAGGGTTCGGGCTGGGCCCGCTGCTGCGACACGTGGGGACACGGCTCTTGCGGTTGAGGTGCTCATGATTGTGCTCCGATCGTTGTGTTGGCCAGTTCGGTTCCGGTCGCGGCCCGATAGGCGTCGGCTAGGGTTGGATGATCTACTCGAAGGTCGACGACGGCGCCAGTGCCCGCCAGGATTGTCAACGCCCGGTCCGTGTTGTGTGTGCGGATTGTCCCCGCACCGCCGTCGTTTATCGACGACTGCCCAAGCCTGTCCAGTTCAGCCCGAATCTCGCCGGAGATCGGACGGATTGCTCGGAAGGTAACGGCGGGGGCTTCGGCGTGGCGTTCCAGCAGTTCGGCGGGGGTGCCTTGGTCGATGCAGGTGCCACCAGCGATGATCATGACGGCGTCAGCAAGCGCGTGGGCTTCTTCCATGGAATGCGTGGACAGAACGATGGTTGTCCCCTGATCTCGCCAAGTTTTCAAGGTATCCCAGAGGGTTTCCCGGGCGCGGGGGTCGAGGCCAGTCGAAGGCTCGTCAAGGATCAGAAGATCCGGTTTACTCACCATGGCTAGTGCCACGTTGAGCCGCTGTTTCTGCCCGCCCGACAGCTTCGTGATCTGGCGGTCTGTGAGGTTGGCGAGGTCAAGAGAGGCGAGGATGTCCTCGCGAGGATGAGGGTTGTCGTAAAGGGAAGCCCACATGTCGAGGATTTCCCCTACCCTGAGGTATTCAAAGACGGTCACTTCCTGGGGTTGGAGAGACACGCGCCGCTGGAGCTCAGTGCCACTAGCGAGCGGGTCGAGTCCGAGGGTACGAACGCTCCCGGAATCGGGGCGACGCAAACCTACTGCCATTTCCAGGGATGTGGTTTTTCCGGCGCCGTTGGGTCCGAGCAGAACGTGAATCGCACCTGCATTCAAGCGAAACGACATGCCGTTGAGCGCATCCACTGCGCCGCGTCGGCTGCGATAGGTCTTGGTAACCTCGTGGAATTCGAGGACGGGAACTGAATTGGACATAGTTGTCTCCTTGAATGAGAGAAAGTGCGTTGAGCGGACTAGCCGCGAAGGTAAAAGGCTCAGCAGCAGATGCGGGACGGATTGGCCGCGAAGGTAAAAGGCTCAGCCGCGAGCGATGGCCTCAAGTGCCGCGACGTGGGTGGCCCACTGCTTTCGCCCTTCAGGCGTAAGGCTGAGCCAGGTTCGCGGGCGCTTGCCCACGTAGCCTTTCTTGATCGCGACAATGCCGAGGTTTTCAAGTTGGGAGGCCTGACGGCTGAGCACCGAGTCACTCACCTGCAATTGGTCACGAATAGAGCCGAACTCGGCGTTCTCTACTGCGTTGAGGGCAGCCACCAGGGAGAAACGGATCGGATGCGTAAGGGCGTCAACGATTTGGTGGCGCGGATGTTCGATAGTCATCGCCGTGCCTCCAACCATGCACCACCAAGGGAGACGATGGTTAGTCCGGCACTTGCAACCGCAACGAACCAGAGCTCACCGGGAAACACCCACGAGGCGCCAGAGATTCCGCCAATCCAGATGATCCCCCAGAGTCCCATCGTCATCATCCATCGCTTGCCGAAGCCGTGCTTGACCGAACGACCAAAGATAAATGAGAAAACCAAGAGCGCACCGATCCACACCATCAAGAGAAGCATCGGAAGGATTCGCAGTTCCTCAGGAATATAGATCAACGCTGGGAGCGCGAGCGAGGACGCGCCACCCATTCCAAGAAGTATCGCGATCTGCGGCCAACTGGCGCCACTCTTGGCGGTCGAGTCTGCACGTGCGGCCTGGTCGAGGAGTGCCCGGGCCTCCTCCGGTGTTGGTGTACTCATCGGTATTCTCCTTGTGCGTTGAAGTGGCACCGGCATCCAAACCTTTCATGTTCGAGGTTTTGGTAGCCCCGGTGCGGGCGAAGACTGTTCGTTCGCTTGCCGTACCTCAACTCTAGCAAGTACTTTCCAATTCTGAAAGTACTTTCAACAAACTGGTCAAAATACGTCATTCACCTACAGAACTCACGCGCCCCTTCCTCTCTCGAACCTTCTCGCAGTGGCTGCGGTGATATGGGCTGCGAGCAAAGGATCCCCGCTACTCAGGATTCTGAAGGCAACGGCAAATGCCGCCGAGTACGAGGCCAGAGATCTGGACGCCCCAACAGATAGCTTCCGCCGCCAATCAACACCGATCCTCCCGCAAACCACACCGCCCACCACGGGAATCCTGCTGGGACACCAACCCGAAGCGCTCCCTTCACAAACTCATCTGAGAGTTCCACGCGAGAACCACGCACCAACAGCCGATGGGAGTTCACCGTACGGGGTGTGCAGGTGATGAGCGTGACGTAGTCTTCGCCCGGCACCAGTTGCAGCGAAGCAACGTCGGAAGGTTCCACCACCGTGATCTCCTCGACCCGGTAGGCTAGATCCTCCCCGGCAGCGGTGATGACGAACTCGTCACCCACTCTCACATCGACAAGATCATCGAACATGCGCGCCTCGGTGAGGGCCGTATGGGCGGTCATGACACTGTGGGTGCCCTCTCCGCCCACCGGCAGTGAACTGCCGAAAATGTGGCCGACACCGCGCCGCAGGGCGTCGTCGTCAGCGCCATGAAAAATCGGGAGATCAATACTGACCGCCGGGATACGGATGCGCGCGATAACACCGCTCCCGGTTTCGAGCTGGGACATGTATGTCTCCCACGCACCCGATACCTGATTGTCGGCATCGATCGGCGAATAGGGATCATTGACGAGGATTTGTGGGATCTGCGCGTTGTATTCGCGTGCCCGCCCCAACAAACGCTGATTCTCCTCGTCGCCAATCCGGTTGCTATTCTCGACGTATTCAACGAGCTGCTGGCTCTGGGCGTAAGCAGAGAACCATTGCGCAGCCGTCGGATAGAGCGCGGCCACAAGCCCCGCGATCGCAACTAGTGCAACGATCAGGTTCGGCAGGTTGCTGCGCCGTCGTACGGGCTGGGCTGCGGCGCAACCATGTGCCTTCGCTCCCTCGTGTTCCTCGTTGTCAGAAGAGTTTTCACCTACGGACCTACTCATATCGGCGCCGATTCCCGCGAACGATTAACACCTCGCCAATAGCGGCCGCGGCACCCAGAATTCCCGCCGCAATCCAGAACGGTGCCTCGCCACTGCCTCCACTGAGCGGCAACTCGTACTTCGTCTGGTCTGTCACGCCGAGAGTCGAGAACCGCTGTGCCTGATCATGGGTCAGCGCAATCTGCGGTTGTGCGGCCGACGTCGGTACCACTGACACTTCGCCCACGTCGTCGACCCGGAATGGGACCGCCTGGGCCATCAACTCGTACCCCTCCGGCGCCCTGGTCTCAACAAGCCAGTACGTGACGCCAGAGGTCAGCCCGCGCACACGGAAAGCACCGGGCGCTGCCTGCACCTCCTCAACCGTGATGCCCGGAGCCACGCCTGCCGGAGCACCCGCACCGTTATCAGCACGCACGGCGAACTGCGATCCCGCCAGAGCCTGCTTCCCAGCCACGCCGAAGCCGTACTTCTGAATCATCATCATGGCGGACACTTTCTGTCGGCTCACGCACTGCGGTTGCAGTTCGTCCTGCGGCACGCTCAACGTACAGTGAGCAGGCACAAGATCAGTGAATCCATTGCCTGACGCCGCCGTCTTAGCAAGACCACGCACAGCACTATCCAAGGGCAGACTGTGGGCACCGCTGGCTTTCACCCGCACCCGATAGCTCAGTGTCAGAATCGAATTCGGCGCGAGTCCCATGCCAACAGCCTCGCCTCCCGAGGCCGGGAACGTCACGTTCACCAACGTCCCACCTGCGAGCATCGTGGAGAGCAAGCCGTAGTCATGGCTCGCTGGCAGCGGCGACGCCGAAGCACCACCCGCGGGCGTATAAGTCACGTGGACATTACCAACAGGATCCGCCGCCTCCAGTACAGTCTGGAGTTCGTCATGAACCTGTGGCGTGAACACCTGTCCACCCCACGTTTTCATACTCACACGATATTCGACGACGTCGCCCGGCTGGATCGTCGCGTCATCCTCTAGCGGCGAGGCCGGCACCGTTCCCCCGGTTCCCGAGGCACCGGGATTCGTCACCAGGAAGGCCTGCTTTGACTGGATCTCCCACCATGGTGGGAGCCCTGTCAGAGCGCTGTCACACAACTCCATCTCCACCGTTGCACCCGGATTCGCCGGATCAGGCACCGTCTTCGTCTTCGGATCACCCAAGGCGTCCAGCAGACAAACAGAGTTTTCCAGACGGTGATTTCCCGACGCCGTCGCCACAGTCTCGTTCGGCACCACCCAGAACGTGATCGTCACCGACTCACCCGGCCTCAAGGCACCATCCCACGTCAGTTTCGCAGGGCTCGACTCGTCCCCGGTGGTGAACACTGGCAGAGCGCTGGGTGTTGGTGGTGGCGCGGCAACGCCAGAGCGCTGCGCCGTCGGGGCGGTCATAGCCACTCCCGCCACTGTCTGAGCGGAGGTGACCATATCGGCATCATCCAGCACACCAGCGAGCGAGTCACTCACCTTGATTGCATCGTCCGTCTCTCCGCCGTCGTTCTTCACCGTGATGGTATATCGCACCGGTTTGCCAAAATCGGAGTAGAGCGTGTCCACCTCTTTGTCGATTGAGAGAATCGGCTTGGCCTTGGCGCACCCGGTCACGGTGTCGCTCAAGCCCCATCCGCTTAATGCGTTGCTCGCCAGCTGCACTCCTTGCCTGGTGTAGCCCACGTTGGCAACATCCGGCGCATCAGGGTTCGAGATCGCAGGAACCCAGCGTCCACCGTTGTAGTTGGCAACGTAAATCTTGCCATCGGGACCACGCCTCATCTCACCAAACGCCGCCGCACTGTTCAGTTCGGTCGCTACCTTTTCGATGGTGGGATTTGTGTAGGCTCCATCCAGCCGATACCGATAGATCGAGCTCTCAGTGCTGCCGTGATGATGAGCAACATACAGGTACGTGCCATCCGGTGAGAATTCCGCTCCGTAGTTGAACCGATCTACCGCCGAAGTACCGGGCACGCGAGGCAGATTTCCTTCGAACATCAGCGCACCCGTCGCGGCATTGAAACGGAACAGTCGCACTCCACCGCCACCTGCGGGCGTGAGTTCGCCATCCCGTCCCCGTGAAACCTGCGCGATTCGGGTGCCATCAGGGCTGATCGCCAAACGCGACGCGCGACCGAGATTGGCAGGCATCGAACTCGGCAGCGTTGTCACTTTGACCGGCCCCGGCCCTGCGGCAGTGAACTCGTAAGCGAGATAGTCTCGGGAGTCCTTTGTGAAGGTAATGGCCCAGAATCCATCACCCGAAGCATTGGGAATCGACTCCACCACGTCAGCGGCACTTCCCGGTGGACTGAGTTCCTGATTCTTCAGCGTCACGGCACCCTTACCGCCATTGGCTCCCATATCAATAATCGAGTAGAACAGCTGCCCTTTCCGGGTCGCAGCAGCGGTGTCCTGGATGGCGGTGCTCGTCACAAGATAGTACTTCGCGCCGGTCTCATCACCGGGGACGGGGAACGCGGTATCCGATCCGATACTCACGGAACTGTTAATGCCGGTGCCGTCCAGAAGTGGCTGGCCGTCCGCACCCGTCACCGTTGTTCCCTGCAGCACGAACTGCAATCTGCCTGCGGAATCCGTGACCGTCAAAGACTCCTTGGTCCGTGAATTGATGGCGGCCGCTGGCTGACTCCCCGCCGCCGGAGCAGTCAACGTATTTCCGCTAGCCCCGAAATCGATGGCACCCTTGCTGCCAAAGTACCACCACCGCTTCGTCGCGCGCGTCTCCTCAGCCGTACAGACATTCGCGGGCGGCGGCGGTTCCGGCATCTCGATACAATCCGGCAGAGTGAGCGGCAGGTTCCACGCGGAGCCATTGGACAGCTCTAGCGAGTTGGTCACCAGGCCGATATCAGCCGCCGTCGGATTCGCTACCGCCGCATCCGGGTTGTTGATGACGTGCAGCCTGGAGTTGTTCGGTGTAGTGGTGCCTGCGGCAATGTACATCTTGCCATCCGGCCCACGCTGCACTCCTCCATTCTGCGTCACGAAGACTCCGGGAATGGTGGTGCGTTCAGTCAACCCGGTCGCCGTCACCTTGTAACGGCGCAGCTTCCCGATCTGACCATCATAGTTGTTGATATCGGTTGTATAGAGGTAGTCCCCGCTCGGCGAGAACGCCGCGCTAAAGCCACGTAGCTTGTCCGTCGAACCCGCACCGTCCGATCCATCGTAGCGGTCAGGTTCACCAATGAGGCTGAAGTGGCCGCTGCGCGCATCAAAACTCATCAGACGCAGATTGTTCTCCTCGGACGTGAGGCGATAACGCCCCTGCATCCAGGCCGCCGTCGTCATATCCGGGCTGAAAGCAAGCGCCGCATACCCACTTGAGGGCACACCCGAACCGGTGCCGGTGAGTGATTCCACGGAGCGTGACGGTCCCGCGTTGAAGGGCGCTACCGCGGTACTTGGGTCCACGTTGGGGAACAGGAAACTGCGGATCGTATCGCCACTGCGGTCAGGCAGTACAACCCACCATCCGGTGCCGTCATGGTTCGGCACCACATTCGGGCCATAACTCGACACCCCGGGATCCGGACCAAAACTGATCGGCCCCGCAACAACCCCACCCTGGCCGTTGTTCAAAGCCGTGTCGATGAGTGTCCACCTCAGCCCAGCGCTGTTGCTACTGACCACATAGAATTTTCCGCTCGTTCGCCCAGCCGGAACGGCCACCAGATCCTGGGTACCACGATTACCCACGGTGCTCCCGAGCCTGACGATCTCTCCGCCGGTGGCGTTATGCACCGCACCATTGTTGGGAATCATCTGCAATACGAGCCTGCCATGCTGGTCATTGACATTGAAGCTTCCCTGGTTGCCACCGTTGGGCACCACACCCGTGACCGGCTGAGCCGTACCACTGCGCCAGTCGATACCTGACCCAAATGCCCAGCGCCACTGGCCGGTTTGCTTCGCAGGGTTATCGGTGGTGAGTGTTCCGGGCTTGTAAGGATTTGGCGCCGCGCATACAAGATGCGGAGGCTCAGGATTATCACAGAACGATGCCCCCGCCCGTGACACAATCATGATGCCAGCTGGCCCAGCGGTGTTATGCACCTTGATGACGATGTTGTTCTCGCCAATCGTCAGGCCATGTTCCTCCCCGTTCAGGGTAATCTTCGCCGCTGCATTCGTACCAAAAGAGTGGCTATTCTTCGGCAGGCCGGGAATAGTCTGCGGCTCGCCGTTAACGCTGACTTCAGAAACGTAGTTGTCGCCATACACATCAAGTGGCAGCTTGAACTTCGTGAGGTTAGTGCCCGGCTTGATGGTGAACTCTAGCTTGGCAAACACGTTGCTTGCAGGGGCCGTTGACGAGACGACCTTACGTAAGGTCAGCCAGTTGGCGTTCGACGGCGCCGTGGTCCAACCAGAGTTAGCCCGGAAAACGAACGGTACCTGCCAACGGGCATCATCGGCCTTGGGAGTTGAGGCCGACGTATCAGAATCCTCAATCAGCCTCCATCGCGGATCACGGCTCACTGCCGTGTAGGCAATCTTGCTGCGTGCCACAGTATCGTAGCCGGTGGCGAGTACTGCCGTATCCGCAGAGCAACTGAGCTGCGTGGGCGGATTGGTGGTAAAGGTCAGTGCATGATCCTCGACCTCGCCGCTCGTGGTGAGCCCGGTTGGTTGCTGCACGTCCTCCGCAGTAGCAGCAGTCCGCAATCGCACGAAGCTGTCAGCAGCATTCACCACATCGTTCGGAATCGTCCATCGAAGCTGTGCGATACCGGACGTACAAGGAACCACGGTCGATCGCTCGGTGGCGTTATCAAATCGACCGTTACCATTCCAGTCGATCCAGCCCGCCACGTGCCCTGGTCCAACACAGGTGGGCGCAAGTTCGAATGTCTCACCCCGACGCACCGTATAAGAGCGTTCAAGCGTCAAGGAGTCCTCGTCGTTTGGCCCTCCCTCCACATTGTTCGAATGTGAATCGTCTCCCCTGGCGTCAGCGGAATGCTGCGAGCCACCCTCGACGTCGATCAGGCTTCCCAAACGTGGTACCGGTAAGGTTGGTGTTCCCCATGGTGACACGTCGCGGACCAGGGTGTGCTCGGAGGTGAGTTCGCCGCCGGACCATCCCGGGGAGAACAACGCGCCCGCGCCGCCGTAGCTTTCCGGTGCATCGCCGAAATCGGTGTCGAGCATCAGACCAAGCGCGAACTTGTTGGTCACCACGCTCGTTGCCGTGTGTGCCACGTCCACGCTGGCTGCGCCGTCGAGGAACAAGATCCCCGTCTCCCCCGACACACGCCACGGAGCGAAGCCGCACCCCGCACCGCCTCCGCTGCCGGTGCGCGTTTGGGTAATCTTCACGCCGCCATTGACGCCCGGCACATAGGAGTAGCGGTAAGGACATGCTGGGGAGAAACGATGGTCGATCAGACGCGTCGGCGTTGCCACACCTGCTGGATCACGCCCCACCACATCAAAAGCATTGCCGGTGTTCAGCTCCTCAACCTCGGCAAACACCAGGCCGCGCACGGGCACATCCTTGCCGTCATAGGTCACCTTGCAGCTCATCGTGAAGCTGATGGTGCCCACCGATTGCGGACCACCAACATTGATTTCCGCGAACACATCCGTATTGCGATAGAGCTCCCGAATCCCGGAATACTGCCAGCTGTTGTAACCGAGCGCACCTGTGTACGCGTTCGTATAAGGATTCCCATCGCCACCGACAAGGTTGCTCGCCGTACACGTTCGCACCAGCGGCTTACCGTCAATCATGCTGGTTGAAACGCTCTGTGATCCCTCGGAAAGATAGTACCCAGCAGCATTCGACCACGAGACCCAGTCAATCTTGTCCTTGTAGAGGCCATTGCCCTCATTCGCATAACCGGGCCCCACTTCCACGGCGGCAGACAACAACGACACCCCCGGGCCGGATGCTTGGGCCGCCGAGGATTCGTCGGGATCGTTGGGTTTGTTGGCTACCGTGAGTTCGTTGGGTTCGTTGGGTTCGTTGGTATTGGGATCGCCGGGTTCGTTGGCTACCGTGGGATCGCCGGAAGTATGGCCGACGACGACGTCACCACCGGAAATTTCTCCATCGGTCGAGTTGGCTGCCAACTCGGCCGAATCGTCAGCCGAAGCGTCAGAACTTCCCGTGGCCGCGCCGTCGTCGTCGCTATGTGGAGTACTTGCGGCGTCCTTGATCGCTTGTGACTCGCGGCCACCGGGAGTGACTGCTTCACGATTCTCATCGCTGTTCGTGTACATGACCTGGGTATTATCCGCGATATCGGCTCGCGGCTGAGCGAACGTCGCATCGCCCAGCAAGCCACTAAGGCTCACCACCAGGAACGTCACAACAACACGGTATATGGGTAACGACTTCCCTCTACGCGCGCGTGAACACGAGGCAGAGGATCGGCTGGGAAGACGACGGAACAAGGTTGTTATGCCCCCTGCCGCAGGCGGCGTGACCTGCGCACCGAATACACGAAGCTCGCCGCGATCAGCAGCACCCCGATGCCAATCATGACGCCGGAACCAGCACCGCCGGTCAGCGGAAGCTGGAATCCAGCATTCAGCTTCACGTTCTTCACTTCGAGTACCGTACTGCCCGCGACACTATCCACCGAAAACTCGAGAGGCTCAGCCAACAACTCATAGCCGGTCGGTGCCTTCACCTCGGCCAGCCAATACTTCTGCTCACCGGCGCCCCCTGCCGTAACCGCGACGCCATCCATGAAGTTACTGAAACGCAAGCCTGCAATGACCACGTCGCCGTCCTGATTCGAGACGAAACGAGTGGTGCCGTTGATGGAAATCGGGTTCGTGTTGGAATCGGCATCAGCCTCGCTGCGGAAGACGCTAAACTCGGCTCCTTGCAGCCCCTCAGTGGTATCTTCAGCCTTGACCTTCTTGACGAGGTAGGTACCGAACTTTGTCTGAGCCGGAGTGCTATCGGTGGTGGCAGAGGCTCCACCATTCGGGAAGAAATCAGCCTGGTTGGTGATTTCGCCAAGCTCCTTGACAGTGGTCACGATGTCGATCGCTACCTTACAGCCGCGCGCCGCTTCAAGCTTGAGGTTGCCCGCGGCGGTGAACTCCACCGAGACGATTCCTGCAGCACCGGCAGTAGGCTCGGTGAGAGTAAAATCGGCGGGCGACGCGAGCGACGACGCCGTCGTCCCATTTGGACACTCGTCCACCGACACGGCGGTGCTCACGTAGCCAAGCTTTGCATCCAGATTGTCCTCGACGCGGAAACCCGCAATCGGGTTGGCGCCGGCGGGCACGTCGGCCTTAATCGTCCACGTGACATTCTCCCCCAGCGCGACACTGGTTCCTTCCGCAACACTCTTCGTTGCGGCAGCAGCCGGGTTCTTCGGGTAGACGTGCACGTCATACAGCCACGTATCAAGATTGGTTGGGTGGGACATCGGCACGGTGACCACGAACGGCTGAACAGGGGTGAGACCCGATCCGGCTGGTACGGCGGTCTCCTTGACGAGGTATGCACCCACCGCCAAATCTGAGAACGTTGCGAGGCCAGCGGCATCCGTACTCAAAGTTATGGCCGTGCCGAGATTGGCCGTACCCAGGCCATAGCCGTCAGAATTATCCCGCGGGGTGAATGCGGCGTTCTTCTGCTCCAACGCGTCCCATCCCGCATTCGTCGCCAGATTCACATCGGTGATCCGCTGTACCGAGAACATCACTCCCTCAATCGGAGGGTGTGCACCTGGGTCAATTGCGCTATTGGGAAGCCCGTTGTCCCGATCCGTGCCCACCGGAGCGTTCTTAAGCTTGTGAATAACAATCGAGCCCTTTGCGGCGCCGTCGATCGTAGGAGCTGCCGATGCAGCCGAGGTAGTGCCGATAAGGGTGAGCAGCACTACCGCAATGACGGTGATGACCGACCGCAAGTGCTCTCTAAATGTATTCATGATTACCGGTACCCCTCCACGGAGAATATGACAACTTAGGTCGAAAGTTAGTTTCAGATTCGCGGCAAATTCATCATTAATGCTTTAACAAACTGAACCCCAGGGGGTATATCCCACACTTTGAGAGCACGGCAAGCCCCTCACATTTGTCACGGGTCTGGATGTCGCTCGCGGCAACGTCAAAGAAGTAACGATTTCGGCAACGTGCGCCCAGTTTTCCCTGGAAAAATGCGTCACACGTTCGAGCTTGGTCGCCTCGTCGTTGTTCCCAACCGTCAAGGCATGGGCCTTGGCACTCGGCTGCTCAAAGAAGCCAAAGCCGCGTTCTCCAATATTCGGGAAATG
>RRZU010800559.1_pt1 | contig 17345 bp, 18 predicted proteins | sample 2165561 | NCBI WGS metagenome assembly RRZU01 (sample SAMN10456909, study PRJNA506462) | wastewater metagenome | isolation source: wastewater sludge | place: USA: Moscow, Idaho | reverse complement strand
TTCAATAGTGTGTCCACCTAAAAGTACACCACCGCACTCTTTGATTTTTTCATTTCCACCATTTAAAATAAGTCCTAAAGCCTCTTTAGAAATATTTTTGTTGTCAAAACCTACAATATTCATGGCTGTTTTTACATCAGCACCCATTGCAAATACATCACTAAGTGCATTTGCAGCTGCAATTTGTCCATAAATATATGGATCATCAACAACAGGAGTTATAAAATCAAGTGTCTGCACTATTGCTTGTGTTTCATTTATTTGATATACACTTGCATCTTCACTTGTATCAAATCCTACTAAAATTCTCTCATCACTTGGAGTTAAACCGCAAATAGTTTGTTTAAGATCACCCGGACCCATTTTTGCAGCTCAACCAGCAGCTTGAACAAATTTTGTTAGTTTATATTCGTTGTTCATTCTTCTCCTTATATTAATTTATATGGGTTTTTATTTAAATTAGTAATTTATTATTATACTTACAATTTATTAAAATATTCATTATGTTCAAGTAAATTTTTTTTTACTTTTTAAGTATTTATTTATAAAAGATATATTAATATCTTTCAAATTAGTTCAAGACCATAGGTTATGGTTTGACATAAAGTTAACTATATTTACTTTATCTCTTCTGTAGAACAAAAAACTATTAGAGGTTAATCCCCCATGCAAAGAAGAACATTTCTACAAACAACAGCTACTTTATCAAGTGTTGCTGTATTAGCTCCGAGTTTTGCATTTGCAAATAAAGAAATAAATCCATTTGGAATTACAAGTAAACCAAGAAAATTTAGTGTTGCAAATACTTATTCAATAAATCCAAGTACTGAATCTACACAACTTTGGATACCACTTCCAAAAGATGAAAGTTACCATAAAGTTGTATCTTTTGATTATAAAGGAAATTTTACTGAAGCAAAAATTGTAAAAAATGAATACGATACAAGAGTTTTATATGTAAAATGGGACAAATCAGATAAAAAATCTGAATTAGAAGTTAACTTTGATGTAATTATGCAAGAAAGAACAACTAATTTCTCAAAGGCTACATCAAGTATGAATTACCCTGAAGATGTAAAAGTATTCCTAGAAGGAAGTACTCATATTCCTATTACCGCAAGTTTAACTAAATATGCAAAAGATATCGCAAAAGGTGCAAAAACTCCACTTGAAAAAGCAAAAGCTGTTTATGACTGGACGGTTACAACTATGTATAGAGATGATAGTGTAATTGGTTGTGGATTAGGTGATGCTAAAAAAGCTATTGAAGAGAAAATCTATGGTGGAAAATGCACAGATATTAGTTCAGTATTAGTATGCTTATTAAGAAACTTGGGAATTCCTTCACGAGAAGTTTTTGGTATAAGAGCTGGACAATCAAAAATCTCAAATGCTTGTGGTAAAGCAGATGATAAAGGTTTTGCAAATATTACAGGAGCTCAACATTGTCGTGCAGAATTTTATATAGATGGATTAGGATGGGTTCCTGCTGATCCTGCTGATGTTACAAAAGTAAGACTTGCTGAAAAATTAACAAATGAAGACAAAAAAGTAAAAGATGTTAAAAAATATTTCTTTGGTTCTTGGGAAATGAACTGGGTTGCATTTAATAGTGCTAGAGATTTTGTATTAAATCCAAAACCAACTCAATATCCTATAAATATGTTAGGTTATCCATATGCTGAGGTTGGAGAAGATGCTCTTGATTACTATACTCCTAAAACATTTACATATTCTTATACTTCACAAGAAATCATTTGAAAAAAAATAGGTTAACGATATTTGGAGCAGTTAGCACTGCTCTTTTATCTACGCTTTGCTGTTTACCAGCTTTTTTATTTATATTCTTTGGAGTATCAAGTGGTATTTTGACTTATTTTACAAGTTTAGAATATCTACGTATTCCTATGAGTGTTTTAACAGTTATTTTATTTATTTTAGCAATAAGACAATCAAATAAAAATATCTCTTGCCAAAAAGATAGAAGAAAAAAAATTACTCATTATACCTTTAGTATAGGCTTTTTCTTCCTATTAGTATTTTTGTTGTTTTACCCTGAAATAATACCTTACTTTATGGATTAGATTATGAAAATTTTATTTATAATATTTGCTTTTTGTTCTTTTGTTTTTGCTTCAAATGAATCACTTATAAAAGTTGAAGGAATGCATTGCCCTTTATGTACTACAGCTGTAAAAAAAGCAGTAAAAGCTGTAGATGGAGTTGAAAAAGTTAGTGTACGATTAAATACAAAAGAAGTTACAGTTACTTACAATGATAAAACAAACTTAAAAGAAATTTTAAGTGCAATTAAAACTACTTCATACGAAGGAGTTTTAATATCAACTACTTTGCATAATATTAAAAATTAAATATTAAAAACTAGCACCATAGTAAAATACATTAAATGGTATGCTGATAATTAAGATATTAATTCTTTTTTTAAATACTTGACATTATTACTAATTAGTAGTATAATTTTCCAAGGAGTATGAAATGAATAATAAATCACTAAAATCTTATGGTTTACGAACTGATAAATCTATGAAAACTGTTGTTAGATTAGAAAGAGCAGCTTTAAAAATAAACAATATGACAGTGAACTATTTATCACAACATAATCTGACGTTTAATCAATTTAAAGTTCTAGAAGTTTTATATCACTTAGGTGATTTAAATATAGGTTCAATCACAAAACTTACTATGAGCACACCTGGGAATATAACAGTTGTGGTAAAAAATCTCAAAAGAGATGAATGGATAACTTCTATAAAAGATCCAAATGATAGTAGAGCATCTATTTTGTCTATTACTCAAAAGGGAACAGATGTTATTGAAAAAGTATTTCCAAATCATGCAAATAATTTGAATAAAGCTTTAGAAATTTTAAGTGATAAAGAACTAGATACTTTATATGATTTATTGGACAAGGTTTATAAGGCAAACTGATATTTTTTTGCTTTATTAATACTAATTAGTAATATATTATAGATAAAAAAAGGAATAAAATGAAATTTTTAAAATTAAGCTTAGCATCACTTGTAGCTTCAAGTGCTCTATTTGCAGGAACATATAATGTTGACGCAAGTCATTCGAATGTTGGATTTAAAGTAAAACACTTAATGATTTCAAACGTAAATGGGAAATTTGATACATTTAGTGGTAACTTTGAATATGATGAAAAAACAAAAACATTAAAAAGTTTAGTTGGTGAAGCAAAAGTTGCTTCAATTAATACAGAAGATGCAAAAAGAGATGCGCACTTAAAATCTGCTGATTTCTTTGATGAAGCAAATCATCCTACTTTAACTTTCAAATTAGACAAAATTGATGGTGATTTTGCATATGGGAAACTTTCAATTAGAGGTATAACTAAAGATGTAAAACTTAATTTTGAAAATAATGGAGAAGCGATTGATCCTTGGGGAAATAAAAGGGTTGCTTTAGAATTAACAGGAAAAATTAATAGAAAAGATTTTGGTCTTAACTGGAATAAAGCATTAGAAGCTGGTGGAGTTTTAGTTGATGAAACTGTAAAATTAAACATTGAAGTAGAAGGAATTTTAGCTAAGTAATTAGCTAAAATTTAAAAAAGATAAAATTATGGCAACACAATTAGAAGCAAATAAAGAGTACTATTACTGTACTTGTGGTAAAAGTGAAGATGGAATTTTCTGTAATGGTTCACACAAAGGAACAGAGTTTATACCTAAAGTATTTACAGTATCTGAAACTAAAAAATATAATATTTGTGCCTGTAAGAAAACATCGAATGCACCATTTTGTGATGGTTCTCACTCTAAATAAGTATGAATTATGAATCCAACACTATTTATTTCACATGGCGCTCCAAATATTATTTTGAGTGATATCAAATCAAAAAAGAGAATAAAGAAATTAGCAGAGAATTTAGAAACACCAAAATATATTATTATATTTTCAGCACATTATTTAACAAAAGATTTAAAAATTATTTCACCCCAAGCAAATAAAATAATGTACGATTTTTATGGTTTTGAAGATGAATTATATAAAGTAAAGTATGAAATAAATAGTGATGAGAAATTAACATTAGAATTAATTGAAAAATTGAAAAAAAATAATATTGATATTTCAATAGATGAAAATAGAAAAAGTTATGACCATGGAGTTTGGAATGTCTTAGCCTTGATGTATGAAGATCTTAAAATTCCAGTATTACAAATAAGTATTCCAAGTTCTTATAGTACTGAACAGTTAATTAATTTAGGAATAAATCTTCAACAATTTAAAGATAAAGCTTTGATTATCTGTAGTGGTGGTATTACACATAACTTAGGCGATATGGGTATGAGTCTTACTACAAAAGATTATGCAAAGAAATTTAATAGTGATATTGTAAATATTATTGAAAATGCAAAAGAAGATGAATTAAAAAATATTGCAAAAAATATTAACTTCTATAAAAATCATCCTTCAACGGAACATTTTTTACCCTTATTTATAGCTTATGGAAATGCCATAAATAAGAAAGGGAAATCTTTCAATAAAGAAATGATTTATTCAAATATCTCAATGGAGAGTTTTATTTTTGATGAAAAGGAAACTTATAATTGATTAATGTATTATATCAGGAGTGAAAAATGTTAAAAAAATTGCAAAAAGAGAATATGGGTACTTCTAATTTAGGCTGGTTAGAAAGTAGATTTCATTTTAGTTTTTCAAATTATTATAACCCAAAGAATATGTGTTTTGGAGTACTTAGAGTGCTTAATGACGATATTATCCATACCACTTCTGGATTTGATATGCATCCTCATGAAAATGTGGAAATTATTACTTATGTGATTAATGGGGAACTAACACATAAAGATTCATTAGGAAATATTGAGACTCTAACAAGAGGTGATATTCAATATTTAAGTGCAGGTGATGGTATATATCATAGTGAATATAATAAAAATAAATCTCTTGATTTAAGACTTTTACAAATATGGATTATACCACCTAAAGTTGGACTTCCAAGACTTTATGGTTCAAATAAATTTGAAGAAATACAGAGAAAAAATAAATTTTTAAATATAGTATCAGGGCAAAATGGAACAGCTGATATAAAAATCCATCAAGACATAAATATTTATGTTAGTCAATTAGATTCAGATAAAAATTTAGATTTTCATATAGAAGAAAATAGACAGGTTTATTTTGTACAAATTGAAGGAAAATCAGATATAAATGGGCTTGTCTTAAATAATGGTGATGCAGTGGAAATAATAAATGAAAAACAAATAAATATAAAAGCCTTAGAAAATTCACATTTTTTATTTATTGAAATGGCAAAAGTATAATTCAAGCAAAGCATAAATTCAATTCCTATATTTAGAATATATTGCTATACTTTCACTTTTTTAACTAAAAAAATGATTTTAATAAGGCTAAAACAAATGAACCTAGCGCAAATACAAAAAGAACTGATTAAAGATTTTGACTTTGATAAGACTTTAGATATTCTTACAAAATTAGGAGAAAATTACTCTAAATATGATTTGATAGAAAATGCAAAAAATCTAATAAAAATGACCTATACTTCAAGAGAAATGGATGATGTATTTTTCTATGCAGCTTATCTTGTAGCTTCACGAGCTTATATTGAAGGAAGAGAAGTTCACTATAGTTTAAACTTTTCAATAGACATTCAATCGAATGTAGAATTTGATTTAAAAGAGACTTTTTCCCATAGAATAGTAAGTGAAAAAGAGTTTATTTTAAGAGAAGAACTAGCAAATCTTTTAGAAATAAATAAAGTTAAATATGAAGATGAAAAAGATGAATTCTCACAAACTAATATTTCTAAAATAGAAGAGATTTTAAAGATTTTAGATTAATTCTATTTTCATTTTGTCTTTTTCAAAAAATACTCAAACTTATCACAAATAAAACAAAACACTTTTTAAAATTCCTAATAAAATTATTTTTCTTGACAAGTATAAGAAAAAGATGTACTATTTCATTAATGACTGACGGTCATTCATTAAAAAAGGTATTTTATGGCAAGAATTATAGATAAAGATGAAAAAAGAGCTAATATAGCATTATCTGCTATTAAACTTTTTTGTGAAAAGGGAATACAACAAACAAGTATTGATGAAATAGCCAAAAGTGCTGAAGTAGCAAAAGGAACTATATATCTTTATTTTAAAAATAAAGAAGAGATAGTTTTTACTATTTGGGATATTCTTTCTGCACAACATCAAGAAACTTTTCAAAAAAATATCACAGTAAATATGAGTGCAAAAGAAAAAATCCTAGAGTATTTTAATTTTAATCAACTTCAAGAAGAGTTTGATAAAGAGCAAATACTTAAACTTTTTCAACATTTTATAAGCTCAATGCTTATTGATGAAACCCAACTTTATACAGCATACTTTGAAAGTTTTTTCAAAAAAGATTATGACTTTATTTTTTTGTATTTAAATGAAGGAATTGATAAAGGTGAATTAATAATTGATGATGTTGATAACTTAACTAATATAATAATTCTACTTTTAAAAGGTCTATTAGTTAAATCAAAAGCTTCAAATATGACTTTTAATGAAACTCAAAATATTTTGAATAAACATCTTAGTTACTTACTTGACAATTACACAAAGGATAAATTATGAATAAATCAAAACTACTTAATAAAATGAGTGAAGATATTAAAGGAATTATCAAATGAAAAAGATTTTTATAATTATATTATTTATGTTTCATTCCTTGTTTGCAGAGGATATTTATGCAACATTTGATGTTGTAAGTGATAAAGAGTCACAACTTGGACTTTCTGTATCAGGAATTGTAAGTACCTTAAATGTAAATGTTGGTGATAAGTTAAAAAAAGATGATTTAATTCTTTCTTTAAATAATACACAAGAAAAAAATGAATATGAAATTGCAAAAAAGAATGCAGAACATTCGGCTAATACTTATTCAAGATATGCAAAAATATCTAATGTTATAGATAAAGAAAAAATGGAGAACTACACTTTTGATAGGGATATTACTCAGTTAAATGCTAAAAATAAAGAAATCATTTTGAGAAAAACTGAGTTAAGAGCACCTTATGATTTAGTGATTACTAAAAAAAATATTGACTTAGGTGCTATTGTTTTAGCTTCTCAAACTAAACTTATTGATGTTATTGCTTTAGATGATGTGAAATTGATATTAAAATTAGATGAGAAATATTGGCAAAAAGTAAAAGTAGGGCAAAAGTTTATATATAAAGTTGATGGTAGTGATACAGATTATGAAGGAACTATTACAAAAGTATATCCAGTAATTTTAAAAGAAACAAGACAAATGCAAGCTGAAGTTCAAGCACAAAATCTTATGCCAGGTCTTTTTGGTAATGGCACAATTAAAGCAGAGTAAATAATGTATAAATTAGCTATAAATCGCCCAATCACAACTTTGATGGGTGTATTAACATTTGTTATTTTTGGAATTATGTCATATAAAAGTATGCCTATCAATCTTTTTCCTAATGTTGACTTTCCAATAGTTACAGTTCAAACTACATACAATGGAGCAGATCCATCTACTGTTGAAACAAAAGTAACTGATAAGATTGAAGAAGCGATTTCAGGTGTTGATGGTATTGATAAACTTATGTCAACAAGTTATGAAGGTTTTAGTGCGGTTACCATCCAGTTTAAACTTACAAAAGATTTAGATGAAGCCACGAATGATGTAAGAGATAAAATAGGTGCATTAAATCTTCCTTCTGAAGTTGATAAACCAGTTGTAAAGAAATTAGGGGGCGCAGGAGCTGTTATAAGTCTTTTTATAGCTTCAGATGGAAATGATACAAGCTCTTTAATGAGACTTGCAGATGAAAAACTTAAACCTCAATTACAAATAATAAAAGGTGTTGGGGAAGTTAATATTTTAGGATATCAAGATAGAGAAATTCGTATTTTTATAGACCCCTTTTTATTAAATAAATATAATCTTAGCGCTTTAGACGTAAGTGCTATTATTTCAAAACAAAATATAAAACAAGGTGTTGGAAAAATCATTAATCAAAACCAAGAGATTATTTTAAAAGCTCAAGGTGATGCGCAAAATGTTGAAGAGATTGGTAATATATTAGTAAAATCAGGTGTTAGATTAAAAGATATTGCAACAATCAAAGATGGACTAAGTGATGCAAAAAGTTTTTCTTCTTATAATGGTCAACAAGGTGTTACTTTAGAAGTAAAAAAAATCTCAGGGGAAAATGTTTTAAATATCATCAAAGAGGTAAAGAAAGTACTTCCTAAACTTCAAGTCCTTGCAGGTGAAAATACACAAATTAAAATACTTCAAGATCAATCTGAAAAAATTATGGTAAATATTGATAATGTACAATTTGACCTAATCTTTGGAGCTTTTCTTTCTGTTTTTATTGTATTTGTTTTTTTACGAAATACAACAGCTACTTTTGTTTCAGCCTTAGCAATTCCCACTTCTGTTATTGGAACTTTTGCTATTATTGATTATTTGGGATATGACTTAAATCGTTTAACACTTATTGGACTTACCCTTGCAATTGGAATATTTATTGATGATGCTATTGTTGTAATTGAAAATATCATGAAAAAAATGGAAGATGGCGCAACAACATTTCAAGCTTCTTTTGAAGGTGCAAAAGAGGTTGCTTTTTCAATTCTTGCTATTTCATCTGTTTTATTAGCAGTTTTTGTACCAGTGGCTTTCATGGATGGAATTGTAGGAATGTTTTTTAACTCATTTGCAATGACTGTTGCTTCTGGAATTGTAATTTCTTATTTTGTTGCCATTATGTTTATTCCAAGTATTGGGGCAAGGGTTTTAAGTACAAAACAAAGTCGTTTTTATCATGCAACTGAGCCTATATTATCTGCCATTGATAAAAGTTATACTTGGTTATTAAAGCCATTACTTCGTTTTAAAACTATTACGATTATTGTAACAATTGGTATATTAGTTGCTTCAACTACTTTAAAAGTTGGAATGTCATTTTTACCAATGCAAGATAATGCAGAGTTTCAAATCACTATAAAAGCACCTGTTGGAATTAATTTAGAATCAATGAAAAAAGCTATGATTCCCTTTGATGATATGTTAAAAGAGGATAAAGATATTTTATATTCAATTTCATCGATTGGTTATAACTCAGCTCAAGAGTTACATAAAGGAAGAGTTTATGTAAAACTTAAAAGCTTAAAAGAAAGAACAAAAACACAAGAAGCAATAATTCAATACTATAGGGATAAATTCTCATCAATTAAAGATATGATAATATCTGTTGAGAAAGTAGATGATTTTGATACAGGAACAACAACAGCACCTGTTCAAGTTGTAATCAAAGGTGATAAACTTGAAGAATTAGATGTTTTATCTACAAAGTTAATGAATATTCTAAAAGAAACTCCTGGTGTTGTGGATGTTGATAGAGATTTTGAAAATGGAAAACCTGAGATTAAAATTGGTATTTTAAGAGAAAATGCCCAAAGAGTAGGAGTTAGTGTTGAAGATATTGCTTCAATTTTAGGTTCAGCATATTCAAGTGATAGTGCAGTTTCATATTTTGAAGACAATGGAAGACAATTTGATATAACTGTTCGATTAAAAGATAATTTTAGATCTTCACTTGATGATTTAAAAAAACTACAAGTTCGTAATTCAAGTGGTCAGTTTGTTGCTCTTGATGGATTAATAAAAATCGAAGAAACTCTAGGAAATGCTTCAATAAATAGATTTGATAGAGAAAGAAAAGTTTTAGTAACAGCAAATATTTTTAATACTTCCCTTGATAAAATCGTAGAAATTGTTGATTCTAAAATGCCAGAAATCTTACCTTTAGGATATAGCTATCGTTATACAGGAGATGTTGAAAATATGGTAGATACAAATAAGGCTTTCGCCTCTGCTGTTTTCTTTGCTGTAATTTTGATTTATCTTATTCTTGCAGCATTATATGAATCACTTATTCAACCCTTTATTATTATGATTTCAATGCCTTTATCTTTTACAGGAGTTATGGTTGCTTTATATTTAAGTGGAAATTCTTTTAGTTTATTTGTAATGATTGGGATTATTTTACTCTTAGGAATGGTTGGTAAAAATGCTATTTTAGTTGTGGATTTTGCAAATCGTGCAATCAAAGATGGAAAAAGTATTGATGATGCACTTTTAGAAGCAGGTGAAAAAAGGTTACGTCCAATTTTAATGACAACCTTTGCAATGATTGGAGCTATGCTTCCTTTAGCTTTTGGAAGTGGAGCAGGGCATGAAAGTAATGCTCCGATGGCAATTGCAATTATTGGAGGACTTATAAGTTCAACTATCTTAACCCTTTTAGTAGTTCCTGCTATTTATAAATTTATGTATCCACTTGATGCATGGCTTAGAAAATGGTACGAAAAAGGTATAGTTAAATAAAAAAGCATATAAACTATAGATTCTCTAATGTTTTTTCATTGAATCTATAAGTTTTATGTTGAACTTTTACCAAGATATTTTTTTCTGCTAACTCTTTAAATAGTTTAATAAGCGTTGGTTTTGAAATTGAAAAACTATCCATTATATCTGTATATGAAGCTGTAAAAAGGTTTTCATTATCTAAATTATTTAGAATATATTTTATAATTGCAACTTGCTTTCCATCTGTTATAGCTGAAATTGTTTTTATTAAGTTATTGTTCTTTTGAATCTCTTTTTTTTGAACAATTGGAAGTAAAATATCGTGTAAACTATTTAATAACTCTTTAATATTTATAGGTTTTATAATATAGTTTTCAACTTTTAATCTTATTGCATCTAATAAATATTGAGTATCAGTGTGAGCAGTTGTAAGAATTGTAGGAATATTTATATTTTTATTTTTTATGTGTTTTAAAAAATCAATACCATTTTCATCTTTTAATAAAATATCAGAAATTATTACATCAACTTTTTTATTTAAAAGTATATCTAAAGCTTCACTTATAGTTTTTACAGCATAAATATTGTTTACAAAATCTTCTAAAATATCTTTTGTATGTTTTAATAGATTTTCATCATCTTCAAGATATAAAATATTGAATTCATGTAAAATATTTAAATCATTGTTATTCATCATCACTCTCTTTATAGTTGTTTTTTATAGGTATTTTTATTGTAAACAAAGTACAGTCAAAAACTCTTTCATCCTTTATTTTATGGCGAATATTTTTACAAGATAATTGACCTTCCATATGTTTTTCAATTATTTGTTTAGACATATAAAGTCCTATTCCAGTTCCTGCACTTTTATATTTTGTTGTATAGTAAGGTTCGAAAATTTTTGGTAAAACTTCTTGAGGTATTCCTCCTGCATTATCTACTATATTTACAACAAGATTATTCTCAAATTTATTTACAATTATTTTTATGATTCTATCATTTTTATTAACATTTGAACATAAAGCATCTTTTGCATTTGTGATGATATTTAAAAATACATGAGATAATTCATTATAAAAGCTATTGATTTCTAAATCTTTTTTTATGCTTAGTTCAACTTTAATACTCTCTTTTAACAATAAATATTTTGAAAGCTCAATAGAGTGTTCAATACAATTTTTAATTGAAAATTTACTTTTTATTTTATTTGGAGAAAAGAAGTTTTTAAAATCATCAAGGGTATTTGACATATTATTAGCTAGAAACAGGGCATCTTTAACTTTTTCATCAACAAAATCAGGTGTTAATTTACCTAATAATAGTTTTGTTTGAAAGCTTTGAATAATCATGGTAATAGATCCCAATGGTTGTCTCCATTGGTGAGCAATATTGTTTAACATTTCACCCAAAGATGCAAGTCTTGCTTGTTGGAACATGATAATATCTTTTTTTCTATTTTGGGAAACTTCTTTTGAAATTTTTGACTCAAGGGACATATTTAACTCTTGAAGTTCTTTTGTTTTTATATCAACTTTTTGTTCAAGTGAATTATGTAATTTTTTGAAATTGTTTATAATAAAAATAGACAAAATAATAGAAAATAAAAATACTATAAAAATAGAAATAATAGAGAAAATCAAAATGATATTAAAAATTTTATCAGTATTTCTTTTCTCATTAATAGCTAATGATAAATCATAATTAATTAAACTTGTTAGATAAATAGAAACGGCATTTATTTGAAGATTTAGTTCTAAATGGAATTTTTCTTCATTAGTATCTATATTTATTTTAGCAAGTTTACTTTTTATGATTTGCATTTTTGTATTAATATTATTCATTATATTGTTTTTTAGGGCTTTATTTTCATAATAATTTTCTTCTTTAATTATGAAATCTTTAATAAAAGTTGTTAAAAAATCTTTATTTTGTACTTTTATTTGATTTTTGTATAAAAGCCAGTTCTTATCAATAATTTCTTGGGCTAATTTTAAAACTTCAGAAGTTTGTTCAAAAGAGATTTGTTTTTTCTCAAAATCTCTTAATGTATCTTGAACATTTACTTGAAAGGTATCTTTTATATTTTCTAGTTGCATTAAACTTTTTGTTCTTTTATCAAATAAAATATCAAAATCTTGTTTTACTGCAAAAATAGATATTTGTGAAAGTATAATAATACAAATCATTCCTCCTGCGATTATAAAAATTAAAAAAGCAGTTTTATATCTAAATTTTAAATTATCAAAATAATTTATTAGTTTATCAATTTTATTTTTCATTTTTCAACTCAAGGAATTGATTGTTTTTATACTCAAATAAGTAAACGTTATTTAAAAGTTGAGAGTTCTCAAATTTAATATTAATTCCTTCTAATAAGTTAGTAGGTGTTGTTTTTAGCATATAAATAAACTTTTCTCTAGTAATATCACCTTGAATTCTAGAAATTGCATTTACCAAAACTTTTGCAGATAAAAATGCTTCAAGGGATAAAAATCCTAATTCTTCATTTGGATAATATTTTTTCATAAGATTTTGATACTCAAAAACTACAGGAATATCGCTATTTATATAGCTAGGAACAACTTGTGAAAAAATTAGATTTTGAGTATTTGTATCTAGTTTTTCTAGTTCTTTTATCATAGAGTTTGCATCACCAAAAGAGATATTACAAAAAATTGTATCTTTTAGATTTTCATTTTCTTTTGCTTTTTTTTTTTTTTTTGAGTTTGTTTTATAAGCTCCTATCATAAATATAACTTGGGGATTTGCATCTTTTATTTCATTAAAAGCATGACTTATTGATAGGGTATTTCTTTTATAAGAACCCTCAGCTACAAGTTTTATATCTTTATTTTTAAGGGCTTGTAATAATGAAATATATCCTTCTTCTCCATAATCATCATTTTGATAAAAAACGGCAACTTTATTTAGCTTTTTTTGCTTAGACAAATAGTTTATCAATGCTTCAATTTCTTGATTATAAGATGCTCTAAAATTTATGAAGTTTTCATTTTTATTATCTCTTAGAAAAGAAGCTCCTGTAAATGCTGAAAAAAATGGAATATTTTCATCATATAAAATAGGTAAAACTCTTTTTACAGTGGGAGTTCCAACAAAACCAAAAAGAGCAAATACTTTTTCTTTATAAATAAGTTTATTTGTGTTTTCTAAGGTGAGTTCAGGCTCGTATTTATCATCATATGTTAGAAATTTAATCTCTTTATTTCCAAGTAAATGATTTTCATTTGAATAATTTAAATAACTATTTACACCACTTGTAACAGCATCTCCCCAAGATTTTATAATTCCACTATTTGGTAGTGAAGCGCCAATAACAATTGTTTTATTTTTGAATACATCATCTTTGAAATATATATAAAAAATAATAAATATAAATATAATTATAGGTAGTCGTTTTATCATGTGATAGTTTACAGAAAAAATTAAAAAAAATACTTTAAATTGATAGTATACAAAAGTAACAGTTTTAACAAAAAAGGTAAAATATTTTTTAACTTTTAAGTATTGTTTAATTTTTAAACATATAAAATAAATAAAATAACTTTTAGTAAAAAGGGCATAGTTTATGCAAGATTTTATATATTATAATGCTTCGGGGCTAGATTTTCCCATCAGTGAGCAGATACTAGTAACAAACAATATTGAAGAACTAAAAGATAAAAGTTTTTTAATTTCAAACTCAAAAGAAATTAATTGTGAACTAAGTGCACAAGAAATAGATTTCTATATAAAAAATACACAAGATTCACTATCAGATAAAATTAAAAATGTTTTAAAACTTTATGAAATTGCTGCGACAAAATACGATTTTGCTCAAGATATTTCATATTCAAGTGAAGTTTCAAAAGAACTTCTGCTAATCACAAGTAAATCAGAAGATTATGAACTATTTATATCAAAAATTAAATCAGATGATTTCGAACTTTTTTCAATAAATGAAGAGATAATTAAATCAATATCAGGACATATCGGAAATCTTCAAGTAATTGTTGATGATGAGGGAGAAGATGTAACTTTAAATGTTTCTCAAATTGTTTGGTTTGATGCTAAACAAATGGGATTAGATCAAAGCGGAACTTTTGATCCAAATTTATCAAGTGTTGATGAAGTAATAAAAACATTAAAAGAAAATATAAATTCATACTCTTATAAAAAATTCACAACTTATGATAAATCAATCTGCCAATATGATGGAAGAAGAGAAGTTATTTGTAGTAAATGTGAAGAAGTTTGTCCAACGGTGGCTATTACTAAAGATGATAAAACTAAAACATTAACTTTTTCACAAATAGATTGTCATGGTTGCGGAGGTTGTATCTCTGTATGTCCAAGTGGTGCTTTAGAATATGCACCTATGAATAGAGAATCTATCTATGAAGTTAGTAAATTTTATAAAGAGACTCACCCTTTAATTATTCCTGAAAAAATGAATATTACAAATTTAGAATCATTTTTAAAAGAGGGTGTATTGCCTCTTGCAATTGAAGGTGAAAAGTTTTTAGATGAATCTTCTTTTTTAACTCTTCTTCAAATGTCAGGATCTCAAGTTATCTTTTATAGTGACTTTTTATCAAAAGGTTCAAAAGATGCAATTAGAATTGTAAATGATATTTATCAAAAAAAATATTCAAAAGATGCAATTTTAGTAGCTATGAATGAAGATGAATTAAAAACTGCATTGGAAGAAGTTTCTTTTGTGGAAAATTCATATTTCAATTTTAATCAAGACACTCTTAAAAAAAGAGAGATTTTTTCACATAGACTTCAAAAACTCATAGGTGAAGATAATCTAGGTGTTGTTAAAACAGGTGAACATGTACATTATGGAAAAGTTATTGTAAATGAATCAACTTGTACTTTATGCCTAGTTTGCGTTGGATCTTGTAATGTTGGAGCATTAATTGCAGATGCTAAAGATAATACATTAAGATTAAATCCAAGTTTATGTACCTCATGTGGTTACTGTGAAATTTCATGTCCTGAAAAAGATTGTTTAACAATACAGCGTGATATTATAGAACTACAACCATCTTGGTTTAAAGACAGTGTTTTAGCACAAGATACGCTTTTTGCCTGTGTTGAATGCGGAAAAGAGTTTGCTACAACTAAAGCTATTGAAAAAATAGCAGCTATGATGGGACCAATTTTTTCTGTTGATCCTGTAAAAGAGAGAAGTTTATATTGCTGTGCTGATTGTAAACCAAAAATTATGATGCAAAGCTATTTTGATAAAAAAAATCAAGGAGAAAATAATGCAAGATAATCAAACAATAAATAAAGCAAGAGCTTTATACTACAACCTTTTTGCAAACTTTTTCGTAGAAAGTTCTAAGAGTGAGAACTACTTTGAATTATTAAGATTAATAAATATTTTAAAACAAAATCCCCTTGATGAACTTTCAGGTGAAGCTTTAGAAAATATTTCAAGCTTATTGGATCCTAGTTCAAATGTTGCTTTATTAAAAGAGTTTGATGATTTATTTCATAATCCCACAACTAAAAAAATCAGACAAACAGCATCATTCTATGATGAAGGCGTTGAGTCAGGTAAAAAAAGAGTTGAGATGATTCAATTTGTTGCTAAAACAAAAATTAGAAGAGATGAAAAAAACTATTTTGAGTATGAAGATTCAGTTGGGTTTATTTTTTCTTTAATGGCAGAATTAACAAATCAAATATCAAATGGTGAAAAAGTTTATGAAAATACAGTTCATTGTATTTTTGCTGAAATTTTAAATGAATTTATTGAAGAGTTTGCTAAAGATGTATTTGAGCATAATAGTTCTAAAATATATAAAGAGTTAATGATAGTTCTTCATTCATTTGTTGCTTTTGAAAGATTATATTTAGAAGTATCTAAAGCTCCTAAAAAAGAGCGAATAGTAAAAAAAGAAGAAGAAACTTGTGATGTTATTTCAGATGAAGAAATGGCTAGACGTGCGAGAAATAAAGCATTAAAAGCATTAGGACCAAAAGAAGAAGAAGCTTGTCCTATTGATATTGTAAGTGTGGGTGAAACAGAAATCTAAAAAGGTAAAAACCTTTTTAGAGATTTTATAAAGAAAGTTTTGCTTTTTTTATAAAGTCTCTTAATAAAGTGCCTTTTAAAAACCTTAAGTTTTTAAGAGTGCCTTTTAGGGGCTCAATTTCTATAAGGAGGTCAGTCGTGCAAGAAAGCAGAAGAGAATTTGCAAAAAAAGCTGCAATGGTCGCTGCGGGAGCGGCAGTTGTTGGTGGTTCGAGTGTGTTGGCTAATAGTAGTGAATCATCTGTTCAAGGTGATAGCAATAATGGTGTTGTTTTAGGAAGCTCTAGAAAAAAAGAGATTCTTTACAAAAAAACTGCGGCTTGGGAAGAATTTTACAAGACTGCAAAATAAGTAAAAGGGAGATAGTATGTCAGCAAATACATATGAATCTCTAAATGCAAAAGTAGGACGACGGTCATTTATGAAAATGGCTGCAGTTGCAACTGCATTTGGAGTTACATCATCTTTTGCAAGCACTACTGCTACTAGACAAGCAACTGTTGAAGAGATTAAAAATCCTTTTCCAGGTTCAAAAATGGTTAAATCTATTTGTACTGCTTGTTCTGTTGGTTGTGGTGTAATAGCAGAAGTTCAAAATGGTGTGTGGGTAAGACAAGAAGTTGCACAAGATCACCCTGTATCTCTTGGAGGTCACTGTTGTAAAGGTGCCGATATGATTGATATGGTTAGAACAGAAGTAAGACTTAAACATCCAATGGTTAAGAAAAATGGTCAATGGCAAAGAATTTCTTGGGATGAAGCTTTAGATGGAATTGCATCTAAGCTAGAAGACTTAAGAAAAACGTCAGGACCTGATTCAGCGATGTTTTTAGGATCAGCAAAATTTAATAATGAACAATCGTATTATTATAGAAAATTTGCTTCAATG
>RRZU011176234.1_pt1 | contig 17346 bp, 19 predicted proteins | sample 2165561 | NCBI WGS metagenome assembly RRZU01 (sample SAMN10456909, study PRJNA506462) | wastewater metagenome | isolation source: wastewater sludge | place: USA: Moscow, Idaho | reverse complement strand
TTAGTTAAATAACTAGCAGTTCGATCCGTGCACAAAGTTATTACTGGCGATGATCCTCGCGGACCATTCGCTGTTTCTTTCTTCGTGCAGGTATCAATTTCGTTTCCGAACCAGATACCCACACTCATCGGTTGTATGCTGTTAAAGATCGTTGGCCCAAAACACAAACCCCTGTAAAATCAGAAATTCGCGCTTCAAACTTCGCTGCGTCTGCAGCAGAGAGGCCGAACTATACCCACCCCCCTCAAAACCGTCAACCCCCTCCGCAGCGAAATTCTTACACAAACTCGGCAAGTCTTTGATTTTATTCAATCACCCCTCAGCAGAGGGCGCAGATCTTTTCGAGCCAACCACCCCAATAACAGCCAACATGTCACAGCCCATGCTGTCGATGCACTTCATCGCGGGGTCCGACCGGGGGCATCGGCAAGCCGGTTTCTCCGATCCAGCTTCTTTGTACGGTCAGATTCCTTCGGCCCGTTGCAGAGGCTCGATGGCGGCCTGGTAATTTGGCTCGGTGTTGATGTCGCTGACCAGTTCGGCGTACAGGATTTCATCGTTGGCATTGAGCGTGAATAGCGCCGTAGCCATCAGGCCGGACAACGGCACATCGGTAATCATTACGCCATAGTCCTTGTGAAAATCCCGGCCGCGCAGGGTCGAGAGCAAGTACAGCTTGCGGAAGCCCTCGGCTTCACCGATCCGCGACAGCGCATAGGGCGTATCGACCGAGACCGTCATGACCACCGTGTTGTCGAGTTCGTCAGCCAAGGCTTCGAGATGGCGCGCGATCTCGAGTCCGATCGCGGCATCCATGCTTGGCGCCACGGCGATCAGCTTGCGCTTTCCCCAGAACTTGGAGAGTGGAACATCCTGCAATTGGGTGTCGACCAGCATGAAGCTGTGGGCCGTGTCGCCCACGCGCGGGAAACGGCCGCCTACGCTGACCGGGGTATCGTTAAGCATGACGGTAGACATGGATTTTCCTCTCGATTTAATGCGAAATCATTGTAAAGATCAGTATGGAAACGAAATCAGGCAAAAACAAGGAGGATCGCAGCCGGATGGCCTGAAGTGGGGAAGCTGGCGTGAGCAGGTACTGCTGCGGGAGGGGTTTATTTTTAAAATCTCATATTAATCAATGTGTTACGATTTTATTGCTTATTCGTAAAACCAGTTTAACGAATAGCCGGTGGATTTGAGATCGCCGGTTTCCAGCTGCAGAAAGGCGTGCAGCTCTTCTTGCGGCTGCAGTTTGGCGCGATTTTTTTCCGGTGCGGTCAAGTATTCCGCGGGGCGGAAAATCCGGCGGGCAACGACGCGTTCCTGCGAATCGGTCAGAGTCAGTTCCATCAGCGGCAATGCCTGTTCATACAGGGCGAGGTTGCGCAGCGTGGCGGAAAGCTGGATCAGGGTTGGATGGTCGGGAACGTAGGTCAGTTCAGACCAGTCTGTCCGCAGCTGGCTGGCCTGGCGCGGCAGTGGCATCTTGCAATCGAGTGTTGCGCACAGCCGGGTCAGACGAGGCTGCAGCGCCGGGAATTCCATGGCCAGCTGGCTGCGGTAAGTGAACAGGGTTTGCAACAGCAGCGCGAGTCCGGCGAGTCCGGCGGCAAAAGTCCAGATTCCCGAGTGGCGCGGCTTGGCGATCGGCGCGAACAGCGCTTCGTCTTCGGGAAGCGTGATCGGGTGGTAACCGCTGGGCGCATCGGCGGTTTCCGTCCTGGCAGTCGGCGCTGGCGCCGTCGGTGCGACCGGTGTTTCGCCGGATTCCTCGCCGGCCTGTTTGGGCACGGTCGGCGTATCCAGCGACAGCATGGCCGCGTCAAGATCGATCAACGTCTGGGCGTAGGGCGTTGCGGCTGGGGGTATTTCCTGACGCTCCGCGCTCGTCGGAGCGCAGGTCGGTGTGTATTCCGGGACGCGCGGCGCGGCTTCCGTTGCGACGGGCGAGAGTTCGGTTTCCCGCGGATCAGTTTCCGCGTCGTGAGACGCTGTTTCTGCGGCCGGCAGGGGGCTGTGAGGAAGCAGCGTTTCGCGTGCATTGAACACGAACGCACAACGCCCGCAGCGTACTTTCCCCTGATAGGCGGCAAGTTGCTCGTCGGTGACCCGGAATGCGGTCGAACAGTTTGGGCAGCGGGTAACGTGATCCATGAGCCGGATTCTAGATCATTTTTTTGTGCCCGAGAGGCAGACCCAGCCATCCTCTGCGGCGACGGGGGCGAAAGCAAACCACGGGCTGTAGATCGCGATCACGTCGTCGGCTTGTTCCTCGAGAATGCCGGAAAGCGTGATGCGCCCGCCCGCTCTGACCTTGCCTGCGAGCAGCGGCGCAAGCGCTTTGAGCGGGTTGGTCAGGATGTTCGCGACGACGACGTCGTACTGGCCCTGCGGTTCTTGGTCGGGCAGATAGAAATTGATCTCGACCTGGTTCTGTTCGGCATTCTGGCGCGAGGCGATCATTGCCTGCGGGTCGATATCGACGCCCTCGGTCTTGCCGGCGCCGAGCTTCTTTGCGGCGATCGCGAGGATGCCGGAACCGCAACCGTAGTCCATGACCGTTTCGCCCGGGGCCAGGTTTGCGTCGAGCCATTTCAGGCACAGTCGCGTGGTCGGGTGGCTGCCGGTGCCAAATGCGAGGCCCGGATCGAGCTGGATGCTGATCGCATCCGCGTCCGGGCATTCGTGCCAGGTCGGCGTGATCCACAGCCGTTGCGAAATCGGGATCGGTTCGAACTGCGACTGCGTGAGCCGCACCCAGTCCTGATCTTCGACGGCGCCGACCGAATACGGCGGCGGTGCGATCTGCACGGCATTCGCAGCGGCGGTGGCCATCAGGTCGGCGTCAGCGTGCTGTTCGAGCAGCGCGACGACGATGCTTTTTTCCCACAGTTGCTCGACTGGCTCGCCGGGCTCGCCGAAGATCGGCTTTTCGTCCCGGGTGCCGGCAGCGGCATCCTCGATCGAGACGGAGAGCGCGCCAAGGTCGAACAGTGCGTCGGACAGCGCTTCGGCGTGGGTGGAATCGGCGGTGATACGGAGTTCTTGCCAGGGCATAGGTCGTGAAGTGCTAGAAGTGAGGAGTAAGGAGTAAAAGCGAAAGACGAGGCATGCAGAATGGGGTTTGCACCGCAATCTTCACGCCTCGCGCCTTTGTGGGTTACGACTGTTTTTCGAGCAGTACGCGGATGTCGGGCATCCGGTGCTCGAGGTGGTGAATGCTGGCGCCACCCTTGACGAAGCCGGCATCTACCATCAATTGCTGGTGTAGCGGAATATTCGTATGGATGCCTTCGACGACCATTTCCGACAGCGCGATGCGCATGCGAGCGATCGCCTGCTCGCGCGTGTCGCCGTAGGTGATGATCTTGCCGATCATCGAGTCGTAGTTCGGCGGAACGAAATAACCCTGATACACGTGCGAATCGATGCGAACGCCGGGGCCGCCCGGCGTGTGCCAGGTCGTAATTCGGCCCGGGCTCGGAATGAACTTTAGCGGATCTTCGGCATTGATTCGGCATTCCATCGCGTGGCCACGCAGATGCACATCCTTTTGCGCGTGGCGCAGCTTTTCGCCAAAGGCGATGCGGATCTGCTCCTGCACGATGTCGATGCCGGTGATCTGTTCGGTGACCGGATGTTCGACCTGCACGCGCGTGTTCATTTCGATGAAGTAGAACTCGCCGTTTTCATATAGGAATTCAAATGTGCCGGCACCGCGATAACCGATCTGGCGGCAGGCTTCGGCACAGGCTTCGCCGACACGCTTGCGCTGTTCGGCGGTGATGCCGGGCGCAGGCGCTTCCTCGATAACCTTCTGGTGGCGACGTTGCATCGAGCAGTCGCGTTCGCCGAGGTAGATGGCATTGCCGTGCTGGTCAGCGAGCACCTGGATTTCGATGTGGCGCGGGGTCTGCAGGAATTTCTCCATGTAAACCACCGGGTTGCCGAAGGCTGCCTGCGCTTCCGACTTGGTCATTTCCACGGCGCGCAGCAGCTCTTCTTCGGCATGGACCACGCGCATACCACGGCCGCCGCCACCGCCTGCAGCCTTGATGATGACTGGATAGCCGACTTCGCGGCCCATGGCCAGGACGACTTGCGGGTCATCGGGCAGAGCGCCCTCGGAACCCGGTACGCACGGCACGCCGGCCGCCTTCATCGCGTCCTTGGCGGAAACCTTGTCGCCCATCAGGCGGATCGAATCTGGGCGCGGACCGATGAAGGCGAAGCCGGATTCTTCGACGCGCTGGGCGAAATCAGCGCTTTCCGACAGGAAGCCGTAGCCCGGGTGGATCGCTTCGGCTTGGGTGACCTCGGCGGCGGCGATCAGCGCCGGGATGTGCAGATAGCTTTGCGCGCTCGCCGCCGGGCCGATGCAGACGGATTCGTCAGCGAGCTTTACATACTTGGCTTCGCGGTCGGCCTCCGAGTGCACGACCACGGTCTTGATGCCCATTTCGCGGCAGGCTCGCTGGATGCGCAGCGCGATTTCGCCGCGGTTGGCGATCAGAATCTTTTCAAACATGGTTTGCTCCAGTGAATGAGTGAAGCAGTGAAAAAGCGAACGAGTGAAGCGCTGCGGCAGGGCCGGGCTGATTCACTCGTTGACTCATACACTTATTCACTGAACAGGTTAGCCGATCACAAACAGCGGTTCGCCGTATTCGACCGGCTGGCCGCTTTCGATCAGGATGGCCTTGATCACGCCAGCCTTGTCGGCTTCGATTTCGTTCAGGAGCTTCATCGCTTCGATGATGCACAGCGTATCGCCGACGTTGACGGTCTGGCCGATTTCGACGAAAGAGGCTGCGCCCGGCGATGGCGAGCGGTAGAAAGTGCCGACCATCGGCGACTTGACTACATGGCCTTCGGGCTGGCTGCTCGCGGCTTCAGCAGCGGGAGCGGCTGCGGGCGCAGCTGCCGGTGCGCTGATCTGGTATTGCATCGGCGCAGCTTGCTGGATATAGGCTGGCGCATTGTTGTTGATGCGGGTGATGCGGACTTTTTCCTCGCCCTCGGTGACTTCGAGCTCGGCGATGCCGGATTCTTCGACCAGATCGATGAGCTTTTTCAGTTTACGCAGGTCCATGCGGGGATTTCTCCTCAAAGATACTTTGGAATGGGGGCTGGCTCAGGACGCCTTTGGGGCGTAGTCGAGCGCGTAGCGCAGTGCATATTCGTAGCCGCGGGCGCCTAGGCCGCAGATCACTCCGACTGCGAGATCGGAGAAGTACGAATGGCGCCGGAAGGCTTCACGGGCATGCACGTTGGATAGGTGTACTTCGACAAAGGGTTTTTTTACAGCAGCCAGTGCGTCACGGATGGCAACGCTGGTGTGGGTGAATGCTGCCGGGTTGATGATGATGAAGTCGGTGCCGTCATCCAGAGTGGCCTGAATGCGCTCAACCAGTTCATATTCGCGGTTGGACTGGAAAGTTGTCACTTCGGCGCCGCAGGATTTGCCTTGCTCGGTAAGCCTGGCATTGATTGCGGCCAGTGTGTCTGCGCCGTAATGCTGCGGTTCGCGTACGCCCAGCAGGTTAAGGTTCGGGCCGTGCAAAACCAGGATTTTGCGAGTATCTGGCATCGGCTTCCCCAACTTCTCCCATGTCGAATCGCAGAAGTGTGCCGCAGGCTATTCGGGTTTGTCCAGAAAAAAGCAGGAAAAAGTGCGAAATATCGCTTAAAAAACGCGTCAGCAAGTGGTCGTGTTTGATGAAAAATGCCGGGTGGATGCGGTTTTGCCGGGGTGTGCCGGTATAATCATCGGCTAATCCAGATGACGAGTGGTACATGCAAGTTTCCGATTTCGATTACTTCCTGCCGGAAAACCTGATTGCACAGTTTCCGCCGGCCGAGCGCGGCGCGAGCCGCCTGCTGCGTGTGGCCGGCGCAACGCTGGAAGATGGTCTGTTCAGTGAGTTGCCGCGCTTCCTGCGTGCCGGCGACCTGCTGGTATTCAATGATACCCGCGTGATCAAGGCGCGGATCTTTGGCCGAAAGGCAAGCGGCGGTCAGATCGAGGCGCTCGTTGAGCGCGTGCTTGATTCGCATACGGCGCTTGCGCACGTGCGCGCGTCCAAAGCGCCCAAGCCGGGGGCCAGGCTGATTTTCGCCGAAAAGTGGGCTGCCGAGATGGTCGAGCGGCGCGGCGACCTGTTCCTGCTGCGTTTTGAAGGCGAGGAGAGCGTGCTCGATATTCTCGAGCAGGCGGGGCGCTTGCCGCTGCCGCCGTATATTACGCACACGCCCGATGACGAAGACGCGAAGCGCTACCAGACCGTCTATGCGCGCGATCCGGGCGCGGTCGCCGCGCCGACCGCCGGGCTGCATTTCACCGACGCGATGCTCGAACGCGTGGGCGAAGCCGGCGTGAAGACCGCGTTTGTCACGCTGCACGTCGGCGCGGGAACTTTCCAGCCGGTGCGGGTTGAAAGCATCGCCGAGCATACGATGCACCATGAGCGTTATTCGATTCCAGCCGCGACGGTCGAGCAGATCAAACAGGCCAAGGCGGCGGGCGGGCGCGTGATTGCGGTCGGGACGACGAGCCTGCGCGCGCTCGAGGCAGCCAGCCAGAACGGGCTGCTGGCTGAACCGGAAGGCGATACCGATATCTTTATTACGCCCGGCTACGAATTCAAGGTGGTCGACCGGCTGATCACGAACTTTCACCTGCCGAAGTCGACGCTGTTGATGCTGGTGTCGGCTTTTGCCGGCTATGACACGATCATGGCTGCGTACCGCCATGCGATCGAAAAGCAATATCGCTTCTTCAGTTATGGCGATGCGATGCTGCTGGAGCGCAAGACATAAGCCTGTAAAAACAGGCTCCCCGGAAGGAATCAGTCGGCGGGAAGGCGGTTCGGTCGGGTTTTGGCGAAGTATTTATAAGTTATTGATTTTATTGATATTTTGCATGATCGTGGCAAGTTGCGGCGTACTGTTGGCCGGTCAGGACTTGAACATGAAGTAAACCGCGCCCAGCAGACACAAGGTCGCCCACAGATAATTCAATTTCAACGGCTGATCCATATACAGCACTGCGAACGGGATGAACACCGACAGCGTGATCACCTCCTGGATGATCTTCAGCTGCGGCAGCGTATAAACCTGGTGGCCGATGCGGTTTGCCGGCACCTGCAGCAGGTATTCGAACAGCGCGATTCCCCAGCTCAGGATCGCGGCCGCATACCAGGCTTTGTTCTGGGCGTTTTTCAGGTGACCATACCAGGCGAAGGTCATAAAGACGTTCGACAGGACGAGCATGGCGATGGTGATGAAGGCGGGCGGCAGAAAATTCATGGCGGTGCGGTAAAATCGGAAACCGCCCGATTCTAACGCCTCGCGACAGGCTATAAGGCTCGTTTGGTCGGGTAAAAACTCACGAACCGGTGTTGAACCCGGTTTTTTGCGGCAAGCGCCGGATTGTGGCTCCGGTAGCGAAAGGATAATCATGGAATTCGAACTGAAAAAAACGTCGGGCGCGGCCCGGCGCGGCACGCTGACGCTCGAGCATGGCGTCGTCGAAACGCCGGTATTCATGCCGGTCGGCACCTACGGCACGGTCAAGGCGATGACGCCGCGCGACCTGAACGACATCGGTGCGCAGATCGTGCTCGGCAATACTTTTCACCTGTGGCTGCGGCCGGGGCTCGAGGTGATCGAGACCTTCGGCGGCCTGCATGGTTTCATGGGCTGGGACAAGCCGATCCTGACCGATTCCGGCGGCTTCCAGGTATTCAGCCTCGGCGAATTGCGCAAGATCACTGAAGAGGGTGTGAAATTCCAGAGCCCGCTCAATGGCGACAAACTGTTCCTGACGCCGGAAGAGTCGATGCGCATCCAGACGACGTTGAATTCGGACATTGTGATGATCTTTGACGAATGCACGCCGTATCCGGCTGACCGCAAGCAGGCCGGCGATTCGATGCGCCTGTCGTATCGCTGGGCCAAGCGCTCGCGGGCCGAGTTCGACCGGCTGCAAAATCATAATGCGCTGTTCGGCATCGTTCAGGGCGGCATGCACGAGGATCTGCGCGACGAATCGCTGGCCGGGCTGACCGATATCGGCTTTCACGGCTATGCGATCGGCGGCTTGTCGGTCGGCGAGCCGAAGGAGGATTTTGCCCGCATCCTCGCGCATACCGCGCCGAAGTTGCCGACGCACCGGCCGCGCTACCTGATGGGCGTCGGGACGCCGGAGGATCTGGTTTTCGCGGTTGGGCAGGGGGTCGACATGTTCGATTGCGTGATGCCGACCCGCAACGCGCGCAACGGCATGCTGTTCACCCGCTGGGGCGACATCCGCATCAAGAATGCGCGTTACCGCAACGATTCGCGCCCGCTTGACGAGGGCTGTGGCTGCTACGCGTGCCGCAATTTCAGTCGCGCCTACCTGCACCACCTGTTCCGCGCCGGCGAGATTCTTGGCGCGCAGCTGAACACGATCCACAACTTGCACTACTATCAGGAGCTGATGCGCGAGATGCGCGCGGCGATCGAAGCGGACGGCTTCGCCGCCTTTGCGGCCCGGTTCGAGCAGGAGCGCGCACGCGGGGTGTGATTTGTAAGTTATTGATTTGTATGATTTTTTTAATAAAGGCCGGGCGGATGTCCGGCCTTTTTCTTGGAAGCTTTACTGGCGATGGGACAGCTGGCTGTTTTCGAAGCGGATCTTGTCGCCGCCATGGAAGCCGTGCTGCGCAGAATCGAACGCGATGGTTTTCTCTTCGCCGCTTTCCAGCCGGAAGCTGACTTCGTGGTAGCGAGAGGTCTTCACGCGTTTTTCGATCTCGTTGCCGACCAGTGCGCCGCCGACGACGCCGGCGATGGTTGCGACCGTACGTCCCTTGCCGCCGCCGATCTGGTTGCCGAGCGCGCCACCGACCACGCCGCCGCCGATCTGGCCGAGCAGCGAGCCCTCACCAGGCTTTTCGACTTCCCTGACGCTGGTGATGACGCCACAGCTTGGGCAGGCGGCTTTTGAGGTTTTGGCTGATGCCGGAACGGAAGCCTTTGGTGCGGCCATCACGGACTTGATCGCCTGTTTCTTGCGCGCGAGCGCCTCGCGCTGGCAGGTTGCGGCGTCGGCCTTGGCGAGTTCCTTGCAGAATGCGGCATCGGCCTGGTAGTCCTTCTCGATCTTCGGCTTATTCGCGTTCAGGTCGCCGCTATAGGCGCGGGACTGGCTGGCCGGATCGCGCTTGGCCCAAGTCTGCGCGTAGGCGGCCTTTTTCGTGGTGAGTGCTTCCTTCAGGCAGGCGGGTGTTTCGCTCTTCGCGAGTTCCTTGCAGACGGCGATGTCGGTCTGGTAGTCGGCTTCAAGTTTCGCGCGGTGATTTGCGACGGGTTCTGCGGCAGCCTGGGCGCAAACGGCCAGCAACGCGACGGCGAGCAGTGGACGGATCGGATGCATGATGGTTTCTCCTCTGGAGCGTGCGATTAAATGCGAAAGCGCAGGTTCGATCATAGCCTATCAGCGAAACTTGTCCGCGATGATGGATTTTGCCCCATGCAGCAGCTAGAATGGTCCGCTTCGATTTTCAGCTGATTCCACCAAGGAAAAAGGAACTCCGTTATGTTTATTGCCCCTGCTTATGCGGCTGGCACCGCCGGCCCGGATAGTTTGTTGCTGCAATTTGCCCCGATGATCGTCATCGCGGTGCTGTTCTGGTTCTTGCTGATCCGCCCGCAGCAGAAGCGCACCAAGGAGCACGCTGCGTTGCTGAATACGCTGCAAAAGGGCGATGAAGTTACGCTGACCAGCGGTATCCTGGCTCGCGTGGTCAAGGTCGACGAAATCCACTTCGTGCTTGAGCTCGCCGAAGGCGTCGAAATCGTCGTCCAGCGCGGCGCGGTTTCCGGCAAGCTCGAAGCCGGCACGCTGAAGAAACTCGGCAAGTAATTGCCTGTTCGGCGCCCCCGTGAAGCCTGCTTCCCGGGGGCCGCTTTTTTGTTTTGACGAAATGGGTTCACCATGAATCGTTACCCGCTGTGGAAGTACCTGCTGATTGTCGCGACGCTGATCGCGGCATTGTTCTATACCTTGCCCAATTTCTACGGCGAAAGTCCAGCCGTGCAGATTTCCAGCGCCCGAGCCACCCTGAAGGTCGATGCCGCGCTCGAAGCGCGCGCCGAGGACATCATCAAGGCCGCCGGACTTACGCCGGAAGATGTTCTGTTCGAAGGCGTTTCGGTCAAGCTGCGCTTTGCCAGTACCGAGGATCAACTCAAGGCCAAGGATGCGCTGCAGTCGAAACTTGGCGAAGACTATATCGTGGCGCTGAACCTGTTGCCGCGGACCCCGTCCTGGCTGGCGAAGATCGGCGCGAAGCCGATGTTCCTCGGCCTTGACCTGCGTGGTGGCGTGCACTTCCTGCTGGAAGTCGACATGAAGGCTGCGGTCGACAAGGCGCTGGAAAAGACCGCCGGCGAAGTCCGCCGCGAACTGCGCGACAAGAAGATCCGCTATGGCCGTGTCAGCCGCGAGCGCGATCGCGTCGAAGTGCAATTGCGCGATGCGGAGACCGTCGATGCCGCCGGCAATGCGATCCGCCGCGTGATGCCGCACCTGACCGTGACCGACATCAAGGACGGTGGCAGCTACAAGGTCATCGTGACCTATGGCCCGCAAGCGCTGACCAAACTCAAGACCGACGCCGTGTCGCAGAACGTGACCACACTGCACAACCGGGTGAACGAACTGGGCGTGGCCGAGCCGATCATCCAGCAGCAGGGCGAAGGCCGCATCGTCGTCCAGTTGCCGGGCGTGCAGGATACCGCCAAGGCCAAGGATATTCTCGGTCGTACCGCGACGCTCGAGGTGCGCATGGTCGAAGACGACATGAGCAAGCTGAACGAAGCGATGGCCGGACGGGTCCCGGCGGGCTACGAGCTGATGACCGAACGCGGTCATGACGGCCAGCCGCGTCCGATCCTGCTGAAGAAAGAGGTTGAGCTGACCGGCGACAATATCAACGACGCGCAGGCCGGCTTCGATGACCAGAATCAGCCCGCCGTGCATATCAATCTTGACAGCTCGGGCGCCAGCATCTTTCGCGACCTGACCCACGATAGTATCGGCAAGCGCATGGCGATGGTGTTGGTCGAAAAGGGCAAGGGCGAGGTTGTGACCGCGCCGGTGATCCGTTCCGAGATCGGTGGCGGCCGCGTGCAGATCACGGGCTCGATGGGCGTCCAGGAGGCCAACGACACCGCACTGCTGCTGCGCGCCGGTTCGCTGGCCGCGCCGATGTCGATCGCAGAAGAACGTACGATCGGCCCGAGCCTCGGCGCTGAAAACATCGCCAAGGGCTTCCATTCAACGCTATACGGGTTTGCTGCGATCGCGCTGTTCATGATGGTGTACTACCGCATGTTCGGTATTGTTTCTGCGGTGGGCCTGGCGACGAACGTGCTGTTCCTGCTGTCGCTGCTGTCCTTGCTGCAGGCGACCCTGACGCTGCCGGGTATCGCGGCCATTGCGTTGGCGCTGGGTATGGCGATCGACTCGAACGTGCTCGTCAATGAGCGCGTACGCGAAGAGCTGCGCAACGGTATGAGCCCGCAGGCGGCGATCCATGCTGGTTACGAGCACGCTTGGGCGACGATTCTTGATTCGAACGTCACTAGTTTGATCGTCGGCATTATGCTGCTGGCATTTGGTTCCGGCGCGGTGCGCGGTTTCGCCGTTGTTCACTGTCTGGGTATTCTCACCTCAATGTACAGCGTGGTGGTCGTGTCGCGCGGGGTGGTCAACCTGATTTACGGCTACCGTCGTCGTCTGACCTCGATTGCGGTCTGAGCCGGGAACAGGAGAAAAGTAAAATGATTGAACTATTCCACATGAAGCGCGATATCCCGTTTATGAGCTACGGCAAGCTCACGACGGCGATTTCGTTGGCCACTTTTGTTGTGGCCGTGTTCTTCCTGGTGTTTAAGGGGCTGAATTTTGGCGTTGAATTCACCGGTGGCACGGTGCTGGAAGTCCGCTACGCGCAGGCCGCGCATACCGAGCAGGTGCGCGAGCGGATTGAAACGCTGAAGTATGGCGAATCGCAGGTACAAACGCTTGGCACCACCCGTGACGTGATGATTCGCTTGCCGAATATCAAGGACAAGACCTCGGCGCAGCTCTCCAACGAAGTGTTGGCCGAGCTGCGGAAGGATGATGCCAGCGTTGAAATGCGCAAGGTCGAGTTCATTGGTCCGTCGGTGGGTAACGAGTTGGTCACGCACGGTCTGATCGCGACGGTATTGGTCTGCATCGGCATCATTATGTACTTGGCGATTCGCTTTGAGTGGCGTTTTGCCGTGTCGGCTGTGATCGCCAACATGCACGACGTCGTGATCATCCTTGGCTGCTTTGCATTGTTCCAGTGGGAATTCTCGCTGCCAGTGCTGGCTGGTGTACTGGCGGTGCTCGGATATTCGGTTAACGAGTCGGTGATTGTGTTCGACCGGATTCGCGAAAACTTTCGCAGCCCGCAAATGCGCGGCAAGTCCGTTCCCGAGGTGATCGACCACGCGATCACCTCGACGATGAGCCGGACGATCATCACCCACATGTCGACGGAAATGATGGTGCTGTCGATGTTGTTCCTGGGCGGCCCGAGCCTGCATTATTTTGCGATAGCGTTGACGATCGGCATCGTGTTCGGTATCTATTCGTCGGTGTTGGTGGCAAGTCCGCTGCTGCTGCTGTTCGGCCTGACTCGCGAAAGCATGGTCAAGTCGGTGACGGTCAAGGAAGAGGCGGTGGTTTAAGTCCTTGGGGAATGGAATCTTTCCGACGCCGACGAGTCTATCGTCGGCGTTTTCACATCTTGGAGTTTTCATGGAATTCAACCCGATCGACATCTTTTTGCATCTCGATGTCTACCTCGCGCAGCTCGTCGCAAGCTATGGCACGTGGGTCTACGCGATTCTGTTTGCGGTGATTTTTTGCGAAACCGGACTCGTCGTTACGCCGTTTCTGCCGGGCGATTCGCTGTTGTTCGTGGCGGGCGCGGTTGCGGCGACCGGCGGAATGGACCCGTGGCTGCTGGCCGGTTCACTGATGGCGGCCGCGATCCTCGGCGATTCGACGAACTATTTTCTCGGTCGTTTCGTTGGCGAAAAGCTGTTCGCCAACCCGGATTCGAGAATCTTCCGCCGCGATTATCTTGACCGAACGCATGCGTTCTACGAACACCACGGCGGCAAGACGGTCACGCTGGCGCGCTTCGTGCCGATCGTGCGCACGTTTGCGCCGTTTGTGGCCGGCGCCGGCAAGATGGCTTATCCGCGCTTCCTCTCGTTCAGCGTGCTGGGAACCCTGCTGTGGGTTGGCGGGCTGGTTACGCTCGGGTACACCTTCGGCAACGTCGAGTTCATCAAGAAGAATCTCTCGGTGATGCTGCTGGTGATCGTCGCGATTTCCTTCCTGCCCGCCGTGATCCATTTCCTGCGCGAACGCATGGCAAAGGCCACTGCGTGAGTGACAAGGCCGCGATCCGCGCCGCTTTCGATCAGGCGGCGCAAAGTTATGATGCTGCTGCGGCGCTCCAGCGCGAGGTGGCGGAGCGCATGGCCGAAAGGCTGGCGATCATCAGGCTCGAGCCGCACGCGGTGCTTGATTCCGGATGCGGGACCGGATACGGCGGCTTGCTGTTGCAACGGCGCTTTCCTGATGCGCGCCTGATCGAGCTTGATCTGGCCCCTGCGATGCTGCGCGTCGCGCGCGCGCGCCAGCCTGCGGGATGGGCGAGGCAGCTGGCGCGGCTGAAAGGGCGTCGCTTCTCGTTGCAGGTCTGCGGCGACATCGAGTCGCTGCCGCTGGCCGATGAGTCGGTCGACTGCATCTGGTCGAGCCTGGCGTTGCAGTGGTGCGAAACGCCCGACGCGGCTTTTGCCGAGGCGATGCGGGTGTTGCGTCCGGGCGGCCTGCTGCTGTTTTCCACACTGGGCCCCGATACGCTGAAGGAGTTGCGCGCGGCATTTACCAGCGTGGACGGGCATTCGCATGTGAACCGGTTCATCGATATGCACGATCTCGGCGATGCGTTGGCTCGCGGCGGATTCTCCGCGTCGGTCATGGAAATGGAAATGTTGACGATGACCTATGCGACGGTGCGGGAAGTCTTGGCCGACCTGAAGGGCATCGGCGCGCAAAGTCTGCGCGACGGCCGCCGTCCGGGGCTGATGGGCAGGCAGGCATGGCGGACGCTGGAGGCTGCCTATGAGTCATTCCGCCGAGATGGCTTGTTGCCGGCGAGCTACGAAGTGCTGTACGGGCATGCCTGGAAGACGCAGGCAAACGCGGATAAAGCCATGCCCGATGGCCGGCGTGTCATCGAGCTCAAGGTTCGGAGTTGATTTTATAACTTATTGATTTATATGGGTATTTTGTAGTTTTATGAGCATCCTGTTTATTACGGGGACCGATACCGACGCAGGCAAGACCGTCGCGACCTGCCAGATGCTGCGCGCTTTTGCAGCCAACGGGCTGCGTGCGGTCGGCATGAAGCCGGTCGCATCCGGTTGCGAATGGCGCGACGGCGCGCTGTGGAATGCTGATGTCGCCGCGCATCGCGCAGCCGGCAATGTCGCCGCCCCGCTGGAGTGGGTGAGTCCCTACCGCTTCGAGCCGCCGATTTCTCCGCATCTGGCGGCACGCCGGGTGGGCGTGGAGGTGGATCTTGAGCACCTGCTCGACTGCGCCCGCCGCCTGGAGCAGCAGGCCGACGTCGTGGTGGTCGAAGGAGCGGGCGGCTGGCTGGCGCCACTGTCCGATTCGGCCAGCATGGAAGATCTGGCGAGAAAGCTTGGCGCACCGGTGGTTCTGGTGGTCGGAATGCGACTGGGGTGCTTGAATCATGCATTGTTGACGGCCCGGGCGATCAGCCAGAGTGGCGTGCCGTTCGCAGGCTGGATCGCCAATCAAATCGATCCGGCCATGCTCGATTACCAGGATAACCTGGACACCTTGCGGCGAAAACTGCTCGCGCCATGTCTGGGACAGATCAAGCACGGATCGGGTGCCGAAAACTTGGCCCTTGCGTGGGAAAGTTTGGCTGCGGGCTTGGAGCAAAGTGCAGCCTTGATCCGGACTGGTTCTGCAGCCGTGTTCAATTAGCGTTAAAATTGCCTACCCAAATCTGACCAGAAACCAGCAAACAGGAAATTATGCAGCAAGGTGAAGATACAGCCCGTCCGATTTCAGAGGCCGAGGATATTGGCCCGTATCGGCTAGCCTCGCCGCTTGAAGTGGGATTTATCCTCCGTTCGCTGGTTCAGCGCGCCGATTTCGTGACCATTTATTTCAATGGCGGTCACGACATGATGTTGACGCGAATCCTCGATGTCGACATGAAGGCGCATCGCTTCGTGTTTGACCTGAGCGGGCACGGCCCGAGCAATGAAGCCCTGCAAAAAGCAGAAAAAGCTGTGTTCGTTGCCCTGCCGGAAGGCGTGAAGGTGCAATTTTCCACCCGCCAGGTGCGGACCGCGACATTTGAAGGCGCGCCGGCGCTGATCGCCCCGTTCCCGCCTGACGTGATCAAGTTGCAGCGGCGCGAATTCTTTCGTCAGCCTACTCCGATTTCGAGTCCCTACTTCTGCCGGTTGGCGCTGGCCGGCGATGAGCCGATTCGGCTGGAGGTGCGCGATGTTTCGCTGGGCGGCGTCGGAATGTGGTTTCCCGAGGGTTTGATCGACAAGATTGATATTGGCATGCGGTTTTCGCAAGCTTTGTTCGATTTCGGGCCTGGCGGTACCATGCGGGTGGATATCGAGATTCGCAACTGTCGTTCGCTTGTGAGTCGTCAGGGTCAGATGCAATATATTGTTGGCGTGCGCTTTATCCACCTCGGCCGCGCCCAGGAAGCCAGCCTGCAAAAGCTGATTTCCCACCTCGAACGCGAGCGCAAGGCTTTGCTGGGATGATTGAGGTTACCCGCGTTTTCCGGCTACCAAGGTAGCGGTTATGCGGCCAGTCTTTCTCGCTCCAGCCAGGCAGCATAATGCACTGCCGGTGATTGGTAATTCAGCGAGGAATGCCGCCGCTTGCGATTGTAAAACACCTCGATGTAATCAAAGAGGTCTGCCTTGGCTTCTGCACGATCTGCATAGCGACGGTGGAATACCCGCTCGTTCTTCAGGCTGTTGAAGAAGCTTTCCATCGGAGCATTATCCCAGCAATTGCCTTTGCGGCTCATGGATGCCGTCATGCCATAACCACGCAGCAATTGCTGGTAATCATGACTGCAATACTGACTACCCCGATCCGAATGATGCAATACGCCGGGTGGCGGGCGACGGCGGAACCGGGCCATTCGCAGAGCGCCCATCACTAACTCGCGTGTCATCCTGCTATCCATGGACCAGCCAATGATTGCGCGCGTGTACAAATCCATCACTACGGCCAGATAGAGCCAGCCCTCCTGTGTCGGGATGTAAGTGATGTCGGTGGTCCAGACCTGATCCGGCTTCGCTACGTCAAACTGGCGATTCAGCAGGTTGGGCGCGACCGGCAGGCTGTGTTTGCTGTCAGTCGTAACCTTGTAGCGCCGCTTGTGGCGTGCTCTCAATCCGGCCCGTTGCATCAAACGCCGGACACGCTCCTGGCTGACGGGATACCGCTTCGCCTTCAATTCGCGATAAACCCTCGGTGCACCATAGGCACCGTCGAATTCAGCAAACGTACTGCGCACCAGCGTCAGCAACTGCGCATCCGACAGCCAGTGCGATGGTCCGCCGCTAGCCAACCAATCCGCATAGCCACTGGCGCTAACAGCCAGCACACGACATAACGCCGCCAGTGGGTAAGCATGGCGATGGTCACTTATCCAGGCGTACTTCACTGCGACCGCTTGGCGAAGTACGCCGTGGCTTTTTCCAGGATTTCAAGCTCCATCTTGAGCCGCGCATTTTCAGCGCGCAGTCGTGACAATTCCATTTGTTCGGGTGTGATGGCCTTGCCGCTGCCGGCCGCGAGCTTGCCTGCCTTGCTGGCCTTGCGCCAGTTGCTGAGGGTTTGCTCGGCAATGCCCAGATCGCGAGCGACCTGCGCAGGGGATTTGCCTTCGACTTCAACCTGTCGAATGGCTTCTTGCTTGAATTCCGTGGTGTAGCTTTGTCGTGGAATCTTGTACATCGGTACCTCCGTGTGCCAGTTTATCTGGCTACGCTTGGTATCCGAAATTCGCGGGCAACCTCAAAGAGAGTGGCTGTTACAAAATCTCGGTCAGCATGCGCGCAACGCCCTGTTGCCAATGCGGCAGGGTCAGGCCGAAAGCTTGTTGCAATTTCGTCGTGTCGAGACGCGAGTTGTGCGGACGCTGCGCCGGTGTTGGGTAG
>RRZU011076970.1_pt1 | contig 17349 bp, 16 predicted proteins | sample 2165561 | NCBI WGS metagenome assembly RRZU01 (sample SAMN10456909, study PRJNA506462) | wastewater metagenome | isolation source: wastewater sludge | place: USA: Moscow, Idaho | reverse complement strand
TTTCTGATTTGGGGTCAATTTGCTGCCATTGGCTTGGTCTTTACAGCCAAATCCATTGCACGTTTTGACCGTATTTCAAAGGACCAGGGATTTGCAGAATATTACCTGATTGGTTCCCTCTTTAGCATTATCAGTGTTTTGCTGCTTTATGCCTTACTTATCTTATATTGAAACCAAGTTGAACTTGGTTTTTTTAATTAATGTTACATAATATATATTATGCAAATTATATAAGGAGTTAGAATGATAATTTGGTTAAATGGTCCCTTTGGTGTTGGAAAAACAACTCTTGCAAATCTTCTCCATCAAGAAATTCCAGACTCAATCCTCTATAATCCAGAGCATCTCGGTGATTTTTTTCAAGAAATCCTCCCAAAAGCTGTCTGTCCAGAAGATTTCCAAGATTATCCAATTTGGCGCCAGACAACGGTTCAGATTATCCGAGATTTAGCCACTAAAACAGGCAAAGTTATCATTGTGCCAATGACAGTATTTAAAAAGGAATACTACCAGGAAATCATCGAACAAGGACTGAGAGAGGACATGTGTGTACAGCATTATATCCTGGTTGATTATATCCTGGTTGCTGAAAAAGAGACCATCTTGGACCGTTTTTAGACAAACGAACTCAGGAAAATAATAACTGGGCATTAAAACATCTAGATAACTGTTTGCAGGCATTTGAAGACCAGATTCCTGGACGAAAGATAGAAACAGATAGCTTAACAGTCGATGAACTTGCTGAAATAGTCTTAAGAGACCTGAAGTAGGCAACTATATTTAAACTGAGTTGTTGTTGAACCTTATAACATCTTTCCGAAAAACTGTAATTTTCTTGAAAAATACATAGACTTGTGATATACTGCTATTATAGAAAGATTTGGAGAAAAAGATGCGACGCGAATTACTCTTAGAAAAAATTGAGGAACTGAAAGCCATCATGCCCTGGTTTATTTTAGACTACTATCAGTCCAAGTTGACGGTCCCTTACAGTTTCACGACCTTGTATGAATACCTCAAGGAATACAGACGCTTTTTTGAATGGTTATTGGATGCAGGAATCTCAGATGCAGACTTGATTGCGGATATTGACCTCAAGACTCTTGAAAATCTCAGCAAAAAGGACATGGAAACCTTCATTCTCTACCTACGTGAACGGCCATCCCTTAATACCTATTCGACCAAACAAGGGGTTTCTCAAACCACCATCAACCGGACCTTGTCTGCCTTGTCCAGTCTTTTCAAGTATCTGACAGAGGAGGTGGAGGATAAAAATGGTGAGCCCTACTTCTACCGTAATGTCATGAAAAAGGTGGCCACCAAAAAACAAAAGGAGACTCTGGCATCACGGGCAGAAAATATCAAACAGAAACTCTTCTTGGGGGATGAAACCATGGAATTTCTGGAATACGTTGATAGCGAATATGAAGTTAAATTATCCAATCGGGCCAAGTCTTCCTTTTATAAAAACAAGGAACGTGATTTAGCCATCATTGCCTTGCTGCTGGCTTCCGGTGTTCGTTTATCTGAGGCAGTTAATCTGGATCTGAAGGACCTCAATCTGAAAATGATGGTCATCGATGTCACCCGTAAGGGTGGCAAACGGGATTCTGTCAATGTGGCTGGTTTTGCCAAGCCCTATCTGGAGCAATATCTGGAGATTCGTCAGACCCGATACAAGGCTGAAAAACAGGATACAGCCCTCTTTCTTACAGAATATCGTGGCATTCCCAACCGTATCGATGCTTCCAGCGTTGAAAAGATGGTCGGCAAGTACTCCCAGGACTTCAAAATCCGCGTGACCCCCCATAAACTCCGCCATACCCTGGCAACTAGGCTCTATGATGCCACCAAATCACAAGTTTTAGTCAGTCACCAGCTGGGCCACGCTTCAACGCAGGTAACAGACCTCTATACCCACATTGTCAACGATGAGCAGAAAAATGCCTTGGATAAATTATAAATTTACATAAACTATATTATGCAAAAAACGAGTAGAAAAGAAATTTCCTACTCGTTTTTGCTATTAAATAAATCTTGTTTTCGTTTTTTCATCAGAAAATGATTGACTATTAGTCCCCTTAGCAGTTATCTCGCCATCAATTTTGACAGTTTTAATTTCAGCTCCCTCTTCCATTGTAATGGTTGTAACCCCAGCTCCGTGGCTGATAAAAGAGCCTTTCACGTATAGATTTTCTATCCGTCCTCCATCTTTTATTGAAAAGACATAGGCAGGTAAATCTACATTGACTCCTTTAACTAGAGATTGACCAATGGAACCATAGGTAGAAATTGAACCGTGGATATGAAGTTGGCCGACTTTTTTAGAAATTTGGATACCAACTGCACCATCATTGTATGTATTGATATCAGAAAAATGCCCTTCGAGTAAGGTACCATCATATTGATTATAGGCACGGGCCCCGACTCCATAGGTGGAAATGGCTGATTTGGCCTCGAAATAATCGACCCGACCGAAGTTGACAAAGCCGACACCAGATTGACCGTAGGAAGTTACCTCTCCTTCTACTATCCATTTGTCGACCCTACCCCAAGCATCTAGAACCATGTCATTGACACCATATGTGGTTGCACTTCCAAATTGATGTAAATTATGAACTCGCGCACCATATACAATGAAGACTGCTCCTGTTATAATGTTAGCCACTCCTTGCGGCAACAAACCAGTTGAGTAAACATTCTTGATTGTCATCGTGTTGATTTCAACTTGACCGCCAAAGTCGTTGAAACCTGAGATAAAGATACCAGATCCGATGACAGGCTGTCCTTCCTGGCCGATATTTAAATCGCTAATGTCAGCAGTTACTCGACTTTCAGTGTCCGCATTAAAATTATAAAGAGTAAAGGCTCCTTGAAAAACATTGACACCATACTTCTGAGGTTGCTCAGGGTAGGTGCGAGTATCTGCTGCCCGGACATGAACGCGATGAGTTTCCACATGTGCAGATAGTGTGGGAGTCCTAAAGATAAGCGAAATCTGTCCATCAACGATTAAATCTTCTAGTGTAATAGTTCCATAATTAGGTCTACTCTGCTGTGGCAAAAGCTGGATAGCTTTTTTATTTTGCAGCGTTGAGATTGTTAGATTGCTAATCGTACTAGTTCCTGTCAGAATAAATCCATCAGAATGAGAGAAAAAGATGCTTGGCGATATTCCATTTTCTTGGTCTTCACCACGAAGTATTATTCCTTCTGGTAAAATAATCGGTGTCGGAAGTGTCATATTGCGGGTAACGACAATATTTGTATCTGTATCTCTCAGAGCAGCAATGAGTTCAGTTGAATTTGAAACATATATCATGATGAATACCTCGCATTTCTTTATTTCTGATTTTATTTTATCACTAATTAATGATAAAAGCAAGAAAAGTGAAATGCCAATGCTGGCATTCTTCACATTTCTATTTGGCCTCACCAATAAAGGCAATCATTTGGTCCAATTCTTCCTTGTTTTCGGTCACGAGTATATAGGCATCATTTCCTTGCAACTCAGCAAAGGCTTCTGGCATCCGCTTGGTGGCCTTGAGATGTGCTGCATAGCGTTCTTTGATTTCATCTGCTGTGTGAACATAGTCAGTCGTATCTCTACGAGTGGCAACCAGACAGTATTGAGATGGAAAGCGGCGCTCTTCTACTTCTTGGCCTGTGACAACATTAGCGTAACCACGGAACAAATCGATAGAATGGGCATAGTTATAGGCTTCGACTGTAAAGCCACCTGCCATGCGGTTGTTGTATTCGAGGGCGATGTAGTCATCACCATCCTTGAAAAATTCGATATGGAAAAAGCGTTCCTTCATACCAAAGGCCTTGATAACGGCGCGGCCATACTCAACCAATTTTGGGTCCAATTCTTTTTCGATAAAGTAGGCATTGTCCTTCTTAGACAAAAGGAGCTCCAAAGGGGTATGGACATAGACCAGGCTGGTTTCGAAGACCACATTTCCCTTGCTGTCGACCAGGCCATCATAGGTGACCAGGGTATTGGTATTGATGAATTTCTCAAAGAAATAAACCGTATTGCCGTCCCAGGCTTCTTTGAAGGCCTCCAAGTCGGCTTTTTCCATCAGTTTGAAGGTACCGGAGGCTCCAACACCATTATCTGGTTTGGCAATCATAGGGAAACCAATCTTCTTCACTGCTTTGGCGATGTCCTTTTCAGACTTGACCACCTGGCCAGGTGCTACTGGAACCCCAGCCTTGGTGAAGTATTTTTTCATCTCGGACTTGAACTTGGTCTTTTTCAACTGGCTTGGTTTTGCCCCAAAGATATTGAACTGCTCTCGCAGTTGAGCATCAGATTCCAGCCAGTGTTCGTTGTGGGATTCCACCCGGTCGATTGGACCGTGTTTGTAGATGAGAAAGGCTGTGGCCCGCTTGACTTCATCCAGGTTTTCCAGGTTTTCTACACGGAAATACTCGGTCAAGGCATTGCGAAGGTCTTCTGGCAGTTGGTCGTAAGGTTCTTGACCGATACCCAGTACGGTTACTCCTTCTTTCTTGGCCAACTCAATGGCAAAGGGTTGAAAGTTTTCGGGATAAAAGGGGGAAATAACAAGGTAATTCATAGGTCTTTCCTTTCTTAGAGATTCATTTGTGCAAGGAAATAAGGCATTTGCTGCCGCCACCATACCCAATCATGGGCGACATCACCACCCCATTCGTCAAACCAGGCAGGGATTTGCTTGCTTTCAAAGGCATGTTTGAGGTTGTAGAAGCTTGGGAGGCCATCTTGTTCCCAGTCCCCTAAACCTGTACACACGATGACTTCTGCTTGTCGATAACGGTCGATAAACCAGCCATCGTTTTGATTCCAAATGTAATCAGCTGGGGAGTTTTGATAGACAACATCGTCTTGTCCATAGTCTTGATTGTTATTGAAAAAACGGGCATCGTAGATACCAGAGAGGGCTACGACCTTGGTAAAGACATCTGGATGCTGGAGGAAGAAATTGACAGCGTGGTAGGCTCCCATAGAGCAACCAGTCGCCATCATGCCATCAAACCAGTTGGTTTTGTGTTTGATAAAGGGGATGGCTTCCTCGATAACATAGCGCTCATAGGCCCGGTGGGCTTCTGCCTTATCGTGAATCGATTTCCAGTCAGCCAACCAGCTTTCCTTATCATAGCTGGTCAGGGTGAAGAATTGAACCTTACCAGCCTTGATAAATTCGCGGCAGGCCTCAATCATCCCGAAGTCAGCGTATTCGCTATATGAGCCACCTGATGAGGCAAAAACGACAACTGGAATCCCCGCATGACCATAGCGGTTGAGGTTCATTTCACGGCCAAGATGGCCAGACCAATGACTTAAAAATTCTACATGCATGTTTTTCTTTTCTCCTTACCATTTTTCACTCAAGAAACGCAGGCAAGCCGGTAGATGGGCCGCCCAGGCCTCTTCATTATGCAATGCTCCTGATGTAATCTCAAGAGTCAGGTTCTCCAAGGCCACTCCTCCTGCTATCAACTGGCGATAGTAGGAAAGGGAAGAATCCAGGTAGGCCTGCTTGATGTTGCCTGCCATAAGGGTCTTGTCCGTATCATCTGCTTCTTCTGTTCCAACATAGATGTAAACCCGTTGGTCTGGATCCAATGGCTGGCGCTCAATGTAGCGATTAAAGGCCTCTTGGTGCAGCCAGTTGGCAGATGAGAAAACGCCCAAACAGCCAATCTGGTCTTGGTAGACCAGGCCCATAAACTGGGTGATATTTCCTCCCAGCGAGGAACCAACCATGGCTGTATGTGCCTTGTCTGGCTTGGTTCGGTATTCCTTATCAATAAAGGGCTTGACCACATCCATGACAAATTCGGCATAAAGGGTTCCCTTACCACCAAATTGGATTCCTGGAATCCCCATTTCACTGTATTTCCAGGCGGCATATTCGTGCATCCGCTCCAAGCCGTCATTGTCAATGGCCACGATAATCATCTTAGGGATGTCAGGATTGCGCTTGATGGTGGGGATGGTCTTCCAAGAATGACCCGAAAAGGATTCCTTGCTGTATAGGACATTTTGCCCATCATGGAAATAAACCACAGGGTAGCTAATGTCGGTGTCTTCCTCGTAATTTTTCGGAAGCAAGACACGAACGCGGCGCATCTGATGGGTATAGGGAACCTGCAATTCATGGGTTTTCATGTCAAGGTAAAAATAGGATTTATTCACTAACAAACTCTCTTTTCAACTAATTATTAGACTATTATAGCATATTTTCAATGAAATATTCAGAAAATTTAGTTATTTACTTGCAACATCCGATTATTCCGAACAAGTCAAGGCAACTTGGCCTGATAGGCTTGCTTGTAGGCTTCCAACTCCTTCCGTTCTGAACTGGTCAAGTCTTCAAAAACATCCAAAATAATGTCTTTCTTATCGCGTTTCCAAGTGGCAACCAAACGTCCCTTGTAAAAGACAGTTGGTTTAATAATGCCAGTCAAGGTGTAGATTTGGCGGATGTGTTTGGGGTCAAAAAATGGATTAGCCTTCTTTTCATAGCCCAGCAAGAGTTGATCAAAACCTGCGATGAAAAGACAGTCTGGCAGTTCTGCTTCTTCCAAATCCCCCAAATAAAAGCGTTCCTCACCAGCAACTTGGATGGTTTTTAAGTCCAGCTGCTTCATCCAATCAAGTACGGTAGCCTTTTTTTCCTTGAAATAATAACGGGCATCTGCCAGGCTGACTGGACCAAAGCCTGAAAAATAGCGGCGGGCAATTTCCAGCTCTGCTTCTCTCTTGGGCAGGGGTCGGAAATCCTTGAGCAAGTGGAACCGCTTGGCTCCATACTCTTGGTAAATTTCTCCCCTTTCAACCATGTAGCGCAAAAGCCCACCCCAGGCATTGAAAATCCGCTTTTCATCTTCTAGGCTGATCTTTTCTGCCCGACAAAGATCCTTTATCTGGTCCCGGGTCAAGGATTGCTGACTCAACCCCTTTAGGATGACTTGGTGGAATCGTTGCTTGGTTTTAGGGCTTAATTCATCCCGGTACTCGGTCTGTAAATAGGCGGTATCAGCCATACGACCTTCATGGATGTAGAGAGGGATTTCAGATTTGAGATAGGCATGGACAGTCCTTCGGATAGACCACTGGCGGGTCAGCTTTTTCTGCCAATCTGCCTGCTGAAATGCCTCTTCCGTCATCCGATTCTGAAAACCAATATGGACATAGGGCTGGAACTGGGCCTGCAGGCCATTAAGATGTTGACAGATTTTTTCAACAGATTGCCCTTCCAGCAGCCCTTGTTTCTTGAGAACAATTCCCTTCCAAGTATCCTGATTCATGTTTTTCCTCTTTCACTTTTACTAAATCCAGTATAGCATAAAAGACACCCGAAGGTGTCTGGGATAGCTGATAAGATTTAGTAGGCCAAAAACTCCTCCAAATCCTTGAGGGCGCGCTCGGCAATGGCTTCGTAGCGCTCCTTCTTATCGCGGATACGCGGCCCGTCCAGCTCTTTGATGATGCCAAAATTGACATTCATGGGCTGGAAGTGCTTGCTTTCGGTATGGGTGATGTAGAATGGCAGAGCGCCGATGGCTGTGGTCTGAGGGAAGACGACGGGTTCTTCGCCTCGGAAGCGTCGAACGGCATTGATACCGGCCACTAAGCCAGAGGCGGCAGACTCGACATAGCCCTCTACTCCTGTCATTTGACCTGCAAAGAAAAGATTTGGATTTTTCTTGGTCGCAAAGGTCTGTTCCAAAAGGTTCGGAGAGTCCATGTAGGAATTTCGGTGCATGACACCGTAGCGAACAAATTCAGCATTTTCAAGGCCTGGAATCATCTGGAAGACCCGCTTCTGCTCTCCCCACTTGAGGTGGGTCTGGAAGCCAACGATATTGTAGAGGCTGCCTGCTGCGTTGTCCTGACGGAGCTGGACCACTGCGTAAGGTGTCTTGTATTCGCCGTCACGTGGCCCCTTGTAGTCTTCTGGATATTCCAGACCGACTGGCTTCATTGGGCCGTAGAGCATGGTTTTGATACCGCGTTTGGCCATGACTTCAATGGGCATACAGCCTTCGAAGTATTTTTCCTTTTCAAAGGAATTGAGCGGGGCTTCTTCAGCAGAAACCAAGGCTTCGTAAAAAGCGGTGAACTGCTCCTTATTCATAGGGGCATTGAGATAGGCAGCCTCTCCCTTATCATAACGGGATTTGAGATAAACCAGGTCCATGTTAATGGTCGAGCTGTCCACAATCGGTGCAGCCGCATCGTAGAAGTAGAAACCATCACCGCCATTGAGCGCGTGGATCTTCTCTGCTAGGGTGTCGGATGTCAAAGGTCCGGTCGCAATGACTGTGATGGCATCCTCAGGAATCTCTGTGATTTCGCCACGGATGACCTCAATCAGGGGATGATTGTGAATCTCATCTGTCACCGCTTGGGAAAAATTCTCCCGGTCCATGGCCATAGCACCGCCAGCAGGCACTCGGTGGGCCTCACCAGCCCGCAGGATGATGGAATCCAGGCGGCGCATTTCTTCCTTGAGCAAACCAACAGCGTTGGTCAAGGAATCTCCACGGAAGGAGTTGGAACAGACCAACTCGGCAAACTTATCGGTCTTGTGTTGGGGTGTTGGCTTGACACCCCGCATCTCGTAGAGTTTAACTGGGATGCCACGCTTGGCAATCTGGTAGGCTGCTTCAGAGCCAGCCAGGCCAGCACCGATTACGTTGATATGGGTTGCTTTAGATTGAGACAATACACTAATACCTCTTTGTTAGATAAACTAACACAAATCTTTCTAATCCTCTTCGAAAATCAAAATGCTTCCTTGTCGATATCAGCTTGCCGTACATCAGTACAGCCTACGGCTCATCTCCTAAACTAATTTTAATTTTCATAGAGTATTCAATATTTTACTGACCTATTATACCAAAAATCCATCATTCTTGGGCTCTTGAGGCCCTGCTTCCACATCACAACAGCTAGTTTGTAGCAGCTTTAAAGCTGTATTCCTAGCCCGTAAATAGACCTTGATGCTGGAACTCTTCAGGCGTTTTGATAGGGCACTGGAGTTGAGCTGGAGGGCTTGAGCTAAAGCTTGTTGTTCAAAGCATTCCTCGTAGATACCCAATTCCAACAGGGTTTGCAGCAGGACCTTCTGGCTGTCTCTCCAGCTAGCCTTGATGGCTTCACTGGCAGCAAGCAGGCTATTGATCATCTCTTCTGCTTCTTTCTTATCCATCCGAACAGCAAGCTGGGTGTTGCCATAGTCATTTTTTTGGTGGATATAGTTGATGGCTTCCCTAGCATGCCAATAAGCTGGGCCATCTGCACCTAGACTGACTTCTGGATTAATGTCTGTCAGGATCGTTCCAAGACCAATACCAAAACGCAGACCGATCCCCTCCATCGATTGATTGATTTCATCAATGATCCGAAAAAGGGGGGCTTTAGTCTTGAGCAAGCCTTGAAATTCATCTCCCAGGGTAATAGAAAACTTGGAAGCCAGAACTGCCTGATACTTTTTGTTTAGCTTGTCCAAGCAGGCTTTGAGCTGCTGCTGGCCTTCAAAACGATTTGGAATATCTTTCGAATCAATCATATCTCCAATAATAGCTATGTAGTCCATAAGAAGTCTCCTTTTGAGTCTATTATAACAGACATTTTTTAAAAAGTCTATTATAATAGAAAAATATTAGATTTTCTATTATAATAGACATAAAAAAGATTTACATAAACTTGTTTATGTAAATCAAAGTGTTTATTTTACTTTTTCTTCTTCATAGTCCCCGTTTGGGCAGACAACCTGTTTGCCGCCACCACGGACCTTTTTCTCGACCAGGTAGTGGTCACATTTTGGACAGGAGCGGCCGACTGGCTTGTCCCAAGAAGTAAATTCGCAGGCTGGGTAGCGGTCACATCCATAGAAGATGCGGTTTCGTTTGCTCTTGCGCTCGATGACCTGGCCTTCCTGACAAAGGGGGCAGGTAACGCCGATGGCCTTGACGATTTGCTTGGTATTGCGGCAGTCTGGGAAATTAGAACAGGCGTAGAATTTGCCATATTTGCCCAGCTTGATGACCATGGGTTGGCCACAGACATCACAGTCAAAACCTGCTGGCTCATCCTTGATTTGGATTTTTTCCATCTGGCTTTCGGCCTTGGCCAATTCAAGCTTAAAGGGCTGGTAAAAGCCATCGATGACCTTCTGCCACTGCTCCTTGCCAATTTCGACATCATCCAATTTCTGCTCCATTTCGGCAGTAAAGGTGACGTTGACGATATCGGGGAAAAATTCCACAATCAGCTTGTTGACAATTTCGCCCAATTCAGTCGGTTCGAAGCGCTTGGAAACCAATTTGACATAATAGCGTTTTTGAATGGTTTCGATGGTTGGTGCGTAGGTGGATGGACGGCCAACCCCATTTTCTTCCAGGGTTTTAATCAGGCTGGCTTCTGAATAGCGGGCTGGTGGCTGTGTAAAGTGCTGTTCAGGATTGGAGCTGGTCCGTGTGACAGTATCTCCTTCTTCCATGTCTGGCAGCATCTTATTCTTATCGGAGTCGTTGTAAACAGCCATGTAACCATCAAATTTGATCTGGCTTCCATTAGCAGTGAAGACGACACCGTTCTGTCCGAGTCGGACATTCATGGTATCAAAGATGGCGGCGGTCATTTGGCTGGCCACAAAGCGGTTCCAGACAAGGGTGTAGAGTTTCAGTTGGTCTTTGTCCAAATACTTAGCAATCGAGTCAGGTGTCAGTTGGACATTGGATGGACGAATGGCTTCGTGGGCATCCTGGGCTCCAGAAACATTTTTGATCCGACTGCCATGCTTGGAATACTTTTCGCCAAACTTATCGGTGATAAATTCCGCAGCCTGCGCCTGGGCTACCGGACTGATACGGGTGGAATCCGTACGCATATAGGTAATCAAACCTTGTGCGCCACCAGTTCCCAAGCTGACTCCCTCATAGAGCTGCTGGGCTACCATCATGGTCTTGCGGGTTCGGAAATTGAGCTTATTGGCGGCATCCATCTGCATGGTTGAAGTCGTGTAGGGCAGGGGAGCATTGCGCTTGCGCTCCTTGCGCTCCACCTGATCCACATTGAAGTCATCACTCTGGATACGGGCCAAGACTTCCTTGACCTGTTCATTGGTTTGCAGCTTGACTTTTTTGCCATCTAGGCCGTAAAAGCTGGCCTGGAATTTCTTGTTGCCTTTTTTGAAAGTGGAATCAATGGTCCAGTATTCTTCTGGTTTGAAGTTGTTGATTTCATTTTCCCGGTCAATAATAAGCTTGAGGGCAACGGATTGGACACGACCCGCTGACAAGCCTTTTTTGACCTTTTTCCAAAGAATAGGAGAAATGGAGTATCCAACAATCCTGTCCAGAACGCGGCGGGCCTGCTGGGCATCTACCAGGTCTTGATTGATGGTGCGGGGCTCCTTGAAGGCATTTTTGACCGCATCTTTGGTAATTTCGTTGAAGACGACCCGATTGGCTTCGGATTCATCTAGGTTCAAAATATGGGCCAGGTGCCAGGAGATGGCTTCTCCTTCTCGGTCCGGGTCACTTGCCAGAAAGACTTTCTTGGCATTTTTGGCTTCTTTTTTCAAAGAATTGATCAAGTCACCCTTGCCGCGGATGTTGATATACTGGGGTTCGTAGTTGTTCTCAAAGTCGATGGACATGGTTGATTTTTTCAAGTCACGAATATGTCCGACAGAAGCCACAACCTTATAGTTGCGGCCCAAATACTTTTCAATTGTCTTGGCCTTGGCCGGTGACTCCACGATAACCAGGTTTTTTTGACCAGCTGTTTTTTTGCTGACTGTTTTCTTTTTGCTTGTTTTAGTAGCCATTTAATTCCCTTTAATTAGTTTAACTTCACAAAGGATATACTATTTTCAAGCAAGTGTCAAGAAATTTCTTTTTCCTATAGGAAAACACGCTTTATCCCTGATACTCTGAAAGGATGTCAAAGCCTGATACGACGCACTTTGCACCCTCTTGAATCAGGTGATGGCAACCATCAGATTTTCCATCTAAAATGGACCCTGGTACGGCAAAAATGTCCCTGCCCTCTTCGAGGGCCCGTTCGCAGGTGATGAGACTGCCAGACCTCATTTTGGCCTCCGCCACTAGGACTCCTCCAGCTAAACCAGCGATGATGCGATTGCGCTCTGGAAAATGGTATTTGAGGGCAGCTTGGTCTGGATTGTATTCGGATAAGAGGAGATGATTTTTGCCGATATAGCGCTGCAATTGTCGATTTTCCTTGGGATAGGCATGGCTGAGGCCCGTGCCAATGACGGCGATAGTCTTACCGCCATTCTTGAGGCTGGCAATATGGGCTGCCGTATCGATTCCTCGGGCCAAGCCGCTGACAATGACAAAGCGATTGTCCAGCTCCTTAATCAGCTTTTGGATAGACTGAATGCCTGTTTGACTGGCATTTCGGGTACCGACAACAGCCAGCTTGGGAAATTCAAGGAGTTCTAAATTCCCCTGATAAAACAAGAGGGTGGGCGGGTTGTAGATGTGCTTCAGGGCTTGCGGATAGGCCTTGTCCAAGATAGAAAAGGAAGGGTAGCGATTAAACTCTTCCCGACAGGATTTGACATCCAGGGCCTTATATTGCTCCATAAAGAGGGTGGGCTTGCTGGTTTCAGAAACCACGGCGATATTGCGCAGACTGAGTGACTTACCAGTCTTTTCACGATATGCCAGAACTTTGTTGACCTGCAAATTGGTCAAGCCAGCTTTCTTTAATTTAAAAATTTCAAAATTGTTCATAACTACCTCCACTTACTCTATTCGAAAACCGCTCAGCTTGTGGCTGAACGGTTTGAAAGTTTAGGACAAATCCTTATTCTCTTCTTTTTTCTGGCTCCATAAAACTATTCCAATGGAGAATGAAAGAAAGGAAAGTAAAAGACAGATGACGACTCCAATCCAACGTGTTGTCGGATCAGGTGTAGCTTCAGAAAAAATATTCAGTATTGCAACAACCAGCATGAGTAGACCAAAGCCAAGTGATCCTATTATCAAGATAAGATTACGATGTTGACTTTGCTCCACTTTTTCTACAGCCTTTTCGGCAATTATTCTTGAAAATCTTCTTGGATACATATTTTACCTCCTGTTGTTTCAATGATTAATTGTGGATTTAATGGGTTCAAAGGTCTTACGATGGATAGGAGTAATCCCCTGTTTTTCCAGGCCTTCCAGATGCTCTGCGGTGCCATAGCCAGCATTTTTGGCAAAGCCATAGCCTGGATAGGTTTGGTCATAGTCGGCCATCAGCCTGTCCCTAGTTACCTTGGCCACGATGGAAGCTGCTGCAATGGACAATGAATTGGCATCGCCCTTGATGATGGACTGCTGAGGGATGGGCGTATCCAGCTTCATGGCGTCAATCAAGAGGTGCTGGGGTTGGGGGTCTAGCTTGCTCAAGGCCTCCAACATGGCTAGCTTGGTCGCCTCATAAATATTGACTTGGTCGATAATCTGAGCATCTTTTATTCCGATTCCAACTGCCACTGCCTCTTTCATAACCTCATGATAGATAGCCTCGTGCTTGGATTTGGGGATTTTTTTAGAGTCGTTGAGCTGGCGGATTTTGCAGCCCTTTGGTAGAATGACTGCTGCTGCCACCACTGGACCTGCTAATGGCCCTCGGCCGACTTCGTCAATACCAGCAAGTACCTGAAATCCTTGGTTATAAGCTTCCCTCTCATAGCGGAGCATGGTTTCGAGGCGCTTATCTTCAGCTACTTCTGCTTGAATCGCTTTTTTACGCTGGAAAATGGCCTTTTGCACACCACTTCTGCTATCTGCTTCAAAGTCTATCCAACGTGGGTCGGCTAAGTCAGTTACATCTTCCAAGCTAGCTTTTATTTCCTTAATCGTTGCCATCCAAATCACTCACCTTGTCTAACGTGTAAGTCCCCAGGCGCCCGTCTCGGACTTCCTTGACAAAGAGCTGGTAAAAACGGTCATAGTCGTCACGGAAGCCCAATTTTTGTGTCCAGGTCATGATCAGCTCAGGTGTTTCCTGCTCCAAATCCATACCCTTAAAACGCTCTTGCAGGCGTTCTGGATAGTTGGCCTTGAAATAGTCCAAGCCAAAGATAGTGACTTCATCCATGGGCAAGAGTTGGTCCTTGATGGCACCTGTCAGAGCCAATTTGAGGCCAACCTCTTGGTCTTCAAACTTGGGCCAAAGAATCCCTGGTGTATCCAAGATTTCCAAATCCTTGTTGGTTTTGAGCCATTGCTGGCCCTTGGTAACACCTGGCTTGTTGCCGACGACAGCGATTTTCTTGCCTGCCAGTCGGTTCATGAGGGTGGATTTGCCGGCATTTGGAATCCCGATAATCATGGTCCGCAGGGTTTCTTTTTGAATGCCTCTTTGGAGGAGGCGTTCAATCTTATCTTTCATGAGGTTTTTGGCGGCGTCGGTCACCTTTTTCACCGTTGCCTGCTCTTTTGAATTGATGGCTAGGGTTTTAATACCCTGACTTTCAAAATAGGACTGCCATTCCTTGGTCCGAACAGGGTCTGCCAAGTCGACCTTGTTGAGAATCATGAGCTTGGGCTTGTTGCCCACAATCTTATTGAGCATGGGGTTTTGGCTGGATTGGGGCAGGCGAGCATCAACCAGTATAGTCACAAAATCGACATGCTTAAGGTTTTCCTGGACCTGACGGCGAGCCTTGGACATATGGCCTGGAAACCATTGAATCATTGCCATTTTCTTTCTCCTTCTTTGAATAATCTTTTTCTGTCATGTATCTTTCATTCTACCATTTTTGTGGGCAAAAAGCTTGTCATTTGTCATTTTGACTGGTTTGTGGACTTTTACTACTTTTCTGATTTGGAAGACTTCAAGCCGTATCAAAGGGCTGGAAATGAATTGCATTATAAATAAAATAAGATTGCCACTTCTGTCCTAGTCATTTAGAGCTGCTACAAAGCGTTGGGTGATTTCTTTTGGCCGTGTGATGGCGCCACCTACGACAATGCCCTTAACACCCAAATCATGGATTTGCTTAACTTGTGCTGGTTCGTGGATCTTGCCCTCAGCAATGACATCAACACCAGCCTGGCAGAGTTGGTCAATCAACCCAATGTCCGGTCCGTCTTCCTGGCGACTATAGGAGGTGTAGCCAGATAGGGTGGTTCCAACAAAATCAACACCGGCTTCAAAGGCCAGAAGGCCCTCTTCTAAGGTAGAAATATCGGCCATCAGGAGCTGGTCAGGATATTTTTCCTTGACACGGTGGATGAAATCGACAATCTTCAAGCCATCATGCCGTTCCCTTTGGGTACAATCCAGGGCTATGACTGCAATGTCCAGAGCAGCCAATTCATCTACTTCCTTCATGGTTGCGGTGATAAAGGGCTCTTGGGGAGGATAATCCTGTTTGATAATACCGATTATCGGCAAGCTGGTGACTTCCTTAATCTCCTTGATGTCTCGGACACTATTGGCCCGAATCCCAACTGCGCCCCCCTCTTCTGCTGCCTTGACCAAAAGGGGAATGACCCCGCCCTCCTCAACATACAGAGGCTCACCGGGCAAGGCCTGACAGGAAACGATGATGCCATCTTGAATTTGAGAAATCAATTGGTCTTTCTTCATTGAAACCCTCACTTTCTTGGACATTGTCCCTTATTAAGATTTTTTTGATAACGTTTACATTTAATATTATAATCTACTGATTCGTCCAAGGCAATAGGTCAGAAGCTTTTAGAATTTATATTCAATACATCAAAGTTTCCCTTCTTCTCCTGAAAGTACTTTCAGAGATAAAGCTACCCCATTCTCTGGCTAAGGAAAACTTTTCGAAGTCCGTCAAGTCCATGATTTGTTTTACAGACTTTCTAAAAAATAGTAAAATGGCAGTAAAAGAAACTTCTGCTTTGGCATGGAAAGGAGTTACCATGATCAATCTCCAGCTCCTTGAGCAGTTTGTGACAGTTGCTCAGGAAGGAACCCTCTCAAAAGCTGCCCAGGTCTTGCTGATGTCGCAGCCCTCATTGACGCGGAATATGCAAATTCTAGAAGAAGATTTGGGGGTTCAGCTCTTTAAGCGGAGCAAAAACCGCCTGATATTGACGGAAACTGGACACTTTACGGTTCAAGAGGCCCAGGACCTCCTTGCAAAAAGTCAGGAATTTGTGGATGGCGTTCGCAATTTTTACCAACACCAAATCAGTCTTTTTGCTGGCATCTGTGCACCTGCTGCCGAGTGGGAGTTGAAAAATCGTCTGATGGAAAGAGACCAAAAAAGCCAGCTGCAAATCAAGCTGCTGGCAAATTCTGCTCTCAAAAAAGGCCTGTTAACGGGAGAATTTCATCTGATTGTGACGGATTTTCCAATCGATGAAGAGGGGATTGTGACAGCTGGCCTCTTCATGGAGCAGCTCTATCTTTCCATCCATCCCAGCCACCCCCTTGCAGCTAAGGACGAGATTGAATTGAAGGACTTGGCTGATTTGACCATGCTGATTCGCTCTGACTTGGGTATTTGGCAGTCCCTGGTAGAGACACTGAGCCAGACCAGATTTATCGTTCAAAAGGACTGGGAGACCTTTGAAGAACTGATCCAGGCCTCTAACCTCCCCTGCTTTTCGACCAACATCAGTCAAGACTTCTCAGAAAATAATCAAGGCCGAGCCCATATTCCCATTAGAGATCCAGAAGCCACCAAAACTTTTTATCTCAGCGTTCTTGACAAAAACAAGCAACTTCTATCCCTCTTTGGTTGCATGTGAAAAGCCCTTCATACGAAAGGCTTTTTTCATTAAATGCTTTTTCCTAAAAATCCTGCCAGACTTTCCACCGATGATGGGGAATGGTAGTCATCAAGAGGGACAAATGAGGCAATCTAGTTCCAGAAACTGGATTTAAATATTTCCCCGTCTTTGCTGGATGAGGTTGACAAAGAGATCGACGGTCGAAGCATCCTGGTGGTTAAAGAAGAGGCTGGTTTTGGTGTCCAGGCCAGCGATGGCCTTCATATCTGCATCTGAGAGTTCAAAGTCAAAGACATCCAGGTTTTCCTTCATCCGCTCTGGTTTGACGGTTTTGGTCAGGCAGACAATCCCTCTTTGAACCTGCCAGCGAACCATCACCTGAGCTGTACTTTTTCCATATTTGCGGCCGATTTCCCCAAGGATTGGGTTGGTAAAAATCCCATTGCGCCCTTCTGCAAAGGTGGCCCAAGACTCAATTTGAACCTTATTTTTTGCCATGTTTTCCTGAGCAAAGATTTGCTGGTTAAAGGGATGGGTTTCAACCTGGTTAATCTGAGGCGTAATCTCCGTAAAGGCAGCCAAATCACTGAGACGATCTGGATAGAAATT
>RRZU011564281.1_pt1 | contig 17353 bp, 25 predicted proteins | sample 2165561 | NCBI WGS metagenome assembly RRZU01 (sample SAMN10456909, study PRJNA506462) | wastewater metagenome | isolation source: wastewater sludge | place: USA: Moscow, Idaho | reverse complement strand
TTTTTTTCATAAACGAATTTTTGCATACAAGATTTTCAAGGTTTTGCGTAGCAAACACGGAGTGCTTGACCTTGAAAACTTGAATCCCGCTGGGATTTCGCAGTATGCTATAATTTGAGTTGAAAAAAAAGAAAAAAGATTTATAAAAAAAAGAGAAGCGGTTTAGCTTCTCTTATCATTCCCGGAATAATAAAATTGTTTTTATCTGCTTGCATTGCCCTATTTGTTGCAGTGCAATAAATTTACAGCATAAATTTTGTGATAAAAATTCTTAAACGATTTAAAATAAACTTATTATATTCAAGATTGTATATAATTATAAATCTTTATAAATTTCACCCCGACTCCCAATATTAATAACTAAAATTATTAATTGGTCATCTCTCTTAGAAAATAAAGCCCTAAATTTCCCAATTCTAAGTCTAAAAATATTTTCTTTTGTTTTCAAATTTTTTATATCATAATATTTAATATTTTCCAAATCTTGAGAAATTTCATCAAAAGCTTTAAAAAATTTCAATCCATCTTTTTTATTTTTCTCAATAAATTTTTTTGACTTTTTACTATAAATTACCTTTAATAATTTGCTCAATCGTAAGTTCGCTCCCCTCATTAGGGTCTAAATCAGGTTCATCAATCCAACTTAATAGTTCTTTTTCTTCTTCATCAGAAACATATCCACAATTTTTTTTAATGTATTCCACAAGACTAATATCTTCATATTGATTAATATATATATTCATTGCTTTTCTTATAACCTCTGAAAAAGAAATTTTTTCTCTATGAGCTATATTATTCAATTTTTCATATTCCGCTTCGTCTATTGTTATTGATTTTCTAATCACATAAATCAACTCCTTTTTATATTATAGTAATATAGTATTATTATAGCATAATAATACCTAAATATCAAATACTAGAAACATAATTCTTGTCAGGAATGTGAAAATAACTAGTTTTCTTTCTTTTAAGATGCTTTATATTAGTGGCCTAATACTTGGTTGTCACTAGTAAAAAAACTCTCTTAATCGTAAATTTGAACCTCGAAAGATTGTATAAATTATTCATTATAAAATAAAAAATTCTCCTGATAGATTACCGGAGAAAATTAAAAAAAAATTACTTATTCAAAATTTCTAATATATCTTTCTTATCAATATAAATTAAATCAGATTCTTTTATTCCAAAGTTATATAAAACATTCTATTATAAAATCCTAGAATAGGTTCAATAATAAAATAAACCTTTGAAAATTTAGTTATTCCCAATTCTTGAATATTCTTATCAATACCTTTATAATAACCAAAAGAACCTCTAACTGTTGAATTTAAATCTAAATTATCAATTGGAGAGTTAAGAAATAAACTACAAGTACCTGTTAACTCTTTATAACAAGTGTAAGAATCTCCTTTTAATCTCCAATCAATTCTAAAATCCTCTTTTAAAGGATCAAATAATACAAGTATATTCATAACACACCTTTCTTCATATCAAAAACTGCTAATTTTACCGGGATAATTTTCAGATAAAACCCGCTATTAATACTTGTACAAGACACCATTTCAGTAGCCTTTTTTTTCTTAATTTCTCCAAAATCCTTTAAATTCATTGCTTTTGAAGCTTATTTTTTTGTTCTCCTATTTTACTTTTTACCGAATATTTTTTTTTATTTGAAACTGGCAATTTTTCTTTTATTTACTTATGTTGACAGTCTCTATTTTTCAATAAAATCTTCAACTTTGGTGGTAAATTTTCAAAAAAACGCACCTACCCCAATAATAAAAAAATACGTTCAAAGTACTTTTAATACCAACGCATTTTTTTCAGTTTGCCCCTGATCGCTCCTATGAGGGAACTCCCCCTATTTATTTAAAATCTCTAATAATAATTTTTCTATTTTATCAATTTTAAAATGTAAATATTCAAACTGTTTCTCAAACTCTTGGTTTTTATTGTGGGATTCTAACATACTTTCAACTAAGATTCTTTTTAAAAGATCGTGATTTTCAATTATTTTTTCTGTATCATTTTCTATATTGGAAACACTTTCTCTATGTTTATGTTCATAATATTCATCTATAATATCACCAATAATACCCATAATTCCTCCATATTTTTAATTCATTTCTTTATAATTACCGGGATAATTTTCAGATAAAACCCGCTATTAATACTTGTACAAGACACCGTCTCAGTACCCTTTTTTCATTTCCAACCCATTTGAACCTCAATATTAACAGTGATTAATCCATGTTTTTAAGTGTATCAATCCACTTTCATTTTCTTTTTTCTTCAGACAGCTTTTTTATAATCCACATAATTATGGTGCTACCCCTTTAACAGTGATAATTAAGAGATCATCGTCTTCATTATAGTATAAGTAATACTTATAATTTTCATAAATATAATTTCTTGTAATTATATTTGTTGTCATTTTAAACATAATATTAAGCCCTGTTACTAAATTATCTACATCATTAAAATTAACATTTGGTTTTGTCATTCCTAAAAATAAGCAAATATGATTTCTGAAATCATCAATTTGTTTTTTTGTTTCAGGATATTTAAAAGTCATTTGTAGAAGTAATACTTTTTCAGTTTTTAACTCATATGTTATGTAATAACATGTTTTTTTAGCCACACAAAATTCTTCTCTTCCAGTACCAGATTTTTTGTATAATCTTGAAGTTGTTATTGTAGAATCATTTATCTTATAACGTTTTAAAAAAGTTTCTAAATTATTTTTTACAGTTGTTAAAGTGATATCTACCTTTCGGCTATTTTCAATTTTTTCGGCTTGACTTTTTTTTAATTTATCTATTACCTGATCTTCTATTTTGTTTTTTTTATAAGTATAAGTTGTCTTTTTTGTTGTATTTCTCCCTACACATGATTTCATCATGCCAGTTATAATCAGTGAGATATATAAGAAAGAAAGACATTTTACACATATTTCAAACAATCTATCTACTATATTATTAATTTGTTTGTATTTATGAATCTGTTTTTTTAATATTAAAGATATTATAAATAGTATTGTTATAAATATAATAATAAAAAATATTATTTTTAGTAAAATTAGAAATATATTCATACTAATAATATCTCCTTATTTTATAGACTTAATTTTAATCATTATTAGTAAAATTAATAAATAAAACTTTTTCTTTTGGGTTATCTAAAAATAAGTTTTGATTTTTAGCAGCCATACTTTCAATTCCTTTAATAAAAGTATACTTTAGTTTCACTTCATTAATCTTATGATTTTTAAAAAGAAATAATTTATACTCTGCTTTACTTTCACTTTCAATAATAAGCTCTTGTAAGCTCTTCTCGATACCTTGTTTTTTATTCAATATATTTTGCACCATTATGTCAGTTACAACCGATGTCCTATAATACATATCATAATTAGTTCTTATTTCATCAATGTTAATATAAAAAATAAGCTTATTCTCTTCTCCTGGTATAATAATAATAGACGAACTATCATCAATATTTTTTCCAGAATAGAAATTAAAAGCTTTAAATTTATTAATATCATCATATTTAGGCATATATGGTCCGGCCAAAATTATGATATTCATAATGATAAAAAGTAAAAAAATTGTTTTTTTCATACGTCAACTCCCATAGATTGTTTAATGATATTTATTTAAAACCAGATCTTATATAAACTTATTTATAAACTCTTTTATTTTTTCAATATCTTCATCACTTAAAAGGTTTGCTATTTCAATAATTGTAGATTTCTTTTTAGTTTTTATAGAAATTTTTTCAGAACGCCCGGCGGGCGTTTTGATAATTTTTTCAATTTCTCCAACTTCTAAAGGTAAAACTTCATTTATAATTTTAGAAGAATTAGAAAAATTCTTCTTTTTCAACAAGCTATAAATTGTATCAGCCTTCCGTATATTGATTTTGTCCATAACTTCTAAAAGTTCTTCTGGATATTTTTCAACTCTAAGATATCTATTGACAGAACGCTTAGAAATTCCATAATCCTCTGCAATATCTTCGATTTTTTTATTTTTATGTCTGCTTTCTTTCCATATTTTTAAAGATAGTTCTAAAGTTGTTAAATCTTCCCGTAATGTATTTTCATGTAAAGATATAGTGTCTAGCAATTCATATGGAGCATTCCTAGGGATAATAACTAAATTATTACCGCCAACAATATTATAGTCTTCAATGTTTTCAAAACCCCAAAAAATAGCTGTACTTCTTCTAAAACCACTTAAAATCTTGTAGCCTTCTACTTTTTCAATTAAGTATATAGGATTTATTAGACCTATAGTGCCTATAGATTTTGATAATTCATGAAGTTTTTCATCTTTTAATAAATCATCAAAAAGAATTTCTCTGTTAATAAACTCTCTGTCAGAAAAATCAATCTTTGATAATATTTCTTTATCAATTTTAGTTAATTTAGCACCCTCAAGTTTCATTATTTCCTGTTTGATGAGATCATCATTATCTAATTTTTTCATTAAATCTTTTGCTTTACCGCTATTGATATTATCAAGAGGATTTCTATTACTAAATATACTTTTCTTAGCCATTTGTATTTAACCCCTCTCTTTCTAAAATTTCAAGAGCTAAAAATTCATAATCTTTTGCCCCATTACTGTGCGGAGCGAAAGTGAAAATATCCTGTGCCAATGCAGGGGCTTTACCTAAATCAACGTTCTGTCTAATTTTACTTTTCATTAGAGAGCTGCCAAAGTAATTTTCTAACTCATTTTGTGTATCTGAGGATAAATTCGATCTTATATCATATTGTGTGAGTATTATTCCGTTAATTTTCAGACTACTATTAAGTTCATCTTTTAATTGTTCAATTGTGTCAATTAACATTCCTGCACCACGAAGTTCAAAATACCCAGCTCTAAGAGGAATATAAATACTGTCTGCAGCTGCAAGAGCATTAAAAGTTAAAACAGATAAAGATGGTGAAGTATCTATCAGACAGATATCAAAATCATCTTCTACATCTTTTAAAGATTTTTTCAAAAGTGTTTCTCTGCTCACCTGACTAGCAAGATTTAAATTAGCTGCTTCACTTTCTAAGTTTGAAGGTAATAAATAGAAATGATCATATTGAGGAAGTTTTATAAGAAAGTCCTTAGATTTTCTATTAACTAAAACATCATAAATTGTATTATCCAGAGTGACAGGATTTATTCCTAAAGAATCAGTTAGATTTCCCTGTGGATCCATGTCAACTACTAAGACTTTAAAACCATTTTTTGCATAGTATGAAGCTAGATTATAAACTGTAGTTGTCTTTGCAACTCCTCCTTTATTATTTGCTATTGCAATTTTTCTCATATAATCCTCCTAAATAATTTCATATTCCTGTAATAAATAATTTTCTGTCTGCTCTTTGGTTGGCTTAACTTTTATGTTCATGTTGTTTGTTTTTTTCATTTGCTCTATAACCAGGTTATTAAATTCTTCCAATGTTATTTTCTGTTTATCAGAAGTTATTTCTGCAGTATATTTAAGCTTGCTTTTACTTAAATTTTCTGTCCCGGAAATTTGAAGTTGTTCTTGCCCTGTTTTATGTGTTAAAAATAAATTTTTATTATGACCTTTTTCAAAAAATATTTCAAAATAGGAATTTTCATATTTTTTATTTTTTTCAAAATGATATCCGGAAATCAATTTTTTTTCTTTTAATTCATCAAAGGCCTTTATTATACTTTTTACACTTTTATTAATATTTTCTTTTTTCCAGGATAATGGTATTCTTGAAGCAAGAAAAGAAGAGTATCTTTTTATATATAATGCTTTATTTCTCCATTTTGTAATCATTGTATATAACGATCGAGCTATATCGTATTCGATCAGCTGCAGATCAGCCGCATTAAAATATAAAAACCCTTTACTTATAATATTATCAAAGATTTTTTCATCAAATGTAACTTCTATAAGTTCTTTTATTTTATGATGATAAAAATATTCAGATAAATTATTACTGACCTTTATAGCTTCTTCAAAGGTAACAGTATCAATAGAAAGCATTTTAGTTTTTATTTCCCGATTTAAAATGTTAGCATTTGGATTATAATAAAAACAATTGTTAAAAGTGTAACTTGTTGTTGCTAATCTATTTAGACTCTCTTTAACTGCTTTTAGGGTTCGCCCATTGTATTTTATTCCTGATTTTTCCATTAATAATTTGTAATAAAAGTAAACTTTCCTATTATATTTTTGATCTCGTAATAGTGACATTAGTCCATGAAAAATTCTCTCATCAAATTCATGAGGAATTTTAGAGTTTAAAGCAGGTATAACTTCAATAAATTGATTTTTTTTATCATTAAAAATATATTTTATCCCAGTATTGATATCTATTTTTTTATTTTTGGTAAATAAAGGATATTCAATAGTATTCATTTCAATTCTTATAATATTTTTAGTTTCTTCCATATCAAGAAGTTTTTCGGTTTCATAATTTTCTTCTTCTATCCTAATTTCACTAATTGGTTTTATAAGTTCAGTTTTCACTTTTACCTCCATAGTGTCGGTGTAAGTTATTTTTAATTAATAATAACCTGTAGCGACATTTTTGTCAACTAGATTTTTTAAGGGAGTTTTTGTTCGTATATAGTTTAAAGAATATTGATCTTTATTAGTATGCATGCTGAAAAGCAATAATTTAAATACTTTAATACTATTATCTTAACTTCATTGAACATATAAAATAACTTCAATACACATATAAAATAACTTAGATGAACATATAGAAATAACCTCAATACACATATTTAGTGAAAAAAGGAAATAATAAAAAAATAACTTCATTGAACATATAAGAATGACAAGAAAATTGCTGTTATATTGTTTAGCATATTATTTTACTAGTAGAGTGTTTTTTTAATAACAATAAATTTCTAAAATCATAGTTAATAGTACTAATAACTTGAAATATAGGTAATATAAAACTGAAAGGTGATACTAATCCGAAAGATAGAAATTTGACTAAATAAAAAATACAGAACAGCAATTATTGTTCTGTATTTAGGGGTTACTTATAAATACCGCCTCTGCTATCTATATTAATAACTAATATAATGAGTTCATCATTTTGAATTGTAAATATAGCCCGGTATTTTCCAATTCTTAATCTAAAAAAATCAGAATTCCCTTTAAGCTTAACGATATCATAAATTTGAAAACTACCTTTGATGTCCTTTGAAATTTCCTCAAAAGCTGATAAAAATCTTTCAGCTGACTTTTTGTTGGCTAAAATCCATTTTTCAGCCTTTTTTTGGTAATATACCTCGTAGTTCATCTGTGCTTATCTTCCTTCCCCTATCACCTGGGTCAAAATCTTTAATGATCTCAAGAATATCATTTTCTTCTTCTAAAGTAGCAAAATCACAATTCTCAAGTAAAAATTCTTTTAATTCAAGATTTTCCTGCATTTTTATATATTCTTTGGCAGCATATCTCAAGAATTCTGAGAATGTTTTTCCAACTTTTTTTGTATATCTTTCAATCATTTCAAAATCTTTCTCAGGGATAGTTATATTTTTAGTAATACTTACTCCCTGATTTTTCATAGTTAATTCCTCCCAAAATTATTTTACATACATAGTATATACTATAATCATATTTAAGTCAAGCTTTTTATTATGATCTAAAAAGTAGTTTTTTTGTTCACTCAAATACTAAAATATTATATTTGACAAAAAAATATATATAGTATATATTGTATATCATGATTTATAATTTGGAGGTTTTTATGGCAAGCTTAAGGAAATTAATTTCAATAAAAGAAGATGAATATAACAAAATAAATAATTATGCACAAAAAGAAAGAATTACTTTTTCAGAGTTTGTAAGAAAGGCAGCTAATTTCTATATCGATAAGCAAGAAGAAATAGAATTAGGTCAGTATTTAAAAGAAAATTGTGATTCTGTTTCTAAAGAGGAGCAAGCAGATATAGAAAATTGGATAAAAGAGTTAAAAAATCATACTGATTATGATTTTAATGAGGGGAGTGAAATAACTCTTGAAAAAATCATACAAGGTAATCTATAGTAAACAGGTTAAAGGAATTTTTTCAGAAGAAAAATTTTTAGCATTGAATTTTTTTAAAGCTTTTGATGAAATTACAAAGGATTTTACAAATATTTCATATCATAATATAAAATATATCCGGGATAATTATTATGTTTTAAAAATTAATAATTACAATGCATTATTTCAGGTTTTAAAAAATAAAAATTTGGTTTTTGTTATTGGTCTTAAGGAATCAAAAAATTAATATATATATTTATAATATTTTATAATACTTTATATGCTCTTGGGAAAGGCTTATCGTTATTGATTTTCAGAAGATATAAGGTGACACTAATCCGAAAATGAAAATAACTAAGCTTATATAGTGTTTTCAAGTCTTCTGATAATAAATAAGTATTATAGGTGCTATTTTAGGCGTAAAAATGAAAGGTGTCATAAATCCGAGAAAATGGAAAGGAGTACTAATGGCTTTAGTTCCACTGAATAATGATGATTTAAAAGAATATGCAGTTTTACATAATGACATTGTAGATAAATACTCTTTCAAAGATTTAACTGAAAGAGAAGAGAACATTCTCATTGTTCTGTTATCAAAACTTCAAAAGCAAGAAGCATTTAGCAAAATAAGTTTAAAAGAAATAAAAAATATGATAGATAAAAGCATGACTTATAAAACACTGTCGGAAGAAATACTAAAATTAGGCAACAAAAGATTATTTTTAATTGCAGAAAAAGAGATAAAAGACAATAAAGGAAATGTAATAAGTAAGAAAAATGATCTATGGCGACCTGTTATTTTTTCTACAGTCATAATCCATGATGATGAAAAAAATGTAAGTGTTCGTTTTAACCCGGATATAGAATATCTTTTTTGGCAGATGAAAGAAGAATTTGAGAAAGTAAATCCTCATCACTATTTGAAAATAAAGAGTCAAAATTGGAAAGCATTCTACAGACTATGCAAAAGGTGGGAAAATTACCCTAGCCGAGTTGAAATTACAGTGGAGAATTTGAAAAGAATACTTATGTATGGTGAGGAAATGGAATATAAGACCTTGAAAAGACGGCTAAATGCTGTTAAAAATTAATGAAGTTACAAGCCTGCACGTAGAATTTGAAGAAAAATAAATTCATTGATTTTTTCAATTAAAAGCTTAAAAGATCAAATAAGAGAAAGTATACCTAATAGTGATTTAGAGAATAAATATTTACAGATGTCGAAAAAGTTTACCAAAGTCTAAAAATCCGGGTAAATTACAAATTGAATGTATTAGGAGGAATAATGAGTTTATTTGAAGATTTATTTTTTGATGATGCTTATCTAGCACAGAAATTTTCAAGAAAAGTATTAAAACATTCTGATGAGTTAAAAAATGACAATGAAATAATAAAAAAAATTCTAATTGAAAATATGTTAGATTCTTTAAAAAATGCAGAAGAAATAAAAAATGAAATCAAAATTCTAAATGATAAAATTTCAGGAATGGAAAAATTACTATTAGAAATTTTGGAAAGTAAAAAATAAATGGTAAAATGAAAAAATTTTTTAAAAGGGGTTTTGTCAAAAAAGAGAGAAAGCCCCTAAAGAATTGTTAAATATATGGTTTTTTAACTCATAACGTCCGATAATAAATTGTTAAATTAAAAAACTTGCGGTAATATCTATTCTTTTGCTTTTAGAGCTTTTTTACCCCTTGTCCAAAGAAAGTTGTTGCTTGAGTCAAAAAAAACTCTTTAAATCGAAAATTTGAAGCTTTGATTATCATGAAAAAACAGTATTCATAAAAAAGAAAAATATGACGGGAATTTTAAGAATTTAATTTTATAATTCATAGTAATTTATATAGAATGAATTATAAAATTTACCTGCAAGTCACCAGGGAAATCTAAAAAATAAATAATTTTATTATTTGGCATTTTCCTTTGCTGCTTCTCTTTAAGGATAAATACCCCGCTATTAATACTTGTACAAGAAGACATTTCGAGAGTATTTTTATATGTTTTATACTCACAAACTATTAAAAACATTAGCTTTAAGTTGTTATTTTTTGCTTTCCATATAAGCTTTTTTTCTATTAGAGCTTAGCGTACAAAATTTCCGAAATGTTGGCGGTATCCCTATTAAAATTTATTTTATATTCAAGAGGAATTTCTCTATCCAAATAATTATACTGTTCTAACAGAAATTCTAAAATTATCTGCTATTTTCTTTCTCGTAAGATTTTGAATATAATAACTATCTAATATCAAATAAGTGTTATCTTCTTTGCTCCACTCTCTAATAGTTATTTTCTTTATTTTATATATGCAAAGAAAAGGTTGACAAGAATCGGGAAATTTGTGATTTTCTTTGAATGAGGGTTTAGAGGGAAGCCTAGTTATCCTCCTGCGTTTTAACAGAAGAATATTTTGACGTTTTCCCGTCATTTCGGGGAATCGGTCGCAAGTCTTAAACTTTTTTCTGCTTCTTTGCCCACAGAATCGCTTTTTCAGCTTCGTTTAAGTCCTCCCCCGCAGTTAAATTATGTATTATCTAATCGCAGGCAACAAAGAACCTTAAACCCTATTTCTAGGGTTTATAACCACTTATTTTTTTACGTTGCTAGCCACAACCCCCTCTGATTACGTCGTTTATATGCCACTTACGGTAGGATTCCGCCGACTTATTTATTTTTACAACCGCCTGTATGTCTGCTAGTTTCGGCAAGGCTGTTGTCCATGATGTAGGATATTCAGTTTTATATTAATATAGTTAATCTGTTGTTATAGTTGTAACAGTATTGTCTTTTATAAGAATTGAGAACTCCCCCCTGCATATTTTGCTAGGTCTCAATTCCATTATAATTTTTTCTGTTTCTTCATCTACAATCTTTTTTTCGATTTCTTTAATATCAATTCCTAAAACTCTTTCTATATATCTTATTACAGCATGTTCTGAAATAATTACACTTTCCTGTGCATTTGCTATTTTAGCTTTTACTCCCTCTAATTTTTTTCTTTTAATTTCTAAATTTTTATCTATTTCTTTCTTCTTTCCTTTTATATCCTCAATTTCACTGACTAACTCTTTTTCTCTTCTAAGTAATGTTTTTATACTCTCGTTTTTCATTGAACCCTCCGATCTATGATTTTTTAATTTTATTTTATACAAAAAGTATTAATCAGTTTTTTTCTTAATTTTTTTATCAAATAAATCGAAAAAATAAAGTCAATATTTATAGTATTTAGAACAAATTTGAGATTTTTTCCTGGAAGAGGAAATTTTTTCCTGAAGGATTTTTTTCTTTAATCTTATTTTATATAAAAATCATTTTACAGGACTAAGAAAATATAAAATCTCTCAGTCCTGATCTTATTAATTTTCACTTACTCTTTTTATATTCTGCTTTATTTCCAAACCTTTCAAGATTCAAAATCAGATTTTTAGCAGTTTTTTTCACAGTATAAACTACATAAAACACTTCTTTGTTCTTTTTTATGCATATTTCTGCTATCATTGAACAATCATAAGATGTACCATAATTGTTTATGTCTATTTCAAGTATTATTTTTATAGCTGTATAAATATCTGATTTTCTCTCTTTAAAATCTGATAATTCGCCTGTAAATTGTGGAGATTTAATAAATTTTACTTTCATATTCTCCCCTATTTTTTTATTACCCATTTTTTTATACTTTCATCTGCTTGTTCAAAATATTTACTATTACATTTTTCACAGCAAAGCATTATTTTATTTGGGTCTTTTTTTGTTGGTATTTCTGTTAAGAATTCTCCGCAATCACATTTTTGAGCTGATTTTTTCATTTCCTTTTTAGGAGATAAATCAGGCTTACCATTACTATCCTTGTAATTCTGTTGACATGTTTTGCATTTCCAAAAATCTCCATATTTCCCCTTAATTTTATATAATATACCACCATCTTTTGGACAAGGGATTTCTGATTTTTCTGCAGGTCTTTTTTCAGTAAAATCAGGTTTTCCTTTATTATCATTGAAAGTAGAACCACACTTTTCTTCTGAACAAGCCCAAAAATTATACTTTGATGTTTTTATATTTTTTAAAAATCCGTCATTGCATTTAGGGCAGATCACATCATCTTTATGTCTTATTTTTATATCTTTGTTTGTTTCCATAGCTTGAATAACCGACTTAAATACACTATCTGTTAAATCTGTAATTGTTTTTGTTCCTGCGATTATATCTTCCTGGATTACCCACCATAAAGCTGTTAAATCTGCTGTTTTTATTTCATCAGGCAAGACATTATTATAAAAATTTTTACCTTTTTCTGTTGCCCTTATCTGCTTTCCTTTTCTTTCTAAATATCCGTCGTTAATCAATTCTTCAACGGTGCTTGCTCTTGTTGCAGGCGTTCCGATACTTCCTTTTGCTCCCTCTTTGTCCTTATCTTTCCTTAACAGAATCTCTTTAATTTCAGGGTTTTTTATATATTTAGCAATACTTGTCATATCTGATATTAAAGTAGCTTCTGTGTAAGGTTTTGGTGGTTTTGTTTCTCTTGTATCTATCGGTGTAGCAAAATTTACAAAGTCATAGAGTCTGTCTTCAAATTTAGATATATTACTTTTTTCTTCCTCTTCTTTTTCTTCATTTATACTATTAAGAAACTTTTTATATCCTAAATCCTGTACAGTTCTATCTGTAGTCTTAAAATCATAATCTTTAACTTTAAATATTCCTGTTGTTTCTTTAAGTTTTTCCGGCGGCATAAATTGCACTAAATAAAATTCTGCTATAACCTGATATACATTTCTTTCTTTTTCTGTTAATTTTGACAGATCAAATCTTGTATGTGTTGGTATTATTCCATGATGTGCTGTAACTTTTGAGCTGTCAAATACTTTTGATTTTCTGTTTGTATCAATATTATCAAGTGATAAACTTAAATTTTCTTTTATAATCTCAATTAATTGAGGTGCTTCCTGAAAATGTTCCTCATTCAAATACTGACTATCTGATCTGTTATATGTAATTATTTGATGTGTCGCTTGCAAGACCTATGTTATTTCCAAAACTTCCTGGGCTGTATAAGAAAATTTATTGTTACAGTATGCCTGCAGCTTATCAATATTGAATACTAAAGGCGGATTTCTAGTTAATATCTTTGATGTAACATTAACTTTATAATCTTTTATGTCAGCTATCTCTGCCTGTACTTTTTCTATATAATCTAAATCAATGATAAGTTTATCTTCATTGACAGGTGTATTAGCATTTTTTTGGAAAGTAAAAGTAATGTTATTATCCTTATCATTATTATTTGCTATTATTCTAAGAATATAATGTAATTGTTTTATATGGTTTTCTATTGCATAATCTCTATTAACTACCAGACCAAGCGTAGGGGCTTTTACCCTCCCTACATGCAGAGTTTTTGAGGACTTACAACTATAAAATCTTGATAAGTTTATCCCGATAATTGCGTCTGCTATTCTTCGTGCTGCAGCACTTATTCCCAAGCTTTCATATTTCCTGTTATCTTCTAATTTAGTAAATAATTTTCTTATATATTCAGTATTATTATCATTTATCAGCATTCTTTCTACAGGCTTTTTATAGTCATGGTATAATAAAATTTCATCTCCGATCAACTGACCCTCATCATCAGGATCACAGGCATGAATAACACCAGAACATTCTTTCAGAAGATCTTTTATAATATTCAATTGTTTCTTAGAACCTGCATTTATAGGTTTCAATTCCCAATTAGGAAAATTGAAAGGTAAGTCCGGGATATTCCATTTTTGAAATTTTGGGTCATAATCTTCCGGCTCTTTTAAACTTAACAAATGCCCCGAAGCCCATGTTATATAATAATCTCCTTTTTTTACATAACCGTCTTTTGTTTCCTGAGCTCCATCTATTGCAGTAGCAATTGCCGTTGCAACATTACGCTTTTCTGCTATTATTAATTTCATATTTTCTCCTTTTAGCTTTAATAAAATACATCAAATTCAAAATTATATTTTTTCAATATTATATTTTTTAACTGATCTGATAATTTTGAATTTTCAATGAACTTCTTTTGGTCTTTGAAAAAATTTATTTTATTTTTATATTTTTCACTATGTTCTTTCATATCTGATATATGTATTTTTTCCTCTAATAAATAATAGTAATCAGGGAAAAGTTCCATATTATTACTATATTCTTGATAGTTTTTTTGCTTTTTTATATTTAGTTTTTCTATAATTTTCACATTCTCTATTTTTCAGCAATATTTGCATAAAATTTTATTTAGAAAATTGTCTTCCCGCTCTAACTGTTTTTCTTCTTTTCTGATAATTTCAGATATTATTGTTTTTTCTTCTGATTTTATATCAGGATAACTTTTTATTATTTCTTTTAAATATAATATAATTGTAAAGGTCGCATTATTCATATGTGTTTTATAATTTATAATAAATGTTTCTACTGAATCAGCCCCCTTATAATGGCTGTTAAAGTCTGCAATCTCATATTCTAGATTGTCATCTTTTTTATCTAACATTCTTTCTCCTTTTATATTTTTATAGAAAAAATTTTAATTTTAGATTATACTATTTATATATTATTTTTAGGTGGTGTTTATATGGCTTATTATGCTTATTCAGATTTTGAAAGAAAAAAAATTGTTTTGGCAAGTTCCTGTACTATCATTGATAAACATAAAGAGTTTTATTGTGAAAATCCTGAATGTAATGCCAAACTAAAACTAAAAGCTTTAAATTCCAATATTGTAAATAAATATTTTTCTACTTTAAAAAATTTTCCTCATATTGAAAATTGCTATTTTAAAAAAATAACTACTAATAATTTTAATGAAATCGACTATAATGAAGACTTATTTCAATTCAATGAAATTATTGAAGAATATCTCAATAATAATATTCGTAATGTAAACCGAAGGCTTTCAACCCTATCTCAAATTTATTATATGTGTAAAAGTAGAGATATATTTATGAAATATAACGATTTCCAAGTTGGAAAAATACTTTGTGACACTCGTTCTAATCATATATACATTAAAGGAATTTTTGGTTATCGTCTCATTGAATGTAAATTTTATTCTTATAGAGACCAGGATAAAACACTTTACTTTAAATATCCTTTAAATGATTCCCTTATTAACACATTTTTATTAAAAATAGTATTTCAAACCGAAGAACTTTATTTAAATATTAAAAATACTTTCTGTAATTTTAAAGGATATCCTATAGTTATAGCCGGTCAATGGTATAAAAATGAAAAATATTTTTCAACTAACGTCACAAATAGAAATCAATTTTATGCTCCTTAACAAGTTTTTATAACTTGTTTTTTTTATCATTATTTTCACTCCATATTTTTTCGTACTTTCTAGTTACATCATACATTTCCTTTTCCGTTTTTATATTAAAATCCATTTTTTTATTTAAACAATACAGCATAGATAAATAATCTTCTGGCAGTTCTTCATCTATTATTTTTATATTATTTTTTAAGAACTCAATTAATAAAAACATTCCTTTAAATTGGAAAACTCTGGGTTCTTTTATATCATAATTATTATAAATACTTTTTGAAAAGTCATAAACTTTGCTAATATACCTTTCTTCTAAAAATAAGATTACAGCCTGGATAAGTTCATACCCTATATCAAATTTTAAACTGTTTAAATCATACGGAAAAGCCTTTCCTAAAATATATTCAAGTACATCTTGTTTTGTTTTATATTTTGATAGATTTTCTATACTATCTTCTAAATAAAATGGCATAAGAGACTTTTCGCTTATACAATCTAATAAAAAATTCCAATCTTTATGAACTAATTTTAAAAGCTCTAAACACACTTGATATTCCTCATCTGTTGTATTTTCTCTCATTAGTATAAAATTTTTGAAAAATATTTCTTCCGGATAAGGTATGTCAGGAAGTTCTATTTGTAAGTGAATTTCATTGTTTTTTATATGAAATTCATTATTAATTGCATGACTATATTTAATATAGACATCTTTATCTTTTAGTATTTCTGTCCTTAGAAACCCTATCTTTCCTATCTCTCCATAACAATTAGACATTGAAAAAATTTCAAATTCTTCACCCTTAATAGTAAAATCAGCATTTATTTGTTTCAAATCCCGCATTTTCTTTTCTATATCAGGATTACAGAAATAAAAAACATCATAGATTTTATCTTTAAAAAACATATATTTATCTTTGATTTGATTAACAAATTCACACCTAAATTGATTATCTGTTTCCAATATTTTTTTATATGATATAATATCTTCTATTTTTAAATTCATTTAAACTCCTTGATTTTTATTTCATTTTAATCGGAAAATCTTTTAAATAAAATTTTTTCTGATTGACCGTAGGATTTTAGTACAGAACATATATAACCTTAATTTAGTTACGTCCATTTAGAGTATACTCTATTGGTACTCAATTAAACAAAAAAATATACCACTTCTTTAAGCCTTTTTGTGGTATATTTTTTCAATATTATCTTTTTTTATAATTTATTTATACTTACTCCTTATTTTTTAACAGTTATATCAATAAAATTAATAATGTCGTTGATTAGTTCATCTTCTTTTTCATAATTATGATTAAATTTTTGAAATAATTGTTTTAACTTATTAGAAGAGTTTTTGAAATAACTTTCAAAATCATTATTTATTATATTCCAAATAGTTTTAGAAGCTCCACCAGTACATCCTATTGGAATTATAATATTATTATTGTCATGGGCTATTTTGAATTCTTCCAGAACTCCAGAAGCTTCAATTATTTCAGTATTTTCTCCTATTTTATTTCCAAAAATAAATATTGATATTCCAACTCTTGATATCATATCTTTTCTATATTTTTTCCATAATTCAACCCTACTTTTTTCATTTTCTATTCCTTGAGGAAATGGTCTCAATAATAACCTATTGTCATTAATAGTTTTACTTTTTAAATAGATTTCCTCTAATGCACCTTTTATGACATAACTTCCGACACCTAATCCAAATCCAGAAACAATATTGTAACCTTTTCTTATTAATTGTTTGGATAAATTTTCAATAAAATTTACAGATTTTTCTTCTTTAAAATCACCATAATCAACAGCACTGCCAGAAATGAAAACATTGTTTCGATTTATTTTTTTTTCAATATTTCTTAATATATTAGTTATCGTTTTATAACTATCTATTTCTAAAACTTGTATATTGTATCTTCTTAAATCGTCAATTAATAATTTCTGTTTTGTTTCTCTATAAATAAAATCTCCCTCATCTTCATTTTGTTCTTTGGCTACTTTTTTCATAAGTGCATAATGAGTTTT
>RRZU013156739.1_pt1 | contig 17356 bp, 17 predicted proteins | sample 2165561 | NCBI WGS metagenome assembly RRZU01 (sample SAMN10456909, study PRJNA506462) | wastewater metagenome | isolation source: wastewater sludge | place: USA: Moscow, Idaho | reverse complement strand
GCCACGGTGTACAGCGGCCATCAATTTGGTGTGTATGTACCGCAATTGGGCGATGGCCGCGCCATGCTGTTGGGTGATTCGATTGATGTTGCCGGTGTGCGTTGGGAATGGCAGCTTAAGGGCGCGGGCAAAACGCCGTATTCGCGCTTTGCCGATGGCCGTGCGGTGTTGCGCTCCAGCATTCGTGAATATTTATGTTCCGAAGCCATGCACGGGCTGGGCATTGCCACCACGCGCGCGTTGGCGCTGACAGCCAGCAACGATGCGGTTTATCGCGAAACCGCCGAAACCGCGGCGGTGGTAACACGCATCGCGCCCAGCTTTTTGCGCTTCGGCCACTTTGAGTATTTTTACCACCGCAGCCGCCACGAATACATCCAGCCCTTGGCCGATTTTTTGCTGCGTCACTATTATCCCGAATGCGCGGGTACCGAAGCGCCGTATCTGGCGTTGTTTAATGCCATTGTGAGCCGCAGTGCCGAGCTGGTGGCGGGCTGGCAAAGCGTGGGCTTTACCCATGGCGTACTCAATACCGACAATATGTCTTTGCTGGGGCTGAGTATCGACTATGGCCCGTTTGGCTTTATGGACGGCTTTTCGCAGCATTATGTGCCCAATCATTCCGATGACGGCGGGCGCTATGCCTATAAAGAGCAGCCGTATATTTTCCAGTGGAATTTGTCGTGTTTGGCGTCGGCGTTTTTGCCGCTGGTGGCCGAAGCGGATTTGGTGCGTGCGCTGGATGATTTTGTGCCGCTGTATTGGCATGCCTATTGGCGGCGGATGCGCGCCAAATTGGGTTTGGCCACCGAAGTGCGTGACGATGAAATGCTGATTAGCGATTTGCTTGCCGCCATGCATGCCGATCGGGTTGATTTCACTTTGATGTTCCGCTATTTAAGCGATATCGACGCTGACGACACCGCAGCGCTGCCGGAAAAATTAACCGCTTTATGGGACAACCGCCATGCGCTGGAGCACTGGGTGGCACGCTACCGCCGACGTTTGCGCACCGAAAACCGCGATACAGCCGAGCGTAAGGCGGCAATGGATGCGGTCAATCCGCTGTATGTGTTGCGCAATTATTTGTTGGAACAGGCAATTGTGCAGGCACGCGACTTGGCCGACTACCGTGAAATCAACCGCTTACAACGTTGTATGGCCAATCCTTTTACCGAGCGGGCGGAGTTTGCCGATTTTGCCGTACTGCCGCCGGCTTGGGCAGATGAAATTTGTTTAAGCTGTTCCAGCTAATATAAATGCTAATCAATCAATAAGGCTGCCTGAAAACTGTGTTTTCAGGCAGCCTTATTGATTCAAACGGCATTAATGCTGTTCGTATTCATGCAGCAAAGTATCTTGCAGATTGATTTTGGCGGTGTTGTCTTGCGCTTCGGCGCGGATATAGCTGCCATCAGGCTGCATCAGCCAAGCGCGTTGGTTGTCGGCCAGGGCCAAGGTGAAGGCTTCGCGGATGATGCGGGCTTTGAGTGGCGGATTCTCAACCGGAACGCAGGTTTCCACGCGGCGGAACAGGTTGCGCCCCATCCAGTCGGCGCTGGAAATCCACACTTTGCTGTGGCCGTGGTTTTCAAAATAAAACACGCGCGAGTGCTCAAGCAGGCGGCCGATAATCGAGCGCACGCGGATGTTGTCAGACAAGTCCGGCACGCCCGGGCGCAGCACGCAAATGCCGCGCACCACCAAGTCGATTTGCACGCCGGCGGCGCTGGCTTCATACAGGGCGGTCACGATGCTGGGCTCCACCAAAGAGTTCATTTTGGCCATAATGCGTGCCGGTTTACCCGCTTTGGCGGCGGCGGTTTCGTGTTCGATGCTGGCCAGCAGCATTTTGTGCAGGGTAAACGGGCTTTGGGCGATTTTGTGCAGGCGGTTGGGCTGGCCTAGGCCGGTGATTTCCATAAACACGGTGTTGACATCGGCGGTGATGGCTTCGTCGGCGGTCATCAGGCCGAAGTCGGTGTAGAGGCGCGAAGTGCCTTGGTGGTAGTTGCCGGTGCCCAGATGGGCGTAGCGTTTGAGCTGGCCTTCTTCACGGCGCACAATCAACACCATTTTGGCGTGGATTTTGTAGCCGAACACGCCATACACCACGTGCGCGCCCACGGCTTCGAGCTTGCTTGCCCAGTTGACGTTGTTTTCTTCGTCAAAGCGCGCCATCAATTCCACCACCACGGTAACCTGTTTACCGGCCGAGGCGGCGGCCATCAGCGCGGCCACCAGATCGGAGTTGCTGCCAGTGCGGTAGATGGTCATTTTAATCGCCACCACGTCCGGATCGCGCGCGGCTTGCTGAATCAGGCGCACGGTGGGCTCGAACGATTGATAGGGGTGGTGCAGCAGCACGTCTTGCTGGCGCACCACGTCCAGCAGCGGGCGGTTTTTGCGCAGCAGCTGCGGGGTGCTGGGGCTGTGCGGGGTGAATTTGAGGTCGGGGCGATCCACCATATCGGGCACGGCCATCAGCCGCACCAAGTTAACCGGGCCTTGTACGCGGTAAAGCTCGGCGCGGCTGAGCTGGAATTGGCCAAGCAGAAAGTCATACACATGCTCGGGGCAGTTATCCGCCACTTCCAAGCGCACGGCGCTGCCGTATTGGCGGTCGCGCAGCTCGCCCACAATGGCGGTGCGCAGGTTTTTAACGTCTTCTTCGTCTACGCTCAAATCGCTGTCGCGGGTGAGGCGGAATTGGTAGCAGCCTTTGATGGTCATGCCGGTAAACAGGGTGTGTACATGGGCATGTAGGATGGATGACAAAAACACAAAGCCGTCGTGGCCGTCACACAGCTCCGGCGGCAGTTTGAGCACGCGCGGCAGAATGCGCGGCGCTTGCACAATCGCCATGCCGCCGGTGCGGCCAAAGGCGTCTTTGCCTTCCAGCTCTACTACGAAATTGAGCGATTTATTCAGCAGGCGCGGGAAGGGGTGCGAAGGATCCAAGCCGATGGGGGTGAGAATCGGCAGCAGCTCGCGGCTGAAATAATCGGCCACCCATTGCTGTTGTGCTTCGCTCCAAGTGCGGCGCGGATAAAAATAAACGCCTTCTTCACGCAAGGCGGGAATCAGCTCTTGATTAAACAGACGGTATTGTTCGTTGATGATGTGGTGTGCCTCGGCAGCCACATGCTGGATAACGGCGGCAGGCAGCTCGCCGTTGGCCAAGGCGGTATGCGGTTGCAATACGCGCGTGCGCCGCAACCAAGCCATGCGCACTTCAAAAAATTCATCCAAATTAGACGACACAATGCACAAAAAACGCAGGCGTTCCAATAAAGGCACCCGTGCATCTTGTGCTTGCGCCAGCACGCGGCGGTTAAATTGCAACAGGCTCAGTTCGCGGCACAACAGTGTGGTGGATTCAGACATAAGACGCTCTCATGCAAACAATATTGGATGGCTGCCCATGCGGTGGGCATAGTGTGGGCAGCAAGGCAAACAGAATAGATAGCAGGTAAACATGACAAAATCATGAATCAAAGGCTACCTGAAAACAATCTGTGGTTTTCAGGCAGCCTTTTATATGGCCGGATTATCCAAGTGCGCATGGCGCACTTTAGGGCTGAAAACCCAATTCAGCTTTGTGGCGGGGTATAGCCGCTCACTTGGTCGGCGCCTTCGCCGAAGAAATAGTTTTCCATTTGCTGGCCGATGTATTGGCGTGCGCGTGCGTCGGCCAGGCTTAAGCGGTTTTCGTTAATCAGCATGGTTTGGTGGCGCAGCCAGCCTTCCCAGGCTTCTTGCGATACGTGTTCGAAAATGCGTTGTCCCAATGCGTTGGGCAGCGGGGCGAATTTCATGCCGGGGGCTTCTTTGCCCAGTTTGATGCAGTGAACCATACGGGTCATGATGTGTTCCTTTTTTGATGTGATGGGTTTCAGGCAGCCTTGGTATTTAGACCAAGCTGCGCCGGTAGATTTTGGAACGGCGTTTGTTTTGCAAATACTGCTCCTGCCGTGCCGGTGGCAGTTCGCTTAATTCGGCTGTTTCAAAGCCGCGTTCGTCAAACCAGTCGCCGGTGTTGGTGCTCAGTGCAAATAAAGTATGTACGCCACGGGCTTTGGCTTGTTTGAGCACATAATCGAGCAGCAATTCACCGTAGCCGCCGTCTTGGGCATCGGGCGACACCACCAAACAGGCCAATTCGCCTGTGTGCTGCTGCTCAAATACTTTCAGCGCCACGCAGCCGTAAACATGGCAATCGTGTTCCAGCACCGAAAATTCGTGGATGTGGTTTTCCAAGTATTCGCGGTTGCGCGGCAGCAGAATACCTGCATGTTCTAGGGGCGCAATCAGGCTGATGATGTCGCCAATATCGCGGTTATCAGCCGCGCGGATGCGCATAAACGACGATTGCGCCAACGCAGTGCCGCTGCCTTGGCGGGTAAACAGCTCGGCAATCAGGCTGCCATCATTAAGGCCAGAGAGAATGTGGGCGCGGCGCACGCCGTTTTCCAACACATAAATGGCGGCCTTGAGCATGCGGCTCATGTCGGCGCTGTGGGCGCTGGTGTCCAGCAAGGTTTGGGCGTCGGCGGCGGTGAGCTGGTTGAGCAGGGTGCCGTCGGCGCTGCGTACACCGTCATCGCTGGTCAGAAACACCAGTTTTTCCGCTTTTAAGGTAACGGCCAATGCCTGCGCGGCATCGTCCAGCCCCAAATTAAACGATTTGCCGCTTAAAGATTGCCCCAAAGGGCTCACCAGCACCAAACAGCCTTCGTTCAGCCGCTGTTGAATCGCTTCGGCGTCCACTTTGCGGATGCGGCCGGTATAGCCCATGTCGATGCCGTCAAGAACACCCAGCGGCTTGGCCAGCAAAAAGTTGCCGCTGGCCACGCGCAGACGGCGTTGGTTGCGGTCGGGCATTTGCGCTGGGCTTGACGACAAGGCCGCCTCGATGTCGAAACGCACCATGCCGCACGCTTGCTTCACTTGTTGCAAGGTGGCTTCATCGGTGATGCGCCAGCCGCGGTGATACGACAAGGTTTCGCCGGCGGCATGCATCATATTATTCAGGTATTGGCGGGTGCCGTGCACCAATACCAGTCGCACACCTAGGCTGGCCAAGAGCTGGATGTCTTTGGCCAGAGAGGCCAGTTTGTCCGCCAGCAACACATGGCTGCTCACGGCCAGTACAATGGTTTTGCCGCTTAAATAATGAATATAGGGCGCGGCTTGGCGGAAGTCGGCCACAAAGGCGGCGGAAGATTGAGGGCTCATTACATCGACAATAAATAAAACAGTTGGATAATCAGCACGGTGAGCGCCACCAGCGAAGCCAATGTCCAGTTAAACTGGCGGTGCAGGTTTTCTTGCTGCGCTGCCAGAGCCAATTGTTGCTGAGTAATTTCGGTGCTGTGGGCGGCGGCGTCGTTAATCACAATCGGCGGCGCGGCGGCCTCGATATTACTGCTGGGCAACAAGGTAAACACCAAATTGCCGGTTTGAATTTGCACTTGGCCTTCTTGGCTGGCGGGCGCGGGTGGCACCGGATCGAGCAAATCGAACGGCAGATTGTGGCTATTCCAGTTGGGGATGGCCACGGGCGCGGGTGTTTGCTTTAGCAGAATGCTGATGCTGGGCACGGGCGTATTGTGGCGGGGCACGGGTGGCGCTTCGGTATTTGTTGGGGGTTCGGCAACAGGAGGGGTGTTTACCGGCAAGAATGACGAATCTGCCTTGGCGCGTGCCGCTTCGGCTTGCTTAACTTTAATCGCCGCACTGATGGCCTGAATCGCGCTGGCCAGCTTTTGGGCATGCGGATTGGGTGGCGGTGCTTTGCTGGCGGGAATCGACTCGGCATCGGCCAAGGCAGATTTACGTTTGGGCACCACTTTGAATACAAAGCTACATTCGCTACACAGCACATGGCCGCCGTTGCTTTTTAAAGTGGCAAGGCTGGTGGTGTTGTCGGTGTGACAGCGCGGGCAGGCGATGCAAACTTCTTTCATGCGGGCTTAGTCCATGAGCGTGAATGTGATTTTACTTCTTGCGGCCGCTGATGCAGACCCAGCCATTGTCGCTTAACGGCGGGTTTAAATCAAACCATTGGGCGTAGATGCCGCTTAATTCGGCCAGCTGGTCTTCCAAAATGCCGGAAAGCACGATTTGGCCGCCGCTGCGGGTGCGGGCGGCGAGCATATCGCCCAACATGCGCAAGGGGTTGGCGAGGATGTTGGCCACCACCACATCAAATTGGCCTGCGGGCAGATCGTCGGGCAGGTAAAAGCGGGCGTCAACGTGGTTTTGTGCGGCGTTGTCGCGGCTGGCGCGGATGGCTTGCGGGTCGATGTCGACACCGCTGGCTTGGCCGGCGCCCAGTTTGAGGGCGGCGATGGTGAGAATGCCGGAGCCGCAGCCGTAGTCGAGCAGATTTTCACCGCCGTGCAGGTGTTGATCCAGCCATTGCAGGCATAAATGGGTGGTGGGATGGCTGCCGGTGCCAAAGGCCAAGCCCGGATCCAATTGTAAATTGATGATGTCCGGTGCTTGCGGCAGCGGATGCCAAGACGGGGTAATCCACAGGCGCTCGGAAATTTGGATGGGGTCGAACTGCGATTGGGTGAGCCGCACCCAGTCTTGCTCGGGCACGGTTTCCAGCTGGTAGGCGGGTGCGGCCATGTGCGCATCGGCCGCGGCAGCCGCCAGAATGGTGTCGATGTCGGCCTCAGCATCAAACAAGGCCACGATAATGCTTTGCTGCCACACTTGTTCGGTGGGCATCCCCGGCTCGCCAAACAGGGCTTGCTCTTGGGCGGTGCCGGCGTGGGCATCTTCAATGGCGGTGCTGAGAGCGCCGTGTTCCATCAGGGCGTCAGACAAGGGCTCGGCTTGGTGGGCGGATACGGCAATGGCGGCTTGTTGGTAGTGCATAAGATCTCAATCAGAAATAGGGGCGGCAAGGTGAACGATATGGGCTTGCCGCATTATAGTGAAATGCATAACAAAGTGCTACGGCGTTGCTGTGCCTCGTCGTACTACCTGTACTGCCTGCGGCTTCGCGCCTTGTATCTTATTCTGCATTCCACTATATAAAGCGGCAATGGCGTTGTAAACCAGTGGGATGGTGGTTTAAATGGATTAAAACGTTTCAGGCAGCCTATAAAAGGCTGCCTGAAACTAGGGTAATGCCGTTATTACTGGCTGTCTTGGCGTTTGTGCAGCCATTGCTCCAGATAGTGGATGCTCACGCCGCCTTGGGCAAAGCCGGGGTCGACAAACAAATCGCGGTGCAGTGCGGTATTGGTTTTGATGCCGTTAATCGCCACTTCGGCCAAGGCCACGCGCATTTTGGCCATCGCCTCTTCGCGGGTTTTGCCGTGGGTGCAGATTTTGCCGATCAAGCTGTCGTAATAAGGCGGTACGGTATAGCCTTGGTAGATGTGGCTGTCGACACGGATGCCGTTGCCGCCGGGCAGATGGCAGCTGGTAATCTGGCCGGGGCTGGGAATGAAGTTGTAGGGGTCTTCGGCATTGATGCGGCATTCAAACGCATGGCCTTGCAGTTTGATGTCTTTTTGCTTGTAGGCCAGCGGCAGGCCGGCGGCCACGCGGATTTGCTCTTGCACGATGTCCACACCGGTAATCAGCTCGGTGATGGGGTGCTCCACCTGCACGCGGGTGTTCATTTCGATAAAGAAAAATTCGCCGTTTTCATACAAAAACTCAAACGTGCCCGCACCGCGGTAGCCGATGCGTTGGCAGGCCGCCACGCAGGCTTCGCCGATGCGTTTGCGCTCTTCTTCGCTGATGCCGGGTGCCGGTGCTTCTTCGATGATTTTTTGGTGGCGGCGCTGCATGGAGCAGTCGCGCTCGCCCAAGTAAATAGCGTGGCCGTGTTCGTCGGCCAATATTTGGATTTCCACATGGCGCGGTTTTTGCAGGTAGCGCTCCATATACACCATGGGATTGCCAAAGGCGGCACCGGCTTCGGCACGGGTCATTTCCACCGCTTTAATCAAATCTTCGCGGCGCTCTACCACGCGCATACCGCGCCCGCCGCCGCCGCCGGAAGCTTTGATGATTACGGGGAAACCCACTTGGTCGCCAATGGCGATGATTTCATCGTTGTCTTCGGGCAGAGCACCGTCGGAGCCGGGCACGCACGGCACGCCGGCGGCAATCATGGCGTGTTTGGCGGAAACTTTGTCGCCCATCAGACGGATGGTTTCGGCACGCGGGCCGATAAAGGCAAAGCCGGATTGCTCTACTTGCTCGGCAAAGCGGTCGTTTTCGGCCAAGAAGCCGTAGCCGGGGTGGATGGCGTCGGCACCGGTGACTTCGGCGGCGGCAATAATCGCCGGAATGTATAAATAGCTTTGGGCGGAGCTGGCCGGGCCGATGCACACCGATTCATCGGCCAGCTTCACATAAATGGCATCGCGGTCGGCTTCGGAATGCACCACCACGGTGGCGATGCCCAGCTCGCGGCAGGCACGCAGTACGCGCAGGGCAATTTCACCGCGGTTGGCAATGAGGATTTTTTTCAACATAAGACGGGATTTCCTCTGTTTTCAGGCAGCTTGGCGTTTATATAAAGGCTGCCTGAAACAATATTCGGGCGGGATTGCGGCTGCTTGGTGCCGCAAATGATATCCATTTAAAAATAAGCAACAAGGCGATTCAGTATTTTATCTTGTTGTTTTCAATGGATATTATTCGATGATAAACAGCGGCTCGCCGTATTCCACCGGCTGGCCGTTCACCACCAAAATTTCTTTAATCACCCCGGAGCGGTCGGCTTCGATTTCGTTCATCAGCTTCATGGCTTCGATAATGCACAGCGTGTCGCCCGCATTCACGCTTTGGCCTACTTCGGCAAAGGCCGGGGCGCTGGGGCTGGCGGCGCGGTAGAAGGTGCCCACCATCGGCGAGGTGAGTGCCTTGCTTAAATCGGGGCCGGCTGCGGGTGCCGCAGCCACCGGTGCCGCCGTGCCGGGAGCGGCAACGGCTGGAGCGGGTGCCAGCATCGGCTGCGGCGCGTGGTGCATGGCGGCGTATACGGGCTGATTGTTGGCGATGGTGCGGGTGATGCGCACTTTTTCTTCGCCTTCGGTGACTTCGATTTCGGCAATGCCCGATTCTTCCACCAAATCAATTAATTTTTTCAGTTTGCGTAAATCCATGATGCGGTAATCCTTTAGTGTAGAGACGGCTGCGGTTTCAGGCAGCCGTTTGAAGGTGTTGGATGGCGCGCTGCAAAGCGGCCTCATAACCGTAGGTGCCCAAGCCGCATACCACGCCCATGGCCAAGTCGGACAAATGGGAATGACGGCGGAAAGGCTCACGGGCGTGGATATTGGAAATGTGTACCTCGATAAATGGCTTGGCCGCCGCCGCCAGTGCATCGCGCATGGCCACGCTGGTGTGGGTGAATGCGGCGGGGTTGATGATGATAAAAGCGGTATTGTCGCTCATGGCGGCCTGAATGCGCTCCACCAGCACATGCTCGGCATTGCTTTGCAGCGCATCAAACGCTAAGCCGGCTTGATGGCAGAGGGTTTGCAGGTGTTGCTCAATGTCGGCCAGCGTGGTGTGACCGTAGATATGCGGTTCGCGGCGCCCCAATAAATTCAGGTTGGGACCGTTTAGCAGCAGAATGCTTGCGCTCATGTTGGCGGCTTTTGGCAGTAAATTGGCGCTATTTTCGCGTAAAAGTGGGCAATATGTCCAGTTTTTTACGCAACAGAGTTAATGCGTGCGAGTAGCTAAGTGGCAATTGCGGCTGGATTCTACACCGATTGCGGCAAATGTCTAGAATAAATATTCTATATGGTGCTATGGCCTTACGCCCGAATCCGTCGCAATATCGGTGCCATCCATTTGGTGTTGCTTTGTTATAATCCGTGCTTTGTGCTTAATAAATTTACCGCACCATGCATATAGACGACTTTGATTTTGATTTGCCGCCGCAGTTGGTGGCGCAGCAGCCGCCAGCCCAGCGCGGCAGCAGCCGCCTGTTGGTGGCCTTGCCCGGCCAGCCATTGGCCGACGCGGTTTTTGGCGATTTGCCTGCCCATATTGCGGCGGGTGATTTGCTGGTGTTTAACAACACGCGGGTGATCAAAGCACGCCTATTCGGGCAAAAAGCCAGCGGCGGCAAAATAGAAGCCTTGGTGGAGCGGGTATTGGATGCACACACCGCCTTGGCGCATGTGCGCTCGTCTAAGTCGCCCAAGCCTGGCACCGAATTGGTGTTTGAAGGCGGATTGCGGGCCACCATGCAGGCACGTCATGGGGAGCTGTTTGAATTGCGGTTTGCGGGCGACGATACGGTGTGGGCCTTGCTGGAGCGCCACGGTCATCTGCCTTTGCCGCCTTATATCGAGCGTGCGGCGGGTGCGGCCGACGATGAGCGTTATCAAACCGTGTATGCCAAGCACGAAGGTGCCGTGGCCGCACCCACTGCCGGGCTGCATTTTACCGAAGCCTTACGGCAAAACTTGCAAACGCAAGGCGTGGCGCTGGCGGAGATTACTTTGCATGTGGGGGCGGGCACGTTCCAGCCGGTGCGGGTAGACAATATTGCCGAGCACACCATGCACAGCGAATGGTATGAGGTGAGCGCGGCAACGGCGGCGGCGGTGGCGGCAGCCAAGGCGCGCGGCAGCCGTGTGTGGGCGGTGGGCACCACTGCTTTGCGGGCACTGGAGTCGGCTGCCCGTTCAGGCAGCCTACAAGCGGGGCAGGGCGACACCGATATTTTTATCACCCCCGGTTATGAGTTTAAAGTGGTGGATCGGCTGATTACCAATTTTCACTTGCCCAAGTCCACTTTGCTGATGTTGGTGAGCGCCTTGGCGGGCTACGATGAAATCCGTACCGTATACCAACATGCCATTGCCGAACAATACCGTTTTTTCAGCTATGGCGATGCGATGATATTGGGCAATAAAGCGCAATCTGATTAAAGGCGTGTTGTGTTGTTTAATGCTTTAGGCTGCCTGAAAATACTTTCTGAGTGTTTCATTAATCTGGAAGCGTTTTACAAATACCTCAGGCTGCCTGAAAGCCAATCCACCGGCCACAAAAAAAACCCGCCATTGGGCGGGTTTTTTTGTATTGCTGCATTAGCCTTTGCGGGCAGGCAGTTTTTCTTTGATGCGGGCGGCTTTGCCGGTGAGGCCGCGCAAGTAGTACAGCTTGGCGCGACGCACGTCGCCACGGCGTTTTACTTCGATTTTTTCAACTGCGGGTGAGTAGAGTTGGAATGTCCGCTCTACGCCTTCGCCGTTGGAGATTTTGCGCACGATAAAGGCGCTGTTCAGGCCGCGGTTGCGGCGGGCAATCACCACGCCTTCATAGGCTTGCAAACGGGTGCGGGTGCCTTCGGTTACGCGTACGGAAACCACCACGGTGTCGCCGGGGGCGAAAGCGGGGATTTCTTTGTTTAAGCGGGCGATTTCTTCTTGTTCCAGTTGTTGGATCAAATTCATGTTACTGCTTCCTATTCTAATGGGAATTCCCGTTCCTCTTGCCGTATGGCCTGCAAGAGCCTGGATTCCTGTGGGGTTAATGCGCGTGCCGCCAATAAATCGGGGCGACGCGCGAGGGTGCGCTTGAGCGATTGGGTCAACCGCCATTGCGCAATCAAACCATGGTTGCCGCTGCGTAAAACTTCGGGCACCGCCATGTTTTGAAATTCGATTGGCCGCGTGTAGTGCGGACAGTCCAGTAAGCCATCGGCAAACGAATCTTCTACCGCCGATTGGGCGTCGCCCAATACGCCGGGCAACAGCCGCAATACGGCGTCCATCAGCATCATGGCTGGCAATTCACCGCCGGAAACCACAAAATCGCCAATGGCGATTTCGCTGATGTCGTTGTGCTGCAAAATGCGCTCATCAATGCCTTCATAGCGCCCGCACAGCAAAATCAAGCCGGGTTGCTGTGCCAGCTGCTGCACCAAGGCATGGGTGAGCGGGGTGCCTTGCGGGCTGAGGTAAATCAATTTTGCTGCCGGGCAATTGGCTTGGGCGTGTTCGATGGCTGCCTGCAAAGGCGGGGCGGCCATAATCATGCCGGGGCCGCCGCCAAACGGCCTGTCGTCAATATACCCCAAGGGGTTGTCGGCAAAGCGGCGTGGGTTTACGGCGTTGAAGCGCCACAGGTTTTCACGCAATGCGCGGCCAGTAACGCCGTGGTCGGTAATACCGGCAAACATTTCCGCAAACAGGGTGATGGCCTGAAGATGCATCAGTAGTCCGTGCCCCAGTCAACATGGATGGTTTGCTCGGCCAGCATGACTTCATCAATATACTGTGCCACAAACGGAATCAGCTTTTGGCCGAATTCGCCGTCTATCACCAGCACATCATGAGCGCCGGTTTCCAGCAGTTTGCCCACGGTGCCCAAGCATTGCTGCTGGCGGTTAATCACATTCAGGCCGATTAAATCAGCCCAATAGTATTCGCCGTCTTCGGTGTCGCCAAAGTCGGCGCGGTCGATTTCCACTGTGTGGCCGCGCAGGGCAAAGGCGGCGTCGCGGTTGTCGATGCCGCTAAACAGCACCTGCAATTCATCGCCCGCCACCTTGCTTTCGGCCACACTAAACATGCGGCTATGGCCGTCTTTGCTTAAGCGCCACTGCGGGTAGTCCAGCAAGCTGTCGGTGTATTCGGTGCTCACGGCCACTTTAACCCAGCCCTTAACGCCAAATACCCCTTTGATATAGCCCATGCCTACCCATTGCGGCTCGGTATTGCTCATGCTGCGGCCAATTAAGCGGCGGCTTTTTGTTCTTTAACCAGTTTGGCAACGGCTTCGCTCAATTGCGCGCCTTGGCCTACCCAGTGGTTCAAACGTTCGGCGTTCAGGCGCACGCGTTCTTGTTTTTCATTGGCTACCGGGTTGTAAAAACCCACGCGCTCGATAAAGCGGCCATCGCGACGGTTGCGTGAGTCGGCAACCACTACATTGAAAAACGGACGGTGTTTAGAACCACCACGAGCCAAGCGAATAACTACCATTATGCATTCCTTAAAATATCGAAATATGGGGCTGCCGATAGCAATATCAGACCGCCCTTAAATTCAGTCAACAACAAAACCGCTAATTTTAGGGGATAACACCCTATTGATGCAAGGCTTTATTGTGTTTTTGTGGGGTTTGTGGTTTCTGCGCTTTTCAGCAGCGGTTTTTCCACCAAGCAAATGCTGCCGTCTTCCGGGTCTTTACGCACCGAAAAGCCCAGTTTGCGGGTGAGTTTTTGCATCCCGGCATTGGCGGTGAGGATTTCGCCGCGCATGATTTTCAGCCCTTGGTGGCGGGCGGCGTCAAACAGCAGGTTCATCATAATGTAGCCGATGCCGTGGCCTTGCCATTGGTCGGACACGGAAATGGCAAATTCGCATACTTCCATATCGGGGTCGGTGGTGTAGCGCGACACCGCCAGAATTTCGTCTTCTTGGCCGATATGCGGCTTAATCATCACCAGCGCCATTTCGCGGTCGTAATCCAATTGGGTGAAACGCACCAGCATGGTTTGCGACAATTGCTTGATGCTGGACATAAAGCGGTTGTAACGGCTTTCGTCAGACATATTGGTAACAAAAGTTTGCAGCATCTCGGCGTCTTCCGGGCGCATGGGGCGCACAAACACTTGGCTGCCGTCTTTTAAGGTGGCTTCGGTTTCCAGAAAATGCGGGTAGGGCATAATCGCCATGTGGCCGTAGCGCCGCGGCACGGTGTCTTTGCCTTCGTGCAACACGATGCGCGCATCCAGTGCCATTACGCCGTCGGGGCTGACGATAAACGGATCAATCTCCAGCTCTTCGATTTCAGGCAGCTCACACACCATTTCTGAAATACGCAACAGCGCATGGCGCAGCGCGATAAAATCCACCGGCGGCATGTTTTTGAATTGCCCCAGTGTGTGGCTGATGGCGGTGCGCTCAATCATGTCGTTCACCAGCATTTCGTTTAAGGGCGGCAGCGCTACGGCACGTTGTTGCTGTAAATTACCGGCCCAGCCGCCTGCACCCAAGGTGATGACTGGGCCGAATATCGGATCGCGGGTCACGCTGATGGATAACTCGCGCGCGTGTTTTTGCTTGAACATAGGCTGCACGGTGATGCCGTTGATGCGGATGGGCGGGCGGATTTGGCCGGCGGTGTCGAGAATTTGGCGGTAGGTTTCGCGCACTTGCGCTTCGGAGCCGATGTTCAGGCGCACGCCGTCGATGTCGGATTTATAAAATAGGTCGGGCGAGTCGATTTTGAGCACCACCGGATAGCCCATGCGGTTGGCCATTTCGCAGGCAGCCTCTTCGCTTTGCGCCAATTGGGTGCGGTTGGTGTGGATGCCGAACAGGCCGAGCACTTGTTTGGATACGTTTTCGGGAATAATGCGCTCGCCGCTGAGCTTGAGGATACTCAGCAGTTTGTGGGCGGTGTCGAAATCCGGCTCCAGATTGTTGTCGGTGAGCGGGCCGGGGGTTTGCAGCAGCAATTTTTGGTTGCGGTGGTAGGCGCCCAGTTTTTTAAATACTTCGATGGCTTGGTCGGGCGCGTTGAAATGCACCCGACGCGAGCGGGCAAACAGGGCCCGGCTTTCCTGCACTTTGCTGTCGCCCAGCCACGACAACAATAAAGGCTTGTTGGTTTCGCTTTGCAATTGCACCATCATTTGCGCGGTGGCCAAGTGGTCGGTGCCGATTTGGGGCGAAAACAGCACCAGCACGCCGTCTACGTTGTCGTCGTCCAAGCACAGCTTCACGGCGGTGCGAAAGCGCAAGGGGCCGGCGTCGCCGATGATGTCCACCGGGTTGGCGTGCGACCAGTTTTCAGGCAGCGCTGTATTCAAGGCTTCCATGGTGGCTTTGCTCAGCTTGGCCAGCGGCACATCTTCATCGTGGGCGGTGTCGGCGGCCAGAATGCCCAAGCCGATGCCGTTGCACACAATCGCCAAGCGTTCACCGGCGGAGCGGTAGCTGGCGGCCAAAATTTTCACCGCCACAAACATTTGTGAAATGGATTTTACTTGCAGCACACCAGCACGCGCCAAAGCGCTGGTAAACACGTCGTCGCTGTTGAGTGCACGGCTGGCTTGGGTAAAGCCGGTAACGCGGTCTTCGTCGTGGCCGGATTTAATCACCAGCACCGGTTTAACGCGGGCGGCGGCACGCAAGGCACTCATAAATTGGCGCCCGTGGCTAACTTGGTTGATGTGCAGCAAAATGGCGTGGGTGGCGCGGTCGTTAACCAGATAATCCAAAATTTCGCCAAAGTCCACATCCCAGGTTTTTTCACCCAAAGACAATACCGTAGAAAAGCCGATGTCGCGGCTATACGCCCAATCGAGCATGGCGGTACACAAGGCGCTGGATTGGCTCACCACGGCCAAGTTGCCGGGGTGGATTTGGCCGGTGTAAATGCTGGCGTTCAGGCCGATATTGGAGCGAATCAGCCCCAATAAGCTGGGGCCGAGCACGCGCACGCCCAATTTTTTCGCCTTGGCTACGGCTTTTTTCAGCGTGGCACGGTCTTGCGCGTGCACATTTTCCAGTGTTTTTACCAAGATAACAAAGCGGATGCCGCGTTTGTGGCATTCTTTGAAAATGGTTTCCAGTGAGTCGATGCGGGTGAGTACAATGGCCACGTCTACCGGATCGGGAATTTGGGTAACGCTGGCATAGGCAGTAAGCCCGCCCACGATTTTGTGGCGGATGTTTACCGGGGTGATTTTGCCGTTAAACGAGCTGGCGAGCAGATTGGTGAGCAGGCGCTGGCCTACGCTGTTGGAGCGATCGCTGGCGCCAATCACGGCGATGTGTTTGGGGGCAAACAGGTTGTGCAGTGGATGGGGTCTCATGCGCTCACTCCGTAACGGTAATCTATATTAAGGTATGGATTTTACCGCAAATCTGTTGCATTTAAGCGGGCGGTGGCATTGAATATTGCGTTTGCGCAGCTTTGGTGGCAAAACGGGCGTGGGTGTTGTTGTTTTAATTTAAATAATATGATGATTGATGATTTTAAATTGTTGATTATAGGCTTTCAGGTAGCCTTTAAAGCGGTATTTAATTTTTGATATGATATTTATATATTGGTTTCTAATAAACGTGGGATTGAATGCTTGAATTTGTTGCAAAGCTACAAAATGCAAGATGGTGTTTTTTAGGGTAAATGCTTTATTGCTGTGCTTTGGCAGCCGATATGGATAGGCTGCCTGAACAGGATTTTTACGGATGATGCTGCATGACGGCATTTCTTCGCGTATCATAATATGTAATTCCCCTTGTGGTGTCAGCGAATAACATGAAACAGATTTTCTTGGATTTTGAACAGCCCATTGCCGAATTGGTGCAGAAAATTGACGAATTGCGCTTTGTGCAAGACGATTCGGTACTGGATATTTCGGAAGAAATCAACCGGCTGAAGAAAAAAAGCGATGAGTTAACCAAATCGATTTTCGGCAAACTCACGCCGGTGCAGGTGTCGCAAGTGTCGCGCCATGCCCAGCGCCCTTACACCTTGGATTATATCCACGCCTTGTGCACCGATTTTGAAGAGCTGCACGGCGACCGTGCTTTTGCCGATGATGCCGCCATTGTGGGCGGCTTGGCGCGTTTTAACGGCCAAAGCGTGATGGTGATTGGCCATCAAAAAGGGCGCGACACCAAAGAAAAAATCCGCCGCAATTTTGGTATGCCCAAGCCGGAAGGCTACCGCAAAGCCTTGCGCTTGATGAAAACGGCAGAAAAATTTCAAATTCCCGTGCTCACTTTTGTCGACACGCCCGGCGCTTATCCGGGTATTGGCGCCGAGGAGCGCGGCCAGTCTGAGGCCATCGGCCGCAATCTGTATGAGCTTACCCGCCTGCGCGTGCCGGTGTTGTGTACCATTATCGGCGAAGGCGGCTCCGGTGGTGCCTTGGCGATTGCGGTGGGCGATTACATCAATATGCTGCAATACGCCACTTATTCGGTGATTTCGCCGGAAGGCTGTGCATCGATTTTGTGGAAAACCGCCGAAAAAGCCCCCGAAGCGGCACAAGCGCTGGGCATTACCGCCAAACGGCTGGCAGAGCTGAAGCTGATTGACAAAATCATTGACGAGCCTTTGGGCGGCGCCCACCGCAACTATCCGGAAATCATGAAACGGGTAAAAGCAGTGCTCACGGCACAATTGCAGGAAGCGCAAAGCATGCCGATGGCGGATTTATTAACCCGCCGCTTCGATCGCTTGATGAGCTATGGTCAATTCAACCTTAAATAAGCCCGCGCCCGATTTGGCCGCGGCGCTGCGGCAACAATGGTCAGCCTTAATGGCTGACCGTTGTGTTTTGGAGGTGGCTTTAAGCGGTGGGTTGGACTCGGTGGTGCTGTTGCATGTATTG
>RRZU010812458.1_pt1 | contig 17360 bp, 18 predicted proteins | sample 2165561 | NCBI WGS metagenome assembly RRZU01 (sample SAMN10456909, study PRJNA506462) | wastewater metagenome | isolation source: wastewater sludge | place: USA: Moscow, Idaho | reverse complement strand
TTAACCAAGCTTCATTGAGAATGTGATTCACTTTATCAATCGATAAAGTAATATTATAATCGTGGTAATGACCAGATGCAGACGATTTGAATGTCGTTTTCATCTTTTCTTGCTTTGTTCTAACCACAATATTTTTATTTGTTTTATGTTTACCAAACCATACGCTAGCATTACGAAGTTGAATTTTCTCATCTAACAAATTGACAGAATCTTTCCACATATACAACCAATATTCTTTGTTGTATATTCCCATCAAAATAGAGTTCAAAATCCAATATTTCCTTCTTGTATGATTATCTACTAAACCTAATTTATAAAGAATCGTAAAAAATTTGAATTTATTGAACATAAATAAATTCATAATAAATTGATTAGAAGTAAATGTTTGTAAAGGATAACTGGTTTCTAATTCATTAGAAAGAGATAAAACTTCAGAATAATTATCATCTGAATAGATACCTAAAATTCCAAGTTTTGTTAGATGAATATTATGTAATTTCATGGCATTAACTAATTCATCACAATTAATTTCTTTAGTAAACCACACATCATCTTCTGTGATTAAAAAATAGTCTGATGCATTCTCCACTGCCTTTCTCCATGATTCAGTAGGAATATTGAATCCATCGTTTATCAAATCATTTTCGATGTTGAACGATTTTTTCTCGTAATTCTCTGTTTTAAAAATTTCTATTGCGTATAAAGAGGATATTTTATCTAAATATTTCTGAGGAGTACCATCATCAACAATGATTACTTTATAGTTTCCTAGGACATTCTCTTTAATTGATTGTAAACAGCGATGCAAATAGTATGGACGATTATATGACTTTATAATTATATCCATTAACTTTTCAACTTATAGATAATCGCTTGAAATGTGGAAACTGGACTTCTAAAAAAACATTCAGCCAATGGAATTAAAAAAGCAGGATTCTTTTCATTTAATAAATAATTAAACTTTTTGTACATCACTTCTGATCTAGATTTTCCTAAGATTTCCTTTCTTTTTTGTCCATAAATTTTTCGACGATCCAACGCTCTCTCTTTTATGATATGATGATCGCGGTAAGTGATATAACTTTTTTTAAATCCTTGAGAAATACCCGTCGGAGAAATACGATAATAATATAAAGGCTGTTCTACAAAATCTACCTCACCTACTTCTTCTACTTTATAATACCAATCTTGATCAAGAGCATTTCTCATCGTTCTGTCAATGTTACCATTTTCGATAAACTTCAATCTATTAAACACAAAAAAATGAGTCATAGCAGACTTTCCATATTCTAAATAAGTAATTCCATTTGGAATTTTAGTACTTGTTTTACAAACTTCTACAGGATTAAGATCTTTATCACAAATCCAATGTTGAGAATATAAACCAGCTAAATTTGGTTTTTCTTGCAAACGAGATAACATTACTTCTAATGCTTCTGGCACCAACGCATCATCAGGATCAATAATACCTACATAATCTGCTTTTGCAAGATTAATTGCATCATAAATAGCTTGTCCATAACCACCATTTTGTTTCTGTTGATAGAAAGATATGCGCTCATCTTTCGGAACATATTCTTTAATAATTTCTACAGATTCATCCGTTGAACAGTCATCTAAAATTAACAACTCAAAATTTTCGAATGTTTGAGCTAATACACTTTCTATTCCTTTTCTCAAATAATGTGCATTATTAAAATTACACATTAACAAAGTTATTGCGGGTTTATTTGTTGACATAATTGATTATTTATTCGGAATATTTTTCATTTTAGCTAAAGCAGAACCAAAAACTTGGTGCATATCGTAATATTTATACTCTGCTAATCGACCTCCAAAAATAACATTAGATTTATTTTTACTTAAATTTTTATATTGAGAAAAAATATCATCATTCTCTTGATTATTAATCGGATAATAAGGTTCTTTTTCTAAATTCCAGTCATCCGAATATTCTCTTGTTATATAAGTTTTGGGTTGTGTCCCATATTCAAAATGCTTGTGCTCTATAATTCTAGTAAATTTTTCGTCGTGTGATGTATAGTTAACAACCGCAACACCTTGATAATTTTCTTGATTTAGAATTTCATTTTCGAAACGTAAACTTCTATAATTAAGTTGTCCAAATTGATAATCAAAAAAAGCATCAATAGGTCCTGTATAGATAATGTTTTCAGCAATACTATTCCAGTCTTCTCTATTTTCAAAATAATCTGTTTCTAAGCGAACTTCAATACCTTCTAATAATTTTTCGAAAATCTGGGTATATCCTCCTATTGGAATTCCTTGATATTTATCGTTAAAATAATTGTTATCATAAGTAAAACGAACAGGTAAACGTTTGATGATAAATGCAGGTAAATTAGTTGCCGAAGTTCCCCATTGTTTCTCCGTATACTCTTTGATTAATTTGTTGTAAATATCTGTTCCAACCAAAGAAATAGCTTGTTCTTCTAGATTAGATGGATTTTGAACGCCAAATTCTTCCGCTTGTTTCTTAATAATCTCTTGTGCTTCTGTGGGTGTTTTAACTTTCCATAATTGATGAAAAGTATTCATGTTGAAAGGTAAATTATAGATTTCACCTTTATAATTGGCGATAGGAGAATTGGTATAACGATTAAATTCTGCGAATTGATTTACATAATTCCAAATAGATTGATCGTTTGTATGAAAAATATGCGCACCATATTTGTGTACATTAATGCCTTCTATATTCTCTGTGAAACAATTACCTGCTATATGACTTCTTTTCTCAATTACAAGACACTTGTAGCCTTTTTTAGTTAATTCGTGGGCCGAAACAGCTCCAAATATACCTGCACCGATAATTAAATAATCATATTTTTGCTTCATAGTTGTTAGTTTGATTTAGTTAACAAATTTACAATAAATAGAATTAATAACCACTTAATTAAAAGAACACTAAGTTGAAATTCTATGTTATTATCTTTTTAGTTAAATTTGTATTATAAAACCAATTACATGAACACGCCTTTAGTTAGTATCAATATTCCTGTTTATAAATGCGAAAATTACATCATCAGATGTTTAGAGTCTGTAAAAGCACAAACATATCAAAATATTGAGATTATACTTATTAATGATTGTACACCTGATAATAGTATCTCTTTGATTGAAAAATTTATAGAGAATAATCTTAACCTTAATATCAGGTTACTTCATCATCAAGAAAACAGTGGTTTATCTGTTGTTAGAAATACAGGAATTGATAATTCTACTGGTAAATATATTTATATGCTGGATAGTGATGATTATATTACTGAAGATTGTATAGAAAAATTGGTTACTAATTCAGAAAAATTTCAATGTGAAATTTCTGTTGCGGAAACAATATGTGAATATGAGGATACCAAAGAGAGGTTTCTGTACTTGAAAATTAATCATCGAAAAAATATTTTAATTGGAAACGATATCATATTTGAGAGATTCGCTGCTTTTGACTGGCCAATTATGGGACCAAATAAATTATATCTAAAAAGTTTTATAACCAATAATAATTTACGATTTGTAAAAGGCTTATATTCTCAAGATGAATTGTGGGCGTTTCATTGTGCAGAAAAACTAACATCTATAAGCTTTATTAAAGACATCACTTATATTTATTATTTAAATTCGGCATCAACTGTATATAATAAAACCAAAATTAATTTTGAAAATCATCAAACAATAATAGAATGGTTTGTAAAATCTTATCAAGCTACTAATGACAAAAGACGACGATTGTTGATAAGAAAAAAAATAATTGATTTCAAAAAAACAACTTTACAGATGCAATACAAATTTATGCGTGATGATGTTGTGTATTGGAGAACCAATTATAATCGATTAAAAAAAGCACCTTCACTTAGTATTTCTGACTACTTAAATTCTGATTTTACAAAAGAGCAAAAAAAGGAAAATCTATTACTCAATTTACCGAGTTCTTTAGGTTACAAACTCTTTAAACATCGATATGAAAAATAAAAAAAAATTGGTTTCTTTTTTGAAACCAATTTACATTTTTATAATCGTTTAATATTTTCTTCTTTAGTTAATTTACCTTTTACATCATAGATTACACCATTTTCGTTTAGAAATTGACTCAAATCAATTTCTTCGAATTCTTTGTGGGAAACAGCCAATACAATTGCATCGTATTTATCCACAGAAAGCTTATCTTTTGTATCCAAATTATACTCATGTTTTACCTCCTTAGGATTTGCCCAAGGATCATAAACATTTACGTTGATATTATAATCTTCCAAATTTCTAATAACATCAATAACTTTAGTGTTTCTTACATCTGGGCAATTTTCTTTAAAAGTAAATCCTAAAACTAATACATTAGATTGGTTAACTTTTATATCTTTTTTCAGCATTTGTTTTACCACTTCGCTAGCAACATAATGTCCCATAGAATCATTCATACGACGTCCTGCTAAGATAATCTCTGGATGATAACCAAATTCTTGTGCTTTCTGAGCCAAATAGTAAGGATCTACACCAATACAATGTCCTCCTACTAATCCTGGTTTGAAAGGTAAAAAATTCCATTTTGTACCAGCTGCTGCTAGTACATCATGCGTATCAATATCCATTAAATTAAATATTTTTGCCAATTCATTTACAAAAGCAATATTAATGTCTCGTTGTGAATTTTCTATTACTTTTGCTGCTTCAGCCACTTTTATAGTTGGAGCAAGGTAAGTACCAGCTGTAATAACAGATTTATAAATATTATCTATTATAATACCTATTTCAGGATTTGAACCTGAAGTTACCTTTAAAATTTTGTCAACTGTATGCTCTTTATCTCCAGGATTAATACGCTCTGGAGAATAACCAGCAAAGAAATCTACATTAAATATTAATCCAGAATTTCTCTCCAAAACAGGAATACACTCTTCCTCTGTAACACCTGGATAAACAGTAGATTCGTAGATTACGATATCTCCTTTTTTCAAAACTTTAGCCACTGTTTCACTCGCTTTATAAAGAGGAGTAAGATCTGGACGATTATTTTTATCTACAGGAGTGGGTACAGTAACTACATAAATATTAGAATCTGCAATATCATTTAGTTGATTAGAACAATATAATCCAATTTCTCCCATTTTAGGATTATCGGAAACAATAGTACTTTTCAAAATATCATTTTCAACCTCTAAGGTCGAGTCTAAACCTTCTCGTAGTTCAGTAATTCTAGTTTTATTAATATCAAAGCCTACAACAGGGTATTTTGTAGCGAAAAGTCTAGCCAATGGTAGTCCAACATAACCAAGTCCGATGATAGATATTTTATGATTCATTGTATTATTTTAAGTTATTCCAATACCATTTTACAGCTTCTTTCAAACCGTCTTTCATGGAAAATAGAGGTTGATAATTTAATAATTCTTTTGCTTTGTCAATACTTGCCAAAGAGTGAGGAACATCGCCTTTTCTGTATTCTCCGTAAATAATTTCTACATTGGCAATATCTGCATCATAATCTGATAAATATTCTTTCAAATATTTAACTAAATCATTCAAAGTTGTTCTCTCTCCAAAAGCAGTATTATAAACTTGATTGTACGCTTCTAGATTGTCTGAAGTAATTGCTAAAAGATTCATTTGAATTACATTATCTATATAAGTAAAATCCCGAGAATATTCTCCGCCACCATTTATAATAGGCGATTCGTGATTCATCAATTGTGTTACGAACTTTGGAATTACAGCTGCATAGGCACCTCCTGGATTTTGTTTTCTTCCAAAAACATTGAAATATCTTAGACCAATTGTATCAAAATCATACGTTTTCTTGAAAACATCTGCATATAACTCGTTAACATATTTTGTTATCGCATAAGGTGAAAGCGGTTTACCAATACGCTCTTCTATTTTTGGTAAAGCTTCAGAATCTCCATAAGTAGAGGAACTTGCTGCATAAACCATTCTCTTTACACCTGCATCTCTAGCGGCTACCAACATATTAAGGAATCCACCAACATTAACATCGTTACTGGTAATAGGATCATTAATAGACCTAGGAACAGAACCTAAAGCAGCTTGATGTAATACGAAATCTTGGTTTACACAGGCTTGTTTACAAGTTTCCAAATTCCGAATATCACCTTCTATTAGTGTAAAGTTTGGATGTTTTTTTATAGCTTCTAAATTTTCTCTTCTTCCTGTTGAGAAATTGTCTAGGCAAGTAACATTCACATTATTTTCTAATAATACTTCGCAAAGATTGGATCCGATAAATCCAGCTCCGCCTGTTACAAGTATATTTTTGTTTTCGAGTTGAGGTTTTAGGTTCATTTTTATTATATATAGTTAAAAACTAAGTAAAGATAAGATTTCTTTAAATTTAGATTATTTATAATTTGATTTAAAATATAAAAGTGAAATTAATATAAGATTAATACTTTAATCCTCTTGAAAGAATTACATTCAAATTAGGAATAAATGACAGAGGTAATAATCTAACTTTACAACAATACTTATAAAAAACTGTAATACAGTTGAAAATTAAATATTTTGAAGAAACGTTATGAGGGATAAATTCTATAAATTATTGAATTTTGGTATGATTCATCATCTGAAATATCTACTTGAGTAGTGTAATTTGCTTCCCATACCTTCCTATTTTCTAAACTTATTTTATCAGATGCTCCAATTTTCATCCATTCATACTCAATATCTACATGACCTATATCAATTGTCCAATATCCTAATTTAGCTAAATCGAAAGCTAAATCGAAAGCTAAAGCTGTAGCTGTAGGCCCAAGTGATATTAAAATTAAATTTTCTTTTTTTGCTAATTCAATTATTTTTTCAAGAATTTCGTTATATTTTCCAAATGCATTTGCTGAGGGACATAAAATTCTTTTTAAACTTTTTGTTCCTTCAAAAATATCATTACCTACTCCAAGTTTCGACTCTTCTCCTTCTATAATTAGAATATCTTGATTTGCCCATACTTCGAAAAGCTTATTAAATAATTGTGGAGAATCAGTTTTATCTTTATAATCCATATATAATCGTGTAAATAAAGAATCTCCATAAACCGTTTTAAAGTTAAAATAAGGAATTAAATTTTGATAGTTTCTATTAAAATAGAGATTCCAAAAATACGCCGCTTTTTTATTCATATTTAGTGTAGATATTAATGAATATGGTATGCATACATAAATATTCTGTTCATTTGATTTTAAAATCTCGATTAATTTTTCTCTTAACAAAATATCGCTTTTCTGAAAAGCTAACGATCTGTTATTTAATATCAAATCAAATTCTCCATCGCCAAATCGAGTAACTGAAACTTTATTATTAATAATAAAATCTAAAGAAAATATTGTAGATTCTATATTAGGTTTTTTTGAAAAAAAATTTTTAAGATTTCTTATGATATAGATTAACTTGAATCTTAATAATGAATACATAATCTTTATTTTAAATCATTAATAGTTACAATAAAATTATATAATCTTAATCTAAATAAAATTATAATAATTTTTCTTTTTGTTGATTTTTCAGAATGTAGAGGGTAAGAAATATTAGGATATTTTCTTTGTATTTTTTTTAAATAATTTTTTTTCTCCTTAAATGTATAATTTCCTTTTAGAACAACTGTAAACAATAAATAATAAAAATTGAATAAATCTTTCCTTCTTTTATAAGTTGTATATTTTTCAATATTAATGTTAATTTTAAGTAAATCTAAAAATCTATCAAAATATTTTAAATAAATTATTTGTGCTTCAAATTGAGGAACTTTACTAGTTAAAGAACTTTCTCTATTTATATAATTATAATTATCAGCTTCAATCACTATAATTTTATGTATAAATTTTATGTAACTCAAATAAAAAATTTCATCTTCACATAAATTTAATTCTTTGTCAAAAGTTAAATTATTTGTTTTTATAATACTGTGATTAAATAATTTATTCCACAAATATCCTTGTGTAAATTTATAATTAGAAATAAATTTATTTAATTCAGATGGCAATAAAATTGATTCAGATTTATATTGTTGTACTTTTCGTGTTATTTTTGTATCATCTATTTTTCTAAAATCTTGTAACACGAGAACAGAATCATCAACAGAATTATTTATAAAATCGCGTAAATAATTTTCTTCTACAGTGTCATCAGAATCTACAAATACAATCCACTTTCCAGTTGCATGTTCTAAACCCAAATTTCGTGCACTTGAAACGCCTCCATTTTCTTTATAAAAATACTTAAAACGAGGATCTTTCTGGCTAAAATCCAAACAAATTGATTCGGAATTATCAGGAGAACCATCATTAATCAATAATACTTCGAAATGAGTATACGTTTGTTTCTGAATACTTTCTAAACAAGCCAAAAGATAAGCTTCAACCTTATAAATAGGAACAATTATAGAGATTAAATCATTCATAAATAATAGTTTTCTATAAGTTGTGTTAAATATTTTCTTTTAGATTTTAGAGAAAATTCATAATCTAATTCGTGAACATCAATAGAATAATGTTCGCCTTTATTTTGGATATTTTTTTCTGCCATTTTATTATAATTTACTTCAAAAGCATTAATAATTTCTGGAATAGTAAAATTATCAGTATACGCAACATTTATAATCTTGTTCCAATCTTTAGATTCAATATATCTTAATGTAATGTTTTTTACATCTTCTACATCAATCAAATTACGAGTTGCGTGTTGATGAACTGTTAATTCTTGATTATTCAATATTTGTCGTGACAAATAATTCATCAACAAATTGGGGTTTCCTCCTATACCAACAGCGTTACTTACTCTCAAAATTAAATAAGACGAAGTATTTTGTTTGATAACCTCTTCTATATGTAATTTGTGTAATACATAAGGTGAATTGTATTTCGACGAATCATAAATAGAGCAGGTACTGAAATAAATAAATATTTTTTTGGGATGATTGTTTATCGTTTCCTCTACCAAAATTTGTTCGCGCAAAAATTCTTCTTTTCTAGTTTCGGAAGAATTAGATACGCCCGATGCAAAAAAAACAACCTCATCCGAGTCTACTTCTGTAAACAAATTTGCTATAAGCCCTTTACCTATTATCATTGTAATATTCTTTTACACTTGTATGTCCGACATGTAATATAACTTCTTCTCCAATGCCTTCGTCCGATTCGCAAACACACCATTGTTTTGGTAAAATATACGGATAAATTCCTGTTTTCCATGCTGCTTTCCACATGACCAAAGATGCTCTTGACGGATCTTTCTGCATTGTTTCTGCACAAGTCGTATAAAATAATTTTCCACGCTCGTCATTTTTCCACAAAGTCATCGGGCTTTGGTTATAAGAATGCCCCAAACCTTTAGATTCATCATCTATATGTTGTGTATCTTTCGAAATCATCATGTCTTGTCTTAGCAGCTGCCTATTATTGTAAGGCACACAAAAACCAAATTTATGTGTTAACTTAATTAGTGTAATAATATCTGATGAAACTACCTGCATGTCATTGTCTAAAATACATTTAAAATCTGAAGTAGAATTTACCAAAGCCATAAATTTATAATAGTCCGCAGTTCGATAACCATATCGAGAATGTTCTTTATCTATTACTGGAGAGGTTACTTTTATTAATTCTACCCCATCAACATTCAGGTCAAAATCACTGTAAACTGTATATTTTGCATTTGGAAAATACTGACGCAACGTTTTGAGTGATGGATTTAATCTATTTTCTGTATCAAAACTTGTCCCTCCGCCATTTGTTCTTTCTTCTCCAAATTCGGCGAATAGAAACTCTACCGAAATAGAATTTAACCATTCTGTTTCCTCTGTCGTAAATTCTTCATTCTTAAAATGAATTTCTTTTTTAGGTAATATTTTAGTCGCTATTGCTTTACCTAATAGAACTGCAAGCGCATTTTTTAGTTTTTGCATTTTAATTCTTTCTCTAATATAAAAAATAATATATTTACACAACAAATGTAACTATTATAAAAATGAATATTTTACCTATTGTTTTTACTTGTGACAATAATTATTTCAAATATACTGCTGTTGTAATACAATCTATTATTTCCAATTCTATTTCTTCCACTCAATATGAGATAAATGTATTAACTGAATATATTTCTGAAGAAAATAAAGCGAAAGGTTATCAATTAATTAAAGCACATAAAAATTTCAATCTTAATTTTATTTATCTTGATAATCTTGATACTTCAAAATTTTATTTAAATTCTTATATGAACGCAAGTACCTACTATCGATTTTATATTCCTGAGCTATTTAAAAATTATGATCGAATTCTATATTTAGATAGCGATTTGATAATTGATAATGATATTTCATTTTATACAACTATCGATTTTGAAAATAAAGTTGCAATCACAAGCCCAAGTATATATGTACAGCGAATTTTAACAGAACAATCTGACGCACTATTCACATTAGCTTATTTTAATCAACATTTACAAATGAATGATATTTCACAATATTTCAACGCAGGCGTGATGTTATTGAATTTAGCTGAAATTCGGGAGAAAAAAATTGATCAAAAACTTTTTGATTCAATCAACCAAATAAAAAAACCTATTTTTCAGGATCAAGATTTATTTAACTCAGTTTTTTACCGAAATGGTGGTGTCAAAATGATTTCAAATGAATTTAATAATCCTATTACATATAAAATAACATATTTTCGTATATTATTAAATGCCATTAAATCTAATTTTCTAAATAAAAAAAGAAATAATTGGTTTACAATTTATCATTATGTTGGTAAAACAAAACCATGGCAAATATCTAAAATAGATTCTTCTCTTTTTTTATATTATGCTTTTAAAACAAGTTTTATTTCGACTATTATTAAAAATAATCCTAATCTTAGAATTTCTAATTTGGATAAATTTAAACTTAAATTAATCAGTTATTTTTAATATATTTTTTATCCAATACTTAAAATTGTATTGATTAGTAATTTCTTCTGCCAGTTTATGATAGGGTAAATTAATAAATTCTTCTAATCCATCAAAGTTTGTGAAATCTGTAATAAAGATATTATTTGGATGGTAAAAGTTGTAATTTTTAACTGCTGGATTATTTGTAATAATTTTATTATGATAATTTATTGCTTCAAAAAAACGAAGCGATAAACCATTGTGTTCATTACGTTTCAAATCAATTAAGACTTTTGATTGATTACTCAATTCTAAAGATTGTTGATACGTAATTGATTTATCTAACATGATTAATTTATCTGAATGATAGGGATGAAATTCATCTTGTTTTAAGTTAAATTGAATTTTATAAGCTGCATTTATCTTTTTTAAAGTCAGATAAAATTGCTCTAACAATTCAAATCGATCTTCAGTATTAACTCCTATATAAGAAAAATCAATTGTTTTATGAATTTCATTCGCTTCTTCAAAATAACAGTTTGTTATCGCTTTTAGGTTGTAATTAGGATAATCTTTTACATCTTGCTCATCAAAAACATAGATTTGATCAAATAGTTTGTCATAATCTAAAATCTTTGCAGACACAGATAATCCATCCAATTGATAATCGATCATTTTATCAGAAATAGAGCGTGCATAGTGTAACACATTTTCTGGGACAAGATCACCTCTTACCACAAAACAAAAATCAAATTGTAGGTTTTGTTTTGTTAACTGATTTAATTTTTTGTTCGTAAGCTTAATAAAATTACGGTGATTGATTGTATGTATATGTTGTGTGTCTTTTTTTACAAGGCGATGATAAATATTCTCTAATCGTTGAAGCGTAGAAAATTCATAATACGGAATTTCTTCGTCATAAAACTCGTATACATCATAACCATTCAGCTTAAAATGTTTGGTAAACTGTGTAGCAAGATTAGTGTTTTTGTATATAAAAAGGACTGATGGCATTATTCTAACTCTAAAATTCTTTTTAACCAATTATCAAAAGAATACTTATTTATAATTTCACTATCTATATTAATATATTCCTTATCCAAAAATTCTAAAACAGAAGCTTGTGTATAATTATTATAATCAATAATCATTATGTTATTTGGATTATAAAATTCATAATTAATAATATCAGTATTATTCGTAATAAGTTTTTTCTGATAATATAACGCTTCAAAAAATCTAAATGACAATCCATTATGTACATCCATTTTTAAATCAATTATACATTTAGACATAATTGTATAATCCAAATTAGATTGATAATTCACAATTTCTTTTAAATGAGTTACACTTTTTGGTAAATTATTTGGTTTAGTACTAGTTACTAAAAATTTAGCATTAAAATTCTTAAATTTTTGTGTAAATTGATCTAGCATTTTAATTCTATCTTCTAAACCCACTCCTAAATAATAAAAATCAACATCTGCTTTTTTATTTATCATGGGATTATAGTTGAAATAAAAATTTGTAATAAACTTTAAATCTAAATCAGGATATTTAATAATATCTTCTTTTTCAAAACTATATATTGAGGTAAAATATTTCTTTTTTTTAAATATATCTGGACACATTTCTACCCCATCACATTGATAATTAATCATTTTTTTTGATTGAATTTGTAGATTTTTTAAAACAAAATGGGGCAATCTATCTCCTCTACAAATTAAAATTTTATCATATCGTTTATTTTTAACATTATTCAAGCAATATTGATAGTAATTAGATTGTCTTTTTTTTTCTAATCTTTTATAATAATCTCTTTTCTTCAGAAAATGTATATTAATCAGATTAATTACCTTATGGAAATATTTTAAAAAGTTGTTTGTTCTATTATTTTTATGAATAAAAAACTCATCTACTTCAAATTTATTTTTTAAAATATTTTGACTATGATTTATAAATAAGTCTCTAAATAAAGGATTAACTATTAAAATTTTTGATTTAGTATTCATTGTATTTTTTAATTAACTTTATTTTACGTTTTGCTTTTATCCAATTTACTAAACCTAAATGTTTGTATGAAATAAATTGATTTAGATAATTCATTTTGTCTTGAGACGAAAAGTTTAAATGCCTTAACTGATCTGCAAAATAATTAAAACAAATTAACTCTGTTTCTCTATTATTTTCCTGATTAATTGGATTTAAGAATTTATATGATTTAATTACATTTTCTAGCCATTCTTTTGTAAGATTACCGTGTGAAAAATGTACTAATGTAATTGTATTTAGAATATAATTTTGATAATGTTGACTTACAGATAAGCTAAAATTAATATCATAACCATGAAATCCTTTTAAATGCTCCATTATTCTAATTCTAAAATTCTTTTTAACCAATTATCAATACCATAATCATAATATTCAATTAATTTTGGTTCTATTTTCATGTTCTAGATAAAAATATTTTTAGTATTTTTTTCACTATTTTCTTTTGTTGAGTAAACGATAAATAAAAAAAGAAGTTTTTTATAATTAAACGCTCTATGTAGTTTACTTCATTTACTTTATTATTAAAATTTACATTAGAGGCTTGCTTATCATGAACTCTAAATGAAATTAATTTTTCGGAAATTATTCCAATCGGAAATTTATTTAAAACTCTTAACCAATATTCTAAATCTAAAAACTGTTTTAAAGGAGATTCAAAATTACCAATTTGATCATACAATTTTCTTGAAAATAAAGAGGTTACTGGTTCTCCTAAAAAATTATATTGCAAGCTATTTTGCTTAACACTTCCCAATAAATGTAAATCTGATTTATTAAATAGATAAAAATCATGTGTTGTTAGATTTATACCTTTTTGTAAATCTCCAAAGCGGATTAAAAAATCCGATGTTGATAATTTACCTTTTTCATCAATAATTTCTCGTTTACAAAAAACAATTTCTAACTTATTTTTTTCTAAATAACTCATCATTATTTCTATACATTTCGGATTTAATAAATCGTCTTGAAATAGAAATTTGATGTAATCACCTTTTGAATGTTTGATAGAATAATCCCAGTTCGCACCGATATTTGTCTGATTATGAGAATATATATGTACAGGAAAATTTACCCTATTTTTAAATTGTTGACAAATAAATAATGTGGTATCATTAGAGTTATCATCAGATACAATAACTTCAATATTTTTGTAAGTTTGTTGTTCTATAGATTTTAATGCTTCTTCTAAAAATTCTTCTCCATTATAAGTTGGGATACATATAGAAACTAAAGGAATACTCATCGTTTGAATTTATCTATTATTGAAAAGAAAAAATTTCCAAATTTATAACGTTTACTTTCATATACTTTTTTATAAAAATTTTTCTCAATGATTAAATCTTGATATTTTATAAATAGCATCTGATAAGGTATTTCTAAATTTTCTGTAAAAAAATGGACATGTTTTTTATAAATATATTTAAGCACTTCATTTTTTCTATTTATTTCAGTATGTAAAGTTATTGTCATTGATTGTTCTTTTATTCTATAATAAAATAGAACGTTAGAAATTCTGTAACATTTTGAATTTTCATCTAAAATACTTATCCAAAATTCCCAATCTTCGTAACCATCTTTTATATTTTCATCATAGCCTTTCACTTTTTCCCAATCTATTTTTCTATAAAATCCAGAACAAAAAATTAAATTCTGAATAGCAAATTCTTCAATTGTGAAATCTGGCAACTCCCACCTACCTTTTTTATCACCAAAAAATTCTGCTTCACAATATATAATCGTATAATCTTTATCAAATTGTACAGTTGCTAATTCTAAATATTGATTTCCTATTTTATCATCACAATCTAATGGTAAAATCCACTTTCCTTTTGCTATTTCTATTCCTGCATTACGAGCAGAAGATAAACCTCCATTTTCTTTATATAAATAGTTGAAACGCGAATCTTTCTCAACCCATTTCATCGCAACTTCTTCTGTATTATCTGGAGAACCATCGTTCACAATAATACATTCCCAATTTTGATAAGTTTGGTCTAAGACTGACTGTAGACATTCGTCCATGTAAATAGACTGATTGTAGCAGGGAACAATAACCGAGATAAGAGGTTGTTGCATGTTGTGTATATTAAGTATTTCTAATTTAGGTTGTTTACAAAGTTACTTCATTTGTAAGAATATACAAACGATTATTTGGTATATCACAATTTCTTATTGTTCTAAAAAATTCTTTTGAAAAATTTAATAAAGACAATAGGTAGTTTATATAAGCATTCAAAGTAGTATCTAAATTCCTATTTGTTATTAACAATAATCATTCGATACTATCAATTATTATTTATAGCTATTTCTATACAAGAAAAAGATATTTTTAGAATACCTATAGCCTGTTCATATACTCCCTTTTAGTACTTACATATATAGATATTCTATCTCCAATTACTAAATCGTACAAAAAAAAATGCCTTTGCAAAAGCAAAGACACTACTATAATCTAATAAATTATTACTCCTTTTTTGTTGGTTCTGTATCATCACCATTAATTGGTGAATTCTTAAAAAATTGTTGCATATCCTTGTATACGTTTGTCATACCTGGACTATTCTCGTTTGCTAAATAGCGTATATGACGATAAAAAGATATTGCATCTTGATAATTGTCATGATCCAAGAGTATCTTTGCATCTCCTATTTGTTCGTCAATATTATGAACACGTTGCAAAAAATTTTCGACTATACCTCTTGATACATAATCTTCGTCAAAGTGTGTTTTATCTACAAAAGTAGGAACAAGCTCTGGGTATTGTTCCATATAACCTTTTGCTTTGTTTACAAAAAGTTTGTTCTGTTCGGCAATACGTCCATATTTTTGCCTTTCTGATGGCGTAAGATGTGGAATAGATTTAGCTTTTAGTATTGTGTTAATTTCTGCAAATGCAGCATTTAGTTGTGTTAGTTCTTCTTCCGAAAAACTTAACTGAATTAAGTTGTTAAACCCCATAGGTAATCGTTTTTTAGTTACTGATTACCATAAAGTTATAATTAAATACATTAAAACACAATAGCACTATTTAAAAACTTATTATGTAAATTAGTGGGGTTTTGGTATTTACAAGAATCTAGATACTAATTAAGATTATTTTAGATATTACTTCCTTTTAAAATTGACAACAAATTAATTTTCTCTAAGTCATCTAACATAAATCTTTCTAAAAGTAGTTGATTATCATTTTTTAATCTAATATTAACTTCATCATTTGAAAATAAATTTAATAACAAGATAACTAAATCATCTATCGTATTACAAAAAGAAATATTCTGAGAGTCAATTTTATTTTCACTGATATTAAAGAATATTGTTTTCATTTCATTTTCAATACACTCTATTGATGAATAACCTACAAAATCACCAATACAAGCGTTAATGTAATAATCATTCTCTGTCTTAAATAATTTTGAAAAAGGTATTGATTTTTTTGTTATCTCTACTTGTGATATTATATCTAATCTTCTTATATCTTCAATCAGCTTATGATATACATCTTCATCATATACATTACCTATAATTTTAATATTGAATATTATATTATACTTAAATTTAAGAATACTTATTACTTCAAGATAATTAACAAAGAAATCTTTATCTCTATCAATCCTAGAAACTACATTTAACATTTTAATCATTAACGAATAATTTAAATAAAATTTCTTTACAATTTATTTCCTTATACTGACTTTTCACCTCTAAAACCTGATATTTATTAATGTAAACAATAGTATTTTTCCTATCCATAAACATTCTCTCATCAAATGGATACACGTTATTATACTGGACTATATTACCTATATGCCAAAAACATTTATTATTATGATTAACAAATTTACTATAGGTGTAATTTCCTAAATTTATTATATGAACTCTTTTGTATAATAAGTTACCAAAATATCTTAACTTAATATTCCAAAAGGCATCATAGTACATTTTATTCCTAAATAAAGATGTAATGCGTGAAAGATTAATTCTCACAACTTTAACTCCAATATCTTTTAGCATAGAATCATAATACTCTTCTTCTTTTAAATAAGGAATAACAACTATAGGTTTTAATGAGTTTTGTTTCGCAAATTTTGCTATTTCATAAACATACTTTTCTCCACCTCCTAAACCTAAAGTTTGATGAAAGATTAATATCTTTTTCATTCTAAAACTGTTTGACTACATTAATAATCTCTGTAATTTCATCTTCAGTTAAAATAGAAGATATAGGCAAGCTCAATACTTCGTTATGCATTGCTTCGGTTATAGGAAAAGACAAGTCTTTAAACTCTTTGTAAGCCTCTTGTTGATGAGGTGGAATAGGATAATGGATGATTGTTTGGATTCCTCTTTCTGTTAAATAAGTCTGTAGAACATCACGTTCTTTACAACGAACTACAAATACATGCCAAACATGCTCGTTTTCATCT
>RRZU010538743.1_pt1 | contig 17360 bp, 17 predicted proteins | sample 2165561 | NCBI WGS metagenome assembly RRZU01 (sample SAMN10456909, study PRJNA506462) | wastewater metagenome | isolation source: wastewater sludge | place: USA: Moscow, Idaho | reverse complement strand
GTTGACCCAATCGGTCGTCGTGCACACTTGCTCAGCGCGAACTCTGTTTCACCAGCTCAACCTCAGCGGCCCGTGACCTCCTGGCCCAGCTCGCTCATGGTCTCCACGAACCAGTCCTGGGTGATGTCGAAGGCCTTGTGGCCCTTGATGCGCGGGAACGGGATAGAGGTGAGAACGTTGCCGTTCTCCTCGTCGTGGCCCACAACGCCGGGCTTGCCAGCGAAGGCGCACTCGACGGCGAGATCCACCATGCCCTTGATGAGGCGCAGATCGTCAGCGTTGGCGTGCCAGGCGCGGGAGAAGTAGCCCGACTTCTGGACCATGACCTTCTCAGCGCCGATCTTGTCCGCGAACTGCTTAGCGAACCACTGGCCGGGGTTGATGGTGTCCAGCTTCACGTGACCGAAGGGATCGCGCTCGACTTCCTCGCCGTTGGCTTCCTTCTCAGCAATGATCTCTTCGACGCCAGCACCCTCGGAGAGGAAGATGTTGACGTTGCCGAGCTCATCCATGATGCCGCGCAGACGGGTGGCCTCGGCGTCCAGATCAATAGCCATCTCGGGCAGGTACACCGCGTGCACGTCCCAACGCTCCTGGGACAGGCCGAGGGACGGTGCCCACTCCTGCTTCTTGACCCAGTTGTGGTAGTAGTTGGCGGCCTGAGCCGTGAGGTAACCGCAGGCGCGGCCCATAACCTCATGCACGATGAGCATGCGCGGGTTGGAGCGGTGCTCACCAATGATGTGCTGGGCGAAGTCCGAGGACTCCTCAGCGGCGGTCATGGCGCCGAGGGACTGGCGGATCGGCACGATATCGTTGTCGATCGTCTTGGGCAGGCCCACAACGGTGAGCTCGTAGTTGTTCTCGTGCAGGTAAGCGGCGAGATCGGCTGCGGTGGTGTTGGTGTCATCTCCACCGATGGTGTGCAGGACGTCCACGCCGTCCTTGCGCAGCTGCTCGGCTGCGACCTCAAGCGGGTTCTCGCCTTCCTTGACGAGGCCGCGCTCGACCAGATTCTTGGCGTTGGTGAGCTTGACGCGGGAGTTGCCGATCGGCGATCCACCGAACTTGTGGAGGATGGCGGCGTTCTTGCGCCCTTCCTCGTCAATGACAATGAAGTTGCCGGTCAGCAGGCCGTGGTAACCGTACTGGTAGGCAATGATCTCCACATCGGGAGCGATTTCGTTGTAGCGCTCAATGAGGCCGCCCACGGCGGAGGAGAGACAGGGGGCGAACCCACCGGCAGTAAGTAGTGCGACGCGACGGACAGTCATCGTTTACCTTCCAATTGACATTCATGGAGCGCTGAGCCGGGCCGAACCCGCCGAGCGCAATGAGACACAGATATGTCCTCGAGCATTCTACCGGGCGGTAGTCTTGATGCCATGCCAGATAGGACGAATCCTGAGATTCCCGACGAGGAATTCGAGCAACGATGGAACGAGATCGCCGCCGACTTGTCGGATCTAGAGACCTTGGACCCGGAGGAATCAGGCACTACGTCACGTTCTTCCGTGAATAAGATCGCAGATGAGCGGCGCTTTACCTCCCGTTCCTCTCTGCTCTCACCCGATCCGGAGCCTTGGGAGGACGCGCCCAGTTCGCGTGATTCTTCGTTCGACAACGACGCCCGCGCCGTGCGTTCTTCGTCCGGCCCCACTTCTTCCGGTCCCAGGGATTGGACACCCGCCGAGGAGTCAGATGAGGATTCTGGTGCGGGAAGCTTCCTGGACTTTCCGGACGCCGTTGGCATTCTCAATGCCGGTAGGGACGAGCCTCCTGCCAGTTCCCCCTACTTCCGTGTGCTGTGGGCAGTGGCCGGGGTAGCTATTGTTGCGAGCATAGTTATGGCCTTTGGATGGGTTCCGGGTGGCGGCTTCCTCGCCGGCGCGTTGGGATTGGCCGGGTTCGGTTGCGGCGCGTTCGCAGCGTTTGCGTCCGCGCCGCGGGCCGAGGACGTTGATCCGTTCGACGACGGCGCCCGCGTGTAGTGCGCACGTGGTCACGTTTGGTCGTCCCGAAAGGATTGAGCGTTTCGGAAAGAAACGACGCGCCCTGGACGCGTCAACATGCCCAATCCGTTCCACAACTCAATTCTTTGGGAGCACGCGAACGGCGATGTCGAACTGTCGCGTGCGATATTCGTTCCTGTGCGACGGCGTCGTCGCGCATCTACGCGTCACAATGTGTCGGAGGCGTGTTCTAGGCTGGTCACCATGAAGAAATCGCTGCGCACACCCACGACTGGGCGTCGCCTTGACCTGGAGCGTCATCGCGCTCCCGAGGGCCAAATGGCTTTCGAGGAGTTGGGGACACCGCTGGAGGAGGTGACGTTCGTCGTCGTCGATCTGGAGACTACCGGTGGTCCTCCGGAGCTGCACTCCATCACCGAGTTTGGAGCGGTCAAGGTGCGCGGCGGTGAAGTACTGGGCGAGTTCTCCACGCTGGTGGATCCGGGTGTGCCGATCCCGCCCTTCATTACGGTACTCACCGGAATCACCACGGCGATGGTATACGGGGCACCCGACATTTCCTCGGTGATGCCAGCATTTCTGGAGTTCCTTGGGGAAAACCCGGACACGGTGTTGGTGGCGCATAATGCACGCTTTGACGTGAGTCATCTCAAGGCTGCCGCGGCCGGACTTGAGCTGCCGTGGCCGAAGGTACGGGTGGCGGACACGGTGAAACTCGCGCGGCGGGTCTTCACCAGGGACGAGACCCCCAACTACAAACTCGGCACTCTCGCACAACTGGTGCGAGCCACCGTAACGCCCACGCACCGGGCGCTCGATGACGCCCGCGCCACCGTGGACGTGCTGCACGCGATTCTAGGGCGGATGGGGCCACTGGGGGTCACCCATCTGGAGGATCTCGTCACTGCCGCGGACCCTGTTCCGGCAAAGCGCAGGAAGAAGGCCACACTGGCGGACGGGCTGCCGCACACGCCTGGTGTCTACCGTTTTATTGGGCCGGGGGACGCGGTGATGTACGTCGGCACCTCGAACAACCTCTACAAGCGGGTGCGGACCTACTTCACGGCGGCGGAAACCCGCAAACGGATCGCGGAGATGGTGGATATCGCGGTGGCGGTGGAAGCAACTCCCACCGCCACTGTGTTGGAGGCCTCCATCCTGGAGCTGCGCCAGATTGCCGAACTTGATCCGCCGTACAACCGGAGGTCAAGGAGGCCGGAAACTCGCCCATGGTTGGTCCTCACGCAGGAAGCGCACCCACGGTTGAAAACAACCCGGCAACTCCCGATGGAGATGCTGGAGCAGGCACTGGGGCCGTTTAGTTCCGGATCGCAGGCGAAGCGGGTAGCCGAGATTATCGCGGAGGAAGCGCAGCTGCGCACGTGTACCACGCGTCTGCCGCGGATTCCACGGGCCACGGCGTCCGCCTGCCATTTGTGGTCGATGGGCAGGTGCGCCGCGCCCTGCGTGGTGGAGCCAGAAGAAGGATGCGAGGCAGTGGATTGGTCCGCGCTCACACGCACCCGGCAGATCCTCGGAGGAGAGAACGAACTGATCTGGCAGCATCAGATCGAGCGGCTGACACACTTGGCGGCGCAGGAACGTTTCGAGCAGGCGGCCACCGAACGCGATCGGCTTGCCTCCCTCATCGCGGTACAACGCCGTAAAGAGCGTGTGTTGCCGGTGATGCGCGCTCCAGAAATTGTTGCCGCGGCGCGTGAGAAGAATGGCTGGGAGATCGCCGTGATCCGTTACGGAAGGCTGGCCGGGACAGCACGAGCCGGGGCCGGTGAGGATCCACCCACAGTTGCGAAGGAGTTGCGGGCGAGCGCCGAGATCGTTGAGGAACCGGTGATTGCCGGTGAGGCAGCATCCATTGAGGAGACGGAGATTCTTCTCAACTGGCTGTGGCGGGAAAACACTCGGTTGTTGCATTTTGACGGCCCGTTACCGCTGGCGTTGCCGCGGCATTCGGCGGCACGCCACAAAGTGCCGCAACGCGAACGGATCGTTGACCTAGACTAAGAAGGAAGCTGCGAAAGGAACCCATCCCATGATCACCGCTATTGTCCACGTTGACGTAGATACCGCCCTTATTCCCGAGGCCGCTCGTGCCATCGCCGCCATTGACGGGGTATCCGAAGCCTTCTCAGTGACCGGAGATCACGACGTCATCGCCATTGTTCGTGTCAATCACCACCAAGACCTCGCCGAGGTGATCCCCGAGCACATCGGCAAGGTCCCCGGCGTCACCGGCATCACCACGTATCTTGCCTTCCAGACCTTTTCCCAAGAGATGCTGGACGAGGCCTTCCACATCGGGCTGGACTAAGCGAATCAACGACGAATCGAACGCCTAAGAGGTTGCGCGAATAGACCATGGCCTACTGGCGCAACCTCTTACTCACAGGCGTATCCAGCTACTGTCTTGGTAACGTATCCACCCCTACTACAGCGTGGACTTAGAAAACTCCACCCAGCGATTGAGAAGTGACTCAGCCGCGCCAGTATCGATCGTCTTCTGGGCAATTGTGATGCCGTGACGAAGCCGCTCCACGAGCGTGCCGTCCTCGGGACAGACGCCCTCAAGCTGCCCGTTAGCCACGAAGCCCGCGGCCGCATTGAGTGTGACAGCATCGCGTACCGCGCCTAGCTCACCAGCGAAAACCTTCCGCGCTACGTCAGCATTGTAGGCGGCGTCCGCACCACGCAAATCATCAAGGCTGGCTGCCGCCACGCCCAGATCCGCAACCGCATCGATCTCGTGGAAGGTGACTTTACCATCACGAATATCCCATACTTCGTTGACCGCAACAGCAGAGAGTTCGTCCATGCCGTTGACACCGCGGAATACCATCGATGAGGTGCCGCGCTCGGCGAGAACACCAGCCACGATGGGCGCGTGCTGTTCGCTCGCCACGCCAATGACCGAACTCGAGGGACGAGCCGGATTAGTGAGCGGCCCGAGCAGGTTGAAGGCCGTGCGTACACCCAGCTCACGGCGCGCCTGCGCCGCGTACTTCATCGAGGGATGGAATACGTTGGCGAAGATGAAGGTGATGCCTAATTCCTCAAAGCAACGGTGAACGGCATCCAACGGCATAGTGAGATTGACCCCGAGGGCCTCCAGGCAGTCGGCGGAACCAGAGGATGACGAGGAAGCGCGATTGCCGTGCTTGACGAGCGGTACTCCCCCGGCCGCAATGAGCAGTGCAGCCATCGTCGAGATATTGACGGTATGCAGGCGATCGCCGCCCGTACCAACGATGTCCAGTACTGGCCCGTCAACCTCGATGGGAAGTGCATGGCTGAGCATGGCATCGGCAAGGCCGCGTAGCTCGTCAGGCGTCTCACCCTTGGTTGCCAGTGCCGTCAGGAACCCCGCAAGCACGACGGGCGACGTCTCACCGGACATCACCTGGTCCATCGCCCACGAGGTCTCCTCGGACGTGAGATCCTCACGTGCGATGAGACGAGAGGTTAATTCTGGCCACTGAATCTTGCGGCTCATGCCTTCGTCCTGCTGCCCAACACCGAAGCGACAGTTTCGGAAAGTTCACGGGAATCAATCGGGTAGGCGATCGTTGCCACAGCACCCGACCACCGCGAGAGCCACTCGTCCTGTGGACGCCCGATGAGATTGATAAACGGCATGTTCGGATCAATCTCGTCGTGGACCATCTTGCCCAGGCCCATTCCGCCCAGCTTGGGTGTTTCAGCATCGAGAATCAGCAGGTCAAACTTGCCATCCCTGACGGCAGTGATGGCCGCAGCCTGCGTTGCCGTCTCCTTCCACGTAATCTCCGGCATCCCCTGGGCAGCCCGGCGGCCAACCGCGGTGAGAATCTCCCGGCGCGTTGTCGCATCATCCGAGTAGATGAGGATATTCACGGTGTCCTCCGTCGAGTTCTGGGACGCGAGCTCCTCGGCCATCTCAACCTCCATGGGTTCGTCTATACACAGGTAGAAATTCAAGTGTCAGTGCATCAACGCACAAGCCAATGACACACCACTACCCATACTACCGACATCCCGCAATCCTTGACGTCATCAACCGGGGTGTATTACGAAGGAACCCCGCATGTGGCGAGTTATACAGGCGAAATGCACACCTATACCAAGGTAAGTCCCTCTTGGCTCAGGGCTTAAAGGGCTAGAACCTCTAACACTCCAGGACATTGGTCCCTATAATGAGAAGGGTATTCGCTCACGTCATTCATGGAGGAACTGATGGCAATCTACACCCTTCCCGAGCTTCCCTACGATTACTCCGCACTCGAGCCGCACATCTCTGGCAAGATCATGGAGCTCCACCACGACAAGCACCATGCGGCCTACGTAGCAGGCGCCAATGCCGCGCTGGAGAGCCTCGCAGCAGCTCGTGAGGCTGGTGACCTCTCGAAGGTCAACCAGTTCTCGAAGGATCTCGCTTTCCATGTTGGTGGCCACACCAACCACACCATCTTCTGGAATAACCTCTCCCCCGAGGGCGGCGAGCGTCCCCAAGGCGATCTCGCAGCAGCAATCGATGATGCTTTCGGCTCGTTCGAGAAGTTCCAGGCTCACTTCACCGCCGCCGCCATGGGCATCCAGGGCTCCGGCTGGGCAGTACTTGCCTACGATTCCCTTTCCGGCAAGCTGAACATCTTCCAGCTCTTCGATCAGCAGGCTAACGTTCCCGTCGGCCAGGTCCCCGTGTTCATGGTGGATATGTGGGAGCACGCCTTCTACCTTGACTACCTCAACGTCAAGGCCGATTACGTCAAGGCCATCTGGAACATCGCCAACTGGCAGGATGTTGCTGCTCGCTTGGAGAACGCCGTCGTCAAAACCGAAGGCCTTATTCTTCGCTGAGTAACGGCTGGTCACGCGGCATAGACACGATGCTGAGATCAACAACTCAATAACGAGCAGAGGGCGGGAATCCGGATTCCCGCCCTCTTCCGTTCTTTCATGAACCACAAACGGGGAGTGAACCACAACGGTCTCTCGTGAACGACGGCGGCGCCCACATCCCGTCGCCGTCCCCAGCAAGTTCTAGCACGTCACCCGAACCGTGTTACTCGGACCTCATGGCCGATCACTGAGCACGCTTGATCCGGCTAATGTCGGCTTCCTCTGGCTTAACCGGCGCGGACTTGGTGACGATCTTATGGCCAATCCACAGGCCCAGGAACAGCGGAAGTCCGATGTAGCTAGAGAGAAGATGGAGGAAGTTACCATCGCCGAGGATAGCCTCATAATTCTGCCCGGCAATAACCACCAGGCACATGCCCAGGGCCAGGATCGGTCCAAGCGGGTAGAACTTAGCGCGGTAGGGTAGCTCAGATGGGTCGTGCCCCTGAGCCACAAAGGCCTTGCGGAAACGTAGATGGGACCAGGCCACGCCCGCCCAGGTGATAAAACCTGCCAGCCCGGAAGCGTTGACTAGCCATACGTAGGCTTGCCCGTCGCCAATGAGCGAGGAAATGAAGCAGGCCCCACCCACCGCGGTGGTCACGAGCAAGGCGTAGATCGGCACGCCGTTGGCGCTGGTGACACGGAGGAACTTCGGGGCGCTACCGCGCCAGGCGAGGGCGTACAGCATACGCGTGGAGGCATAAAGGCCCGAGTTTCCAGCTGAAAGCACCGAGGTAAGAATAACCGCGTTCATGACGGCGGCTGCGGCAGCAACTCCCGCGCGGTGGAACACCAGAGTGAAGGGAGAAACCGAGATATCAGAGATTTCGGCCTGCAGCAGGTTCGGATCAGTGTAGGGAATGAGGAATCCAATTACGGCGATCGCACCAATGTAGAAGAGCAGAATACGCCAGAAAATGGTGCGGATGGCACGAGGAACGGTACGTTCGGGATCGCGTGCCTCACCCGCAGTCACGCCCACGATCTCGGTGCCCTGGAAGCTAAAGCCCGCCACCATGAAGATGGCAAGGATGCCCATGCCTCCCCCAACAAAGGGAGCTTCACCTGTGGTCCAGTTGGAGAAGCCCGGCGATTCTCCGCCCATCACTCCGAAGATCATGAGAAGGCCCAACGCCAGGAAGATGACAACGGTCACTACTTTAATGAGGGCGAACCAGAACTCACTTTCACCGTAGGCGCGAGCAGAAAGAGAATTGAAAATAACGAGGATGGTAAGGAAGAGCGCTGACCACAGCCAACCCGGAGTATCCGGGAACCAGAACTTCATCACGAGGGCCGCAGCTGCCAGCTCCGCCGCCACTGTAATTGCCCAGTTGAACCAGTAGTTCCAGCCGATCGCAAAACCGAAGCTGGGGCTGATAAAACGCGTTCCGTACTCTCCGAAGGATCCTGCAACGGGAAGGTAGGTGGCCATCTCACCAAGTGACTGCATCAGCAGGTATACCATCAGTCCAATGACAGCGTAGGCCACGAGGGCACCGGCTGGTCCTGCGGTAGAGATGGTCTCGCCAGAGGCGACGAATAAGCCAGTGCCGATCGCTCCACCGATGGAGATCATGGTCAGGTGTCTGCTATGCAGGCCCCTCTTAAGAGAATTGTTGCCTTCTTCAGGCTGTTGGTCCTGGGCCATAAGAATCTTTCGCGGAGGTCAGTGAGTTACGGGTAAGAGATTACGCCAATAGGTTGTAGCCCATTGGCGTAACTTCTCAAGACATGATGCCCGAATCCGGCCGGATTCGGGCATCATGTCTAAAAATCTCACAGCGACCCCACCAGGAAGCCATGGATTATCGGCGCATTCTCCTAGTTCGTCGGCGTAGCACTCGGCGTGCTCGCCGCTGGGGCCGCCTGGAATCCGAGGATATCTACCACAACTGCCATTGCAGGCGACGACGACCGGGAGTCCGAACCATCAGATTCCGGAACGAGGATAAGAACTCGTGAACCGACAGTTGCACCATCGAGCGAATCAAATACCGTGCCTCTCCCCATCTCGACAAGCTGCGGCCCCTTCATATTGGGCGGGGTTCCTGTCCAGGTACTCTCACGAATCTCGCCGGTTTCCCAGACGATCGCCGAGTAGGCGATGAACACTCGCGAACCTTGCCCTGTGACAGCGGGGCCAGTGCCTTTGGCAATAGTGCGAGTAGTCAGCTCAGTGGGCGTGGACTGACCCTTTTTAATCTTGACCGAGGTGACAGGAGCACCGACATCACCGGTAATCGACACGGGAAGATCAGCGCCATCAGTCTCAACTGTGGCCTCCGCTTGCCCGGCACTCTCGGCAGACCATCCGTCAACGACCTCAACATAGAAAACGATCGTGTCTGAACCGCCGATGCCAGCCGTCGCTTGACCATTTGCCCCATAGCCAAATTCGGGCGGCAGCGAGATAATCACTTTGTCACCCACATGGCGGCCACTGAGGGTATGCCGCCATCCAGGGAATAATTTGAGTAGTGAGAACGCGGCGGGTTGGGCGGCCTTGTAGGAAGACTCGAAGGGTTTATCCGCGCCCCACACTTGGCCCACGTAGTTCATCAACACAAAGTCTTCGGAGCCAAGTTCACGCCCACTTCCCTCGCTGAGGACGCTCACCTGCATGGTGTCAGGTGCCTCTGACGTCGGGAAACTGAAGGTCGGGACGCCGTCGTCGCCAAACTGGACGGTGGGCATCCCCTGCGAATCGACAACGACCTCCGGCTCATTACTTTCAGCCGGACTCGGATCACCCGATCCTGTCATGCTCGCCACCGCGGTGGGAGGCGTGCTCGGGTCGAGTGTCGTGGTATTGTCTCCGCCACAGCCCGAAAGTGTGGCAGCCAATCCTGCTGCCGCGAGTGCAGCGATCACACGCTGACGCATGAGTACCTTCCGTTTTTAGTGGAACGACTCACCGCAGGCGCACGAACCTGCTGCATTGGGATTGTCGATGGTGAAGCCTTGACGTTCGATGCTGTCGGCGAAGCCAATCGAGGCGCCATCAAGGTAGGGCTTGGACATCTTGTCAACGATCACTTCGACGCCGTCGAAATCACGGACGTAATCGCCATCAAGGTAGCGCTCGTCGAAGTAAAGCTGGTACATGAGGCCAGAGCAACCGCCAGGCTGAACGGCGATACGCAGGCGGAGGTCATCTCGACCCTCCTGCTCGAGCAGAGCCTTCACCTTCGCTGCTGCCTCATCAGACAGGATCACATTGTGTGTGTGGGTATCGAGAGTCTCAGACATGGACGTCTCCACCTTTCTAAATCGATTCTCGTATCAGACTAGTGCGCTTAGCCCCAGAACTGCCAGCGAGATCGGCCACCCGTGTTCGCCCTCAACGGACAGCCCGCCCACCAATTCCCGTGACGTAACAAAGATCACGGCGTATGTTGTTGGAGGCGACGCCCCTCAATCCCATCCCCATGTGGTGGCGACGCGGCCGATGAGGTTGGTTAACCGTCTCGGAATATTATCGACGTCCTGCGCGCTTTCCTCTGGCGTCTCGTAGGAACGATCGGGGCGAATTTCGTAGGCGCCGTTCAGCCCGAGGCTCGGCAGCTCACCTTTTCGGATTCCACCGGAGTCATAGACGACGACGACGGGGATACCCGCGTTGAGAGCCACCTCCGTTCCGGCCAACAGACTAGACGGCAGATCCTCACCAATCTGCCCCGTGACACAGACAAGGAGGTCTGCCTCGTCAATCTCGCGAGCAACGTGAGGGCCAATGGAAAGCTGGCCAATCGGGTGAATCATCGCGCCAAGTATGCTGAGGACAAAAGCGGTGCCCGCACCAGCACCTGCGTAGATGTTGCGAGCGGGGTCAGATTCGGCACTGCCCGCAAGAAGGGAACGCGAAGGAAGGGCGCGGGCCGCGTCACTCATTTCAGCGACAACGTCAGCGAAAGCGCGCTCATGTGTTTGCGCGACGACGGCGTCCAACCCCTGTGCCATCCAGGAGCGAGCGATGCCGGAAAGTCCTAGCAGCGGCTGCTCACGAGCCACCACGACGGTGATATGAAGCGAGGAGACAGCATCGCGGGCTGCACGCAGAACCGCGGCGCAACCTCGTAGCGAGCTGTTGCCGGTGGCGTTATCTATGCTGGAAAGGGATGTCGGATCAGCCGGAGTCAGGCCTATTGTTAGCGCCTCTAGCAGGCCGCGCCCCATGTCCGTGAGAGATCCAGGGACGGGCAGCACGATGGTGACTGATGTGAGGCCTGCACGTACCGCCCAGCGCAGATCCTCCCCCATGAGGCGGGATGAGGCCGGGCGTCCGGGCTGCGGGATCCCGTCGAACACCTCGGTGTAGTCGAACAGCACGGAGGCTCCGGCGACATACGCGAAGTGCCTCTGCCCCGGGCTGCCCAGCTCGACGTGGGTGGCGCCGGCGCCGGCGAGTACCTCGTCGGCGCCGGACCCCGCAAACGGCATGGCAATTCCATCCGAGACGGGAAAGCTATGGATCTCATCGCGGGGACGCTTGGCTAACCAGGCATCGCGCGCAATGGCGAGGCTCTCCTTGGCCCGTAGGCCAGGCAATGGAGAGCAGGTGAGAGCAATTCTCACAGCTTTCCGCCCAGGCGAGCGAGCAACGCGGCCTCAGCCAAGATAGCGTTGCGCCAGTCCCCAAGATGGAGCGATTCATTCTGGGAATGAGCGCGAGTATCCGGATCTTCAATTCCGGTCACGAGGATCTCGGCCTTGGGGAACACCTCGGCGAGGTCGGCAATGAAGGGAATGGAGCCACCCACACCGATATCCACCGACTCGGTGCCCCATGCCTGCTCCAACGCCCAGCGGGCGGCCACCGTGGCCGGGGTATCCTCGCCCGCCTTGAAGGCGGGGCCGGTCTCCTCTACCGTGAGGGCTAGGTGAGCGCCAAACGGCGCGTGGGATTCGAGGTAAGTCACGAGCGCGCGTGCCGCTTCCGAAGGATCCTGACCCGGGGCAACCCGCAGCGAGAGGCGGGCGGTGCACGACGGGATCAAGGTGTTTGAGGCCTTGGCACAGGACGTGACGTCCATGCCAATGACAGAGAGGGCGGGCTGCGTCCAGAGGCGAGAAGCAAGGGAACCGCGCCCTGACAGCTTCACACCATCGAGCACGCCGGTATCCGCGCGCAGCGCCTCCTCCGTGTAGTCGGCGGTGGCGTCATCGTAGGCGACCAAACCGGCAACGGCCACGGCGCCGTCGTCGTCGTGCAACGTCGCAATGAGACGCGACATCAGGGTCACGGCGTCGAGGGCCGGGCCACCGTACATGCCCGAATGCAGAGCATGGTCAAGAACGTCCAGCTTCACGCCCACGCTCACCACACCGCGCAACGACGTGGTGAGCGAAGGGGTGCCAATCTTCCAATTGTTGGAGTCGGCAACAACGATGACGTCGGCGGCGAGGCGGTCGCGGTAGGTTTCGAGGAAGTCGTGGAAGGTGGGCGAGCCAATCTCCTCCTCCCCCTCGATGAAGAGGGTGACACCCACGCCAAGTTCGTCACCGAGTGCCGCGAGCGCTCCCATATGCACGAGGATGCCAGCCTTGTCGTCGGCGCTACCGCGGCCGTACAGGCGGCCGTCGCGCTCCACCGGCTCGAAAGGATCGGAAAGCCAGCCGTCCAACGAACCCTGAGGCTGTACGTCGTGGTGGGCATAGAGCAACACGGTGGGTTGACCGGGCTGTGCCTCACGATGAGCGAGAATAGCGGGGCGTCCCACCAGGCCGGATGCAGTATGAAGCTGGATCACCTCGGCGTCCAGTCCGCGAGCGCGCGCCAGCGAAGCAACAGCCTCGGCGCTGCGTGTCAGTTGGCTCTGGTCGAAGGAATCAGCGGAGACCGACGGAATACGAATGAGTTCCTCAAGTTCGCGGCGATGGGCAGAAAGCTGCGCGTCAACTCTGGACGCAAGATCCTCAAAGCTAGTCATTACTCCAGACTAGCGAGTTCACCAGACAACCGGTAACGCCCAGCTCTCGCAGGGTGATATCCCTCCCGAGTTTCGCCGCCAAAATGGAGCGTGGCAGCTACGGCACGTACACTGGGCGATAGTGTCTTGTCCGGAACAACACTGGGCTAACAATGAAGATGGAGTCAGCGTGTTTGGAAAGAAAAAGCAAACCGAAGCGGAAGTAACGCCCGAAGAGGTGGCGCCCACTCTTCCCAAGGGCCAGAGTCCGCGTAAGGGATCCCCCACGCCCAAGCGTAAGCAGGCCGAGGCTGCCAATCGCCGCCCGATCGTGGCCGACCACCGCTCCCTCACCAAGGAGGAGAAGCGTATTCGCAAGGCCGAGGAGCGCGCCCGCTCCGACGAAGCCTGGCGCAAGCAGCAGGATGCCATGAAGAACGGCGACGAGCGCCACATGCCCGCGCAGCATGCCGGTCCTGTTCGCCGTTTTGCTCGCGACTACCTTGACGCGCGCTCCGGCCTCGCGGTGGGTTTCATGCCCATGGCACTGGTGCTGCTCGCCTCGATCTTCATTCAGGCTTACTGGCCGCAAATCTTTGTGTATGTGACGCTCGGCGTGTATGGCGTCTTCATTCTCATGATCCTTGACTCGGTGTTGGCTGTTCGCAACGCGCGCCTGCTCGCCGAACACAAGTTCGGGCAAGATAAGGTTCCCCCGCGCTTCTTCTGGCAGATGTTCACCCGCACCTTCTACCTGCGCCGCTGGCGTCTGCCAGCCCCCCAGGTCAAGCGTGGCGCCTACCCCTTGGGTGGCATGAAGCAGGATCTCAAGGAGGCCCGCCTCGAGCGCAAGGAGCACAAGAAGGGCTGAGAACTCCAGAGTTCCCACATTCCACAAGAGAATTTAACGCGCGTGAGGCGCCATCCGATCGGGTGGCGCCTCACGCATTTCATGACACGGGACTTGCCGCGGGCAGCAACGACGCCGTGGCAGCCATGATCAACCCGCTGTCCTCGCAAGCGCACGGTTGAGCTTGCCGGGCAGGAACGGTCCCTCGTACACAAACGAGGTGAGGATCTCCAGCAGATCGGCACCGGCATTGAGCATACGGTTGGCGTCACTGACGGTGAAGATACCGCCGACACCAATGATGATACGATCCGGGCCAAGTAGTGCGCGAAGTTGCGTCACAACCGCAACCGCTCGCTCATGCACCGGAGCACCGGACACCCCACCCTCGCCATAATCATGGGCAATGGTGGTATTCGTGGCCACCACACCATCGAGGTCCTCATCAATGACCATCTGCGCCACCTCGGCAATATCCGAGTCAGCAAGGTCCGGTGCGATCTTCACCAGCACTGGAACGCGACGACCGGCTGCTTTCTCGGACGCCTGGCGAGTGGCTCGCGCGATCTCTCGCAGCGAGTCCACCGCCTGCAAGTCGCGCAGGCCGGGGGTATTCGGCGAGGACACATTGATGACGAGATAGTCCGCATATCGCGCCAGCTTCTGCGCACAGATGGAGTAGTCCTTCGGAGCGTCCTGGGCGGACGTCCACTTGTTTTTACCGATATTGACACCGACGACGGCGGCCCGCCCCCGCTTCGAAGAACGCAGCTCGGCAAGCCTGTCAGCGACGGCATCGGCGCCATCGTTGTTGAAGCCCATCTTGTTGCGAAGAGCTTTCTCCTCGGTGATACGCCACGAGCGCGGCTTCTCGTTGCCCGGCTGCGGCTGCGGGGTGACGGTACCGATCTCAGTAAAGGCGAAGCCTAGAGCAATGGTGCCAAGAATGGCCTTGGCGTCCTTGTCCTGACCAGCGGCCAGGCCCAATCGACCAGGCAGCGGGCGGGCAAGAAGGCCCCGGAAGGAACCCCCGCCATGGTATCCGACAGTAGCCTGACACAAAGGAGCCAGCGGGGTGCGGCCGAAGATCCCAATCGCCTCCATGGCGAAGTGGTGCGCCTCCTCAGGATCGGTGTGCACCAGAAAATTCTTGAAAACCCAGCGATAAAGCACGTTAGCCTCCGTTACGAGTTGCGATTTGCGAGGGTGCGGACCAGATAAGCCAAATAACGGCCGCAACGGCACCCGCGAGCGGCAAGAAGAAATACGTGGCTCCGGCGTGATACCAGGGGTTCACTGGAAGAAGCACCTGCGTGTCGAAGAACAGGGCGAGAAGTGGAGCAACGACATTTATCGTCCACGACACACCAGCCAAGCGCCGCATTCTCAAACCGTTATGGATGATCCCCACCGAACCCGCCACCCAGATGAGCCCCGCGAGCAGCGTGGTGAGTGCCGCGGTCATCTCGCCTTGCTGGAAGGCCGTCGTGGATGCAACAATCCCACGCCATGTGAAGATCGCCGCCCCCACAGCCAATGCCACGAGCAGTATGCGTGGCCACCCATGCGTGGATGCACGAGTGTCACGGATCTGCTGGGTCTCTTCGCTCACCGATGATTCCTTCGTTCAGATTCCCTACGTGAGGGTGCCGTAACATGGCGTTATGACTATCATTGCAGCTTCTCCGACGGGGACGCCACAGGGCGGAGCCCTTGTCATCGGCATACCAAACACTAAGGATACAGACTCTCCCACAGGTGCAGCCTGGGAATCCAATGCGCTGGACTCCCAAGCGCTCGTGGAGCTTCGCACGGCACTGAATACCCTCGGCGCATCGAATGCGCGTGAGACCATCACGCACCTCACTGTGCCAAGCTTCCCGGACCTGCAGATCGTTGCCGTAGCACTGGGAAGTTCCCCTTCATCCCATGACCTACGCCAGTGTGTCGGAGCCGCGCTGCGCGTGGGGAAGCTGCCCGAGGACGTCGTCGTCGATATTCCTCACACCGACTCACATGAACTCACAGCTATTGCCGAGGGTGCTCTTCTTGGTGCATATCGCTTCACCACATACCGCAGTAAGAAGCGGGCCGAGGCCGTGAACTTGACTATTCTCACAACCATTGCAGACACGGACGCGGTGCTCGAGCGGGCCACGATTCTCGCTGAGGCGCAAAATACCGTGCGCGATCTCGTCAATACTCCAGCAGGCGACCTGCGAACCGAGGCGCTGGCCGAGGCTGCGGTCGCCATGTCTGAGGGCACCGGTATTACCGCCGAGGTGTGGGATGAGGAGAAACTCACCGCCGAGGGCTGCGGAGGACTTCTTGGAGTAGGTGCCGGTTCCACCTCCCCCAGCCGGATGGTACGCCTCTCGTGGGCACCGGAAGGTGCCGAGCGTTCCGTGGCACTCGTGGGCAAGGGCGTCACTTTTGATTCGGGCGGCTATAGCCTCAAGACGCACGCGGGAATGCTCGACATGAAGACGGATATGACCGGTGCCGCAACGGTAGCGGCCGTCGTCGTCGCAGCAGCAAAACTCAAGCTACCTGTCACGGTGACGGCGTGGATGTGCATCGCTGAAAACATGATCTCGGGAACCGCCACCCGCCTCGGAGACGTGCTGACCCTCGCCAACGGCACCACCGTGGAAATTAACAACACCGACGCCGAGGGCCGCCTCGTCCTCGCGGACGGACTAACGCACGCACTCAAGGACAAGCCGGATGAGGTGATCGACGTCGCTACACTGACCGGAGCCCAACTTGTTGCGCTCGGTGGGCGCTACGCCGGACTCATGGGAACTGAGGCCCTGACTTCGGCTCTTACCTCCGATGCGGACTGCGCCGGTGAACTTATCTGGACCATGCCACTGCCCACTTACCTCCGTAGGTCACTCGATTCGCAGGTGGCGGATATGAAGAACTCCGGGAGCCGTTTCGGAGGCATGCTGGTGGCCGGACTCTTCCTCAAGGAATTCGTAGGCGACACGCCGTGGGCACATATCGACATCGCCGGGCCCTCCTACAACAACGAGGAGGCGTGGGGATACACCCCGAAGGGTGCCACCGGCTATGCCGTGCGCACGCTCCTCACACACCTTGGGGCGTAATAGCGAAACTGTGGCTCTGCGTCACCGCCCGCGCTGGCGGCGCAGATTCCACTGCCGCATCGAATCCGGGTAGCCCGTCTTGACAATCTCATAGAACGGGATACCCAAGTCATTGGCGAGGGAAGCCGCCGTTGTGAGATCCGGAACACGGCGACGCGTCCATTCGCCGTCTCGCGCAACGAGCAGCAGAGCGGACTGTTCGCGTGGGGTCTCTGGCTCGAAGTAGGACTCAACTCCTACTCGCGAGGCAACAAACTGCTGGAAATGGGACAGTGTGGCCGACTTTGCTGCACGCTGATCATGGCGCGAGGCATTCGCAGAGTTATTGTTCTTAGGCGCGCGGCGCGAGAAAAGTCCCATATGCCAAGCGTATCCGGCTTTGCCTTCCTGATACATCCAACTCGGGTTCTCAATATCAATTCGCGGCTCTCGGCGAGAAATCCCACCCGATTTTGTTGTTCGTGGCACAATAAAAGAGTTGTGAAACTCGCTTCCCAAAGATAGATAATTGGGACGTAGGTACTAGTCGTACGGGCTAGACCATTCCGAGCTCGAGGGAGAGGTACGTGGCTGACACGCAGGAATACGACATTGTGGTGCTCGGAGCGGGTAG
>RRZU011662970.1_pt1 | contig 17362 bp, 13 predicted proteins | sample 2165561 | NCBI WGS metagenome assembly RRZU01 (sample SAMN10456909, study PRJNA506462) | wastewater metagenome | isolation source: wastewater sludge | place: USA: Moscow, Idaho | reverse complement strand
CGGCGCGCTGCGGCTGGGAGTTGAACGCGCTCGGCACCTGCACGGTGACGTCCTCGACGGTCTTGACGATCTCCTGATCGCTGACCGGGGATTCGGAGGTCAGCGCGTACTGCGAGCGACGGGCCTTGAGTTCCTCGATGAAGTTCGACATGATGGCATCCTTTCGCGATGGCATTGCGTTTTGTTGTTTCACTGTCTTTTAATAGCTCGATTCGAGGTATTCCATAATTAACGATACGTGCGCCATGCGATCCACATGCCGATGTTCTCTGTCAGAGAATATTAGCTAGGTAACATTCGGCACGGCGGCGATTGGGCCAAGGCCGCTTCGGGCTCGCAGCAACGGGCTACACTCGCCTCGGCTGCTCACTCATCCGTCGCGCCCGAGGTCTCCGAGGCCTCCGACGTCTCAAGCGCGGACTCGATATACCACACCGCGGTCTCGCCGTAATCGCGATGCTCGGCGAGGATCCATCCCTCGGGCGGCACGGGCTCGTCGGAACGCGCGGATCGCTCCAACACGATCGTCGTATTCCCGCCGGCGATTCCATGGGCGACCATGTCCGAGAGCAACTGGTTGCAGTCCTCGGTGGCGAACGCGTACGGCGGGTCGATGAAGATCACATCGAACGCCGCCGACTTCGCGGAGCCGCCAGCAGCATCGGCGTTCGAGGCCGAGCGTGCGGCACCCGAAGCGACGTACTTCTCGGCTCTGGCCCTGATGACCCGGGCCGTCATGCCGCGCTCCCACGAACGGTTCCGCTGCAGCGCGGTCAACGTCTTGGCGATCAGCGCCGCCGCCGGAGCGGAGGACTCTACCGCCACCAGCTCCCTCGCGCCGCGGCTCAACGCCTCGATGCCCAGCGCCCCGGTCCCGGCGAACAGATCCAATACGCGGGCGTCGTCCAGCACCTGCCATGAATCCAGATGCGAGAATATCGCCTCTTTGGTCCGGTCGGTGGTCGGCCGGGTTCCGGTTTTCGGCGTGGTCAACGCGACGCCCTTGAATCGTCCTGAAATCACATGCATGACACCATTATGGCCGCCCCGGCGAAACGACCGCAACCGCACCACCGGTCCTGCATGGTCGTACGTGCCATATATCAGACGGCTCCGATACGCGACTCAGCTTGCTCACATGCCTCATATGCTATGATGCTTTGCGGGTACCCTTGCTCGGATACTCACGGCGACCCGCGTAATTTGACCGTTTGCGGGTCGCTTTTTCATCTGGACATACCTTCGACCACCCCCAGTCGCTACGCTCGACAGCCCCCCGCCAGCGGGGGCTGTCGAGCGTAGCGAGACTGGAGACCCCCCAGCCAGCCCACTCGCCAGCCTATGCGGCTTTTGCCGTGGCGGCGTGGGCGGAGATGCCGCACGCGCCAACGGGCACCGGAGCGTCGTCGGCATCGTCGTCGGTCTGCACACGCAGCGTCGACTGATGCAACGTCAATGACAATCCAGGCGTCACCGCGAATCCCGGCTGCACCGGCTTATGGGCCGCACCGACTCCAGCCGCGACGGGCGAGGCGACGACGGACGCCGCAACACCCACCGCGCCGAGGGGAGCCGCAACAGGAACGACAGGAGCCGCAACCGCCCCGCCAGCCGGCGACACGACCACGCCCGCGCGATGGCGATGCCGCCCGGCACGAGCCGAATCCAGCACGCCCTCGTCGAACTCCCCGGTCTGCCGCGATACGATCGCCGCGCATGTGACCGCAGCGGACACGTTCGCCATCGTGCTCGGCATGCCGACGATGTTGCTGACCGGCACCAGCGGCACCAGAAGCTGCACCGGAAGACCAACCGCGGTGAACACGGTCGTCGCGGTCACGATCGCAGTGCCCGGCACGCCCGCGGTACCGATCGACGACAGCAGTCCGATCACCGCGAGCGCCACATAGCTCGCCGGCGAATACCCCAGTCCGAGCGCGTTGATGGTGAACACGGCCGACAGCATCGGCCACACACCAGCGCATCCCGGCATGCCGATGGTCGTCCCGATCGGGGTGGTGAAGTTCGCCACGTCCGCGCCGACGCCGACCGTGCCGAGCTGCCGTATGCTCAGCGGCAGCGTCGCCACGCTGGACTGCGTGGCGAACGCCGTGGTCTGCGCCGGCAGCACGGCCTTGAAGAACGTCAAGGGCGGCACGTGCGCCACGAATTTCAGCAGCAGCCCGTTGACGACGAACGCCTGGATGATGTTGAGCACGAAGCCCAGCACGAGAATGCTCAGCAGCGCGAGCAGCGCGTCCGCCTTGGATGTGGTCGCGGCCGTCGAGGTCGCTCCCAGCACCACCACCGCGTACGGGGTGAGCTCGACCACGTAGCCGACGGCCTTGTAGATCACGTCCTTGGTCTGCTCGAAGAACCGTTTGACGACGCTCACGTCCTTCTGCCGACCGACCGACACGATGGCGATGGCCAGCACGGTGGCCGTGATGATGATAGGCACCACACGGTTGCCGGACAGGTCTCCGACGATGTTCTTCGGGAAGAAGTTGAGTATGACCTGGTCGAGCGGCGCTGTCTGCGAGGTGAGGAAACCGGCGGTCGACTCGTCGTCGACGAGTTTGACGCCCGAGCCGATGTGCAGCGGGATGGCCACACCCAGCGTCATCACGATGGCGATCAGATTGGTGAGCAGCAGCCAGCCAACCGACCGCAATCCGATGCTGCGCAGCTTTTTCAGACTGCCGACGTAGGTGATGCTGGAGATGATCGACACGAAGATCAGCGGCGCGACCAGCGCGGTGATCAGGCTGATGTAGATGTTGCCCAGCAGGTTGAGCGAGTCGACCTGCCCGTCGAACACGAGGCTCAGGGCGATGCCCAGCCCAAGCGCGAGCACCGTCAGCAGGCTGAAGTTGAGTTTGAAGACCGCACGCAGCACGGCGATCAGGGCGAACAGCACCACGGCCGACGCCCAGACCGCCACTGCGGTGGGATCGATGTTGGATAGCGCTCCCATCAGTCAGCTCACCTCGCCGAGGTCGGGCGGGTCGAGTCGGAGAGAGCCTGTGCCGCCGCGGCGTCGCCACGGTTGCGGCTCAGCGCCAGCGCCCCGGCGGCGGTCAGCGCGAGGCTGAGCGCGACGGATGCGATGACCGTGGCTTCGGCACCGGTGCGGGAGAGCGGCTCGTTGCCGGCGACGACGATTTTGCGGGACGGCTTGTTGCCGGCCGTGCTATCGTTGCCGCCAGCGTTGTCGGTGTTGCCTGCGACCGGATTGTTACCCGTGTCGCCGCTACCGCTGCCGTTACCGTTACCGCTGCCGCCGTTGTTGCCTCCGGCGAGCGCCGTGACCGCATTGGCGATGTTCTTCGTGGCGGTGTCGGTCGCGCTGATGGTCGCCTTCTTGTCGGACACGGTCTTTTCGGCCGCGGCGAGCGTCTTCTTGAATGCGGCGACCCGGTCGGCGGAGTAACCGTCCAGGCTCACCGTCTTGGCTTGTGCGATTTCGCCGCGCAGGTTGAGCAGGGAGTAGAAGTGGTCGGCCTGGGCGATGTATGCGTCACGGTCGTTGTTGACCTTGCGCCCGTAGTTCTTCGCCGCGCTCAGGTCGTCGCCGGTGATGGAGAATCCGCCTTGGATGATCGCCTTGTCGTCGTACGTGGTGCCGTACCAGTTGAGCATGTATTCCCTCGCCGTGGGCTGCGGCTTGGCGTCGACGTTCGCGGTCTTGCCGTGGTAGTCCACGACCTCATCGGTCACGGGGCCGGCCGGCTGGTCGGTTCCGGGCAGCTGGGCGGCGTTGTTCTTGTTGTAGTGCAGCAGCAGCGGCACCTGCAGGCGGGTCGCGCCGACGCCCTTGGAATCGACGACGCCGTGGCTGCCGTCCTCGGTCACGAGGTTCGGCAGGTACGTGTTCACGAGATGCGTGTACAGGTCCGACAGCGGGTGGCTGCCGTTGTTGTAGTTGTCGCGGATGTGGAACGGCGAGCCTTTGCCGGACGTGCTGTCGAGGATCGTGTCGAACGTGTACACGTGCTTGATGCCGTATTTGCGGGCTTCCTGGTTCACGTAGCGGATCGTGGCGTATGTGTTGCCGCACCAGGTCGCGCCGAAGAAGATGTAATGGTTGCCTGGCGACTGCAGCAGCTTCTCCAGTTCGCCGTACGTCACCGATATGAGCGAGAAGTCCTTGTCCTCGCCCTGCTTGAACACGCTGGCCGCGCCGGCCGAGACGTTGTTCAGGTAGTAGTTGGTGTAGAACTGGCCGTTGGTGCGGGTCGCGGCGTTCTTCGCGGTGCCCAGCACGCGGGTCAGCTCGGCGCTGTCGGCAACGTTCGCGGTGGATGCGAGCACCTTGTCGCCGGTGTTGTCCTTGTTGTAGGTGAACAGGGTCGGCAGATCGACGACGTTTGCTGTGTTCTTGCTTTGCAGATCGGTCAGGCCGAATTCGTCGATGGTCTGCTGGAACCGCTTGGCGAATGCGTCGACCGCGTTGTTCTTGTCGTTGATGTTGACGAGCGTGTCGGCTCCGGCGTTGTCGAGGTGCGGGTCGAAATTGTAGATCTTCTCGATGCCCTGCGCCTTGGCGGCGGTGTTGATGGCGGGCAGTGCGGCCGTCGTCGCGGAGTCCCACGTGCCGCCGATGAGTATCACGAAGTTGCCTTTGCCGTAGCGCAGGATGTCTTCGAGACGTTCCAGCGTGATGTTTTCGAACACGTGATCCGAAGGCAGGTCGGGGATGCCCGCGTAGTAGTCGAATGGCGTGTCTTCCTGGGATTGTGCGGCTGTTGCCGCCGTGGGCGTGGTTTCGGCGGCGGACGCGGCGTTCCCGCCCGTCAGCGCGAATCCGGTGAGACCGAGCGCCGCCGCGGTGAGCAGCGCCGCGGCTTTAGCGGCGATGGAGCCTCTCGTGAGGCTGTGGTTGGTGTTGGACATTGTTGTGGTTCCCTTCTGTATTTCTTCCGTATCGAATTGCGTTGGTACTGCTGCGCTGATGGCTCAGCGGGACGATGGTCCGTCGACGAGGTTGAAGTCATACCGTGCGGTAGGAGCGCCGCCGCTGTCGGCCACGTTGAGACTCGCCGATGGCCCGGCGGATGGTCCGTTCGCCGGCGATGCGATGGGCTGCAGCACTTCGGTCGGCGCACTCGCGTCGGCACGGGCTTCGGTTGCGGCAATGGCGTTCGCCGTCGTCGCGGGGGCCGGCGTCGCGCCGTCTGCGATGTCGAATCCGCCGTCGGGCCGACCGCCGTTCGCTCCGGCGAGCGCGGGAGCGCGGCGCTTGTTGCGCACAATCAGCGCGGCGCCCAGCGTGCCGATGACGGCGAGCGCGATGACCACGCCGGCGACGATGCGCACCACCGGGCTGGTGGTTTCGGCCCGATCGGTGACCGGAGAGGCCTGCGTGGTGGTTTCCGCCGTATCAGTGCCGCTGTCGGTGATGCCGGATTCGGTCGTGGTGGTCTCGCCGCCAGCGGTGTCGGCGGTGTTGTCATCGCTGTTCTTCCGGGAGGCCGCGTCCTTCGAGGTCTGAGTGGCGGTGGCATCGGCGTTCGCGGCCGTGTCGCCTGTGATCCCGGCTGTGCTGCCCGTCGTGCTCTGGCCGGACTGTGTGCCGGTCGTCTGCGCGGGCTGCGACTGTTGCGCGGTGGTGTTGCCCGTGGAGGGCTTCGTCGTCTGGGTGGCCGGCGAGCCCGAGGACTGCTTCGCCGGGGCCGGGGCCGATTGCTTCTGGTTGCTCGGCTTCGTGGCGGGGGCGGGCGTCGCCGGCTCCTCCTTCTGGGCGTGCTCCTTCTTGTAGTTCGCGCAGTAGCTGTCGAACGCGGCCTTCTGCGCTGAGACGTCGATGCCGCCTCCGGGGTTGGAATCGTAAGCCGAACCGCCACTGGAACAGCAGGCGACCGGATTGTAGTTGGTCGAGCACAGGTCGCACACGTCGCCGGCCGCGTAGGCCGTGCCGAGCGCGAATTGCAGGCCGCCGACCGCCATAGCGCCTATCACGGCCGAGCCGGCGAGCACGCGGATAAGCCGGCGCTTCACGGGCCACCCGTTGCGTGGCGCTTCATGACGAGCTGATGATGTGGACATGGATATTCCCTTCTTCTTGTCTTCCGCGCCGTTTTTGGATACGGCGCGGCGGTACAGTTTGGTGGCGGCGAATCGCGATATACGAAAACCTGCGATGCGGCAGAATCCGCATCGCCGCGAATGATCCGGCAACCGTCGGCGTAATCTGCCGGGAGTGTGAGGAATCATGCCGGACGGCGAATCACAATCATCGCGATCGCGCCGGCAAACATCCGAAACGGACTATCGAGCGGTCTCTCACCGCTCGCGCATGATCGGCAGTCCGCCCGACAGTGAGCCGACAGCCGATGCCTTCACGCCTTCATTGACACACATAACGTACTCCTTGCTCGGATAAGACACCTGACCGGGGTGCCGCCCCATCATCCGGGGCCGGGCCTGTTCGCGGGTTCCCGTGAACGTTGACATCATCGTAGGCTCCGCGTCGCCGCGTTGGCAAACCCGCGGTTATACATAGTTGTTATGGCCTCGTATCAACCCTATATTTGTTCACGATGACAGCGGCGACAACCGTTATGGCGAATATCACGACATTGCCGATGATCAGCAGACGGTTCATCGTGTACAGCAGCCATGCGATCAGCAGCAGGTCGACGAGCAGCGCGACGATGCACAACGCCGCGAGCCCGGATTGCGGCACGCGGCCGAGCAACGGCAGCGAGCGGAATGCGCAGAGCGATGAGCCGTCGCGCAGTATCAGGCGCAATGCGGCGACGGCGACCATCGCCTGCACCACGATCATCAGAATCGTGACGCTCGACGACACGGTTTTCGCGGAATTCCCGGCGATCAGCGGGCACTCCGCGGCGATCATGCCCACCGAAAGCAGGCGCACGGGAGCGCCGGTCCGAGCGGAACGCTCTCCCAGTTCGCGCGGCAACCATCCGTCCGCGCAGGCCGAGGCGACCGGATACGCCACGCAGCCGACCGCGGCATTGAGCGTGGTGAGCAGGGCGAACGCGGAGCCGCCCACCACGAACGCGACCGTCACCGGAGCCGGGACGAATGCGGACAGGCTGACGGCGAGATCCCGGTTCGCGACCTGGGCTATCGGCAAGGCGCCGGCATCGGCCACGCAGATCAGCGCATACGTCACGACGACCAGCAACAGCGAGACGCGCATCGCGCGGGGCACCGTCACCCGCGGACGGTCCGCGACCGCGGCATAGTTCGCCACGCCGGCCACCCCGTTCATCATGAACGTCATGTACACGCATGCGAACAGGAACGCCAGAGGCGAGCCGAGAAACGTGTAATGCGCGAGATTCGCGAGCCGCACGTGCGGCATTGTCACCGCAACGTACGTGCCCAACGCCGCCGCGAGCAGCACGGCCATCACCAGTTGGGCGATGGCGGCGATGCGGGCACCCAGCATGTGCACGCCGAGGAACAGCGCGACGACCAACGCCGCGGTCAGGCGTGTCGGCAGCGTGGGCAGGCCGAGCAGCTGCGCCGCGGACAGCGCGTACGCGGAGATGTCGAACACCAGAAAACATAGGATATAGGCGACGATGCCGCCGAACACGGGCGGCAGCAGCGTGCCGACCTGCTGGTACTGGCCGCCCGGGTAATCGCCGGACGAGCTGGCCAGCAGCTGCGGCACCAGCGCGAACGCGCCTCCCAGGCCACCGACCAGCGCGGCGAGCCACAATCCGGTGCCCGTGATGCCGACGCCGATGCCGGCCATCGACATGACCCCCAGACCGACGACATTGCCCGCGCCGAAAGCGGCCAGATGAACCGTGTGCAGTGAACGTGATGATGCCATGATGCCCCTCCCCGGCCGAAACCTTCATGACAACTGAACCACATCATGCCGGCGATGAGAACGCCGTTCCCATATGAAAAATCTATACTGTGTTCAAGCGCCACATTGTTCGATCGCGGATGGCGGGGCCGGGGCTCGTGTCCAACGACCCTATCCGCGGCGCATATCGCCCGTCGCGCGTCAGCTGCTGGTCAGGAACGTCTCGTTGCCGCGGGTGAAATCAAGCACCGCGCCGGCAAGCTCGACCTCGCCCGACAGATCGGGGTCATCGGCGAGCAACCGCCCCGCACGTTCGCGCGCGTCGGCGATGATCTTGGCGTCCTTGACCACGCGCAGCAGTTTCAGACCGGACTTGCCGCCCGACTGCGCGTCGCCGAGCACGTCTCCGGCGCCGCGGAACTCCAGATCGGCCTGCGCGATCTGGGCGCCGTCGAGCGTGCCCTGGATGACCTGCAGCCGCTGCTGCGCGGGACCGCCGTCCTCAGCCCGCGAAATCAGGAACGCCCATGAATCCGTGCCGCCGCGCCCCACGCGCCCGCGCAGCTGGTGCAGCTGCGAAAGCCCGTACCGGTCAGCGTCGAAGATCACGATGCAGCTGGCCTGCGGCACGTCCACGCCCACTTCGATGACCGTTGTCGCCACCAGAACCGGCGTGGCCCCATCCGCGAAATCGGCCATGACCTGCTGCTTGGTCGCGTCATCGTCGCGGCCGGTCAGCGTCGCGAAACGGATGCCACGGAACTGCGGCAGCGATGACAGCCTGCGCTCGATCTCGGCCACGGAATGCAGCGGCGGCCGTGACGGAGCACCGTCACCATCCTCCTGCGATGGCGCGCTGTCGGCTGTGTTGGCGGCCGCGGTGGCGGATTCGCGCCTGTAGGTGTCGGAATCGTCGTACACGCCGATCTGCGATGCCCCACTTGTATCGTCATCGCCGTCCGATTCATCGTCGGCATCGATACGCGGGCAGACGACATACGCCCGCTCCCCCGCGTCGATGCGGCCGCGGATGTGGGCGAACATGGAGCCCATCATGCGGCCGTCGTCTTCAGGCACGATGAACGTGCGGATGGGCTTGCGCCCGCCCGGCAGCTCGGTGAGCCACGAGATGTCCAGATCGCCGAACCAGGTCATCGCCGCCGTACGCGGGATCGGCGTCGCGGTCATGACCAGCAGGTGCGGCACGACATCGTTTTTGGTGCGCAGGGATTCGCGCTGCTCCACGCCGAACCGGTGTTGCTCGTCGATGACGACGAGCGCGAGGTTCGGGGCCTGGAACGTCTTGGAGAACGCGGCGTGCGTGGCGACGATGATGCACGGGTCGCCGCTGGCCGCGAGCGCGAGAGCACGGCGGCGGGCGGCCAGTTTCATGCCGCCGGTCAGCAGGATGACCGGCACGTGCCGCGTGTTCGCGTCCGACTGCGCGTGCGCCGCGCCGTCTTGTTTCCCACTGCGTGCCCCACTGTGTTTCACGGGATGTTTCACGGCCGTGCGCCCCTTGGCATCTCCGTCATCGGCAGCGGATTCGGCGGCCTTGATCAGGTCGGCCGGGTCAGTGGGAGACAGGGCATCGCGGGACGGGTCATCGCCCGTCTCGACGCCGTCAATCGCGCAGAGCATGGCGCTGATGGTCGCATGATGCTGCTCGGCGAGCACCTGAGTGGGCGCGACAAGCACCGCCTGATGGCCGGAACCCGCCGCCTGCAGCATGGCCGCGACCGCGACCACGGTCTTGCCGGAACCGACCTCGCCCTGCAGCAGGCGCTGCATCGGATATTCGCGGGCCATGTCCACGCCGATATCATCGATGACCTCCCGCTGGCCGCCGGTCAGCGGGAACGGTAGTGATTCGATGAACCGGTCACGCAGCGCCACGCCCGCACAAGGCAGGGCCGCATCCTTGCGGACATTGCTACGCGACTGGAGCAGCGCCGTCTGCGAGACGAACGCCTCCTCGTAGCGCATCGTGCCGATGGCCCGTTTGAAATCCGCGGTGTTGAGCGGGTCGTGGATGGCCAGGAACGCTTCCGCGCGATGCAGCAGATGATTCGATTCGCGCACCGATTCGGGCAGGACGTCCGGGATCGCGCGGGCCAGGCCGACGGCCACGGCGTTTCCTGACCGAGACTCGGCATCCGCTGGAGCGGTTCCGGCGCCGCTGATGCCGCCGTCTTCCATCGGTTTCATTGTTTGCGGGGCTTCCGTTGCCGCATCGCCCGGGAGATCCTGCCCGGTTCCGGCCAGCAACTCGATGCATTGCACTATCGACTCATGAATGTGTTCGCTGGAGATACGAGACGACGCGTGATACACCGGTCGGGGTCTGCTGATGCGACGCAGGCCCGCTTCGACGGTGTCGGCGTCGTATTTCAGAGCGCTCATCTGCACGACACCGGAGTATTCGCCATCAGCCGGACCGGAGCCGGGAGCGACCGTCATTATTTCGGGATGGGTGAACTGCAGTTGGCCGTTGAACTCGCTCGGCTCGCCGGCGATCACCACAATCGCGCCGGAACGCAGCCGCATGCTCAGCCAATCGACATACTGCTTCTTGTACGAGAAGAACACCAAACGGGCGGCGGCCCCCGCGACATGCCGGGAAACCGCGAAATCCCCGTCATCCACCACGGCCTCGAGCCGGTAGCCCCGCCGAACGTTCATCGGCACGACCCGCATGCCGCGCACCGACGCGGAGAACGCCATTCTCTCGCCGATACGGGCCTCGCGCAGTGCCCGCAGGGGCACCGGATCGGCGACACGGAACGGATAGTAGGTCAACGCATCGCCCACCGTCACGACGCCAAGGCTTTTGAGCGCGCCGACACGCCGCTTGTTCGTCATGATCGACGACATGGTGGTGTTCAACGTGATGCTCATACGTCCCTATTGTGGTGTGCCGGCGGGACGGCATCGCATTGTCCCCTCCGCCAGCGGATATAAAGAGGCCCCGGAGTCTTGCGACTTCCGGGGCCTCAGTGAAACGTTATCGCGCGATGTCACGCAACCACACGCTGAACCTTGCCGGCCTTGAGGCACTTGACGCACACGCGGACGCGAACGTTCTGGCCGTCAACGGTGGTACGAACCGGCTGCAGGTTCGGGCGGAAGGTGCGCTTGTTGCGGATATGCGAGTGAGAAACGGTGTATCCGACCTGCGGACCCTTGCCGCACACTGCACAACGAGCTGCCATGATGGACTCCCTTAATAACCTTGATGTTCAAGTCTTCCGTGTTCCAGCACGGATGCTTGAACACACAACTTCACAATAATAGCGCCAAATACAAACAAATGCAAATCAAGCGTGTATCATTGCGGCTTTCACCTACACATCCACACAATATCACCCGTCTTGACTATTGCCGCATCCAGCAACTCTTCATAAAATCACGGTAAAACGGTTACTGTATGGCATACGATACATGCAACGCGGCAATCGTCAAGGAGGAATGATGCTCAATTCACTTAAAGGCCTGCTTTCACGCAAAAACGACGTGCCCTCCCCCACAGTGATCTCGTTGGGACAGGTGTGGGTCGACATCATGATGGACATCGACGCGATTCCCCAACCGGGCGGATTCGCCGTCGCGAACCATACCATGCCGTCGGTGGGCGGCAGCTTCCGCGTCATGCAGGCGGCCAGCCGGATTGGGGCGGCGACCAAGCACGCAGGCGTCATCGGCAACGGGCCGTGGGCGTCACTGATCCGCAAGGCTCTCAACGACAACGGCATCGAGCACATCGGCCAGGACCGCATCGACGCCGATTCCGGTTTCCGTCTGGTGCTCAACGACAGCGAGCGCAAGACGTTCGTCGCCACGTATGGCGCCGAATCACAAGGCAACGAGAACACGTTCGACTGCGTGGAGCCCGGCGAGGGCGATGTGGTGCACATCAGCGCCAACACGCTGATGGATCACAGCGCGTCAGGCATCGACGCCTTCCTGCATCGCACCGCTTCGGACCCGACGACGCGCGACTACAGCATCGTGCTCAATCCGACCAACACGCTGCACATGGTCAGCGACCACCTGCTGGAGGATCTGGTGCTGGTGCGGCCCACCTGGTCCTGCAACCGTCAGGAGGCCCGCACGCTCGCCGACCGGCTTGGCGTGTTCGTGGACGATTCCCTGTCGATGACCGTCGGCGGCGGATTCGACGACTCGATGAAGGCGCTGTGCAACAGCCTCGGCGCCACGCTGCGCGCGCCGCTGGTGGTTCGTGCGGGGTCGCGCGGCGCGTGGGTGCGCACGCCGGGCGGCGAAGTCATCCATGTGGAGGGGTATCCGACGAAGGCGACGCACACCCGTTCGGCGGGCTCGTGCCACACCGGTGCCATGTGCGCACTGATCGCCCGCGGCTGGTCGCTTGTCGATGCGGTGAAGATCGCCAACGCGGCCGCTTCGCTGGGCATTCAGCGTTCCATCAACGGCGTTCCGGACTGCCCCGGCTATGACGAGGTCATCGCCAAGCTCGAGGAAGACGAGACTCCGGCCGAGGCCGCGAAGTAGCCATTCCTCGCAGCGTCGCCCGGCCGATATGGATTGTTGCGCAACGCTGTCGTTCCGTTTGCGTCCTTAAGTGCGCGCCGAACGGACGACTCTGCGCACATAGGGACGCAAATCGGGTGTTTTGCGTCCCTATGTGCGCGCACTTGTCGTTTCGGCGCGCACTTAAGGACGCTATTGGACCAATCACCGTGCCGATGACCGCTCAGGCGCGGCCACCCCACGGCGTCTGGCCGACAATCCCCATATCGCGGGCGAGCCTGCGATGCAGTTCCTTCGTCAACGGAATCAGATCGCTTTCCAGCGGATAATTCAGAAAAACGCTGCGGCAACGGCATGTAATTCACCCGCAACCATATGTAGATTCGTCCATCCATCACGATCAGATTCGGTCTGTACGGGCTCATCTTCAGCAGTTCGACCACGTCGGCGGGCATGCCGCCCTGCTCGCTGGTGCGCTGAAACATCTTGCGACCCTGATAGATGGTCGCCCACATGAGTGGGCCTCGTGGCACCGTGCACGGGCATACCAGGAACACGATATCGGTGCCATAGCTGGGGTTCGCGTCCGATATGAACTGCATCACGTCGTAGTTGAACGTGATCCAGCCGTCCTTGCCCCATGTCGTATGCGGCATTTCGCTACCGACCGTCCTCAGCTTGGAAATCTTGGCGAACCACGCCGGAGGGAAGTGCACGTCCTCGTCCAGCGGCGTCCAACCGCGAGCGAACATATCCGCCCGCCGCGCCTCTTCGATGGGATCGGGCTTGCGCCACGCATAATAGGTGTACCAGATAACGAACGCCGACCCCGATGACGATCGCCACGATCGACGCGGCCCATTGCGCGCCAGACCCGCCCAACCCGTCCGACTCCCGCCGGCCCGCAACAATTCACCCGCAATTCATATGGAAACTTGGTATGCCGGAAACGGCACTTTACGATATATATGAACACGACGTCAGGAGTCCCCATGAACGACAGCATCGCAGCCAAACCCGCCGATGGCCCGGCAGACAGTGCAGCGGCCGGCACAGAGCCGGCCCTCACCGCCACCGCGAAACTCACCCCGCGCGAGAAGAAATGGATCATCTACGACGTGGGCAACTCCGCGTTCGTGCTGCTGTCCACCGCGGTGATTCCGATCTACGCGAAATCGCTGATGCCCGCGGACGGCAACATCGTGTCGGCCTGGGGCTACGCGCAGACCATCGCATCGCTGGTCATCGCGCTGCTCATGCCGCTGCTCGGCTCGATTGCCGACGTGCAGGGCATGAAAATCAAGTTCTTCCTCGGCTTCTTCGGCACCGGCGTCGTCACGTGCTGCGCGATGGCGCTTCCACTGACGTGGCTGCCGTTCCTGGTCGTGTATATCCTCGCGACGATCGGACTCAACGGCTCGCTCACGTTCTACGATTCGATGCTGATCGACACCACGCCGAACGAACGCATGGACAAGGTCTCCTCGCACGGCTACGGCTGGGGCTACATCGGCTCGACCGTGCCGTTCATCGTGTGCATCGCGTTGATCTTCGGCGGCCCGGCGCTGCCATTCGGCTGGACGACGACCGGCTGCACCCGCGCATCGTTCATCATCACCGCCGTCTGGTGGGTCGCGTTCACGATCCCGCTGATCTCCAGCTACCGTCAGGAGCATTACCGCGCCACACGCGACAAGCTGGGAACGGCCGTGCGCGGCACCTTCCGCGAGCTTGGCGGCACCTTCCGCAAGATAGTGAGGAACAAGCCGCTGTGGATGTTCATGCTCGCGTTCTTCTTCTACATCGATGCGGTGAACACGGTGATCTCGATGAGCACCTCGTACGGCGCCGAGCTGGGCATCGACTCGACTCAGCTGGTGGTGGCGCTGCTGGTCACGCAGTTCGTGGCGTTCCCATGCGCGATCCTGTACGGGCGGATGGCCGGGCGGTTCGGCTGCAAGGCGATGATCGTGGCGGCGGTCGTGGCCTACATGTGCATCGTGTTCTTCGCCGCGTTCTTCCTCGTGTCGGCCGCGCAGTTCTGGATCCTGGCGATCCTCGTCGGCATGTTCCAGGGCGGCATCCAAGCGCTGAGCCGCTCGTATTACGGCAAGATCATCCCCAAGGACCACGCCAACGAGTACTACGGCTTCTACGACATCTTCGGCAAGACCGCGAGCATTCTGGGCACGTTCCTCGTGGCCACCACCACGTCGATCACCGGCAACGCCTCCCTCGGCGTGCTTTCCATCGCCATCCTGCTGGTGTTGGCGCTCATCTTCCTGCTCCTGCAGAAGGATCCAACACAAGCGTAATGTCACCCATCAATCAGCAACAGGAACGCCGAAGCAGCGATGAAACGGCAGATCCTACCGCCCGAGCCGCGACCTGAAACAATTTAGCCCTGCACAACGCACATATTTTGGCAGGGCGGTAGTTGTCGCAAATTCTGCGACAACTACCGTTCGTAAATCGAACGCTATAATCAGAAACTTTCAGATGCTGAGTTCCATGCAGTACCCCCTGTGACCGCAATGCGGGCAGGTAAGCTTGCGTGTCTTGGGCGTGTGTGCGGCGAATACGAACTCTCGCATACCCGGCTGGAAGGTCTCATGGCAAGCCGGACATAGGTACTGCACGCGGGAGCGATAGTACTTCATCGCCGCAACAGTGAGCGCAATCGCCAGCAGAACGGCGACCGGCAGCGGCCACCATACGTCTGTCATCACACCGATGACGAGGCATGCAATTTGCAACAAAGTCGCGGGCAATGTGATTGCCAGCATGACCAAATATGTGGTGCGCAGGGAATGAGTGGTTGTGGTGTTCATAACGGTTGCCATGTCGGTTAATGTTGACGATACGAAGTCAGACGCCGAGACCGTCAGTGCTTTGCGCAGCTGCAAGCAGTCATCAAGACGTTGCTTCTGCTCGGCGATACCCGACTGCAAGGATGCCGTCTGCTGATCCAGCAAATCAACCAGCACCCGTTCCGGCCGCTCGTCCGACAGAATCGAGCGAATCTGCTCCAGCTTGAAGCCGAGTCCTTTGAGAAAAAGGATGACCCGCATCCGCTCGACCTCTGCAGTCCCGTACAGCCTTCGGCCGCCGTCGCTGATCTCATTGGGAATCAACAGACCTTTGGCGTCGTAGTACTGCACGGTTCGCACACTCACACCAGTGAGTTTGGCGATGTCCCCTGTGGTGTATCGGCTGTCCGTTTCATCGTCCATCGACATGGCCTAACCTCCTTTCACCAAGCAATATGCCGCATTACGCAACGTCACAAGCAACATATGACGCAACGTCGACCACAAAACCTTCACATATAAGCGGACTGTAGAAAGACATCCGACCATCGCAATTGCGCACTGGTTCACAGTGAACACCCCGAACCAGTTAGACGGCAGAACAGAATTACAGCCACACCTGTTCTTCAGGCTTTACCTCGCCGACCGCATTGGCCACACGTATGGCATCATTCCGACTCAATCTACCGGCGAATCCCTGTAGATCCGACCGGCGGAACCGCACCAGCTGCGCGCAGCGAGCGGTCGTCAGATGGGTAAGCCCGGCATGCTCATACTCGGGCAGTTGCACATCGCCCGCCCCATGCCAAGTTGGATTGCTGGTCAGTTTCACAGCCACTCCACCGTCGTCGTCGGCTTGTATGACGATGGCGGCCACGTAATGGTTGCGTGATTTCGTCGGATCATCCTCGAACCGCACCCGCATGCGATACACGTCGAAGACATGCAGTTGCTCCGGAACCGGCATCAATTCCGGAATATCATGATTATTCGCCATCGCGCCACGCCTTGGGCAGTACGGCAACACCATCGGAGCCCCGGCTCGGATTCAACACCATGGCGTTCGGCACTTCGACCACCGGATATCCCTGTTCGTCGACCCCACGGTACGTAACTCCATTGGCGGCAACATGTCCCGCGTGAGGCAGCACGGGTTCAGGCGCCCTCACCTCGAACGGAATACGACGCTGCGACACCAACTGCACGCTGGCCATATTCACGAACGTATTGAAATTCAATCCCATGGAATCAAGAATGGCGTTCACTTCGGCTTTGAGATCATCATCCATGCGAACAGTGGTAGTGCTCATAATGAATCCTTTCTAAAGCCAATTGTATTACTAATGACTTCTTTTCTCAATATAATCCGTAGGATGCTTAACGCTTTGGCTCTGTTAGACCAAGGTTGACTTAATACATGGAACGCCGCCCACATGATGCGTGGCGGCGTTCCATGGTTACTCCATGAATTTCCAGATGTCGTTGACCAAAAGATTGTCAAGAGTGCTGATCTGTTTCTTGAGAACTTCATCGGTCTTCATTACCGGTCGCAAATCGCAATAGTAGACGCCGTCAAGTGGATTGAGCTTAATGGTGTAACCCTTGAAATGCCCGGTCAGGAAGGTTTGCGCTACTTTTTGATGCCGCATGTTGTTCCCGCCGGCGCGTTGTACGTCATTGAGGAACACCGCGAAATGAGGCATGTCAAGACTGTCGGTCAGCACGTTGTACATGAACTTGTCGATGAATATCTTGTCAATACGATCCTTGCTGGACGTCTTCACCGACCCGATAGCCTTGGTCTCGCCGTCTTTCCTGACAATCAAATCATGTTGGTACGCCATAGTGAACGGTTCGACGCCTTCGACCTTGATGGGCACTTGAATGGTGCCCTCACCGGTTTCGGCCCCGATCTCGTTGAGGATTCTCCGAATGTACTTCTCGAAGAGGTCTCCATTGAGTTTCCTCGCAGTGTTGACACTCGGCAACGAGTCTAAGGTCGCGCCAATGGTTTGCTGACACGTGTAGACGAAATTGTTCAGCGTGCGCCGGGCGTCCATGTCTTCGGCGATACTGCGAATGTCTTTCAACGCCTCCATGACGTTTCCCTCGGCGGCGTCGAACTCTGATTCCGGGATCATCAGATCGGTGTTGAGCGGGCGAATGATCTTGAAGTTCCCGTCCTCCTTGTACTGGTAGAAGTTGTAGACGTGCTCGTTCGTGGACACGATCACGGCCTGTATCGCTT
>RRZU010707365.1_pt1 | contig 17364 bp, 14 predicted proteins | sample 2165561 | NCBI WGS metagenome assembly RRZU01 (sample SAMN10456909, study PRJNA506462) | wastewater metagenome | isolation source: wastewater sludge | place: USA: Moscow, Idaho | reverse complement strand
CGATCGCCGCATGCGGCATACCGATGGGCGCGCATAGCTGGGTTGCGAAGCGCTGCCCCGCGCGGCCAGGGCAATACGCTCGGGTCCATGGTCACCGCATTCGCCGTTCTGCTCTGCCTGTCGGCAGTGCTGGCGTGGGCCAATGAGCGATTCGTCCGGATGCCGACGACGGTAGGGGTGACCCTGGCGGGGGCGTTGGCCTCGATCCTGCTCATCATCCTGGACAGCGTCGGGGTGGCGGTCGGGGTACGAGACGAGGCCGAGCGGCTGCTGCAAACGCTGGACTTCACGGCCTTCGTGCTGAACGGGATCCTGTCCATCCTGCTCTTCGCCGGCGCGCTGAGTCTGGATGCGCGACAGCTGCTCCGGCAGCGCGCCAGCATCCTCACCCTGGCGGTGTTCAGCACGCTGCTGAGCACGGCGATTATCGGGGTTGCCGCCTTCGGGGTCTTCGGGCTGGTGGGTCTGGGGGTGCCGCTGATCTGGGCACTGCTGTTCGGGGCGTTGATCAGCCCGACCGACCCGGTGGCCGTGCTCGATCTGCTCAGGCGGGCCAAGGTGCCCAAGAAACTGGAGACCCTCATCGCGGGCGAGAGCCTCTTCAATGACGGCGTGGGGGTCGTCGTGTTCATCGTCCTGGCCGGGCTGGCCGGGGCCGGGAGCGGGCACGGCGAGGCGAGCATCACCGGAGCGGTGCTGCTCTTCCTGCGGGAGGCCCTGGGTGGGATGGTCTTCGGGGGGGCCTTGGGTTGGGTCTGCTACCTCATGTGCCGATCCGTCGACGGGCATGTCGTCGAGGTGCTGCTGACGTTGGCGATGGTGGTCGGCGGATATCTCACGGCTGCCGCCCTGGGGCTCAGTGGCCCGTTGGCGATGGTCATCGCCGGGTTGGCGATGTCCGCTGGGAAGGAGGCTGCGTTCCACGGCGCGACCCGGGAACATGTCCTGGGCTTCTGGGAGACTCTCGACCAAGTGCTCAACATCCTGTTGTTCGCCTTCATCGGTCTGGACGTGTTGCTCACCGAGACCACGGGGCCACAGATCCTCGCCAGTCTGCTGCTCATCGCCGTGGCGCTGGTGGCCCGCTTCGTGAGTGTGTGGTTGCCGATTCATCTGGTGCGCGAGCGCGACGGCTACGGCCCGTGGACGGTGCGGCTGCTCACCTGGGGTGGGCTGCGCGGCGGCATCGCCATCTCGCTCGCGCTTGGGCTCCCGGCGGGTCCTTATCGCGCGCATGTGGTCACGGCGACGTATGCCGTGGTCCTGTTCACCATCGCGGTCCAGGGCCTGACAGTCATGCCGGTCGTGCGCCAGGCGGTCGCTCGCAACCCCGACGCCATCGCATCCACTGCCGACACCCCAGCCTCCCCGACAACGTCACGTCTCGACCCGTCCTGACCACACGCGCTCACCCGGAGAGGAACCGACCCCGTGCTCGCTCGTGACCTGGCCGAACAGGTGCCGACCGTGCGCCGAGACACCACTGGCGCCGAGGCAGTCAAGATCTTGGCGGAATACCGGATGCACGGACTGGTCGTCGCCGGCGCCGACGCGGTGCCGGAGGTGGTGATCCCGGGAAGTCAGTTGCTGGGTCTCGTCCTGCCTTCCTATGTGCGTGACGAGCCCGGGTTGGCGCATGCTTTCGACGAGGCCAGCGCCGATGCCCTGTGCGCGCGACTCAATGCCACGACCATCGGTGAGCTGCTGGACTCGCAGGCCCTGCAAGCACAACCGTTGCCCTCCGTGTTGCCCGAGGACACCATCATCGAGATCGCCGCGATCATGGTGTCCGGGCACCTGCCGCTCATCGTCGTGCGCGACCGGGCCGGTGTCTACCACGGCACGATCCTGCTCTCCCGGGCGTTCGCCGCGATCGCGACCTTGGCCGGCCACGACTCGGCGCTGATCCGCCGCAGGCTGGAGCGCGACCTCATCGACAGGGGCCAGCCCTGGCTCCCGTCGGAGTCCGAATCGTGAGCGTTACCGCGATCCTGGCCGTCGGCGTCTTCGTCGCGGCATACGGGCTGATCGTCTGGGAGCGCTTCAACCGCGCGGCTGTGGCGTTGGCCGGTGCGGCCGCCATGGTGGTCCTGGCCGGAGCACGAGGGCATCAAGTCTTCTTCAGCGAGCAGACCGGGATCGACTGGAATGTCATCTTCCTGCTCTTCGGGATGATGATCATCGTCGGCGTGCTGCGCACGACCGGGGTCTTCGAATACCTGGCGATCTGGTCAGCGCAGTGGGCCCGAGCCCGGCCCTTCCGGATGATGGTCATGCTCGTGGCCATCACCGCCGTTGCCTCGGCGCTGCTGGACAACGTGACAACGGTGTTGCTCATCGCGCCCGTGACCCTGTTGCTGTGCGACCGGCTGGGGCTGGACCCCGTGCCATTTCTGCTGGCCGAGGTGATGGCCAGCAATATCGGCGGCACTGCCACGCTTATCGGTGACCCGCCGAACATCATCATCGCGAGCCGGGCGGGACTGTCCTTCAACGATTTTCTCGTCCACCTGGCCCCTCTGGTCGCCGTGCTGCTCGTGGTCTTCGTCGGCTTGTGTTGGCTGCTGTGGGGTCGGCATCTGCCGAGCCAGTCGGACCGGGCCGACGCCGTCATGGCCCTGCAGACTCGCGACACAATCACTGACGCCAGGTTGCTCAAACGGATGTCGATCGTGCTTGCGCTCGTCCTGGCCGGCTTCGTCACTCACACGATCACCCACCTTGAACCATCGATCGTCGCCCTGCTCGGCGCCGGCGCGGCGGTCCTGGTCTCGCAACTGAGCCCGCGGTCCTACCTTGCGGACGTCGAGTGGGAGACGTTGCTCTTCTTCGCCGGGCTGTTCGTGATGGTCGGCACGCTGGTCGAGCAGGGGGTCATCGCCGAGTTGGCCACGGCGTTGGCCGGGGGCTTCGCCGAGCAACCGCTGTTGGCTGCGCAGGTCGTGCTGGCCGGCTCCGCGATCCTGTCCGGGGTGGTGGACAACATCCCGTATGTGGCGACCATGTCACCGCTGGTGTTCGACCTGGTCGGGCCCGCCGAGGGACTTCCCCCGCAGCAGGGCTCGCTGTGGTGGGCGTTGGCCTTGGGCGCCGATCTCGGCGGCAACGCGACCGCGATCGGAGCGAGCGCCAATGTCGTGGTCACCGGTATCGCTCGGCGCAACGGACATCCCATCTCCTTCTGGATGTTCACCAAGTACGGCGTGCTCGTGACCGCCGTGACGATCGCCTTGTCCGCGCCCTACCTGTGGGTTCGCTACTTCGTGCTGCCCTGAGTGGCGCGCGGGCAGGCCGTCGTCCAGCTCGCGGAATGAGACTGTCCGGCTCGCGGAATGAGACCGTCCGGGAGCCGATCCCTCTTGGGCGGAACCGATCGAGGCGGCATACCATCAATCCAACGGTCGGGACAGGAGGCACATGCTGACCGTATTCATCGTCACCGGCGGCGTCGGGCTGGCGTTGTTGGTGGTGTCCCTGCTCCTCGGCGAGATGCACGGTGTCGCGTTGAGCATGCTCGACAACGATCTCTTCTCCAGTGCTGTCATCGGCGCCTTCCTGGCGGCGTTGGGCTTCGTCGGGGCACTCATCGAGGGCTCCTCCGGCAACACCGTCCTGGCCACCGGCGCCGGCGTGGCTGCCGGCGGCACGCTCGGGTATGCCGCGCGCAGCCTCACCCGCGCCCTGCAACATGGCGGCGACAACGCCACGGTCCGGGCCGAGGCCCTGCCGGGCCGGGAGGGCCACGTCGTGGAGGACATCCCCGCTGCCGGGATGGGCATCGTCACCATCCGGGTCGCCGGGCACCTCACCCGACTGCACGCCCGATGCGACCGGCCACTGCCCGCCGGCACCCTGATCGTGGTCACCTCGGTGCTCTCGCCGACCGCCGTCACCGTGCGCGTCGCCGGCCCTCAGGACGCCGCGGTGCCCTGAGCCGCCCGGACGGCCCGCCCGCCCGGGCTATGCACCCGGTCTCGGAACCCACGCACCCGGCATACCAGCTCGAATCCCACCTCACTCACCACCTCGTTTCGGCATCCGCCGGAAAGGCATCCCCATGTCCAACTTCCCAGTCCTGCCCGTCGCCATCGTCGGGTTGGTCCTGCTGCTCTTCATCGTCGGCATGCTCGTCGCCTCGCGCTACAAGGTCGCTGGGCCCAACGAGGCGTTCATCGTCACCGGCAAGAAGGGCAAGGAGATCCGCAACGCGGAGACCGGCGTCGTCAGCACCGACCTGTCCGGGCAGAAGGTCGTGATGGGTGGCGGCATCTTCGTCGTGCCCTTCGTGCAGCGCCTGCACGTGCTCGACCTGTCCAGCCGTCGGATCATGGTGCAGATCCGCGGCGCCGTCTCGGGACAGGGGGTCAAGCTCAACCTCGACGGCGTGGCCCTCGTCAAGGTCGGCGGCCACGAGGACTCGATCCGGGCTGCCGCACAACGCTTCCTGACCCAGCAACACGAGATCGAGACGTTCACCCAGGAGACCCTCGCCGGCTCGCTGCGCTCGATCGTCGGCTCGCTCACCGTCGAGCAGATCATTCGTGACCGGGCTGCTTTCGCCCAGCGGGTCGCCGACGAGTCGGAGACCTCACTCACCGGTCAGGGTCTGGTGCTGGACACCTTCCAGATCCAGGACATCACCGACGACGGCACCTATCTGTCCGACCTCGGCCGACCCGAGTCGGCCCGGGTGGGTCAGACCGCGGCGATCGCCGAGGCGAACGCCCGCCAGGCTGCGGAGCAGGCCCGGCTGGCTGCCGAGCAGGAGATCGCGATAGCGCACCGTCAGCTGGCCCTCAAGCAGGCCGAGATCAAAGCCCAGACCGATGCCGCTGCAGCGCAAGCGAATGCGGCCGGTCCGTTGGCGCAAGCCGACCGTGACCAGGCGATCCTCACCGAGCAGGAGAAGGTCGCCGTCCGTCAGGCCGCGTTGAAGGAACGTCAGCTCGACACCGAAGTGCGCCGCCCCGCCGACGCCGCGCGCTATCGCGTCGAGCAGGAGGCCGAAGCCCGGCGCAACGCCGCGATCGCCGAGGCGGAGGCGCACAAGGCCGCCGCGATCGCCGCGGCACAAGCCGATGCCGAGAAGGCCCGGCTCACCGGTGAATCGGAGAAGGCCCGGCGCACCGCCCTGGCCGACGCCGAGGCCGTCGAGGGCCTGCGCCGCGGTGAGGCCGAGAAGTCCCGGCGCACCGCCGAGGCCGACGCCCTGCGCGCCGAGGGTGAGGCGCAGGCCTCGGCGATCCTGGCCACCGGCCAGGCCGAGGCGGAGGCGATGACCAAGCGGGCCGCCGCGTTCGCGGCATACAACGAAGCGGCGGTGCTGCAGATGCTCATCGAGGTGCTTCCCAAGGTCGCTCACGAGATCGCCGCCCCGATGTCGGCCATCGACAAGTTCACAGTGATCTCCTCCGACGGGGCCGCGGCGATCCCCAAGCAGGTCACCGACAACCTCGTGCAGACCATGGCCCTGCTGAAGAACACGACCGGGCTCGATCTCGAGCAGATCGTGCACCGGTATGCCGCAGGCGCCCCCGCGGCGGAATCCGGGGCGTCGTCGGCAACGCCGCAACTCGGCGGCTGACCCGGGCCACCGCACGGCACGGAACCCGCGCACCGGTCGGGCAGCCGGTCACCTGGTGTGACACGGCTGACCCGACCGGCACCCGGGCCCGGCGAGCAACTAGGCTCTCCAATATTCACACTCAGAAGTGGATAAAAAGGAGAGATCGATGAATGGCGGAGAGACCACTCCCACCTCCCGCTCCCGCTCGACTGCAACGTCCGGTGTGACGTCCGGTGCGGCGACCGCGGCAGCCCGGCCCGCGCCCCGCCGGCCGCGCGACGGCCGCCACGACCGCCGCTGGTGGATCGCCCTGATCGTCGTCATGGTCGGGTCGTTCGCCGTGCTGTTGGGCCTGGGTAAACAGATCGACACCGAGAAGCCGCCCATCCCGGCCCGGGTCGTGGCCGGCGGCGAGCAGCTGATGACCGGCGACGACATCATCAAGGGCCAGCAGGTCTGGCAGTCCTTGGGCGGGCAGGAGATCGGCTCGGTCTGGGGACACGGGGCCTACGTCGCCCCGGACTGGACCGCCGACTGGCTGCACCGCGAGGCCGTGTGGCACCTGGATACCTGGGCCCGCCAGGGTGGCGCGTCCTCGTATGCCGCGCTCGGGGCCGAGCAACAGGCCGTCCTGCAGGCCCGGCTCAAGACCCTGCTGCGCAGCAACACCTACGATCCGGCGACCGGCGCGGTGACCCTGCCGGCGCAGCGAGTGGCGGCCTGGCGGGCCAACAGTGACTACTACGCCACGCTGTTCGCCAACGGGCACAACAACTACGCGATCGCCCGGGGCACCCTCACCGATCGGGCCCAGGCCCAGCAGATGGCGGACTTCTTCTGGTGGACCGCGTGGGCCGCGTCGACCGACCGCCCGGGCACCGGTCCGGGCACGGACCAGGCGGCGGTGAGCTACACCCAGAACTGGCCGCACGAGCCGCTCATCGACAACGTGCCCCCGGCCGACAACATCCTGTGGAGCATCGTCAGCTTCATCCTGCTGCTGGCGGGCATCGCGGCGATGGTCTTCTACCACTCCTCGTTGCAGGACCGCAGCGAGGAGCCCGACCCGGCGCAGGTGCCCGAGGACGATCCGCTGCTGGGCTACCGGTCGACCCCGTCGCAGCGGGCCACCCTGAAGTACTTCTTCGTCGTCGGGTTGTTGTTCGTCCTGCAGATCGTCATGGGCATCATCGGCGCGCACTACGGCGTCGAGGGGAACCAGCTGTACGGCATACAGATCGATCAGTTCCTCCCGTATGCCGTGGTGCGCACCTGGCACACCCAGCTGGGCATCTTCTGGATCGCGACGGCGTGGCTGGCCACCGGCCTGTACGTCGCGCCGGCCGTCGGTGGCGTCGAGCCGCGACTGCAACGGGCCGGCGTCAACGTGCTCTTCGGGGCGCTGCTGGTCGTCGTGCTCGGCTCGATGGCCGGTGAGTACCTGTCGATCACCGGGCGGCTCGGGCACGGCAACGCCTCGAACTTCTGGTTCGGCACCCAGGGCTACGAATACGTCGACCTCGGCCGGGCCTTCCAGATCGGGCTGTTCGCCGGGTTGGTCATCTGGCTGGTGCTCATGTGGCGGGGCATGGCCCCGGCGCTGCGCCGGGCCGCCTCGACCAACCGGCTGCTGGCCAGCTCCGACGCGCCGCTGGCCGCCGGCACCCAACGCTCGCTCGTGGCGATGCTGCTGGTCAGCTGCGTGGCGATCGCCGGCTTCTACGGGGCGGCCTTCGGCATCGGGCACAGCACCCACCTGTCGATCGCCGAATACTGGCGGTGGTGGGTCGTCCACCTGTGGGTCGAGGGCTTCTTCGAGGTCTTCGCGACCGTCGTCATGGCCTTCCTCTTCGCCCGGCTCGGGCTGGTGCGCCCGGCCACCGCGACGAGCGCGACGATCGCCGCGACCGTCATCTTCCTCGGCGGCGGCATCATCGGCACCGCCCACCACCTCTACTTCACCGGCAGCCCCTCGATCGTGCTGGCCCTCGGGGCGTCGTTCAGCGCCCTCGAGGTCGTGCCCCTGGCGCTCATGGGGTTCGAGGCGTTCCGGCATCTGCGGCTGTTGCGGGTGCGGCAATGGGTGGCCGGCTACAAGTGGGCGATCTACTTCTTCGTCTCGGTCGCCTTCTGGAACATGCTCGGGGCCGGCGTCTTCGGCTTCCTCATCAACCCGCCGATCTCGCTGTTCTACGTGCAGGGCCTCAATCTCACTCCGCTGCACGGGCATACGGCACTCTTCGGGGTCTACGGAATGCTCGGCATCGGGCTCATGCTCTTCTGCGTGCGCTCGCTGATGCCCGGGCGGGAGTGGCGGGACGGGCCGATCAAGGTGGGCTTCTGGTGCATGAACGGGGGCCTGCTGCTCATGGCCCTGTTGAGCCTGCTGCCGCTCGGCCTGGCCCAGGCCTGGGCCAGCCTCACCGAGGGACTCTGGTACGCCCGCAGCGACGAGTTCCTCTACACCCCGGCGCTCACCGTCATCCGCTGGCTGCGGATCCCCGGCGATGTCATCTTCGCCGTCGGCGCCCTGGCCATCGGGGTCTTCATGGTCGGCCTGCTCACCGGTCGCTCGCTCAAGGACGGCGGCGGGTTCGTCCGCTCCGGCTCGGTGCGTCGCCACGACGGGGCCGCCGATGAGGGCGACGCCCGGCGTCAGGCAAAGGAGGCCGGTGTCTGATCGCGCCCACTCGTGAGGGCCCGGGTGCTTGCCGGCTCGGCATACGCGATATAACGTGTCCTAACGCGATGTATCGCGAGAGGAGCGACGATGGGCCGAGTCTTCCGGCACCCGGGTTTCCCGCGGCTGTATGCCGCGCTGAGCACGTCGGCGCTCGGCGATGCCGTGCTGCTGCTCGTGCTGTCGATGTGGGTCAAGACACTGACCGGCTCCAACGGCCAGGCGGGGCTGACCTTCCTGTTCATGATGCTGCCCTCGCTCGCCGCGCCGCTGCTCGGCATGTGGATCGATCGGGTGCGCCGCAAGCCGCTGCTCGTCTGGGGCAACCTCGCCTCGGCGGCGATCCTGCTGCCGCTGCTGACCGTGCAGGACGCGGGCGATGTCTGGATCGTCTGGGTCGTCGCGTTCCTCTACGGGGTGTCCTTCGTCGTGTTGCCGGCCGGCGTGAACGGGCTGCTCAAGGAGCTGTTGCCGGATGACACCCTCGTCGACGCCAACGCAGCGCTGCAGACCACCAAGGAGGGTTTCCGGCTCTTCGGCCCGCTGCTCGGCGCGGCGCTCTTCGCGTGGTTGGGCGGTGGGGCGGTCGCGCTCGTCGACGCGGCGTCGTTCGTCGTCGCCGCCGTGCTCGTGGCCGGCATCCCTGCGCACGAAGACCGGCCGGTGCGTGAGCAGACCCAGGTGTGGCACCAGGTGAGCGCCGGCGTCCGGCACATCGCCGCCGACCCGCCGCTGCGGCATACGCTCGCCGGCTTCGGCCTCATGCTGCTCGTCGTCGGCTTCACCGAGTCCTCGATCTACGCGCTGCTCGACGGCTTCGACCGCCCGCCCACCTTCGCCGGGGTCGTCGTCACCGCTCAAGGCGTCGGCGCGGTCGTCGGCGGCCTGGCCTCGAGCCGAATCATCCGTCGGCTCGGCGAGGTGACGACCTGCGCCCTCGGGATGGTCCTGCTCGCGGTGCCCATCGGGATCATCGCGGCGAGCTCCTCGCTCGCCGTGATGCTCGTGCTCGTGACCGTCGTGGGCCTGTCGCTGCCGCTGCTCTTCGTCTCGGTCATGACGCTCGTGCAGCGTCGCACCCCGCAGGCGATCATGGGCCGGGTCTCGACGGCGGTCGAGGTGGTCATGGGCCTGCCGCAGGCGGTGTCGCTCGCGGTGGGGGCGCTGTTGGTCACCCTGGTCAGTTGGCGGGTCATCTTCGCCCTCATCGCCTCCGTCACCCTGCTCGGGGCGGCCTACATCGTCGTGGCTCTGCGCGGGCAGCTGGGCGCCGGCCCGGCGGTCGACTGGGCCGAGCCGGTGCGTGACTGAGCCGGAGTCGACCGACCGACCCGCCGACCGCGGCTCAGCCGGCCAGGCGCGCCGTGATCGCCGCGGCACAGCGGCGCACTCGCTCGACCAGGTCGCCACGCGTGCCGGCGTCGACGCCGCGGGAGGGGTAGGTCACCGCGACCGCCGCCGCCGGGTGACCGACATGGTCGAGCACAGCGACGGCGACCGAATCCAGTCCCGCGGTCACGGAACCGGACTCCACGGCATACCCGCGCTGCCTCGTCTCACGCAGCACCTGACGCAGCTGCGTCGGGGTGCGCGGCCCGGCCTGCTCGCGCTGCACGAGCGGCTCGGCGCGGGGGTAGAGCGCGCGCACCTGGGCCGCCGGCAGGGCCGCGAGCAGCGCCAGGCCGCTCGCCGTGATCTCGGCGGGCAGCCGCACCCCGACATCGGTGACCAGGCGGGGCCGGCCGGTGGCCCGCTCCTCGACGACGTAGAGCACGTCGCGGCCGAGCAGGATGGCCAGGTGCGCGTTGTGGGTCGTCTGGTCGACGAGCCGGGCCAGCAGCGGGGCGGCGACCCGCTGCAGCGGCGCCTGCCGCCGATAGGCCGAGCCCAATTCGTATGCCGCGGGCCCCAACCCGAAGCGGCCCGTCTCGCGCACGTGGGTGACATAGCCCCGATCGGCCAGTGTCGACAACAACCGATAGGTGCTCGACCGGGCCAACCCGACCTCGCGGGCCAGCGCCGCCGCCGGCAGCGGCTCGGTGCGCCGGGCCAGGGCACCGAGCAGATCGAGGGCCTGACCCAGCGCGCGGTGCTGGTCGGTGCGCAAGCCGTCGGCGCGCGCCCCCGCACTGGATGACGCGTCACCGGGCGACGCGTGGCGGTGTTCGGTGGCCTGGTCCATCCGGTGCTCCTGTCCTCGGGGTGCGATTGTCCCAGATCTGGGACACCGATTGCCGGCCGTCGCTCGCGCGCTGCCCCCGTCGCGCGCTGGAATGACCTCATGGACCATGCCCGTGTTGCCCCGGCCCCGATCGTCGTCGGCGAGCGGCCGGTGACGATCGAGCAGGTCATCGCGGTGGCCCGCCACGATGCGCCGCTGCAGATCGCCGAGGCCGCCTGGCAGCGGGTCGCAGCCGGCCGGGCCGCCGTCGAGCGGCTCGCCGACGACGTCGAGCCGCACTACGGCGTCTCGACCGGCTTCGGGGCCCTGGCCACCCGGCACATCCCCGTCGAGTCACGCGCCCAACTGCAGCGCTCGCTGGTGCGCTCGCACGCGGCGGGTAGCGGGCCGGAGGTGGAGCGGGAGGTGGTGCGCGCGCTCATGCTGCTGCGCCTGCAGACCCTCGCCACCGGGCACACCGGGGTGCGGCCCGAGGTGCTGCGCACGTATGCCGCGCTGCTCGAGGCCGGGATCACCCCGGTGGTCCACGAATACGGCTCGCTCGGCTGCTCCGGCGACCTCGCGCCGTTGGCGCACTGTGCGCTTGCCGCGATGGGCGAGGGCCCGGTGCGACTGGCCGACGGCACCCGGGTCGAGGCCGCGGCCGCGCTGCGCGACCACGGGATCGAGCCGGTGGTGCTGCGCGAGAAGGAGGGCCTGGCGCTCATCAACGGCACCGACGGCATGCTCGGGATGCTGTGCCTGGCCATCGGTGACCTGCGCCGACTGCTGCAGGTGGCCGACGTGACGGCGGCGATGAGCGTCGAAGGGCTGCTCGGCACCGACCATGTTTTCACCGCCGAACTGCAGGCCCTGCGACCGCACCCCGGTCAGGCACGGTCCGCCGAGAACATGTCGCGAGTCCTGGCGCACAGCCCGATCCGCGCCTCGCACGACACCGATGACTGCCCGCGGGTGCAGGACGCCTACTCGCTGCGCTGCGCTCCCCAGGTGCACGGCGGCGCCCGCGACACCGTCGAGCACGCGGCGCGCGTCGCGGCATACGAATTGGCCTCTGCCATCGACAATCCCGTGGTGACCGACGACGGTCAGGTGCGCAGCAACGGCAACTTCCACGGCGCGCCGCTGGCCTACGTGCTCGACTTCCTGGCGATCGTCGCCGCCGATGTGGCGAGCATGAGCGAACGGCGCACCGACCGCTTCCTCGACAAGAACCGCAATGCCGGCCTACCGCCCTTCCTGGCCGCCGACCCGGGGGTCGACTCCGGGCTGATGATCGCGCAATACACCCAGGCGGCCGTCGTCTCCGAGCTCAAGCGACTGGCCGCGCCGGCCAGCGTCGACTCGATCCCGAGCTCGGCGATGCAGGAGGACCACGTCTCGATGGGCTGGTCGGCCGCTCGCAAACTCCGCCGTAGCATCGACGGGCTCACCCGGGTGCTGGCCATCGAGATGCTAACCGCGGCAAGGGGATTGGAGTTGCGCGCGCCGCTGCTGCCGGGCCCGGCCGCCGGCGCCGTGCTCGCCGCGCTGCGGGCCGGGGTCGCCCCGGTCGGCCCGGATCGCTTCCTCGCGCCGGAGATCGAGTATGCCGTGCAGCTGGTCGCCTCCGGTCAGGCCCTGGCCGCCGTCGAGGACGTCATCGGGCCCCTGTCGTGAGCGCCACAGCCCTGAGCGCGACCGTCGCGGCCGCCCCCCGATGCGTCGGGTCAGTCGGGGACCAGCCCACCGGGGAAGACCGAGCGGACGTCGGTGTGACCGAAGTCGTCGCCCTTGTAGAGCAGCGGCTCGCCCGAATCCTTGGACAGCGCGTAGGCGAAACAGTCGCCGAGGTTCAACTGCGCCGGATGCCCGGAACCCTTCCCGTAGTCGCGATAGGCGGCCCGGGCGATCAGCGCCTGCTCTGCGGTGAACGGGACCGTGCTGATCTGCAGATCGGCCAGGACGGTGTCGAACTCGCGGACCAACACTGGCTCGCCGAGGCGTTCGATGACAATGCTCGCCTCCAGGTAGGTCGGGGCCGAGATCAGCCGTCGATGATCGCCTGCGATCGCGTCGGCGAACACCGCACGCTCGGGCTCTCCGCGCACCACCGCGACCAGGGCCGAGCTGTCGATGATCACGCCGGCAGGCCGTTCTCGTCATACATCTCGTCCATGGTGCGCTGGATCGCCGCGCGGTGCTCGTCGGTCATCGTCGCATCGATGCGAGCCAGCGTCGCGTCCACCCGCTCGCGGCGACGGGCAGCGGCGGCCGTCTCGTCGTGCTCGGCGATGAAGGCTTCCAAGGCAGCCTCCAGCACGCTCACCTGGCTCTTGCCGGTGAGCTCGGCGGCCTGCTTGGCCAGGCGGCATACCCGTTCGTTCTTGATGTTCAACGCCACGCGATCCACCCCTACTTACACCTTTTCGACCTCGACGTACACCCAGTCTACCCAGGAGGCCTGACATGGACGGCGCTCGTCCCGTGCGCGCAGCCCGCGGCACCACCCTCACCGCTCGCCAGTGGTCGACCGAAGCGCCGCTGCGGATGCTGCAGAACAACCTCGACCCGCAGGTCGCCGAGCGACCCGACGACCTCGTCGTCTACGGCGGCACCGGCCGGGCGGCCCGCGATTGGCGCAGCTTCGACGCGATGGTGCGCACCCTGACCGACCTGCGCGCCGACGAGACGATGCTCGTGCAGTCGGGCAAGCCAGTGGGGGTGCTGCGCACCCACGAGTGGGCGCCGCGAGTGCTCGTCGCCAATTCCAACCTCGTTCCGGACTGGGCGAATTGGCCGGAGTTCCGCCGGTTGGAGCACCTCGGGCTGACGATGTACGGGCAGATGACCGCCGGGTCGTGGATCTACATCGGCACCCAGGGCATCGTCCAGGGCACCTACGAGACCTTCGCCGCGATCGCCGACAAGCGGTATGCCGGCACGCTGGCCGGCACCCTCACCCTCACCGCCGGGTGCGGAGGGATGGGCGGGGCGCAGCCGCTCGCGGTGACCCTCAACGGCGGGGCCTGCCTCATCGTCGACGTCGACCCGGCCCGGTTGGCCCGCCGGGTCGAGCATCGGTATCTCGACGAGGTGGCCCCCGACCTCGACACCGCGATCGAGCTGGCCGTCGCGGCCAAGCGCGACCTGCGGGCCTGGTCGGTCGGGGTGGTCGGCAACGCCGCCGAGATCTTCCCCGAGCTGCGCCGCCGCGGCGTGCCGATCGACATCGTCACCGACCAGACCTCGGCGCACGACCCGTTGAGCTATCTGCCCGAAGGGATCTCGCTCGAGGACTGGCACGACTACGCCGAGCGCAAGCCCGAGGAGTTCACTGACCGGGCCCGCGAATCGATGGCCCACCACGTGCAGGCGATGGTCGACTTCCTCGACGACGGGGCCGAGGTCTTCGACTACGGCAACTCGATCCGCGATGAGGCGCGCTCAGGTGGGTGCGAGCGGGCCTTCGACTTCCCCGGCTTCGTGCCGGCATACATCCGCCCGCTGTTCTGCGAGGGCAAGGGCCCGTTCCGGTGGGCTGCGCTCTCCGGTGACCCGGCCGACATCGCGGCGACCGACGCGGCGGTGCTGCGCCTGTTCCCCGACAACGACCGGCTGCACCGCTGGATGCGTGGGGCGCAGGAGCGGATCGCCTTCCAGGGCTTGCCGGCTCGGATCTGTTGGCTCGGCTACGGCGAACGAGACCAGGCCGGGCTGGCCTTCAACGACCTGGTCGCCAGCGGGGCCGTGCGGGCGCCGATCGTCATCGGGCGCGACCATCTCGACTGCGGTTCGGTGGCCAGCCCCTACCGGGAGACCGAGGCAATGGCCGACGGCTCCGATGCGATCGCCGACTGGCCGTTGCTCAATGCGCTCACCGCGGCCAGCTCCGGGGCGACCTGGGTGTCGATCCACCACGGCGGCGGGGTCGGCATCGGCCGCTCGATCCACGCCGGTCAGGTCAGCCTCGCCGACGGCACCGCGCTGGCCGCCGAGAAGCTCGCCCGGGTGCTCACCAACGACCCCGGGATGGGCGTCATCCGGCACGTCGACGCCGGCTACGACCTCGCGGTCGACGTCGCCGACCGGCGCGGGGTGCGGATCCCCATGCGGGAGAGCTGAGCTCATGAGCGACACCAGGTCCGGCCAGGGGCCCGATCGAACGCCCGACTGGCAGCGCGGCTTCGACCGGATGTGGCAGCAACTGCACCCGGTCGGTCGGGTCGCCTCGACCGGTGGCTATCGCCGGTTCGCCTGGACCCGCGAGGACCACACGCTGCGGGAATGGTTCGCCGGGCAATGCCAGGCCCGGGGGCTCACCCTCGTCGAGGACCGGGCCGGCAACCAGTGGGGCTGGTCCGGCGACCCGGACCGCACCCCCGGGCTGGTGCTCGGCTCGCACCTGGACTCGGTGGCCGACGGCGGCGGATACGACGGGCCGCTCGGCGTGGTGAGTGCCTTCGCCGCGTGGGATCTGTTGCAGGACAGTGGTTTCACCCCCTCGATGCCGATCGGGATTGCCAACTTCGGTGACGAGGAGGGGGCTCGCTTCGGTGTGGCGTGCGCCGGCTCCCGGCTGCTCACCGGAGTGTTGGAGCCGAGCCGGGCCCGCGGCCTGCGCGACGACGACGGGGTCACCCTCGACCACGCCCTGCGGGTCGCCGGCCGCGACCCGCAGGCCCTCGGGCCCGACCCGCAGGCGCTGGCGCGGGTCGCGGCATACCTGGAGGTGCATATCGAGCAGGGCCGGGCGCTGAGCGCGGAACCGGAAGACCCGCAAGGGGATCCGAGCACCTGGGACCCGGCCCGCGCGGTCGCGGTCGGCACCGAGATCTGGCCGCACGGGCGATGGCAGATCGATCTCTACGGAGAGGCCAACCACGCGGGGACCACCCGCTTGGCGGACCGGGTCGACGCGATGATCGAGTTCGCCTCGGTCGTGGCCAGCGCCCGGGTGCTGGCCCGCGAGGCCGGCTGCGTCGCCACCGTCGGCAAGGTCATCGCCCGGCCCAACGCGATCAACGCCATCCCCGAACATGTCACCGCCTGGCTCGACGCGCGCGGCCCGGACGCCGATGCGGTCCGCGGGCTCGTCGAAGGGCTGCGCACCGAGCTCGCGGACCACGAGGCCGGCGGCACCCTCCAGCAGGACTCCTGGACCCCGGCGACCGTGTTCGACACCGGACTGCGGCAACGGATCTCGACCGTGCTCCCGGACGCGCCGCTGCTGGCCACCGGCGCCGGGCACGACGCGGGGATCCTCGCCAACGCCGGCGTCCCGACCGCGATGCTCTTCGTGCGCAACCCGACCGGGGTGTCGCACTCCCCGCAGGAGTGGGCCGCCGACGCTGATTGTCACACCGGCGTGCGGGCCCTGGCCGCCGTGGTGCGGGAGCTGGCCGGATGAGCGCCGCGCGGGGGTTCTGGTGCGAGCACGCCTGGGTCGACGACGCGGTGCGTGACTCGGTGCGCCTGGTCGTCGACGGTGAGCGCCTGGTCGCGGTGTCGCCCGACGTCCGCCCCGAGCCCGCCGACACCAGGCTGGCCGGGCTCACCCTGCCCGGCTTCGGCAACGCCCACAGCCACATCTTCCACCGGGCCCTGCGCGGGCGCACCCACCATGGCGGCGGCGACTTCTGGACCTGGCGGGACGTCATGTATGCCGTTGCCGCCCAGCTCGATCCGGACAGCTACCTGGCGCTGGCGCGGGCGGCATACGCGGAGCTGGTGCTGGCCGGCTACACCGCGGTCGGCGAGTTCCACTACGTGCACCACGGCCCCGGTGGCACCCCCTACGCCGACCCGAACGTCATGGGTGCGGCACTGCAGCAGGCCGCCGCAGAGGCCGGCATCCGGCTCACCCTGCTGGACGTCTGCTTTCTGCGCGGCGGGCTCGGCCCGCACGGGCACACCCCGCTCACCGCCGCCCAACGACGCTTCGGTGACGCCGATGTCGACGCCTGGGCACAGCGAGCCGCGGACCGCTCGGCGCTGCCCGGGGTGCTGTTGGGCACCGCGATCCACTCGGTGCGCGCGGTGCCGGCCGCCGATCTGCGCACCGTCGCCGAGCAGGCCCACCGGGCCGGCTCGACCTGCCCGGTGCATGTGCACCTGTCCGAGCAACCGGCCGAGAACGACGCCTGCGCAGCGGTATACGGGCGCAGCCCCACCGAGCTGCTCTTCGACGAGGGTCTGCTGGAGCAGGGGATGGCCGTGGTGCACGCCACCCACCTGAGCGAGCGCGACGTCGCACTGCTCGGCCACTACGGCGCGGTCGTCGCCTGCCCGACGACCGAGCGCGACCTCGCCGACGGCATCGGTCCGATGGGTGCGCTGGCCGAGGCCGGCTGCGACCTGTCCGTCGGCTCCGACCAGCACGCCGTCGTCGACCCCTTCGAGGAACTGCGGGCCCTGGAGATGCACGAGCGGCTCACCTCGGGTCGGCGGGGGCGCTTCTCGCCGGCGGAGCTGCTGCACATCGGCACGACCGGCGCCTATCGGGTGCTCGGCCGCGGTCCGAGCAGCCTGGCCGTCGGCGCCGGAGCCGACTTCGTCACCCTCGCCACCGACACCCCGCGCACCGCCGGGGCGCGCCTGGACCAACTCTGGTATGCCGCGGGCGCCCCCGACGTGCGTGAGGTCGTCGTCGCCGGCGAGCAGATCGTCTCCGGCGGCAGCCACCGGCTCGGTGACGTCGGCGCGCTGCTCGCCGACGCCATCGCCGCCCTCACGACGGGAGATCGCCGATGACCAGTCTGCTCGTCACCGACATCACCGAGTTGGTCACCCTCGACCCGCAGCAGGCCGACCCGACATCGTCGCCGGACGTGCAGGCGCTCGGACTACGCCATGACGCCGCGCTCGTCGTCGACGACCTGCACGGCACCCCGACGATCGCCTGGGTCGGCTCCGCCGCCGCCGCGCCACAGGCCGATCTAGCTGTCTCGCAAGCGG
>RRZU010689262.1_pt1 | contig 17376 bp, 12 predicted proteins | sample 2165561 | NCBI WGS metagenome assembly RRZU01 (sample SAMN10456909, study PRJNA506462) | wastewater metagenome | isolation source: wastewater sludge | place: USA: Moscow, Idaho | reverse complement strand
TTGGCGCTTCGCTAAACTATGCCTAAAATGCCCGCCCACAGGGGAATAGAGACAGCTCCCAGCAGCGTGGTGGAGGCGACAAGGTCAGCGGCATAATCTCCGTCCATACCCATCTCACGCGCCACAATAAAGCAGTTGACCGCAGAAGGCATTGAGCTTAACATTACCGTAGCCTGCATCAATGGACGGGGAACCGGGAAGATTGTCAAAAACAATAACATCAAAGAGGGATGCAAAACCAATTTGATAAGACTGTCGCCCCAAGTAGAACGCATTACCTTGATAACCTTACCCATTCTCGAAAGGTCAAGCGTGCCTCCCAGAGCGAGAAGAGCCACCGCCGTAGCGGCGTTGCCCATCAGCTTCAGCGGTTCATCAAGCACCCGGGGAAGCTTTTCCGGCCCGATAAGCGCCGCAGCTATGCCGCAGACACAGGAGACCACCAAAGGGTTTGTCAGAACTCTTTTGGCAATAGTCTTTGCACCCTGCACCGACAATTTGCCCGACATTACCAACTCTCCTACCAATATGGAGAACATCTGAAATGATATCGTGCTCACTGCGAGATATACGGAGGAATTATGCAGCCCGATATCTCCCTGGGCAAGATACATTACCGGAAAGCCGAGATAGATGTTATTTGAACGTATACAGGCAAATGCGGAAACAGCGATACGTTCCGTCTGTTTCCGATGAAAAAAAGCGGCAGCGGCAATCCAGGCTAAGGCGATGGAAAAAATATAGCAGAGATTCAGTGATATCAGCAAATTAGGCTGTGAAAAAAGCTCTCTGCCGGAAATAAAAGTCGTGCGAAAGAGCAGCGGCGGCAAGATCACCCAATAAAGAGTTTTAGTAAGTGTTTTTATATCGTTTGCACTGTAAAATCCATATTTACGGAGAAGATTCCCCGTTATAATAATCATCATTAATGGAGCGACAAGAAAAAAGCCAAGCATTGGAAAAACATCCTTTCACAACTTATAATATTAGATTATACCCTTAACAGGAGGAATTAATATGACATTCCCCGGGCGCAAAAAAAACCGCCGTAATTTTTCCAATAAACTATTATCCGCCGCGCTCTTTATTATTATCGCCGCCATCCTCTTTGTCACTCAAGGCGACACTCAGCCCGCACCTAGTGATAAACTGCAGTTTCATGCGATTGACGCCGGGCAAGGGGACTCTTTTCTATTTATCTTTCCCGATAACAAGACTATCCTTGTAGACGCGGGTACAACGGACCAAGGAGCTGTCATATCAAACTATCTTAAGCAGCGCGGCGTGAGAACAATAGACTTGCTCATTGCCACACACGGACATGCCGACCATATAGGAGGAATGAAAGAGATACTGAGCGACTTTCACGTAGGCAAGGTTTGGGATTCCGGCTTTAACCACGGATCTTCTATTCAAAAAAACTTCTATCTGACCATCAAAAAGAACAACATTCCCTTCGGGCGGCCTAAACGCGGCTACAGTGAAAAGTTCAGCGGCGCGGAGATTGAAGTCCTTGCTCCGAGAGAAGAATTTATACGCGGCACCGCCAGTGACACCAACAACAATTCATTGGTATTCATTTTGCGTTACGGCAAAGTGGCTTTTTTAATGACAGGCGATATGGAGACCGCAGAGAGAAACTCCATCAGCCCTCTGCCTCAGGCCGCGATACTTAAAGCCGCTCACCATGGCAGCCGTAACGGCACTACCTTGGCTATGCTGCAAGATGTATCGCCAAGGCTGGTTATCTTAAGCTACGCCCATGACAATTCCTACGGTTTTCCTCACAAAGAGGTCGTCCGCGCCCTGAAAAAAAGCGGCACGGGGCGCATGGACACGGCTGATGGCAGTATCGTCATCGAGACTGACGGCAAGAGCTTCAGCTACCCCCAAGACAGGTTGGTGGACAATAGATGAAAAAGAAAAGCACCTCCGTATTTGTTGACGGCATCACTTGCGGCATCTGCCGCCTATTGGCAGATGGCAACGCTGAGGAATTGCTGCTGCCGGAGTGGGTGCTGCCTCCGGACGTCCGTGAAGGAACACTGCTGACAATGACTTTTGAAATCTCTGACCGAAAAAACAGCGACAAAGATGAAATAGATCGCTTACTTTCTGATATGCCGAGTTAAACAGTATTATTTCATACTAACTTATTTACAAATTATAGTGTAAAATATTTTTAATAAACAATTTTAATCAATTATGTCAGGGTGATAAACTTGTCCATACTAAGAGCAGGAATAATTCAGACAGATGTAAAAATTGGAGACAGAGAGGGTAACTTCTGCCGCTTAGAAACCTTGCTTGAAAATAAATATATTAAGTCAGATATTGAAACCATATTGGTACTGCCGGAAATTTGGGACGTCGGCTATGCCATTGACAACCCCGGATTTTACGGAGACCCTGAGGCGCGCGAAGCCGCCGCCTTTTTAGGACGGCTGGCAAGAAAATACCACTGCTGGTTCGCCGGAGGATCTGTCCTGGCTCTCACCGACGAGGGGGCAATGAACCGCTCCATGGTCATCAACCCTGACGGCGAATATCTCGCCTCTTATGACAAAGCTCATCTCTTTCCTCTTATGGATGAGGACAAATATCTGCGCGCCGGCAGCAGCCGCACGCTATTTGATATAGGAGAGGTCAAGGCGGGGCTGGCAATATGCTATGACCTGCGTTTCTGCGAATGGTTCAGACTCTACGCTGTAGACGGCGCGGAGGTACTTTTTATCTCGGCCCAGTGGCCTCTTGCTCGTGTCGCCCATTGGCAGACACTTCTCAAAGCCCGCGCGGTGGAAAACATGATGTACATTGTCGCCTGCAACAGAATGGGACAAACAGGTAAAACAACCTTCGGCGGCAGCTCCATGGTAATTGCCCCCGATGGAGAAGTTCTGCTCAGCTGCGGTACAGGAGAACAGTTTGCCTTCGCTGAATTTGACACGGACAAGGCGGCAGCTGAGAGACGATTTTTACGCACATTGGATTTCAGGCGGCCAGAGCTGTACCGGGAGTAAGCAATTGAAATTTTTAGCGCAGATACTCCGAATCAAATCCTATATTACCGCTTTCCTGGTGATTATCGTCCTTACTGTGTTCTTTTTTCACTATTTTACAGAAACAGTGAGAATAAAAAAAACACTTGAAGAAAACAGCCAGCTTAAAGAAATAGCCATGCTTTCCTCAAAACACATCAAAGACAGCATCTACACTTATATGAGATTTACCGAGGCAGCGGCAACACAGCTGTCAAAAGTGAGTAATATCCACAGCGACGAGACCTTGGTGGTTCTTGAACGAATCGCCAAAGAGACCAAAGTGGAATTTTTAGAAATTATTTATCATGACAACACCAGAAAGAGCACCGCTAAGGGGCTTTTTAGCCCTGAGAAATATCATCCGAACAAAAACAGAACCACCATTTCCGCCTCTATAGTAAACGACAATAGCTATATAACCTTCTCCACCCCGGTGAAAAAAGATGGCGAGATAATCGCCGAGCTAAGGGGCAGCCTTAGAATAGACTCATCCGACTCCATTGCAGCAAACAGCCTTTTAGGAAAACACGGAGAAATTTTCTTTTTAAAATCAGACGGAACATTTCTCTTCCCCACGAAAGAAGATATCTCTTTAGCATCGTCAGATAATATTTTTAATTTTCTGCAGCGCCCCGGTCTTCATTCTTCAATACCCCTGGAAGAACTGCTCAATTCCCTCAACGCAGGAAAGGACATCTTCTTTAGCTATACCTATAGTGACAAAACCCAATTTATACATTTATCACCAATAGATGTTTTCGGCTGGTATGCGGGTATCGCCATGCCGAAAGACATGCTGGCGTCAAGAAGCATCAGCGTTGCGCCTGACACAATGAAGCTTCTGGCTCAGATACTGATGATTTTTTTGTCCCTTTCATTCTACATTGTCTACCAAGAAAGGCGTCATTCCAAAACTATAGCCGCCGCCGGAAAAACAGAGGAGGCGCTGATTGCCAATATTCCCTGCGGCGTACAGAAAACCCTCACAAATGACGGCTTTACCTATGAGTTTGTCAGTCAGGGATTCGCGGACATGCTGGACTTCGGCAGCGTCGAGGAAGCTATCAAAGCATACTGCAAAAGCTTCTGGAACAGCATCCTTCCCGAAGACAGGGACAAGGCAAAAGAGTCTATCCTAAGCCAGCTCACAGAGAACAACAGCTTTGAAGTTATCTACAGAATGAGAAAAAACAGCGGCAAAATCATCTATGTCCTCTGCAAGGGAAGCACTATCAACGATGCCGACGGCAAAGAAAAAGCCTATGCCGTAACGCTTGACATCTCCAGCACTCAGAAAACCGTTGAAGCACTGTCTTTCAGCGAAAAAAAGTATGAGATTGCCACCGAAAAGAGCAACATCTTTATTCTCGAATATGACCCTAAAAACGATACTCTCTACACCTCGCCTAAATGCTCCCAAAAATTCGGACTGCCTCTGAAAATGAAGCGGGTCACGGAAACATTTGCTAAAATCGCTGCGCAAACGGTTCAGGAAAAGGATTTTTTATCGATGCATCAAGCCTTTCTTAATATGCTTGCAGCGATGAAAAACGGTACTGAGTCCGTGTCAGCTTCACACTTCATCCTCTCTCAAGACGGAACTCACCGTTTTATAGTCACCACGCGCCTTGCCGCTGTCTATGGAGACCATGGGGAGCTTCTGAAAGTAATCGGCATTATTGAGGACAACACCGATGCGAAAGCGGTGGAAATTGAATTTTTGCATTCGGAAAAGTATCGCCAGGCGCTCAGCAAGTTATATGACCGCACTTATGAATATGACCTCACAAACGACACCATTATCAAGGGCGAGGACTTTTTCCGTAAATATACCGATAAGGAGACTCTCAGCGTCAGTGACGTAAAAATGTACTTCACTGCGATGTACACTCACAGCGATGACCAGGCACTCATACAAGATCTCCTCACAGAAGAGGGCTCCATGGTTTACCTTGCAAAAGGGATCTCCGAATTAGACATCGAATACCGTAACAAAGAGAGCCTTGACTCAGATGACTACCGTTGGAAAGCTGCTCATATCACTATCTTTATCGACCCCTTAGACAATTCTGTACGTAATATCTGGTATTTAAAAGATATCACCGACTCGGTAAAGAAAACAGAAGAACTAAAAAAAATGGCTGAAAATGATCCGCTGACAGGAATCTATAATAAAAAAAGGACAGAGGCTCTAATAATTGAAGCCCTTAGTCCAGACGGCGGTAATAAAAAACCAACCATCAACGCTTTAATTATGCTCGACCTTGATGATTTTAAAAACATTAACGACCTCATGGGGCACCTTTTCGGCGATGCCGTTATCAGCGAAGTCTCCGCAAGAATAAAAGACACCTTCCGCTCAACCGATATTATCGGACGTATCGGCGGTGATGAGTTTGTCATCTTTATGAAAGATATTCCCACCAGAGAAATAGCCGAGCGTAAAACCAAAGAAGCCTGCTCAATGATTAGAAACATGAGAAGCGGAGAGGTCAAAGAGTTCCTTATCTCAGCAAGTGCCGGTATCGCTTTTTCTCCCGAACACGGCACGACTTTTGAGCAATTGTACAATAAGGCTGACATTGCTCTTTACCGTTCTAAAGATCTGGGTAAAGACCATATCACACTCTATGATGAAAGAATGGGAACGGATTTTGAAAGATTGAAAGACGCGCATAACGACATAGAGAGTTTAGGTTCAGAAAATTTCGCCATGAATATGCCGCATAACATTTTCAAAATCCTCTGCGACGCTAAAGACATCAATATTTCCGCAAAGTTGGTTCTCGAACTGATATGTAAGCATTTCGGCTTTGAACGCGGTTATATTTTTGAAAATCTTACTGACAACGAGAAGTGCCGTCAAACATACGAATGGTGCGCAGAGGGAGTTCCGCCAAACCCAGGCATGGACGGAGAGATTAACTACGAGACCACTTTCCCCAACCTGCGCCAATGCTTTTCGGAAGATGGCGTTTATCTCTACAAAGGACGGGACAGCACTAAAAATCTGCCATCCTATTTTAACACCGCCGGCAGCAACACCGGTATCGCCATAGCCATTCTTGATGAGGGTGAATATAAGGGCTTCATTGGGTTTGACTGTTCAGACGAACTTGCAGCGGAATTAACGCAAAGCAGGATCAGCGATATCTCGATTTCCGCACAGATGGTGGCCATCTTCATGCTTAACGCCAAATCAGACAAAAAGCGTGCGAAAGTTAAAGAGTTTACGGAAAAATCTTTTGATGAGACAGGCGTAGCCGGGTATGTCGTCGATTATAAGACTCATGAGATTCTCTTCGCCAACAAAACAGCGAAAGAAACTTTCCTGAAAAATTATTACTGCGGCGTCTTATGCTACAGCGCCATATTTCACAGGCAAACTCCCTGTGAAAAGTGCCCGATGGAGGAATTTAAGGCATCCGGCAAGATAATGTCAGTTGTGGACATACCAGATATAAGCAAATGTCATCATCTTTTTATTACCCCCTGCGTGTGGGAAGACGGCAGGGAAACTTACTTTATAACACACATTGACCTTTTAAATTAAGCTTTAAGGGAGTAAAATTACAAAGATACTAGACTTCAGGAGGAATATGTCATGACAGGAACATCTGCCAGATATAACAAGAATTACCCTGTTTCATGGGAGCAGCTGCAGCGTGACTGCCGCGCTCTGGCTTGGAAGCTTCTTGATATAAGAAAAGATTGGAGCCGTCTCGTCACCGTGGCGCGCGGAGGACTGGTCCCGGCGGCAATAATCGCAAGAGAGCTGGATATCCATCTTGTTGACACCGTATGCATCTCCAGCTACACAATCAGAGAGCAAGGCACGACAAACATTCTCAAAAGACCCGACTTAGCCGGAGTGGATAACACTTGGCTTTTGGTAGATGACCTTGTCGATACCGGCAAAACAGCAAAGATTGTGCGCGACATGTTTGTCGGCGCTCACTTCGCCACAGTATACGCAAAACCTGAAGGACGCCCGCTGGTAGATACGTTCGTTACAGAAGTCAGCCAGGACACGTGGGTCCTGTTCCCTTGGGACACCGCTCCGTCAGCCGCCTTTATTCCCCCGATTATCGATATGTAAAACGGTTTTTCGTGCAGCCCCCCTGCGTGCTCCGTCTCTTATCGGCGGACAGGTGTGGGGGCTCTCTTATTAAACGACATCGACTTTTTAAATTCGCCGCGGCTACCAATTCATATTATGCCCTTGACATGCGAGAGATAGTAACTATAATGCTTACTTGGTAAGTTAGTGTTTACCTATTTTATATAACGGAGGTGACTCAATGAGCAATAAACTTGTCTACATCTCAGGAACTCCCTACTGGATGACTCCTGAAGGACGCTTTATGACTGTCGAACTCGAAAACGGCATGCCTATAGAGCACATTGTAATGCGCAGCACAACAGATTAAGACTATTTACACAGTCAGAAGCACACGGTAATTTTCAGTTTCAAAAAACAAATTATTACATACAAGCACAGGTTCAGGACGGTTCAGCAAACATATTGTCAACCTCTGAACCGGTGCCGTGGGCGAATCCCCTCCTACAAAACTTCCTCTCTCTCTCTTGAGAATTATCCTACTATTACAAAGTATATTTTTTATGATTGTTGTATAATAAACAATACTATTCCTTAGAACACGAGGAGGGTATGTGTTGTCTTTTGCGCCCGCTGCAATTCTATTTATGAGGAACCTTTATGAATAATCAATACTATTCAGGCAAATTTAACAGCAAGAACACTCTAATTTACTTGGGTGGGCTAATGTTGGCTGCCGTTTTGATGGTATTCTTTATCCAAAATTTTAATGAGAACATCCGCAGCAAGCGCGCGCTTGAAGAATACAACAAAATGTCCGAAATTGCCGATATATATGCTTCCGGCATAGAAGAAAGACTAAATGTTCTTACCAGCTTTGTAAGTGCGGCAGCAAGCCAGATCTCAGCCATTGGAGTCACTAAATCACGCCTAACGGCAGAACTTATAAATAACATGGTTAATAATAATGATATTATGGCAATGGCGGTAATTTTTGCCGATAGATCTTACATTTCCACCGACCCGATAGGTATCGCCGGAACGGCTGTCAGCAAAAAACTTTACCCACACACAACAATTATCCATAACGATATTGGCGGCAAGGAATATATAACTATCTTCGCTCCCATATATAAAGATGGAGTCCTAAAAGCCAATCTGCGTGCGATTGTCCTCAGTAATAAGGCAGAAGATATTATCGGGCAAAAGATATTCCGTGGAGAGGGCTACTCAGCACTGATCGCCAGTGACGGCCGTTATATTCTGAAATCCCGCAGCATCAAATCTCTTGCAAAAAAGGAAGAATACAGTTTCTTTGACCTTTTGCACCGGGCCAATATCATCGGCAGCCTCAAAGAGGAAGATATCAAGAAAGCTTTCAGCGAAGGAAGGGATAGCTCTTTCGCCTTTGAGATAGATGGAAACATACGTATGGCTTTTCTCCGCAATATTTCCGCCGAAAACGGGTACGTCTGTATTTTCGTGCCACTGGAATACATAGCCGAAAGCACGCAAAGCCTCCGACAAGGCGCGATATTTCTTACCGTTAACATATCTTTGATCTTTTTAATATTGATAATCTACATATTGTTTAAAGAACGCTCCTCGCAACGTGAGCTGGCTTCTGTATATAATATGACCAACAGTTTAATAAACAACATCCCCGGCGGCTTTGTAATGTGCGATTATAGTGAACGTTTTACCTTCAAATTTATCAGCACCGGCTTTGCCGAACTCGCTGGATGCCCTTTTGACGAGACTCTCTCAATTTATATGGGAAGTTTTTGGAACTCCGTCCATCCAGCAGACCGAGAAAAAATCAGAGAAAAAATTCACAGGCAATTAAAAAACAGCAACAAGTTTGACGTAATTTACCGAATGGTGAGAAAGAACGGCACCCTTATTTACGCACTCAATAAAGGAGGTCTTGTCACCGACAATGACGGCAGCAGCGTCTTGTACGGCACGATCATTGACGTCACCAACAGGGAAAAAACCGCGGAAGCCCTTAAAATCAGCGAGGAGCGCTATAAATTGGCTATCTCCCAATCAGACGTATATGTCTTTGAGTATGACGCGCCCAACGATATACTCATAAATTCCGATAGAATCTCGGCTAAGTTCGGGACAGAAAATATCCTCCGCTCTTTCAGCAAGCAAAACATCAAAGCAAGTGACAATTTTGTCTCCATGCTTTCACTCCTCTCTCCGGAACAACCTACTGTATCGAGAGAATCATCTTACGAAACTAAGACCGGACAGCGTATATATCTAAAAATACACCTTACCGGGCTTTACAATAAGGAACGTACTCTGACAAGAGTCATCGGCGTAATGGACGACATTACCGATAAAAAAATTGTCGAAGTAAATTACCTGCGGGCAAGAAAATTCCGCGACACTTTAATCAAACTGTATGACGATCATTTTGAATTCGACATTACTCATGACAAAATTATCGCCGACTCCATTAACCCGGATAGGGAGGGGAAAAGCTTCAAGGACGAGCGGCAGATATTTATTCGGGACATTCTGCACCCTGACGATATAGGAGCGGTGGCAGTATTCGCCGACGAAAACTCTTTAAAAGAAAAACTGACATCTGGCATCAGCGATTTTGATGTTAAGTACCGCATCAGAGAGACGAAGGATAGCTCCTATAGATGGAAGGGTGCTCATGTTACCGTATTTACATCACCGGCAGACGGCTCTTTGCGGATAATGTTGTTTGCGAAAGACATTCACGATTCAGTGGAAGAGGAAAACGCTCTTACGGACAGAGCGCTGCGCGATACTTTGACGGGATTGTACAATAAATCTGCCACAGAGCTGCTGATATCGCAAAAACTTGAATCCGACTCAAGAAAGGACCCCGCGCCGCTGAATGCCTTGCTGCTCTTAGATTTAGACAACTTCAAGGCAGCGAACGACCTGATGGGGCACATCTTCGGCGATGCGCTCCTGACGGAGGTATCAAAAAAACTGACAAATGTGTTCCGCAGCAGCGATATTCTTGGCAGAATCGGCGGCGATGAGTTTATGGTGCTGATGAAAGATCTCCCCAACGAAGCTGTGGCCATAAGAAAAGCTCATGAGGCCCGCGGCGCAATAATCAAGATGCACCACGGCGGCATCGCAGATTTAAATATCTCCGCGAGTATTGGGCTTTCTTTCTCTCACGGCTGCGGCACAACTTTTGAAGAGCTTTACCGCAAAGCTGATATCGCCCTATACAAATCCAAAGACAGCGGTAAAAATTTCGTTTCCTCCTATGATATCAGTATGGGGAATTCGCTGGACAGAGAAGCCCCTGTTCATGAGATATCACATAAAGAAAACATCGCTTTTTTCTCGGAAAATCAGCTTCGCTATATTTTTTCTCTGCTGTACACTTCCGCTAATACACGAACGGCCATCAAGGGCTCTATGGAGCTTTTAATCAACCATTTTAACCTCTCGCGGGCCTATGTATTTGAGACAAGCCACGATGGGTCTTGCTACAAGGAACTGTTTGAAGTATGCGGCGAAAACATCACGCCTAATATTGAATTTCTGAAAAACGGCACAAAACCGGAAAACCGCCCCAATTATCCGGCTAACTTCAATGAGGCAGGCTTTTTTATCGCAAAAACCGATGAGCTTGAAGAACCGCTGAAAAGCGAGATGGGAAGACAAGACATCATCTTATTGATTCAGGTGGCCATCATCGGAAACGGCAGCTTCAGAGGCTTTATCGGCTTTGACATTTGCGACAGCAAAGTACAGCTTTCAGAAAAAGATATCACAACTCTGGCAAATGCTGGTAAGATGCTGGCCTGGTTTACCTTAAGAGAGTTTGACAAGGAGGCCGCCGAGCAGACACGCACATATGCAAAACAAGCCCTTTGTGAAATTGACGTCCCTATCTTTGTGGTTAATCCGGAAAATATGGAGCTTCTCTTTGAGAATGACGCGGCAAAAAATTCTCTTGGCAGACTGCCGATCGGCGCTCAATGTTACGCTGCCATCTTTAAAAAGAGCACTCCATGCAAAAACTGTCCCATTATGGCGGCAAACAATAAAGATACGGCAACTCCGGGGCTGATTTATGTTCCTATTATTTGGGATTTAGACACTGCGGCAAAGGCCGTAAACTGCCTTTCCTTAAACAGCATGCGAAAAGAATAGGCCTCGCTGTCTTTAGCAGCCAACACCAAAGCGCCCTTCTATTTGAGAGGGCGCTTTGGTTATTTGACACAAAACTGCGTCTCTCTTACAATCTACTGTTATTATATTTTGATAGGAGATATTTTTATGGAGAAAAACGGAGAGAAACCGCCAAGCGTAGCACGTGGCTTTTTAAACGGCGTCAGGACGGGAGCGCCAATTGCTTTAGGCTATATTCCCTCCGCTGTCGCCTTTGGCATACTTGCTAAAACAGCATCTCTGACTATTTGGGAGTGCCTTTTTATGTCAGCGGTGGTATTTGCCGGAGCAAGCCAGTTTGTAGCGGTGAATCTCTGCATGGTCGGCGCTGCGATGCCGGAAATTGTTTTAACCACCTGGGTATTGAACCTCCGTCATGTGATGATGTCCTCAGCTCTCGCCAAGAGATTTCTTCCCTCCGCAACCATGGCGCAAAAAGCCTGGATGTGTTTTGAAATGACAGATGAAAGTTTTTCCGTTGCCGCAATGCAAAAGGAGGAGTACCTATCACATGAGTTTGAAATGGGGCTAAACCTTCCCGGACATTTCACATGGACTTTTGGCTCTATCCTAGGATGGTTCGGCACGGCTTTTTTGCCGGACACCGTGCAAAACAGTATGGGCATCGCCATCTACGCGCTTTTCATCGGCCTTTTAATCCCCGCTGTCAAAGGCAACAAAGCAGGGCTCATTGTCACCGCCGCAGCAATGGCTCTCAGTGCCTATGTCAAATGGGTGCCCTGTATTTCCGCCAATATTAATAAAGGACTGGCGATCATGCTTACAGCCGGTTTAGCGGCTCTGCTCGGCGCGGTTATCTTCCCGCTGCGAAGGAGGACAACAGATGATTAATATTTTTGTGCTCTCTCTGCTGATGATGTTGGTAACAGCGTCTTCCAGAATTTTACCAATCTTTTTTTTGAATGGAAAAAAGCTGCCCCCTTTTGCAGAATCATTCCTTTACTATGTACCCTTTGCCATTTTGGGCGCTCTGATCTTCCCCGATGTGCTGACCGCAACGGGAAACCCGGCTGGCTCCGCCGCCGGAGCAATTACCTCTTTGATATTGGCGTGGCTCGGCAAAGGAATATTGGTGGTACTGTTCGGCGGTATCTTCGCCGCCTTTATCACCGCCCAATTTATCTTTTAGCCGCATATAGACCTGTGCGTCAAAAATAGGCTGCAGAAATTTACAATGGACACCAATCTGCACAGCCTTAAAACGTTATTATCTCACTCTAAAAGATTCACCGTGCAGGACCATCGGTTACAGAGGATACTCCCGCAAACTCAAGTTAGTTACAGACAATAAACATATTCACAATCGATGTTAAACAGCAAGCCCATTGCGCATACCCGCAGCATTGCATACGCTGATAGATCAAACAGATGAAGCTCATCAATCCCTGTTTACAGAGGGTAATTTAGACGTTTTCTGTTATTTGCGGCAGAGGATAATGGCTCACTGCTTGCTTCCAAGGCGGCTTATTCAAGTGGCTGCCGCCGAGTCCGCAGCCCAATCCGTTAAGCTGCAATTAGGCAGCAGTGAAGATAACGAATAGCCGCCTCTTTTAGCGAGGCGGCTATTTTCATTGATGCGATATTGCCAAAAGAGCAGAGACCTCGCGGCGGCAGATACCTGACGCAGGCGTTCCTCCTTGTTTATTACCCTTTTCCGCTGCGGTTCAGAACAGCACCCACCGTTAGTAGATTCTGTTTACGATGAAGTTGTTCTCCTCCAGAGACTCTATCAGCTGTTTGATGTGCTCGTGTCCGTTGGTTTCCACAGTCACTTCAAGCATTACTTTGTTGGAGTACCTGTCTATGGCTTTGAACTGATTGTGCTGCAGCTCTATTACATTCGCCATGTTGTCGGCCACTATTTTTGCCACCTTCACCAGCTGCCCGGGCTTGTCGGGAAGCTCCACGCCAAAGCACATGATCCGCCCGCGGCTAATAAGCCCCTGATTGATAATAGAGGAGATTGTAACCACATCGATGTTGCCTCCGCTCATAAGGCAGACAATTTTTTTACCCGGCTTGGCGCGTTTTTTAACTCCGGCCAAAGGCACTACTCCCGCCGTCTCGGCGATGAGTTTGTGTTTTTCAAGTACAGTCAATACCGCTTCCATGATATCTTTTTCGGTAATGGTGATTATTTCGTCCACATATTTACCGGCAAGAGCGAAAGTGAGGTCCCCCGGCTGTCTTACCGCCACGCCTTCGGCGCTGGTTTTAACTGCGGAAAGGCGGGTTACATGCTTTTCTTCCAGAGAAATTTTCATCGCCAAAGACCCTACTGGGGAGACGCCGATAATCTTTACCTCAGGGCGCATTGTTTTCACGGCAAGAGCGATGCCGCTGATAAGCCCGCCGCCGCCGATGGGCACCAGTATCTCATCGACGTCCTCCAGCTCTTCAAGAATTTCCAGCCCGATTGTTCCCTGACCGCAGATGACATCGTAGTCGTCAAAAGGATGAACGAAGGTGTAGCCATGTTCTAATGCCAGTTCCTGCGCTTTGGCGTAGGCGTCATCATAGACATCGCCATAGATAACAACCTCAGAGCCGTACGCTTTAGTGGCGTTGACTTTCAGTAGAGGGGTAACGTTCGGCATTACAATGGTGGATTTTATGCCCTTTTTTTGCGCGGAAAAAGCCACTCCCTGTGCATGGTTGCCCGCAGAGGAGGCGATGATGCCGCTTGAGGCCTCTTCCTCTGTCAGGCTGGAAATTTTGTTATATGCGCCGCGGATTTTGAAGGATCCGGTTACTTGCAGATTCTCCGGTTTAATGTAAATGTCGCAGCCATATTCGGCGCTGTAGCTGTCACTGCGTATTAAAGCAGTTTTTCTGATGATCCCCTTAAGGTTTTCCGAGGCTTTTTTTATGTTCTCTCGGTGCTCCTCGTCTGTAAGTGAGAGATACCTCTTTACCAGTTCTTCTTTCATCTCGTCATCCCCTGAGTTAATCTGTCGGGCGAATAAAAACACCGCCTCAATTTTATTATAGCAAATAACTCATATTTCAAACTAATTATAATTGTATCCGCTCTGCCTTAAATCACACACCATCGCAGAGAGAGCCTGCCGCTTTCACGTCTATAATCGTGCGCGCCAGCTTGAAAGTTGCCGCGGAGTTGTCAGCCCGTAGGCAAAGAGAGGGGGCACGGCGTTTTGCCGCAAGAGGGTACTGCTTAATCATAAAAAAACGGCTCCACCTCTAGGGTAAAAGCCGAAGAATTGTCTTTTTTGCTGCGGGAGAACCCTTTTTGAAGAACAACTTTATTTTGTTTCGCAGCAGAAGCTAAATCAAAGCCATACGATATCGTTTTTCAGGCCGTCCCACACGCCGATAGGCGTATTCGACGATAACCCTTTCGCTGAGCACGAGAAATTCCAAATAGCGGCGCGCCGTGGAGCGCGATATTTGCAGACTGTCACCAACTTCTTGTGCTGAGAAGGTATCGGGGTTGTCTTTGAGGAATTTTTCAATGTCGTTAAGGCATTTTAGCTGCAGCCCTTTGGGCAGGGCACGGTTGTTGGCCCAAGAGGGGTCTCTGGTTTTCATGGATATGAGCGAGTCAAGGTCTTCCTGCTGCCATGGTCTGGTGCGGTCTGTGAGGCTGCGGTGGTAAATTCCGTAGTTTCTCAGTGCCAGGCGCAGCCTATCGAAAGAGAACGGTTTGATTAGGTATTCAAAGACCCCCTGACAGAGGGCCTTGCGTACAAGTTCGGGATTCTCCCCTGAAGAAGCGACGATGTAGTCTGTGCGGGGAAATTCATTGCGCAGTTTATCAAGACCCTCGAGGGCGTTAAAATCTTTTAGGTAAAGGTCAAGCAACACCAGATCCGCTTCCACGCAGCGCATCGCATCAAACATCTGCGAACCGGTCGAAACACACTTCAAGATCACAAAAGAAGATTCTTCTGCGATCAGATCCGTATACAGTTTCTGAAGCAGTGGATCTGCTTCTGCGATCAGAACTTTGAGAACACGCATCAAGCGCTCCCCCTTTTTGTGGGTTTTTACCCCGGTACCGGAGGATTTGTCTGCAAGCAGAACAGGAAGGGGACAAAAATAGACATTGTCCTTTTTTATTCTCCCCCTTTCCGGATACGGGAGGCTCCTCCGTTTCCGGAGAAACCCATCGGTTATCCGCCATAGATTATCTCCTTAGGCGCAATAACTCGGGGCTTATATCATATTATACTAACTAATTGTGGCAAATACAAATCTTAATATCGTTATTTTTACCGATATCCGCGCCTCTTACGGCAAAGGCCCATTCCACCAGCGCGGCAAGCCAAAGGAGTAGCCAAAAGTAAACTCATCGTTTTTATCATACACCACAGTGAACTTCCCGGCAAAATTATTTGTCGGTATTGAGAGAGAAACCCCAGTCTCCCACCAATCGTCCGTTTTATGCCAATCCTTAAGCACCTCTCCGTAGTTGCCGAAGAATTCTATGTTAATACCGCCCCACCAGGATTTCATCACCAGTTTAGCAGCCCCCAGATGCAGCCAGAAAGCTTGGTCGCCAACCAGGGGGCGCGCCGCAAGGCTATATATTTCTTCGTTGGCCCCCAAGAGAGCTGCGAAAGCTGGATCGGACACGTCACCTGTCCTCAAGCCTCCGGAGAAGATCACTTTCCATTTCTTCCATATAGGCAGATGCGCCTGAAAAAGTGTGTGGCTGACAGCAGAATCATCAATGGGAGCCCAAATGTCGGAAACTATGGAGACTCCCTTGGTGGGAAGTACAGGGTCGTCCAACGTGTTAAAACTGAGATTAAAGTAAGGACCGCTTTGCGTGTCACCAATGCTTGCTCTTTCTAAGGCGTAGCCGATGCCGATGCGAAGCCGCGGGTTAATTGATTTATACCAAGCCAAGCGCGCGGTGTAGCGTTCAAACTCAAAGGCCTCGGCGTTTTTTGGCTCATAGCCCTCTTCACGCGCCGCCAGAACAAGCCCCCACTGAGACTCGTTGCTGCTGACAGGAGTAAAGTAGCGCCCCATCACACCCCATTTGTTGCCCAAACGGTATTCTATAGAGCCAACGTCGCCGTCTTGCAGGATATCTCTTATCTGAGCTGAGAGAGAGAGCCAACTATTGGGGTTAACATTGCCCACATAGCCATCCAAGTTAAATTCATAGCGAGGCGGACGCGCGATGGAGAATACGACATCAACAGAGTTCTTGCCTACTTTTGGAGTACGCCCCTGTACAGAGAGGAATTCCTCTCTGGCAGAGAGAAGTTTCAGCGTTTCAGAGAATTTTTTCATATCAAGTGGTTTACCCACCCACTCTTGATACTGGTCATGCAGATGTTCCGCCATGCTTGCGGGGACACCTTCAAAGCGCACAGAGCGGACGACAGGAACTTTAAGAGGCTCTGCCTCTATGTGAGCGGCATTAGCGTTTTTTTCTTGATAACTTTTCAGCAGAGCGTGCAGTTCTTCTTTTTTGGCCTCAGCAGCAGCCACGCCGCGTTCGATAATGACATCGTAACCATCAGAGGCAAGCACGCCAAAACCGGAAACATCAGGAGCTATTTCCAAATCCGCCTCGGCAAGGTTCTCTATCACCTGTTCCGCCATGAGAATATCGAGAGTTTGCGAGGCTATCTCTATTAGGGAGCGCAGCTGCTTGCGCGAACGTTTCATATGTTTCGGCGAGAGGTTTACCGCTACAACCGGATGCCCGGGAAACATTTTTTTTGCGGCGATTACAGGCAGGTTTGCTTTCAGCCCGCCGTCAACCAACAGCTTGCCGTCCATCTCCCAAGGTTCGAATATCCCCGGGATAGACATTGAAGCCCTTAGGGCCGAGGCGAGATTGCCGTCTCTCAAGGCGATGGAGTCCCCTGTTTCAAGGTCTGTCGCCATGGCAGCGAAGGGTATGGGAAGATAATCGAAGTCGGTAGCAGTCGTTCTGGACGTCAGTTCGCTTAAAAAGGCGTAGAGGTCTTTAGCGTTGAGCACGCCTATTTTGCTGCGCATATTTTTGTCTTCATCCATCTGTAAGTAGAACATAGAACTTCCGCTCGAAGGCGGGCGGTTGTAGCCGGTATCCACAAGCACGGTACC
>RRZU011085698.1_pt1 | contig 17377 bp, 32 predicted proteins | sample 2165561 | NCBI WGS metagenome assembly RRZU01 (sample SAMN10456909, study PRJNA506462) | wastewater metagenome | isolation source: wastewater sludge | place: USA: Moscow, Idaho | reverse complement strand
TGGATACTCGCCTCGGTGCTCCTGCACCATGCGGGCTGCGCGTTCGCGGACTTCGGGTGAATACTTCGGTGTGATCTTCTTGCTCATCATGGCTCCATCTTCTCAGAGTAAGGAGCCTCCTCAAAACCCGGGGCGATTCACTTTCCTGCCCCGGACGGCCCGTTCGATCCAGCGGTAGACCGGCCAAGTGGAAAAGGACAAGATCACCGCCCACAGGATGGCCGCGAGAAAGGGTCGCAGTACCGCGAAACAGCCCAGCATCAAAACGGTGACGAGGGCGATGCCGGCCCATCGGTCGATACGGTTTTGGCTCAGCGCGGATGTCGGGTCAGGAAACGGTGCCATCGAGCGGCGGTACTCCGCATTGGCGGTTGCTACGCCCGGATTTCCACCACCCGAACCGCGACCTGCATCCGGGGCGACTGAGGGGTGGCGGCGCGAAACGAGCCGGATACGGGAGGCACCGATTCGGGATGCCGGCTCACGGCCACGGCGATGTGGTCGTTGCCGACCACCTGACCGGAGGTGGAGTCGAACCCCTTCCAGCCGGCGCCGGGCAGATAAACTTCCGACCACGCATGCGTGGCGCCTTGGCCCCGCGCGCCGGGAGCCGAGCACAGGTAGCCGCTGACAAACCGCGCCGCCAGGCCCAGGTTGCGGCAGGCTTCGATGAACAAGGTCGCGGAATCCCGGCAGGAGCCGCTGCGTTTGGCCAAGGTGGTCGCCGGCGTCTGGACCCCCGGTTGTTCGCGTTGCTCGTAGGCGAAGCCGCCGGCGATGGCTTTGTTGATCGTATCCAGCAACGTGTAGGTTTCCACCGCTCGGCCGGGCCGCCAAAAGGGCCGCAACCAGGCGCCCAGCGGCGGTTGGTCCGAGACGAAGACCGGCGAGAGATAAGGCTCCAGGTCGACGCGCTCGGCGGCCGGGTACTGGAAAGGGTAAAACACGGCGAAATCCGCCACCAGAAAATCCAGGGGCCGATCGTCATAGTGCTGGAGCAGGAGGCGGCTGGCAATCGAGAGCCGGTCGCTCGGCTCGCCAAAGCTCGCCCAAGCCACGGCATTGTCGTACACGTCGCGCTGCCATTGCAGGTGATGGGCGGGGGAAAGGGTCAGGTCGGCCGATTCGATGCGGACGTCGTGCCCTTCGCGGGGACGCAACAGCAATTTGTGCGGCAGCAGGGTGACGGTTTCGGCGTACTCGTAAGTCGTTTCATGCTCTATTTGCAGGCGGCGCATCGTCATGGTTGCCTCCGTCAACACTACCGGTATCGCGATCTTCCCAATCCATTTCGTGTTCCTAAATCAAGAAACGCTCAAAAAACGCATATTGTGGACATGCGATGGGCGAGCCGTGCGTCCGGCCAGCCCACCAGGGCCTCAGCCAAGGTCGCTCGCTTCAGATGGCTTTCTTAATGTCTTCCATGCGACCCTTGACTTGATCTTTGTTCATGACGATCTCCCGTAATGAACTTTTGGCCACGTCATAGGGTAGATAGAATTTTTAAAATTGAAGTAACCGTCGAATTCTACCAAAAAAATTATTAAAAATCAATATATTAATTTTTCGCGGCCTCTCAATTCGATAGTGGGCATTCGTCGCTCCTCACGTTGGGTTATAACTTTTCTATATTAATATATGCCAATGCTTCATCACGGGAAAATTTATACGAGGCGCTATGTTAGCCAGCGCACTGACCGCGCGGGTTTTTCAGCTTATCTTCGACGAAATCACGGCGAAACGTCGTGACGCGCCAAGTGGTCCGAATACGCCCAAACATTCCACGAACGAGCCAGCGCTGCAGAGGTCATCGCTTGAGTTGCCGACACTCATCAGGGTTACAAGAACGGAGTAGGTCTGCCTGACTGCTCACCTTATATGCAGGGTTTTTCTTCTTCTTCAAAAGGTATCATCATGAAATATTCAACGCTATTTGTAGTGCTGATGGTGGCGCTCGGATTGAGTGCCTGTGCCGGACCTCCGGGCGCGGCGGGGCCTCCTGGCCCAATGGGGGTTCAAGGCTATCAAGGTCCCACGGGGAGAACCGGACAGTCCGGGCAACCCGGCGTCGACACCGTTATAGTGCCTCAAGTGCGTCCGAGTAGAAGTAGCGTGTGGCCTGATGATAACTACTACTACTATTACGGCGACCGATAAGAGTGGATGGTGGTTAGACAGCTTGCACTGAAGGCGGCCGCCGATTGAATCGGCGGCCGCCTTCAGTGCAAGCCCTCGCTCGACATCGGGATCGTTTTACCGCGCTACTACTCCTTGTGCCGTCTATTGAGTTCCGCCCTGACCCACGAGGAGAACACGAATGCTACCCGCGAAGAGTCCCACCCTCTTTGTCAATCGTCTGCTGGCCACCCTCCCCAGCAAAGATCATCAATATGTCATCGCGAATTGCGAGCCCGTCGAACTGCGCCTTTCCGAGAGGATCAGCGAACCCGGCGAGTGGATTCACCACGTTTACTTCCCCACCGACAGCTTCGTTTCTCTGGTAACCCCGCCCGACAATCACGCCGGTTTGGAGGTGGGGCTGGTCGGTAATGAAGGGATGATCGGGACTCCCCTCGTGCTGGGGGTTGACGTGACGCTGCTGCGCACCTTTGTCCAGGGCGCGGGTCCCGCGTGGTGTATGACCCCCGAGCGGTTTCGCGACGCGCTCCGACACAGCAGCGCCCTGCAAGCGACGGTCAACCGCTATCTGTACGTGTTGATGGTCCAACTCGCGCAAATGGTCGTCTGCACCCGCTTCCATGTGGTGGAGGCGCGCCTCGCCCGCTGGCTGTTGATGACCCAGGATCGGGCGCACTCGGACCACTTCCATGTCACCCATGAATTCCTGGCCTTCATGCTGGGGGTGCGCCGCGTCGGCGTCACCAAGGCGGCGAGCGCGCTGCAACAGCGCAAGCTGATCCGCTATAGCCGTGGGGATATCACGGTTCTCGACCGCACGGGTCTGAAAGCCGCCGCCTGTGGTTGTTACGGGGCCGCCGAAGCCCTGTATGACCGGATCTTGGGCTTAACGGATGTCTTGACTGACTGTTAGGTGGCGGTTGAGCGCCATCCCGTGCTGGGTGATACGTTCGGGATCGGCAACAGGGCCTCCTCGCCCACCTCGTCGGTCCAAATCGTGAAGCGATCCAGGCGGCTGGGGCCGAAGGAGGTCAGGAGCGCCACGTCGGCGGCGTCGTGGCCGTACGCCATCAGGACCCGGCCGATGCGGGGCGTGTTGTTGCGCGGGTCGAAGGTGTACCAGCGCCCCCCCAGGTACGCCTCGAACCACGCGCTGAAATCCTGGTCGGGCGACACCGGCACCCCGATGTCGCCGAGATAGCCGGTGCAGTACCGGGCCGGGATATTGAGGCAGCGGCAGAGGGTGATGCCCAGGTGGGTGAAGTCGCGACAGACGCCGACCCGCTCCTGGTAAGCCTCGTGAGCGGTGCGCGTCTTCCGGGCCTGCAAGTAATCGAACCGGATATGGTCGTGCACGAAGTCGCAGATCGCCCGCACGCGCGCCCAGCCTTTCGGTACGGCGCTGAACAGCTGCCAGGCGATATCCACCATGCGGTCGACCTCGCAATAGCGGCTCGGCATCAGGAACGTGAGCGTCGCATCCGGCAACTCGTGGATTTCGTGCTGTTCGGCGGCGGGGTTCTGGTGGTCCACCTGGCCGCTGTCCTCGACCACCGCGTCGTTCCAGAACCGGATCGGACCGGCGGGGGCGAGCAAGCGGCCGCAGCGGTTGCCGAACGCGTCGATGTATTCGCCGACCTGCACCGGCGGTTCGACCAGCAGATAGTCGCCCCGACGGATCGAGGGTCCGCGCGAGGGGTGGAGGTAGAGCATCGCGATGATCGGCGTCGGCGCCGGATGCTCGAACATGATGTCGTGACCGACCCGGATCAGCATGAGCGTTCTTTCCCGTCGATGTGGAAATACGTTGGCGGCGGAGTCCAACACATCGGCTCTGGATGAGCGCTCATGATACGACTCCAGCGCAGTAATCGCGAACGATGACGCTGCGCATGGGGATCACCTCGCGGTGCTCCGAGCAGCGATGGGTGACGACGAGATGACCGTCCGTCATGGCACGGTACTCCGTCGTTTTTCGCTTGCAGTGCGGGCAAACTTGTTCCGGGCGCAACGTCGTCGGATCGCGGTAGATCGGGCGCTGCCATTCCACGGTTGTGGCGATGGAAGATTTCGATGGTTGACTCATGGGACTGCCTTTCTATTAAACGGGCCACCCGTAAGCGGCACCACGATAAAATGCGTGGGCCATCACCAAAAGCCCTCGCCATGACGAGGGCCTCATTCACGCCAACTCCTTGGCGTGGTGGCGAGGAACCGTCAATCGGTTACCTGTCGATTACACACAAGTCTCTATGCTATTGAATTTCATGATTTTTTCAAAACTGGTGGTTTTCAGAAAAGTTCATTTAATTCAATGATCTATTGTGCTGCGGCGCAACATACGTGCAATCGACAGCAATCGGTTACATGTGCACGACATTCGGTTTCGTGGCGGCCGATTGAGTCCCGTAGTAGGAGTGGATGCTCTGCGCCCAAGAGGCATCCGCCATGTCGGGCCACCGATCCTTGTCGAATCCCGGCGCGTTTTTGAGGCGATCCGCTTCCACGTCGAGCACGAAGCGTTTGTTTTCCGTGTCGAGGGTTAACGCGCTCCAAGGCACCGCAAACAGCTTTTCGCCCATACCGAGGAAGCCCCCGCAGGACAACACCGCGTAACACACGTTGCCGCTGCGCGTGTCCAACATGATTTCCTTGATGTCGCCGAGATCCTCTTCTTGCCGGTTGTAGACGTCGTTGCCGATGAGTGTGCTGGCACCCATCACCGCAGGTCCGGGTCCAGCGCCGTGGGTGCCTCCGGAAATACTATCGGTATCGCGATCTTCGTAACTCATTTCATGTCATGCCTCTGTCAATTAATGCTTAAAGAACCACATCATTGCGGCCTCGCGATGGGCCAGCCGTGCGTCCGGCCAGCCCACCAAGACCTCAGCCAAGGTTGCCCGCTTCAGATGGCATCCTTGATGTCTTCCTTCAGATCACCGTAGCCCGCTTGGACTTTGCCCTCGGTGTTTTCAGTCTTTCCCTCTCGTTCCAAGTCCTTATTGCCGACTATTTTGCCGGCGACTTCCTTGACTTTGCCTTTCGCTTCTTTGATCCGGCCCTTGACTTGATCTTTGTTCATGACGATCTCCCGATAATGAACGTTGACGATGGCTTGGAGCGCCTACTCGGTTTTCAACGCTCATCGTGGATAATAAACATAAAACCCGACGCGCTCTGTGCGGTGGCACACATAGCGATTGGGACGTAACAGTCAAGCGCATCATTCATTGCGCCGCGCTTCATCCCAGCCTACCCGATCAAAGCAAAAAACCACTGAGGATTGGCATGGGGTGGAAGGTGGGAGGGCTATCATCGATCATGGTCTTATGTGTGCCACCGTACAGACCGTGCCGGGCTTTTTCAATAGGCTGTTTCCAAGGCTTCGATACGGTGTAAAGCGGGGTTGTTCGCCACAACCCCGATATCGCGGCTTGAATGCATTGAATCACCCTTTCAATCGGCATTTCCAATCACTCCCTCATTCATCACCTAAAGGAAGAACGCATGAATAAGCTCAACATGACCGCAATCGCCGCCGCCATCGGCCTCGTTTTCAGTGCGGGCGCGATGGCGCAGGGCCTGTCGAAGGACGCCTACAAGGCCGCCGAGGACCGTATCGCGGCGGAGTACACGACCGACAAGGCGAAATGTGACCCACTGTCCGGTAACGCGAAGGATATCTGCATCGTCGAGGCCAAGGGCAAAGAGAAGGTCGCCAAGGCCGAACTCGAAGCCCGTAACGAACCCACCGCCAAGAACCGCTATAAGGCGCTCGTGGCCAAGGCGGAAGCCGATTACGCCGTAGCCAATGAAAAATGCGATGACAAGGCCGGTAACGATAAAGACGTCTGCGTGAAGGAAGCGAAAGCGGTGGAGACTCGCGTCAAGGCCGACGCCGAGGCGCGGCTGAAGACCTCGGAGGCGAACAAGGCGGCCGGCGAGAAATCCGCCGAAGCGGGCGCGAAGGCGAGAGCGACGGGCGCCGAAGCGCGCCAGGAAGCGGCAACGGACACCCGTGATGCGGATTACGCGGTGGCGAAGGAAAAGTGTGACGCTTTGGCGAGCGGCGCCAAGGATCGTTGTGTGGACGAAGCCAAAGCGAAGTACGGCAAGTAGCGGACCACTTTCGAACGGATGGGTATTCTCTACCCATCTTAAATTTTTGACAGCGAGATATTCCAGTGAAAACGATACGAAGAGTTGTGGGCAGTTCGGTGGCCTTGGCCGTGTTGATCGGCTTGGGTGGTTGTAGCGGAATGACGAGACAAGATCAGAATACCGCGGTCGGCGCCGGCATCGGTGGCGTCGCGGGCGCTGTCCTGACGGATGGCAGCCCTGTTGGAACCGTCGGCGGGGCCGTGGTCGGCGGCGTCATCGGCCACGAGGTTAATACAGGCGATAACCGGGACAGGAACAGAAAGAACAGATAGAGACAGGGACAAGCAATAGAGACGGAGGCGCGTCGCGGCGGTAACCGACGCGAAAACCGGGAGGCGGCCACGGCAAGAACTTTGCGACCGTGGTCGATGGGGTGGGCGGGCCAAACTCGGGTCAAACCGCATACCCTCCGCACGGATGCTCGAAAAAATCCGGCACTTTCAGGCCCAATTCGCTTGCCCGAAGTCAGCATTTTTTGAATAACGATTTCTGGAGGTCTTATATCCAAAAGACCTTTCTTGGCCGACTTAAAAATCAATGCTTTTTATACGACCTGGATTTGGGGCGAATGAGTGTTGCCTAAATTGCGCGGTGCTTTCCCACGTTTTATTTAGAGACCCGGAGCGTTTTTTGATGAACACTCAAATCCAACGCAAACAAATGGTCATGCTGGTTTTGTCGAGCATGCTGGCGATCGGATCTTATTGGATTCCGCTGTCACCCGGCGCTCTGATGCGGAACCCGGAGCTATTATCCAACAGGGTAGCGCAGTCCATTCCGGTGGAGTCGGGGATTCTCGCCCGCAAACCGGCGACGGCCCGGCGGTTCCGGTAATAGAGCGAGGTTTTAAAGCCATTGCCCGACCGGATAACGCGGAGAGGCACCCAGACGTCCTGAATGCTATTGCCCTTTCAGGTGGAAGCCACCATGAACGCCGAATCCGAGCCCACCGCAAACCCCCAAAATTTCACCTCCCCAGCGTCGGACGTTACCCCTCCTCCGCACGCGGCCCGCATCACCGTGGACGCGCAAGGGTTGGCGTTGGTCATCCTGGCCACGATCGCCGTGGTATTCGCGCTGGAGTGGGCGCAGAGCTTTTTTATTCCCCTGTTGCTCGGGATTCTTCTGGCCTACACGCTGAGCCCCCTCGTCGTGTGGCTGGAACGGATCAAGGTTCATCGGGTGGCGGGCGCCAGCCTGGTGATCGTGACCGTCGTGGGTGCGCTCGCGTTCGGAACCTACTCCTTGCGTGGCCAGATGCAAACGATCGTCGAGCAGTTGCCCGAAGCCGCGAGCAAGTTGGCCGCAGGTCTCGCCAAACTGGGGGAGGGCCAGTTCGATGCGATGCAGAAAGTACAAACCGCCGCGAGCCAGATCGAACAGGCGGCCGGCCAAGCGACCGGCATTCCATCCACGCCCAAAAAACCCGCGACGCGCGTCGTCATCGACGATCCGTCCGCCTTCAAAATCGGCAACGTCCTCTGGGCGGGTTCCAGGGGAGCCGTGGGCTATATGGGTCAGGCGATCATGGTGCTCTTTCTGGTTTTCTTTCTCCTGCTGTCAGGCGACACCTATAAACGCAAGCTGGTACGACTCACCGGGCCGTCGCTATCGAGCAAGAAGATCACGGTGCAGATTCTCAGTGATATCAACCACTCCATCCAGCACTACATGTTCATGCTGTTGATCACCAACGTGCTCGTGGCGCTGCTCGCCTGGATGGCGTTCCGCTGGATCGGCCTGGACAACGCGGGCGCGTGGGCCGTCGCCGCCGGTTTGCTGCATATCATCCCTTACCTGGGTCCTGGCCTCACCGCCACCGCCACCGGGATGGTGGCCTTTATTCAGTTCGGCTCGTTCGCCACGGCGCTGCTGGTCTCGGGCGCATCGCTGGTGATCGCCCTCTTCGTCGGCACCATTGTCACCACCTGGATGACCGGGAGAATCGCCAGAATGAACTCGGTGGCCGTGTTCGTCTCGCTGCTGTTCTGGGGCTGGCTCTGGGGCATCTGGGGCATGTTGCTCAGCGTTCCGATCATCGTCATCGTCAAGGTCGTGTCCGAGCATGTCGAACAGTTGCAGCCCGTGGCGGAATTGCTGGGAGAGTAGCGAGCGGATTTCCGCGCTCTAGACGCGCAACCCTCTTGGTGCCTCTCCAGCCGTCTATTCCCGACAGGCGATCGCCCATCATAATCTTATGTACGCTATCGCACCGACTGCGTTTGTGTTTTCGGCTAACCTCTCATTATCAAGTTGTCTTACAGAGTCTTTAGTGCGAATGGATGCATTGATGGCAACGATATCATTGCTACCCAGATTCCAGGTAGTGGTAAAAACGGTTGGATATGGCCATGAAAAACAAAGCTTTATTAGCCGATACTCAATTGTTCAGCCAGTACGCTCGCTCGTACATCAACGAAGAGTTTATGCTCGCCGGCTACAGAAAAACCGAATACGCGGAAGGCGATCTGCTCTTGGACATCATCAAGGAAGGACTGGTAACAAAACACATTGCGACGGCTATCGTCAATATCGTCGACATCGTCCAACACTTGGCCGCATGCCAACGAGTGGGGCAACCGGCTCAAAGGGTTGTCGGTGGCATCTAGGCAAAGGAAGTCGCTTGTTGAAGCGATAGGAAAGAGCCGAGATCAATTGAATCACAACATGAACCGTCTCGATAAAGGAAAATGTTCATGAACACATACCGAGTCGAATTTATGAGCCGCAGCAACAGATATTTCGTCGTCAAGACAACGGTGCGAGAATCATCCGCTGAGAAAGTTGAATCCTGTGCTTGTCGGTGGTTGGTTTATTGGATGGGATTAAAACCGACCGAGTTCGAGATCAACATTAACACCGAATAATAACATTATGATTTATATAATTATTATAAATCATAATGCCGTGGTATGGCAGCTTGGGTTGCACCCCGCGCGTAACCCAAGCTGCCATTATTATGTGCGCCATTATGTGCGCCACCGCACCGACCGCGTTTGGTTTTGTGGCTAAACTCTCATCATCAAATCATATCACAGAGTCTTTGCCTCGGTGGTGCGTGCTTGCTAGGTCGAGGGACCTTGATGACAACGGTATTATTGCTACTCGGATTCGAGGTGGCGATAAAAAACAGTTGGAGATGGCCATGATGGACAAAAATTTTTTAGCGGGTTTTCGATTTTTCAGTCGGCAAACTCGCCCATGTATCAACGAAGATAGCGCGATCATCGACTACGGCGCGAGCCGTGAAACGGCCCAAAAATCGCTCCATAACCAATACAATAACCGCCTGTTCGCCGTCCTGCGTCATCGACAAAATCTTTTGATGGCCAAGGAGATTCAGTCAAAGAGTATTAATAACGAATTCTCGGCGAACCCGAACGAAGAGCGGGGTCATGCCGACCTGATTGCGGGATGCCCTGTCCACGGCGAATTTAATGGTTCACCCGATGCGTCGGTGAGTCGTGGCCAAACCGAATCCGAATATGCTGAAAGCGATATGCTTTATAACATCATCAGAGAGTATAGGATAAAAAAGCGCATCGCCATCGACGGCTATCGCGATATCGTCCAATACTTCAATGTTCGGAATCCAATGATGCAACGTCTGATGAAAGGACTCCCATCCCTGCAAAGGCAACAGACCGAGGAGCGATAGAATGGTGAAAGATTTTCCGGTGAGATTTCGGCAAAAGAAGTCGCTCGTCAAAGCGATGCGAATGATCCGAGTTCGATGAAGGAGGATAAATGTCATGGGTAAATATTTTATTGGGTGGCTGCTGGGTGTTCCGGTGATTGTGCTGGTGGTTATCTATCTCCTCATGCACTGAATGACCGTGCGAGATACTTCGGCATTCCCGCCGCGAGTGGTTTCGCGCGCAACCCGAACCCATTGAATCGCAACCTCAACCGTCTCGATAAAGGAGAATGATCGTGGAAGTAGCCGAAAGATTCACGCCCCGTCCCAGCGACCTGGGTGGCGCCAACCCCGCCAGCGCGAAAGCGGCCGACATGGCCCACAAAGCGGCGGATGCCGCCGGTTCGGCCGTGGACCGCATGGCGTCCGGCGCCCATGAGGCAGTCGATAAGATGGCCGATGTGGCCGCGCGGGCGGCGGAAACGCTCGACGCGAAAGGCGAGCAACTGAACGATCTTCAGGCGCGATGGCTGGAGAATGGTCGCGCTTACATCCGCGACCACCCCGTGAAGTCGCTGGGTATCGCGCTCGTCGGCGGCTTCCTGTTGAGCCGCCTGCTGAGTTCTCGCTAGATAGAGGGTCTCCGGGATGGACCCAACCTCCGCCGCAGAGCCGACCGTCGGATCGCGAGCCACACCCGGCGACCCGGCCGGTCGGGCGAGTTTGCCGGAAGAGGTCGGGGGGTTATGGGGCGAACTGCGCGGACTCGCGCACGACCACCTGCGACTCGCCGCGCTGGAGACCCAGCGGGCGGGCGAGAGCCTGGTGACCATGATCGCGGCGGGAATCCTGGTGGCCGGCTTGCTGCTCGGCGCGTGGCTGGGGCTGGTGGGCGCCGCCGTCCTCGCGCTGACGCGCCGTGGCGTCATGGCGAGCGACAGCGCCCTTCTGCTGGCGGTCGCCGTCAATTTGCTGGTCGCCCTCACCCTCTGTGGCGTGATCCGCCGCCGGAGCCATCACCTGCGGTTCCCCGCCAACACCGGCAGTCTGCGGCCGGCGGCATCGGAATCCCCGGATACGGAGCTGTCCTGATGGCCAACGACCTTCAAAGTCCGCGCCCGCCGACCTCTTCTCTGAACGATCAAATCAGGGAGGCCGGGGACCGGCTCCGGAACCGGCGGCGGCTCGTCCGGGCTCGCGGCGACACGCTGGGCCGGATTCTCCACCAACGGATGACGACTCCAGCCATGCTGTTACTGGCCGGTGGCCTGGGATTTCTCATGGGGGAACTCACCCGGCGCCAAACGCCCCGGTCGCGGGGCATGGGTCGTTCGCCGGACTCCGGTCATCCCTTGTTCGAGAGCGCGCTGAATCTGATTAGGCTGGTCAATTGGGCGCGCACTTTCTTCGTGGCGCTGTCTGGCGCGGGTACGCGGCCTCACGGACCCTCTATTCCATCGAGGCAGCACCACCCGAAAGGCAATCAACATGCAAACGCCACTTAACCCGTTCTCGTACCGGCTGATGTGGGTCGCGGGTAGCGCAATTATTTTGTCCAGCGCCGTCAGTATCACGGCCGTCCTGGCATGGAGTCCGATCCCAATCGGTAGCAACAGTGTTGCACTGACCCCATCAGCGGCCTCCTCGCTAATAGTCGACACGTATACGATGACTCTGGCGCCTCCCATCAGTAATCCGCTTGAGGAAAATATGAAAATGATGGCCCTCCTCGATTTGCATCGATATGCCCGCAACGGGATGTTGGCCCAAGGGTATAAAATCACGGCCTGCTTTGAAGATGGGTCGAGCCGCGTGATCCAGGAAGAAAGCCCACCGACATGGCGGCCTGTTCGCAGCGGCGACGTTCCCCGTGCAACGATCAGGTGATTGATCCAATCATATGATTGAAATAGGCGCCAGTGCTCCGTCAAAATGAATGAGACGAGCTATTTATGCCGAAAGCAGCACGGAACCTTTTTAGTTAAGCGTACTCTCACTTATTGGAGGAAAAAACTCCCTCGCAAACGTGAAATAAAACGAAAAATCTGCCGTGCGTCCTGAATATTTATCCAAAGAACGGATGGTAAGAGGCGTGGAATTTCATCTGATCGTCCCCTGTTTTTTTGACTGGCTGAGTGTTTATGCGTACTGGTACGGTAAAATGGTTTAACGATGCAAAAGGATTTGGTTTCATTGCCCCGCAGGATGGTAGCGAAGACGTGTTTGTGCATCACTCTTCGATACAAGGCGCCGGTTTCAAAAGTCTGAGCGAAGGGCAAAGCGTCCAATTTGAATCGGAAAAAGGCCCGAAAGGGCAGTCTGCCAGCAGGGTAGAGCCGGTTCACTGATCGCTTTCGTTCGTTCGCTATAGATCGAAACCCCGCCGGATGGCGGGGTTTTTGTTGGGTGCCACTCCAGTTTTTGCACGATACGGCACGGTCCGAGAGAGTGCGGCTTCGTCATCCATCGCCGCTAGCTCCACATCACGTCGCATTTCGCCGTCGCGGCGGCCGCAAGCAACTCGATCAAAGGTAAGGCGCGATGCGCCAAATTGACGGTGCGCTCGCTCGGGTCGTCGTTTTGAGCGCGGTTCGATACCTCCGAGACTGCGGCCGTATTGGCGGCGATGGCTTTTTTTAAGTGATCTAGTGCGGCGGGAACCTCTCCGGCCAAGAGGGCGCTCGGCACGGTTCCGCTGTGGCCCATCAGCTTGAGCAATTTGATGGCGATATCGCCAAACAAAATGATATCGGCGTGCGCTTTGCTTCGAAAGGTAACGATCATCGAATCTCCTCGGGGTGGCTCCCCTTGTCATTTCTTTACCCGCAAGGATTAGCATACTACGCACTCATGAACGAGTCTGTGCGCTACAGCACCTCACCACCTATCAGTTCGCCCCAAACCATGACCTCAGAGCATCTTAGAAGATTTCCTGCAACAGCAAATCAACCAGTTAATACCGCTTTTTAACCAGTGAAATCGGCAATTTTGAAAACTGATAGGTGGTGAGGCTACAGCACAGACGCTTCCGGTAGAGTAATGTAATTTTTACCTTCCACAATACCAGCAACGTGGGTTCAGGCTGCCGAATTGAGGAGAACCGAGATGATCAATCCCTGGCTGAAGAAGAACCCGTTCATGAGCCTCTGGTTGAGCGGGGCGAACGCGGTTGCCGGCTCGATGCGCGGCCACGCCGCAGCGCAAGCCAAGCGTCAGGCCGCAGCCGCCAAGCGTCAGGCTGCGACTGCGATGACGAAGGCCAAGAAAGACATCCTCAGTCTTTGGACCGGCGCGCTGGCGCCTTCTCCGCCGGCGCAGAGGAAAAAGAAGCGCCGCTAGGCTTTCCCAGGCCGGCTCGTCTGCACGCGGGCATCGCAACGCAAGGGATGTTTTGCCGTTGTGTTCGCCAGCGCACCGAACGTTGCCTGGCACACGCCTACGCTGTTCGGGCCGAGTGCGACATACCCAGTCGTGCCGGTTTGTTCGCGGACATCTCGCAGTCATCCGCGCCACACCTTTCCACTTCCAAAGGGATTCCCCATGAACCGTTCGATGCTGATGCTGGCACTGCTCGCCACGCTGAGTCTGGCCGCTTGTGAAAAACCCACTGTGGTCAATGTTCCCGCCGCACCCGCCGCCGTGCCCGGACCCGCAGGTCCGCCGGGCGCCACCGGCGATCCAGGCAGCAAGGGCGCAACCGGTAACCCAGGCAGCAAGGGCGAGACCGGCAAGACCGGCGCCGGCAACACGGTGATCGTGACGCCACCCGCCGCAGCGCCAGCGCCAGCGAACTGAATCCACGCACTGACCACTTTGAGGAGAAGGTCATGAGCTTAGGAACCATCCTGTTGATCATTCTGATCCTGCTGCTGATCGGCGTCATTCCGACCTGGCCGCACAGCCAAAACTGGGGCTACGCGCCCAGTGGCGTATTGGGGTTGGTGGTGCTCGTCATCATCGTGCTGCTGCTGCTGGGACGGATTTGACGGGTCGTTCCCGCCGCGCGCTCAGGCGGGTGCGACCGCGCTCGATCGCCCCGTTGATGGGTCTGGTGGTTTTGGCACTCACCGCCTGCGGTGAAATGGCCACGCTGCCGGTTTCGGCCGGCACCGGGCCACAGCCCGCGCTGCCACCCCCCAGCAGACGCTGATTCCGACCGTCAACATCGCGCCCGCCCAGGGCTGGCCGCCCGAGACAACGCCGCGGGCGGCCCCGGGTACGCGCGTGGCCGCGTTCGCCAGCGGCCTGGATCATCCGCGTTGGCTGTATGTGCTGCCCAACGGCGATGTACTGGTGGCGGAGACCAATGCACCGCCCGAGCCCGACGACGCCCAGGGCATCAAGGGTTGGCTGATGGGCTTGGTGATGAAGCGGGCGGGCGCGGGCGTGCCCAGCGCCAACCGCATCACGCTGCTGCGCGACACCGATAGTGACGGGGTGGCGGACCTGCGCTCGATGCTGCTGGACGGGCTGAACTCGCCGTTCGGGATGGTGCTGGCGGGCAACGATCTGTACGTGGCCAACACCGACGTGGTGCTGCGCTTCCCCCACGCCGCCGGCGACACGCGCATCACCGCGCCCGGCATCCCGGTGGTGGCGCTACCGGCGGGTCCGATCAACCACCACTGGACCAAGAACCTCATCGCGAGTCCGGACGGCACCACGCTCTACGTGACCGTGGGCTCGAACAGCAACGTGGCCGAACGAGGCATGGCGGTGGAGGCGGAGCGAGCCGCCATCTGGGCGGTGGACCTCCAGAGCGGCGCGCATCGCATCTTTGCATCCGGCCTGCGCAACCCGAACGGCTTGGCCTGGGAACCTTATAGCGGTGCGTTGTGGACGGTGGTGAACGAGCGCGACGAACTCGGCAGCGACCTGGTGCCCGACTACCTGACTTCGGTGCGCGACGGCGGTTTTTACGGCTGGCCCTACAGCTACTACGGCCCGCACGTCGACGAGCGGGTGACGCCGCAGCGACCCGAGTTGGTCGCCCGGGCGATTGCCCCGGACTACGCCTTGGGACCGCATACCGCCCCGCTGGGCTTGGCGTCGTCCGCCGGCACCACGCTGGCCGCCCCCTTCGCCGACGGCATGTTCGTCGGCCAGCATGGCTCGTGGAACCGCCGGCCGCACAGTGGCTACCAAGTGATCTTCGTGCCCTTCGAAAACGGCAGGCCGTCCGGTGCGCCCGGCGATGTGCTGACCGGGTTCCTCAGCGAGGAAGGCACTGCCTACGGCCGTCCGGTCGGTGTGGCGCTCGACCGGCAGGGCGCGTTGCTCGTGGCCGACGATGTGGGCAATGTGGTCTGGCGCGTGACCGCCCGGCGCTGAGAACCCAAGGCACCCAAGAACGGTGATGAAAGGGTTACCGGAGCTTGGTGCGCGCCAGACGCTTGGCATTTGCGACGGCTGTCCGATGCACTGGGGCCAAGCCTTTGTCCAGAACGCCCAGCGCGGCGCTATGCCACTGTGCGGCCACCGCGCTTGCGGATGGCCCGCCCTTCGGCGAAGGCGACCAGAACGAGCGAAGGCAGGAAACCGCCAGCGATTGATGGGCGCGAAAAGCGTGCAGGGTCATGGCGTTCCACGACTCACCGAACGCAGCCGTCTTCTCGGCGCCCATGCGTTGGAATTCCTGCCGATCGCGCTCTGAAAGCGTGGGACCCGCGATGGCCATGCGCGCGACTCGATGAGCGACGACCTGCGGTACGGCGAAGGCGAGTTCGGCTGCCTTGGCAACGAAGGACTTGGTCTTGCGGTTACGGCGAGAGGGCATGAGAATGCTCCTTGGGGGTGGGCGACTGTAGCGCTTATCGTGCCAAACGTCCGCTTAACCCGCGAGCCATAGAGTCAGGTTCGAGCGATTGTCAGGCATCATTACTGCAGGTCTTCTTCATCAATATGAAATTTATGCAGCATCCGATGAGTCACAGGGGCAAGCACGATCCCCATGATTGCTATAAATACCAGCCCACTGAAAAGCGCATATCCAGAAGCAAATATTTTAGATCCAGCCGTAGCAAGCGCATTGACAGGCCCCATTCCCCCGAGAATCATGGATGCCTCTAAAATAGAATCAACCCAATCAAAGCCCGCTATCCAATGATAGCCTAGGATACCAATGCATAACGCGACCGCAATCAAGATGCCTGCCATCACGACGGACGCGACCATCCTTCTGATAAAAACTGATATCGGAGCAAGTTTTTCATGTTTTCGTTCAAGCATCTTCGCTTCGAATCACGGTGCCTAACACAGATTAACACCCACACAAAAAACAGGCTATTGTGGGGACCTAAGCTGATGAATAATTATTCCATTATCATCATCAACCAGCAGGCGGAGTTCAAACCGCGCCGGCCTTCATAATCCGTATGCTTTCCTGCAGTTCTTTAATGACCTTGGCCGTCCGACAAAGAGTCGCCATGAAGTGTTGACGTTCCGGTTCCGTACCGACTATCGCGTTGTCCACGGGGACAAATTCCAACGTTCAAAACTATTGAGTTCGCCGATTAACGTGTTGGTGTCGAGTTCCCGCCAAGTGTGATCTTTCATGCGAGTGACTCCTATCGATTGAGCAAAATGCAGCCAATGTATTGAGACGATAGTCACTAACCTCAAAGCATAGATGGGAACTCCGGTGGCACGGTTTGTTTCCTATTCTGTCCTGCTCGACTTGTCGTCGGAGTCCGACTTCGGGTGGGGTTTGGCCTCAATTTTAACCTGGGTGGTACCGTCCTCTTCCATATCCAGCTTTTTGGCGGCGGCGCGGGAGAGATCGATGGCCCGACCCCCCACATAAGGCCCCCGGTCATTGATCCTGACCTCGACCTTTTTGTTATTCTCAAGGTTAGTCACTTTGGCCCGGGTCCCCATCGGTAAACTGGGATGGGCGGCAGTCATTTTCCTTTGATCGAAGGTCTCGCCATTAGCGGTCTCGTTGCCTTGAAATCCAGGTCCGTACCAGGATGCCTCGCCCACCTCCTTGTGGCTCGGTTTGGCGGAAGCGGCGCTCCCTTTGCCGGGCTCCACTGAATGTTCCGAGGTGCAACCGGAAAGCGCCAAGGCACCCATTAAAACGACTCTCGAGAAACCCGCAAAACGGCTGCGGCGGGACCTTGCAATGCTCGATGCTGTCATGACTCGATCCCCACGGACTCGCTGGTATTACTGCAAGCAAAAATTACCATCACCTCACCGGGAGCGTCTGTGCTGTAGCACACATACCCGATTCAACTTGCCTTCCCGGTCCTTGGAGGTTTTACAAAAACGCTTCTTGGGCACCCAGTTGCTGGCGGGAATCCTCTCCTCTGATTCGCCATCCCGGACTTTTGTCTTCCGCACGAGCGGCGTCACGCAGCCCACCGGCCTGTCAGCAGCCGGAAGGTCTTGCTGAGTTCTGCGATCTGATTTCGGGGCATTTCGGCAATCTGAATTGGC
>RRZU011447853.1_pt1 | contig 17378 bp, 16 predicted proteins | sample 2165561 | NCBI WGS metagenome assembly RRZU01 (sample SAMN10456909, study PRJNA506462) | wastewater metagenome | isolation source: wastewater sludge | place: USA: Moscow, Idaho | reverse complement strand
CATCGGCATTTCGATCTTTCTGCAAGAGTTCATTCGCCTGTTCTACGGCGAGATTCCCGGCTTTCCCGACGCCAAGGCCGCGATTCCGTTCCCACAGATCGAGTTCTTCACCGGTGACGCGATCGACGTGGGCGGTCAGCTCACCAACCGCGGCACCTTCTTCATCATCGCCGCGCTCGTGGTGTGCTGGGCGTTCTTGTGGTGGTTCGTCAACAAGACCGCCACCGGACGTGCCATGCAGGCGGTCTCACAAGACCCCGACACCTCGCGTCTGATGGGCATCGACGTCGACCGCATCATCGTGATCGCCTTCGCCGTCGGCGCGGCCCTCGCCGCGATCGCCGGAGTGGCGCACGGCGTGCGCTTCGGCAACATCGACTTCAAGATGGGCTTTCTCGCCGGTTTGAAGGCCTTCACCGCCGCGGTGCTGGGCGGCATCGGCAACATCAACGGCGCCGTGGTCGGCGGGCTCACCCTGGGCCTGGTCGAGTCGATGGCCGCCTCGTACATTCCCGGCCAGTTCGGCGGTGCCGCCTGGAAGGACGTCTGGGCGTTCGTGCTGCTGATCCTGATTCTGGTGTTCAGGCCCCAAGGCCTGCTCGGTGCGAAGGTGGTGGACCGCGCATGAGAATCCCAACCGTCTTCACCCCCGAACTGCAGAAGCAGTACCACGTAACGGGCCGCATGGTCGCCATGGCCGGCGGGCTGCTGTTCGCCGTCTCTGCCTATCTTCCATGGGCCTACACCGGTGCCGCGCTCGACAACATGTCGTACCTGGGTGGCCCGTCGACGCTGCAGTTTCTGGGCCTGACTCTGGGCCTGATCGTCGCCTGGTGCGCGGCCATGGGGTGGATCGAACCCTGGGCCGACCGCAGGGGCTTTGCCAGACCGCTGATCAGGGTGAGCAAACGCGTCGGCTGGACCCGGGGCAGCAAGGCGATGGGCATCGGCCTGCTCGCCTACATCGTGCTGATTCTGGTCGTGATCGCCATCGAACTGCGCGGCCTGGTGGCCGTCGAGTGGGGCGGCTGGGTGGCTCTGGTGGCGGCTCTGATGGCGTTCGTGGGCACCCGGCTGCTCACCGCCGGCCGCGCCCCCAGCCTCGAGCGGGTGCGCTCGGCGGCCTGGGTCGAGATCGTGGCCATCGCTCTGATTCTGCTGTTGGCGCTGCTGCTGGTGGCCTACGCGCTCAACCAGAACGACGGCGGCATCTTCTTGTCGATCATCGCCTTCGCCGGCGCGCTCAGCGCGTTCGTGCTGCGCAGCGGCATCGGCGCCTGGATCTCAGAGGCCGGCCAGAAACACCGCACCGTGCTGGTGTTCTCGTCGTTCCTGGTGGCCTTCATGTTCCCGTTCACCCAGAACGGCTCGGACGCCGACATGCCGGTCCGCCCCCAGGGGCTCGTGGTCGCCGCCCCCGCAGGCGGGCGCAGCCGCGGGGTCGGTCGGGCCGGCCTGCTCGACCTGGGCTACATCGCGTTTCTCGGTGCCGGCGCCTTCACCGCTGCCACCTTGAGCGAGTCGGCGTTCGCCACCATCAACTGGAAGCCGCCGTTCATCGTGGTGATGCTGATCGCGGGCCTGATCTCGGCCAGCCTGGGCCTGCTCATCGGCTCGCCCACACTGCGCGTGTCGGGCGACTACCTGGCCATCGTGACGCTGGCGTTCGGTGAGATCTTCCGCATCACCATGAACAACCTCGACGGTCAGTCGGGGCCCAACCTGACCCACGGATCGTCCGGCATTCCAGCCATTCCCAACTTGGAGTTGTTCGGGTTCGACTTCGGTAAGCCACACGTGGTGTTCGGCATCACCCTGGGCCGGTTCAGCAACTACTTCTTCCTGATGCTGCTGATCATGGCCGTCATCGTGCTGGTGTTCACCCGGCTCAACCACTCGCGCATCGGCCGCGGCTGGGTGGCCATTCGCGAGGACGAGAAGGCGGCCGAGGCGATGGGCGTCAACGTCTTCGGGCTGAAGCTGCTGGCGTTCGCGGGCGGTGCCTTTCTGGCCGGCTTCGCCGGGGCTGTGAAGGCCCACGTCGACGTGTCGGTGATTCCCGACCAGTACGTGTTTCTCGAGTCCGCATTCTTGCTGGCGGCGGTCGTGCTGGGCGGCATGGGCACCGTGATGGGCGTCATTCTGGGCGCGACGTTGCTGAAGCTGCTGCCCGAGAAGCTACGGTTCGTCAGCGAGTACCGCATGCTGCTGTTCGGCCTGCTGATGGTCGTGATGATGCGCTTCCGTCCCGAGGGAATGATCCCCAACCAGCGGCGCGCCCTGGAGTTCCACTCCGACGACGAGGAACTGGTCCAAGAGATCGAGGAAGACCTGCCGTACGAGTTCGCGGAGGAGAAGTCATGACCACCGAGACGGTTGTCGAACCGACCGGCCACACGGTCGGACGCGAAACGATTCTGGCGGCTCGCAACGTCACCATGCGCTTCGGCGGCCTGGTGGCGGTCGACAACGTCGACTTCACCGTGCACAGCGGCGAGATCGTCGGCCTGATCGGCCCCAACGGGGCCGGCAAGACCACCTTCTTCAACTGCCTCACCGGGCTGTACAAGCCGACGTCCGGCGAGGTGCGGTTCATGGGTGAGGTGCTGCCGCCCAAGCCGCGCGAAGTGGTCGTGGCGGGCATGGCTCGAACGTTTCAGAACATTCGGCTGTTCCCCAACATGACCGCACTCGAAAACGTGATGGTGGGTCGCTACTGCCGCACGTCGTCGATGGCGTTCACCTCGATTCTGCACGGGCCGAAGTTTCGGCGCGAGGAGGCCGAAACCCGCGAGCGGGCGGCCGAACTGCTCGAATACGTCGGCATGAAGGGGCAAGGGGGCCACCTGGCCCGCAACCTGCCCTACGGCGACCAGCGCCGGCTCGAGGTGGCCCGTGCGCTGGCCACCGACCCCAAGCTGCTGCTGCTCGACGAGCCGACCGCCGGCATGAACCCGCAAGAGACCCGGCAGGCCGAAGAGCTGATCTTCAAGATTCGAGACTCTGGTCTGGCCATCGTGGTGATCGAGCACGACATGCGGTTCATCTTCAACCTGTGCGACCGTGTGCTGTGCCTGGTGCGCGGCAAGACGCTGATCGAAGGCACGGCGGCCGAGGTGCAGTCGGACCCCCGCGTGATCGAGGCCTACATCGGCTCGCCCGAGAACGAGGAGGGGGGCGCCCATGCTTGAGGTCAAAGACCTGGTGGTGGCCTACGGCAAGGTCAAGGCGGTCAAGGGCATCAGCTTCAAGGTCGACCAGGGCCAGGTGGTGTCGCTGCTGGGCACCAACGGCGCCGGAAAGACCACCACCTTGCGCACCATCTCGGGTCTGAACCGCCCCGAGACCGGCGAGATCTGGTTCGAGGGCGAGCGCATCGACAAGACGCCGGCCCACCAAGTGGTGATGAAAGGCCTGGCCCAATCGCCCGAGGGCCGGCGCATCTTCCCCCGTCTGACCGTTGAAGACAACCTGTTGCTGGGCGCGTTCGCCCGCAAGGACGCCGACGGAATCGCCAAAGACCTCGAGCGCGTTTACGACCTGTTCGACATTCTGCGCGAGCGACGCACGCAGCCGGCCGGCACCTTTTCGGGCGGCGAGCAGCAGATGCTGGCCATCGGTCGGGCCATGATGAGCCGGCCGAAGCTGCTGATGCTCGACGAGCCGTCCATGGGTCTGTCGCCGCTGATGATGCAGCGCATCATGTCGACGATCAGAACCCTGCAGAGCGAGGGGGTCACGATTCTGCTCGTCGAGCAGAACGCGGCCGCGGCGCTCAAGCTGAGCGACTGGGCGTACGTGCTCGAGGTCGGCCAGATCACCCTGGACGGCACGGGCGAGCAGTTGCTGGGCGACGATCGGGTGAGGCGGGCGTACCTCGGCGAGGACTGACACTCGCTGATCGAGCTTTCGTCGTCCCGGCGAACACCGCGATCTCTGAAAGGCCGTCGGCTCAACCTCGTGAGCGCGGCGCGTTACCCGCCGTCCACCCGGTGCCGCCCGCAAGAATGACGCCATGGTGCCGTTGGCGATCGAGTGGGCGTGGCCGGAGACCCCTGTGTCGATCGCAATCACGATCGTCGTCGCCGTGGCCGGCCGCTGGCTGTTGCTCCGGGCGATCAAGCGGGGTTCAGAGCTCGCCGTCAGCCGCGCCAACCAGCGCCGCGTCGACCAGGGCGGCGACAACGCCGAGTTGTACGCGGCACGACACGCGGCCAGGGCCGCCACCATGGGCTCGCTGTTGCGCAGCGTGACGAACGTGACCGTTGCGGTGCTGACGGTGCTGACCGTGATGGCGATTCTGAACATTCCGCTGACGCCGATCCTCGCCTCAGCCGGCGTGGGCGGTGTGGCGCTCGGGTTCGGCGCGCAGAGCCTGGTGAAGGACTACCTGTCGGGCATCTTCATGATCGTCGAGGACCAGTACGGCGTCGGAGACCTGGTTGACCTGGGCGAGGCGTCCGGCACCATCGAAGACGTGGGCCTGCGGGTGACCCGGCTGCGCGATTCCAGCGGCCAGGTCTGGTACATCCGCAACGGCGAGATCGTACGCGTCGGCAACCAGAGCCAGGGTTGGTCGACGGCGATCGTCGACATTCCGGTCGATTCGGGTGAGAACTCGACCCGCGTGATCGAGGTGCTCGAGGGCGTCTGCCGTGAGGTGTACGCCGACCCCGATTACGCCAAGGTGCTGCTCGAAGCGCCCAATGTGGTGGGCGTGCAGTCGGTCGAGGCCGGCCGCATGACGATCAGGATCACCGCGAAGACCCAGCCGAACCAGCAGTTCGGGGTGCAGCGCGCGATTCTCGACCGCGAGCTGCAGGCGCTCAAGGACGCCGGTATCAAGGGCCCACGGGTGCTGCCGGCTCCCCCTGCCTCGTTGTAGGCACACGACCCCGACGGAAGGTCTGGCGCGAGATGGGGACGGTTCCGAACTCGCGCCACCACAAGATCTAGTGGCGTGAGGATCGGTGGCGCCCAATAGGAACCGTCCCCATCTCTCGCCACGCTCAGGCGAGTGAGAAGCCGCCGTCGCTGGTGATCACCTGGCCGACGATCCAGTCCTGCGTGGCCAACCAGCCGATCAGTGCCGCCGGGTCGTCCGGACGCCCCACCCGTCCGAACGGTGTGGACGCCAGGTGCTGCTCGATCTCGTCGAGCGGACGGTCGGTGGTCTCGGCGTCCAAGTACCCGGTGTTCACCGGGCCCGGGTTGATGGTGTTGAGCACGATGCCGAGTTCGAGCAGCTCCGCGGCCACCGTCGCCGTGACGCCGGCCAGGGCCGCCTTGCTGGTGGCGTAAGCCACCTCGCCACGCATCGGCCCCAACTGCTGGCCCGACGTCATCCAGAACACCCGACCCGTCGGGGCCGGGTAGGGCCGGCCGCCGCCGATGCGCTCCCCCGGACGCCGGGCCTCGCTCTGCGCCCCGGCTCTGGTCTGCGCGAACCCCGCCGTGAGCAGAAGCGTCGAGCGGGTGTTGACCTGCCAGAACGCGTCCAGCCGCTCGGGAGTCATGTCGAGAATGCTGCCGTCGTCACCGCTCTTGGCGTGGTTGCAGACCAGAATGTCGAGGCGTCCGGTCATTGCGGCGGCCTGCTGCAGCAGGCCGGGAATGGTGGTCGCGTCAGACAGGTCGGCCGACACGTCGGCGAATCGTGCGGACGGCGTCAGCGCCGCGGTCAGTTCGGCGCGTACTGCGTCCAGGTCGTCGCCACCCCAGGGCTGGTCGAGGTCGTGCGGCCGATAGTGGTGAATCACGATGCTCGCGCCCAGCGTTGCCAGCGTGCGGGCCACCGCGAACCCGATGCCGCGGCGGCGAGAAACCCCGGTGACCAGCGCCGTCCGGCCGGCGAGTGGTAGCTGTTGGTGTTGCACGTGCTGATCGTGCCGCAAAGCGGCGCGGTCAACCACCGCGCAGCGCAGCCCGTCGAGTTGCGACCACCCGAGGCCTCGGCAGACTCGCGGCGAGTGACACACGTAACTGCCTTCGTGACACGTAGCTGCCTGCATGCAGGCAGCTACGTGTCAGAAGGGCAGCTACGTTGACCTCAGCGGCCGCCGGTTCAGTCGATCAACGGCGGCGCGGACGCCTGACGCGTCCGAGTCGCGCCCACGCTGGCCACCACCACACAGGCCATGGCGACGATCTCGATGGTGCTGAGCCCCTCGCCGAGCACCAGCAACGCGAACAGTGCCGCGGCCGCCGGTTCGAGACTCATCAGAATGCTGAACAGGCCCGGCGCCATGCGCCGCAGCGCCACCATTTCGAGCCCGTACGGAATCACCGACGACAACAGCGCCACCGCCAGCGCCACCCCGAGCACATGCGCGTTGAACACCGGAGCCCCCATCGTCAGCGCGGGCACAGCCAGCATCACCGCCCCGATCAGGCTCGCCACCGTGACCCCCGAGACTCCCTCGAACACCTGTCCGGTCGGCCCGGCCAGCAGAATGTAGGCCGCCCACAGCGCGCCGGCCAGCAGTGCCAGACCCAGGCCGACCCAGTCGGGATCGATCGGTTGCAGACCGAGCATCGCCACCCCGACCGCCGCGAGCCCCACCCAGATCAGATCGCGCAACCGGCGGGAACCGAACACTGCCACCGCCAAGGGGCCGAGAAACTCCACGGTGACGGCGACCCCGATCGGAATGCGGGCGAAGCTCTCATAGATCGACCAGTTCATGCCGGCCAGCGCCACGCCGTAGCCCGCCACGATGAGCCACTCGCGCGGCGTGCGTCCACGCACGCGAGGCCGGGCGAAGGTGAGAAAGATCAGGCTCGAGAAGCACAACCGCAGCCAGGCCGTCGCCGAAGGCGTGGTGGTTGCGAACAGGTCCTTGGCGAAGGCCGCGCCCAGTTGCACCGTCGCGATGCCGATCAGCACCATCAGCACCGGGTCGACTCGGGCAAACGCGGCACGCACGCTCGGACTATGCCACACCCCAGCCGGGGTGGCCCTGCGCACCCGCGTGACGTTGCTCGCGCTCGGTGAGGTTGCTCGCGTTCGAACACGAGCAACGAGCGTGTACGCGAGCGACGTGGGCCCCGGCCCCCACAGTCATCGGACGCGGGACGGCCGGTGCAGCGTGCCCAGCTCGCAGAAACGCCTAGTGCCGAGTCCCTCGACCAGTTATAGTCGAACGGACTAATGAGGTTTCGGCCTCGGCGAAGAGAGCGAAACGAATGCCCAATCCCGGTTCTCTGGTGTCGGTCGATGTGATCGCCCTGCGCTACAACCCCGACCTGCGCCGCGTCGAGATGGCCACCACGCCGCGCACCACTGAGCCGTTTCTCGGCAAGCCGGCGCTGCCGGGCGTGCTGCTGCAAGAGGGCGAGCGGCTGGCGGCCGCGGCCCATCGGGCGGTCACCACCAAGGTGGGCTTCGACGTATCGGCGCTGGGCCAACTCACTGTTTTCGACCAACCCAACCGTGACCCGCGGGGTTACTCGCTCTCAGTGGCCATGTGGGCGGTCGGCGACGGGGACGCCGACTGGTACGGCTTCGACGACGTGCCGAACCTGGCCTTCGACCACAACGTGATGCTGTTCGAGTGTCGTCCGCTGCTCGTCGACATGCTGTGGCGCGATCTGGAGTTCACCCGGGCCCTCACCGGCCCCGTGTTTCCGGTGTCGGCGGCCGTCGGCATCACCCAGACCATCAGCGGAATCGCCCCCGACCGGGGCAACCTCAATCGCCGCCTGGCCGCGCTTCGTGGGCTGAACGTCAGCAGCAAGCGCGTCGTGCTGGGCCGCGGACGCCCCGGAACCGTCTGGGAGTGGCAGAACCCCGCCGCCTGAGGTGCCGTGGCGCTCGTTGCGCTCTTCGATACCCCCAACTCACGGCCGATCTCGACAAGCTCGATCACCGGAGAACCGACGTCAGCGGTCGTCTTCGCCGTAGGCGTCCAACAGGGGTTTGATCGCGAAACCGCCGGTGAGGGCCACCACCAACCACGTGGGCGCCCGACGCACGGCGGGCACGAGTTGGGCCAGCAGCACGCCGCCCGTCAGGCAACTCCACTTGATCAGCGCCAGATCGGCCGGGTCGAGCCGATCCACCTTCTCTTGGGCCCATTCCATGGCGTCCATGGTGCGTTCCTTTCGGTAGCCGACACCAGCCACGCTACTCGCGTCGTTCAGGCCTGGTCGGGGCCTTCGACATCACGCTTGGGACGACCCTGCGGCCGCGGCAGCGGGGTCAACCGTCCGGTGTGGTGCTCGGCCTCGATCTCAGACAAACTCAGCCGCACCGTGTGTGGAATGTCGTGCCAGGTGGCGTCGCGGTAGAACAGCGCCACCAGCATCAGCACCCACCAGATGCCCAGGTGCAGCGGAAACAGCAGCACCGTCTTCCACATGCCCGGCCACCGCGCGTCCTCGAGCAGAATCGTGAGCCACCCGAACAGCCCGGTGAACACGTACGCGAACACACTGAAGGCGACCGCCGCCAGCACCATCAGGTCCCACCGCCCGGTGCGAGCGGCGAGCAGCACACTGAACGCCATGCCGCACCAGCCCGAGATGGCCGACACCAGCAGGCCGACGCTGTAGATCAGGCCGTCGGTGGCCCTGCGGTCACCCGAACGCACGCGGCGCCACAGCCGGGGCGTGCAGATCGGCACGATCTGCACCCCGCCCAACGCCCACCGATACCGCTGCTTGATGGACGTCCACAGCCCCTGCGGTTGCTCGTCGAAGAACACCGCCCGCGGTTCGAGCACTGCACGGTGGCCGTCGGCGATCGCGTTGAGGGTGAACTCGATGTCTTCGCACTGGGTCTTGGTGTCCCACCCCTTGCCGTCGAGCACCGACAACAAGAACCCGAAGCCGGTGCCGCTGACCGAGAACAGCGACCAGCCGAACCGGTTGCGCGGCAGGTGAAAGAACCGCGTCTGCAGCAGCCAGTACAGAGTGCTGCACCCGGCCACCCACGACGACGACGGGTTCTTGCCGGTTCGGTAGCCCACCACGATGGTCTCGCCGGCGTTGAACCGGGTGTTCAGGGCGGTGAGAAAGCCGACTTCGACCACGTTGTCGGCGTCGAACACCACGCAGGCGTCGTAGCGTCCGGCGTGGTCGACCAGGAAGCGTTCGAAGAACCACTTCATGGCGAAGCCCTTGCCCTTGCGCTTGGCGTCGGTGCGCTCATACACGAAGGCGCCGGCCTTGCGGCAGATCTCGGCGGTGTCGTCGGTGCAGTTGTCGGCCACCACGAACACGTCGTACAGATCGCGCGGATAGTCGAGGTTCTCGATGGTGATCAGCAACTGGTCGATCACCGTGGACTCGTTCTTGGCACACACCAGGATCGCGAACCGGTGTTGCGGTTCGCCGGGTTGCGGGTCGGGCAGCTTGAGTTCGCCGAACGAGTTGAGCCCGATAACGATGTGATACAGGCCGTAGAGGCCGCCGATCACCATGATCGTCTGAAGAATCCAGCCGATCACGTCGAGCACCGGCACGCTCCTTGCTGCTGGGGCACCGGACGTCCGGTGCTGGGTTTGTCAGTGTAGTGGTGCCTCTATCGGATGGCTTGACGGCTGGCGGGGGCCGCGCTCAGCGAGCGTTTCACCGTTTCACAGCCGAGCAACGGGCCAGTCGGGACGTGCGGGGCAGCGCCGCATGAGAAAGTGAAGACAGCCGGACGGGCCCCGGATCGTTCGGCTGTCTCCTCGAGAACGGAACCAACTGTCATGACCGACCTGATGAAACGCTCGTCCACCACGCTGCTCGTGTTCGGCGCCGTGTCTGTGGTGTTCGGGCTGATCGCCGCCTTCTTCCCCGTCGCCACCGCGGTGACCCTGGTGGTGCTGTGGGGCATCTACGCCCTGATCGACGGCATCACCGCCGCCGTGCTGGCGTTCAGCCGCGAAGGCCGCCAGGCCCGCGGCTTCTTGATCTTCGCCGCCGTGGTGGGCATCGCGGCCGGCCTGTTCGCGGTGTTCCAGCCGATTCGTAGCGCCGTGGCCCTGGCCTGGGTGCTGGGCATCTGGCTGATCATCCGCGGCGTCATGGAACTGATCGGCGCCTTCACCAACCCGCAGGGCCAGAGCCGTTGGTTGCTGGCGTTGGGCGGTTTGTTGTGGCTGGTCGCCGGCGTGCTGGTGGTCAGCTTCCCGGGCGTCGCGGCCCTGTCGATCAGCCTGTGGCTCGGTGTGCTGGCGATCATCTGGGGCATTGCGCTGCTGGTGGCGGGTGTGCAGGTGCGCAAGGTGGCCAAGGAGACCGCTCCGATCGAGGGCCAGGTCGTCCCCCCGCAGTGACATGCCCGCTCCCCTAGGCTGGACTCTCCGCCACACGTAGGAGTGAGCATGGTCAGGTTCGGCATCGTCGGCACCAACACGATCAGCGAATGGTTCGCCGGCGCATGCCGCGCCACCGACGGACGAGCCGAGGCCGTCGCTGTCTGCTCGCGTGACGTCGGCCGGGCCCGCGCGTTCGCCGACAAGGTCGGCGCAACGGACGCCTTCGCAGACCTGGCCACCATGGCTGAATCGGTGGATGCGGTCTACATCGCCAGCCCCAACGGGTTGCACCGCGACCAGGCCGTGCTGGCCGCCGAAGCCGGACGGCACGTGCTGGTCGAGAAGGCGATGGGCGCCTCGCTGAGCGAGGTGCAGAGCATCTTCGCCGCCGCCGAACGCACCGGTGTGGTGGCCATGGAAGCGATGCGCAATGTGCACACTCCCGCCCACCACCTGATTCGCGACACGCTGCCCCGGGTCGGCACTCTGCGGCACGCACGGTTCGAGAAGCTGCAGTACTCGTCGCGTTATGACCGGTTTCGCGCCGGCGAGGTGATGAACGCGTTCGACCCGACCCTTGGCAACTCGGCCCTGGCCGACATCGGCGTCTACTGCCTGCAACCCGCCCTCGACCTGTTCGGCGCCCCGCGGCAGACCACCGGCGCCAGCCTGTGGCTCGACAACGGCTTCGAGGCCGGCGGCAGCCTGTTGCTCGACTACGGCACCCTCGTGGCCGACCTCGCCTACTCGAAGGTGGCGTCCGGGCTGGGCCCGTCGGTGATCAACGGCGAGAACGCGTCGCTGGTTCTCGACGACCCCGGCGAGCTGAGCCGCATCGTGCTGCACGAACGCGGCGGCGCCGAGACGGTGCTGCTGGACGGGCCGCAGGTCTCACCCGCCGACACGATGGTGTTCGAGGTGCTCGATTTCGTCGATCAGGTGGACGCCGGTCTGACCGACCCGCGGTGGCGCGACCTCAGTCTGTTGGCCCGTCAGGTCATGGACGACCAGCTCGACCGCGGGGCGTCCTGAATCGGGGTTCTCGACACGCTCACCCAACGCAGCCGGTGGTTGCGTGATCCCGGGGCTTGCCCCGGCATCTCGGGTGCGGACGAGATCCCGGCGTGCGCCGGGATGACGGGTCAGCTACAGCTTGAACGCCCGCTTCGGGTTGCCGACCACGAGCTCGTGCGCGGCTTCGAGCGCCTCGTCGAGGGTGAGCCGGTGCTCGCCCACCAACTTGGCGAGGTAGCCCGAGTCGACCCGACGGCTCAGGTCGTGCCTGGCCGGAATCGACAGGTAGGCCCGGGTGTCGTCGATGAAGCCGGACGTGCGGGTGAACCCGGCCGTCTCGGTGATCGCGCCGCGGAACCGGGCCATCGCCTCGGGCGCATCGATGAACCACCACGGCACCCCGACGAACACCGACGGGTAGAAGCCCGCCAGCGGCGCGAGTTCACGCGAGTACACCGTCTCGTCGATGGTGAACGGCACCAGGTGAAACCCGGGTGACGTGCCGAACGCGGCCAGCACCGGCTGCAGCGCGTTGGTGTATTCGACCGCCATCGGAATGTCGCAGCCGACGTCCGCGCCGTAGGTGTCGAACGTGGGCGTGTGATGGTTGCGGTACACCGCCGGGTGCAGGGTCATCACCAGGCCGTCGTCGGCGGCCATGCGGGCCTGGGCGAACATGAAGTTGCGGCGCAGCGTGTCGGCCTCGGCGGCGCTGATTCGTCCCTCCCGGGCCAGGGCGTACAGCCGGTCGGCCTCGGCATCGTCGATGGGTTCGATGCGTGCGTCGCGGTGCGAATGGTCGGTCGAGACCGCCCCGTTCGCCTTGAAGAACGCGCGGCGGTTCTCCATCGCCGCCAGCCACCCCGCGTAGCTGCCGGTGTCGACGCCGCTCACCTCGCCCAACCGGTCGATCAGGTCGTTCCAACCCGCCGCGGCCGGCTCCAGGTACTTGTCCGGACGGAACGTGGGCGCGACCGTGCCCGTCCAGGTCGGGTCGGCGGCCAGCTTGGCGTGCGAGGCCAGATCGTCGCAGGGGTCGTCGGTGGTGGCGATGAACTCGATGCCGAACCGGTCGTACAGTGCCCGCGGCCTGAACGCGGGGGTGACCAGTTGGGCGGCGATGGCGTCGTAGATCTCGTCGGCGGTGTCGGCGGACGGCATCAGATCGATGCCGAAGATCTCGGCCAGCTCGCTCTCGAACCAGAACCGAACCGGGGTGCCGCGAAACACCGTCCAATGCGTGCAGAGGTGGCGAAGCGCGGCCCGCGCCTGCTCTGGGGTGAAGGTGCTCTGCCCCACCCCGAGGTCGGCCAGGCTGACCCCGCTGGCGTGCAGCAGCCGATTCACGTAGTGGTCGGGGGTGAGCAGCAGTGACGTCGGATCACCGAACGGTTCGTCGTCGGCCAGCCATTGAGCGGGCACGTGCCCGTGCGGCGAGATGATCGGCAGGTCTTTCACCGACGCGTAGATCTGGCGCGCGAGCGGACGCACCGTCGGGTCGCTCGGCAGCACACGGTCGGGGTTGAGTTCCAGGTGGGCCATGGGTGGCAGCTTTCTCGAAATGGGTGGTTATCGATGGTGAGGCTTGTCGGGCTCTCGTTGGTCGAGCCTGTCGAGACCCTCTCGGCAGGGAGGCGCTGATCAACCGGCCGGGGCCGTTGGTTGAGCTTGTCGCAATCCCGTGCCGCAACGGGTCTCGACAAGCTCGACCGACGAGATGTGCATTCCGCCGACCACAAGGGTCTGGACGAGCTCGACCGGCATGAGTTCCTACAGCGGGGTGCCGTCGGGCAACAGCCCCGATTGGGCGTAGGTCGTCCGCAGCACGCGCAGGGCGCCCAGGCCCACGTCAGGGGTGAGCCAGAACGGCTCGGGGTCGTCGAGCCGGGCGTAGAAGTCGTCGATCAGCAGGGCGTGGCCGAGCCCCCAGTACGACCGGGCACCGTTGGCTTGCGCGTCGGTGGCGAGCATGCGCGTACCGTCGGCGTCGGTCAGCCGCAGCTCGCCGGCGGCCAGGGTGAGGGTGCCGTCGCGTCCGGTGATCTCGAGTTCGACGGCGGCGTTGGTGTGATGGCTGTTGGTGGCGAAGAACACCGACCGCGGGCCGCCCTCGTGGTCGATCACGATGGTGGCGTTGTCTTCGACCTCGATGGTGTCGGCCGCCAGATTGGCCGCCTTGCCCCGCACGGTCACCGGGTCGCCGAGGAACCACAGCAGCAGGTCGAGGGTGTGAATCGCCTGGTTGATCAGGGCGCCGCCGCCGCCCTCGCTCCAGCGGCCCCGCCAGGGCGCCGCCGCGTAGTACGGGGCCGGCCTCGACCACCAGACGGACGCCCGTCCGCCCGCGATCGGGCCCAACACGCCGGACGCCAGAGCGTCGCGCACGGCCACCGAGGTGGGGTTGTAGCGGTTCTGCAGCACCAGACCCACCTTGACGCTGGCGGTGCGGGCACGCTCGGCCAGTTCTTCGGCCTCAGCGACCGTGTGGCCCACCGGCTTCTCGGTGAGCACGTGCACACCGGCCTCGATCGCGTCGAGGGCCACCGGCACGTGCTGGTGATGGGGGGTGGTGACGTGCACCACCTGCGGGTGGACGGCGTCGAACAGGCTCTGATGGTCGGTGAATCCCGGCACCCCCAGGCGTTCGGATGCCTGCGCGGCCCGCTCGGGGTCGACGTCGCACACCCCGACCAACCGAACTCGCGGGTTGCCGGCGATCGCGGCGAGATGCACCGCGGAAATGTCGCCGATGCCGACGACGGCGGTGGTGATCGGCTCACTCATAGTCGATGCCCTCGTCTCGCAGCACCTTCACGAAGGCGGTGTGGGCGGCGCGCCAGTTGTCGGGGCCCGAGAAGCCGCCGAGTGAATGGCCGATCTGCAGGTGCGGCTCAAGCGAGGCGAAGCCCTCGAAGCCGTCAGCGGCGAAGGCGCGCATCGACTCGCGGAACTCGCCGTCACCCTCACCGGCCGGCACCACGACGCTGTCGGCGAACCGGGCATCCTTCACCTGCAGGTAGTCGACGTGGGGCGACAGCATCGCGTACCCGTCGGTGAACGGGTGTACGCCGCACTGCACGAAGTTGGCGTTGTCCCAGGTGAGCTTCAGCGTCGGGCTGTCGACGGCTTGGACGATATCGAGGCAGCGCCGCGGAATGTCGCCGTAGATCTCTTTCTCGTTCTCGTGGATCAGGGTGATGCCGCTGCCCTCGGCCACGGAGGTCAGGTCACGCATGCGGGTGATCACCTCGCCGCGGTAGTCGTCGGGGTTCTCGCTCTCGTCGATGAAGTAGCTGAAGATGCGCATGTAGGGCGCCTCGAAGAACTGGGCCACCTTGACGGCGTGCGCCATGCGTTCGAGATGTGGGCCATTGTCGTCGGTGATCTTGATCTTGCCGATCGGTGACCCGATGCTCGACACCTTGACGCCGGCGGCGTCCAGGGCCTGCTTGGCGCGGCGCAGTTGCGCGTCGTCGAGGTCGAGCGCGTTGACGTTCCAGGCGGTGCGCAACTCGATGTACTTCAGGCCCAGCTCGGTGACCAGGGCGAGTTGTTCGTCGAGGTCGGGGGCTATTTCGTCGGCAAAGCCGGACAGGGTCCACATGGTCGTCATTCACCTTCGTTGGTTGGGCAGCGGTGCCGGTCACTACCCATTTGAGCCGAGCCGGCCGAAGGCGGCAACGTCCGATGACAACAGGTGGCAACCACAGCCGTCCCGATCGTCGGCAGCCCTAGCGTGAGGGAACCAAGCTCCCCAATCCACACACAACGGAGGGATCAATGACCGATCGCACCGTCCGCATGGGAATCATCGGCCTCGGCGCTCAGGGCGGCTACTACGCCGGCTTCTTGAGCCGGGGTCGGGTGCCCAACGTTCAACTCGCCGCCATCTGCGACACCGACGAGTCCAAGCGCGAAGCCGCCGAGGGCTTCGGCGTACCGTTCTTCACCGATTACCACGACATGCTGGCCAGCGGCCAGGTGGACGCGGTGGTCACCACCATTCCGCACTACCTGCACCCCGAGGTGGGCATCGACGCCCTCGACGCCGGCCTGCACGTGTTGGTCGAGAAGCCGATCGGTGTGTACACCACGCAGGCCCGCGCGCTGCTCGATCACGCCGCGCAGACCAGCGACCGCACCACCGCGGTGATGTTCAACCAGCGCACCAACCCGCTCTACATCGACCTGCGCAACCTGATTCAAAGCGGCGAGCTGGGCAAGCTGCGGCACACGAGCTGGATCATCACCACGTGGTGGCGTCCGCAGGGCTACTACGACCAGAGCGCCTGGCGCGCCACCTGGGGCGGCGAGGGGGGCGGCGTGCTGGTCAACCAGGCCCCGCACCAGCTCGATCTGTGGCAGTGGTTGTGCGGCGTGCCCAAGTCGGTGTTCGCCAAGCTGGCCTTCGGGTTCAAGCGCGACATCGCCGTCGAAGACGAAGTGACCGCGCTGGTCGACTTCGGCGACGGCGCCACCGGCACCTTCACCACCTGCACCCACGACCTGGTCGGCACCGACCGGCTCGAGATTCTGTTCGACGCGGGCAAGATCGTCGTCGACGACTCCAAGACGGTCACGATCACCAAGCTCAGCGCTCCCGAGCAAGAGCTCAGCGCAGGCATGAACATGGACGACGTGCGTCGCCTGTTCACCGGCGAGGGCGACCTGTCGCAGTACACGACCGTGACGTCCCGCACCTACGACTCTTCGTGGGGCGACCAGCACCCGGCCGTGATGCAGAACTTCGCTGCGAACATTCTCGACGCCGAGCCGCTGGTGGCTCCGGTGGACGACGGCATTCACGGCGTGCGGCTGGCCAACGCGATTCACCTGTCGGGCTGGGTCGGCGAAGAGGTCTCGATCACCGATTTCGACGAGCAGCGCTACCTGAGCGAACTGAACAAGCGGATCGCCGACGAGGGCCAGTTCCCGCTGCGAGAGGAGGGCTGAACCATGGCCAACATCGGCGTGCAACTCATGATGGTCAAGAACGAGATCGGCGACCAGGGGATATACCCCGTGCTCGAACGCATCGCCGAACTCGGCTACCGCAGCGTCGAGGTGTCGCAGGTGGCGACCGACGAGGCCAACATCGCCGGCCTGGAGCGGGCCAAGAACGAACTGGGCGTCGAGGTGGCGGCCATGTCGGTGGGCCTGAAGAAGGGGTCGACCAACACCGGGGACGCCCTCGACGTCGACTTCGACCGCGTCGTCGACAACTGCCGACGGCTCGACTGCCGGTTCACCCGCATCGGCATGATGCCGTTCGACGCGATGGTGTCGAAGGACGCCGTGGTCGCCTTCGCCGAGCAGGCCGAAGAAGCCGCGCAGCGGCTGGCTGCCGAGGGCATCACGCTGGCCTACCACAACCACCACGTCGACTTCGCCAAGCATGACGGCGAAACGTTGTTCGACATCGTCCGGCGCGTGTCACCCACTCTGCACTTCGAGATCGACGTGCACTGGGTGCAGCGCGGCGGCCGTAACCCGGTGGACGTGCTGCGTGAGTTCGCCGGCCAGGTCGAACTGGTGCACCTGAAGGACTATCGGGTGGCGACCATGCCCGAATCGAGCCTCGGCTTGCTCGAGGCGGGCGACTTTCCCGGCTTCATGGCTGAGTTCGCCAACCTGGTGCAGTTCGCCGAGGTGGGTCAGGGCACCATCGACTTCGGCGCGGTCATTCCGCAGGCGCTGGAAAGCGGTGCCGAGTACCTGCTGGTCGAGCAGGACCAGCTCTACGGCCGCGACCCCTTCGACTGCCTGGCCGACTCGATGGCACACGTCAAGAGCCTCGGCTACTGACTCATCATCGCGGACGGCCGCGGACCGCAGGCTCGGCACGTCAGCCGAAAGCCCGCGCTCTGGGCGCCGACGATGGAATCTGGGTGGGCCTGACCTGGGCTTGAACCAGTAACCATCGTCCCTGCAGTCACCGTTTGACGATCGAGCCTTTCGAGCCCCCCCGATCTGGATCTCGACAGGCCCGATCACCAAGGCGCCCTCGATCAGCCCGCGGCGCGTTCGACCAGGTAGTGGTTGTAGCCGTCCAGGGTGACGAACGACGGAAAGTCGTCCTCGAGACCGGCGGATTCAGACCCCAACTACACCGTCGAT
>RRZU012643029.1_pt1 | contig 17379 bp, 17 predicted proteins | sample 2165561 | NCBI WGS metagenome assembly RRZU01 (sample SAMN10456909, study PRJNA506462) | wastewater metagenome | isolation source: wastewater sludge | place: USA: Moscow, Idaho | reverse complement strand
CTTTTAGTCTTAGAAATTTTGTGATATTATTATTTGACACTTGTAGTCCTCCTTATGTTTATTGTGGTGATTAACATTTTATAGGATATTGGATTGCAAGTGTATTTTTTTGCAAATAAATATCGGTTAGAGGATAATTTCTTATCCCCCAACAGATATTATAGAACCTATTTAATTCTATCTACAATGAAAAAGGATGCTTCCAGCAGCAGCTGCTGAAAGCATCCTTTTTATTCTTGATCTATTCTATTTGATCCCTATCTTACAATATCCTTTAATGGAAGTATTTCGATCTTTTCTTCTTCTAAAGCTTTTCTTATTCTCTCTACAAATAACAGAGCTTTTTCTCCGTCCCCATGAACACAGATAGAATCGACTTTCACCGGAATATCTTTTCCAGAATAAGTTGTAACAGTTCCTTTTGTAACAGCTTGAATGATTCTCTTCACTGATAAATCTTCGTCCGTAATCATAGCTCCTTCAAGCTTTCGATTACGAAGACTGCCGTCTTCTTCATATGCTCGGTCTGCAAAAAACTCCGAAGCAGAAGCCAATCCCTTCTTTTCAGCTGCTTTTAAAAGCTCGCTTCCTGCTAAACCCAGAAGAATAAGATTCTCGTCATATCTTGCAATCGCCTCGCAGATCGCCTCTGCCAGCACAGGATCTTTTCCTGCCATATTATATAAAGCACCATGGGGCTTTACATGAGCAAGATCAATGCCACGGCTTTTGCAAAAACCCGCTAAAGCGCCAATCTGATAGGTAACATAATTTCTAGCCTCTTCTTCCGTCACAATCATATTTCGTCTTCCAAAGCCCATAAGATCCGGGAAACCAGGATGTGCCCCAACTCCTGCACCGTGTTTTTTTGCTAAAGCAACGGTTCTATCCATCACCAGAGGATCAGAAGCATGAAAACCGCAGGCAATATTTGCAGAAGAAATCAAAGAAATAATCCTCTCGTCATTGCCCAGAGTATATCGTCCAAAACTTTCTCCTAAATCACTATTTAAATCTACTTTATACATACAACCTCCTTATGGGATCTGTTACTTGTCAATTCTTAGTATTGATAAACTAAATGTTCTAAAGTCCTACTCCGATTATAAAACCTTTGTGACAAAAACTTTTTCAAAAGAAAGATATCTCTAGCTTCTTTTTTAGGTCCACATTTCTTTCCTGTCTCTTATATGTCTTAGACCCTTTCTTTAAACCTCTTCCATTCTTTTATCTTTCAAAAATTTTCCGATAAAACTGGTATCTGCTTGTCCTTCCATAAACACTGGATCCTGAAGGATTTGATACTGGAAGTCAAGGTTTGTATCGATTCCTAAAATCACAGTCTCGTCTAAGGCTGCTTTCATTTTTCGAAGGGCTTCTTCTCTTGTGTCAGCGTGGACGATGATCTTCATAATCATAGAATCATAATCTGTAGGAATTTCATAACCTGTATAGATAAAGGTATCAACTCGAACACCGTTTCCCCCAGGTAGATGAGTATGGCCGATTTTTCCCGGGCTTGGTCTAAAGTTTTCCATGGGAGCCTCTGCGTTGATACGGCATTCGATGGAGTGACCCTTTAGTTCTACCTCATCCTGGCTTATATTAAGGATTTCCCCATTTGCAATTCTTATTTGCCAGTCTACAAGATCGATTCCTGTTACCATCTCTGTAACAGGATGCTCGACTTGAATCCGGGTATTCATCTCCATAAAAAAATAATTGCCTTCTTCATCCATAATAAATTCGATGGTTCCGGCGCCTACATAGTTTACAGCTTTCGCCGCACGGACAGCCACTTCATTCATTTCTCTTCTCGTATTTTCATCTATAAAAGGTGATGGAGATTCCTCGATCATCTTCTGATGATTCCTTTGAACAGAGCAGTCCCTTTCTCCTAAGGCGATTATATTCCCTTTTTGATCTCCCAGCACCTGTATCTCGATATGTCTTGGATTTTCGATGAGCTTTTCTACATACATACGGTCGTCGTCAAAGGCAAGCTTTGTTTCCCGCTGTGCCAGTTCGAACTGTCTCGGAAAGGACTCCTTCGAAGAGGCTGCTCTCATCCCCTTTCCTCCGCCGCCTGCTGTTGCCTTTATCATCACAGGAAAGCCGATCTCTTCTGCTATTTTTAAGGCATCTTTCATCCTTGTTAAGGACTCCAAGCTTCCCGGAACCACCGGAACTTCTGCTTCCACCATGGTCTTTCTCGCCATGGATTTGTTTCCCATAAGCTCCATAACATCAGCCCTTGGTCCGATAAACTCGATCCCCAGCTCTTCGCATCGTCTTGCGAAATCAGGGTTTTCTGCTAAAAACCCGTATCCAGGATGAATTGCATCGGTACCGCTGATTTCTGCTGCAGAAAGAACTCGATCCTGATTCAAATAAGATTTAAAAGCTGGACCTTCTCCAATACAAACAGATTCGTCAGCTAACTGAACAGGAAGAGAATAACGGTCGGATTCCGAATAAACAGCAACGCTTTTTATTCCGCGAATTCTTGCGGCGCGGATGATTCGAACAGCAATTTCGCCGCGATTTGCTATAAGAATTTTTTTAATCATCCCTTAACCCCTTTTCACTCTAAAGAGAGGCTGGCCGAACTCTACTTTTTCTCCATTCGCAACAAGAACTTCCTCGATTACTCCTGGAATCTCAGCCTTGATCTCCGTCATCATCTTCATGGCTTCGATGATGCAGACCACCTGCTCTTTGCCGATAACATCCCCCACATTTACGAAAGGATCTGCATCAGGAGCTGGCGCTACATAGAAGGTACCGATCATAGGAGATTTTAAATAATCTCCTGCTGGTGCTTGTACTTCTTGTGCTGCAGGACTTTCTACTGATGGACCTGCTCCTGTGGACTGAGCTGCCGACTGGTCTTTGTTTTTCGAAAGAACAATTTCATCTTCTCCTTCCTTCAATTGAAAGGACATAATCGATGAATTTTCCATCCTGTCCATAATTCTAATGATCTTTTCTATATCCATAGGAACCTCCTTCGTACAAAGCAGCAATCCTCTCAGCCGCAGCTCTTTTGTATCCCTTTCTTTGTACTCTTTGTTCTATTTTTTCTTTCGTAATCTTCCACTTCTCGATCTCTGATTTGTAAATCCTTTGAGCCGTTTCTACAGAAACTTCCCGAAACCTTACAGAATCTCCTTCTCGAAGCTGAACTAGTTTATATATATCTACTGAAATAATGTTTGCAATCTTCGTATAACCGCCGGTTGTCTGACGATCTGCCAGCATAATAATCGGATTTCCATGGGCAGGCACCTGGACTGCTCCAAAAGCGATCCCATTTGTAATAATATCTGCTGACGCCTTATGCTCGATTTCTTCCCCTTCTAAACGATAGCCCATGCGGTCGATTTGGGAAGTTAATGTGTATTCATAGGAAAGAAAGGTTCGAATTCCTTTTTCCGTGAAAGAATCTTCTTCCGGACCTAAAACAACACGAAGCTCTACATTGTTCCCGTCGAAAATTTCCGGTTTCATCTTTCGGACAAGAGCATTTTCTCCGTCATTAATCGTTCTTGCAAAGGGAATGCTGTCTCCTTTTTCTAAAGGTCTTCCCTTGTATCCGCCGATATGAACTCTTGTATTGGTAGAGTAACTTCCCATAACCTCTTCGATTGCTAATCCATTTGCAATAGCAAGATAACCATAGCTCCCTGTTTTTGCGAAAGGAAGGCTTAAACGGTCTCCCTTCTGAACTTGAATAGCACGATAATTTTCCACAGGCTGTCCGTTGATCGCCGGAGAAAAGTCCCCTCCTGTTAAGGCAATAATCGTTTCCTTTGTAAAGGAAATTTCTGGACCCGTTAATACAAACTCGATAACAGGTTCTGTAGACTCGTTACCCACTAAGAAATTAGCAAGAGTAGCAGAACGGCGGTCCATCACACCGGATACAGAAAACCCGGAGCTTTGATAACCGTAACGGCCCCGATCCTGAATCGTTGTCTTCATACCGCTTTGTAAAACAATTACTCCCATCCTACTCCTCCCTTCTTCTTACTTTGTAAATTCCTTTTTCGACTTCCTTCTCGATGCGATCATACTCTTCCTTTGTAATCGGAACGAAACGGATATAATCTCCTGCTTCGTAAAGAATCGCAGGCATACGATCCGGATCATAAGGTTTTAGGGGTGTTTTCCCGATAAGCTGCCAGCCTCCTGGAGATTCCAATGGATAGATCCCCGTTTGAGCCGATGCAATCCCCACACTTCCTGCCGGGATACTTAGTCTCGGTTTTTCGAGACGAGGGGTAATCAGCCTATCGTCCATACCGCCGAGATAAGTGAAACCTGGCATAAACCCAAGCATATAAATTAAATAATCCTTATCGCTGTGAATCTGAATTACTTCTTGTTCTGTCAGACCGGTATGGTCCATCACTGTCTCCATATCTTGTCCAAATTCTTCTCCATAGCAGACAGGGATTTCGTAAATTCGTTTTCGTGTTTTTGCACTGCCCTTTTTTTCTGATAAAAGAGCTTCCAATTCCTTCTTTAGTTCTTCATATTCCCATTCAAAGGGATCGTATGAAATCAAAACAGAACTATAGGCAGGGATAATATCGATTATCCCGCCAAAGTTTTTCTCTTTAAAATCTCCAACAAACTGTGTCACTCTTCCGTTAATCTCGTCACTTATTTCATTCCCGAAGAAGATCATAATCCCCTGATCTGCTACAGGCTTAATCCTTTTTTCCATTCTAGCCTCCATCCTAAGTTCTCAAACTCCAGGAGTCTCTTAACCTGCAATTAGCATATACATCGAACGAATTACCATAATCGATGTGAGAAGAACTACAACCCAACCTAACCAATACAGTACTTTTGAATGCTGATATTCTCCTACGATAGACTTCTTATTGCTTGCTAAAAGCATCGCTGCAAGCATGATAGGAAGAATAAATCCGTTTACTGTTCCTGCAAAGACAAGAATTGTTGCCGGCTGTCCTACAAAAATTAATACCAGTGTAGAAAATGCGATAAAGATAATCGTCCATAGACGCTCGTTTTTGCGGACAGGTTCTACTAAGGTCTTTAAGAATGAGATCGAAGTATAGGCAGCCCCTACAATAGAGGATAAAGCCGCAGCTAGGAAAACAATACCGAATATCTTATAGCCTGCGCTACCTAAGGCCTGCTGAAAGGCACTTCCTGCAGGATCAGCAGCATCTAAAGCAAAACCTTTTGAAACAACACCTAAAATGGCTAAGAATAATAAAACACGAACGATAGCTGCAACACTCATTCCCATAACTGCGGAACGATTGACTTGCTTTAGATTCTCTTCTCCTACAATACCAGCATCTACCAGTCTATGACCTCCTGAGAATGTGATATATCCTCCTACCGTTCCTCCGATTAATGTAATAATCGCAACTAAAGGAAGGCTTTCCGGCATAATTGTACGCTGAAGCGCTTCTCCTACAGGAGGCTGTGTTAATATCGCAACCACTAAAATCAAAACGATCATAAGAGCCCCTAAGACTTGCGTCAAACGGTCCATTATAGAACCGGCTTTTTTCGAAACAAAAATTAAAATTCCTAATATTCCGCCGATAGCTGCCCCGATATTAATATTGATCCCGAAGATCGCCTGCAAACCAATCGCCGCTCCACCTACATTTCCGATATTAAACACAAGACCGCCTATAGCCACGAGTATCGCTATAAAATAACCCAGACCCGGGGCAACCTTATTGGCAATATCCTGTCCTCTTAATCTCGCTACGCAAATAACCCTCCAGATATTAAGCTGGGCAATCGCTGAAAACAGCAAAGATACAACAATTACAAAACCGAATGTTGCTCCCAGGCTTCCTGTATAGGTTGCTGTTTGTGTTAAAAACCCGGGCCCGATAGCAGATGTTGCCATCAAGAATGCGGCTCCTAATAAAACCGACATATTTTTTTTATTATTTTCCATATTTCTCTCCTTTTGCTAATCGAATAATAACACTATAAATATAACAATCTAGACGATAAGCGTTTATTTTATCATCGCTTTATTACCTTCCCTTAACCCTCCCTTAGAAAAGACCCTCAAAATCCAATCCTAAAAACAGTTATAAGTAGCAATGATAATAGTTTTATTATAACATATAAGCCTTTTCGTTTTTTAGTGTAACAAAGCAGAATAAAATATAATTTACAGCTTTATATAAAATTTAATCTGACTCGAAAAATGAATTGTATGTTGTTTCTAGCCTTATCCTATCTCTGAAAGACAATCTATTTTTTCTTTAATTATAGGAAAGTTTGCATCCATTTTCTTAAGCTCCTATTTTCACCGGAGTTTTTCTTCTTCATAATCTGCACATACCCCTAAGTTATAATAGCTATCAATTAATTAGAATGTCTATTTAAAATTAAATTCGAGAGGTATCTTATGAAAATTTACAAAGACGGACTTACGAGCACAGAGGTAGCTCTTTGTATGGAAAGAGGCCAGCATAATAAAATACTTGATAACAATTGGAAAAGAATTCTTGATATTGTAAAAGAACACACCTTTAGCCTTTTTAACTTTATCAATCTCCTTCTTGCAAGTATTATTCTGATCGCTTCTTTGCAAAAACCTCAGCTTTTGATCAACGTAAGCTTTTTATCCATTGTAGTAATCAATACCGTTATTGGAATCGTTCAAGAAATCCAAGCGAAAAAGACAGTTGATAAACTTACGTTAATCACCCAGCCCTATGTCCATGTAGTCAGGGACGAAAAATTAGAAAAAATTGAATATACAAAGATCGTTCTAGACGACGTCTTATTTTTAGAATCTGGAGACCAGATTCCTGTAGACTGCAAAATCTTAGAAAATTAACAGATAGAAGTCGATGAATCCTCTCTGACGGGAGAATCTGAGAGCATCCATAAAAAAATAGGCGACCCCTTATGGTCCGGTTCTACGATTACTGCTGGTGCCTGCTATGCAAAAGTGGAAGCAGTCGGCGCCGACACCATGAGCGGTAAATCACTCAAGAATCAAAAAAAATAAAGAAAGAAAATTCCAAGCTTAGTAAATCTCTTAATCACCTTCTGAAATTTTTAAGCTTTATCATCCTTCCTGCAGGGATCCTCCTTTTTACAAGAACTTTTTTTGGAGGCGGTTCTCCAGACCTTCCCACTGCAGCCGTAAGGACCGTTTCTGTAATTATCGGTATGATTCCATCCTTCATCCTTGCCTTAAAGCCGAACAAAGACCGTATTGTAGGAAGCTTTTTAGAAAATACCATGAAAACATCTCTCCCCATAGGAATGATAGCAGCCTTAGGAATGATCCTTCTTCAGTTCCTGTCAACGAAGCTCAATATATCAGGTCCTGCTCTTTCTACCATGTCTGCAGCGATACTATCCTCAGCAGGAATTCTTGCCTTATATAAAAACTGCAAGCCCTTTACCCTTACAAACAGTCTCCTGTTTGCAGGCTGCACCTTATCCCTGGTCCTTTCCATGGTATTCGGGGGGAAATGGATTTTTATGACAGCCCTAAGCCCTGTCCAGCTAGCAGTCCTAGCATTTCTGCTTTTTCCAGGATTTGTTTTATATAAACTAACCCATACAAATATCTCAAACACCATTCATCTACTGCTTCAAAAAAATCAGCTTGACCCATTATAAAATTTAAATTCATAAGGAGAGGATGATAAATATGATAAAAAAATATTTAAAATAAAAACAAAAGGAATTCAATGGGAAGCCTATCCATCCCTCCATCATTTCTTTTCTTTGTCTTGGAGGGTTCCCTTGTTTTCTTCTTTTTCAAAGGGCTGGGTGATCATTCTGTAGATCCCCTCTGCTACTGTTGTCTCCGGCTCCATTTTGAATTCTCTCTTAATCAGCGGATGACGCTTCCCAAGCCCTTTATTTGTTTTCTTGCCCCAAAGATCCCGCTGGCGTTTCTTGGCATAAATCCCCATCGCTTTCGGAATCACGGTGCGGTATGCGCTGCTCTTTCCTGTCATCACATCGATCGTACCCTTTACAACAGGATCAATATTAATAAACTGCTCGTAAGGAAAAGACATATTCTCGTAATCAAAGAGTCTCTTCTCTGGATCATCCTTCCATTTATAAAAAGAAGCATATTCCCGATCGTTTAATCCTGTCATATAAGGACCGGGATTGATCAACGCCACTTCTATCCCGTACTCTTGAAGTTCCTTGCTTAGAGATTCTGCAGCCGCTTCGATGGCGAACTTCGAACTGCAGTAGGGTCCGGAAATCGGATCTGCCATCAGCCCATGAACAGAACTTACAAAAACGATCTTCCCTTCTCTTTTCGGTATCATTTGATGAACCACCTTCTGAGTTAAGAAAATTGTCCCAAAGAAATTCACCTCGTACTGTTTTCGAAGAATCTCTTCTGGAATATCCGCCATGGACCCTCCTAAAGAAACGGCTGCATTATTAAGAAGGACATCCACATCCCAGGACCCTGCAAGCTCTCTATCCTCTGGAGATGTAATATCAAGTTTTTCAATTTTAAGCCTCACATTTCGCTTCTCCGCTTCTTCTGCCAGCTCTTTTGCCTGCTTCCGATTTTTCACCCCAGCGATGACATTCTCATTCTTCTTTGCCATCTGCAAAGCAATTTCCCATCCAAATCCAGAACCGGCCCCAGTGATCAAATACGTTTTCTTTTTCATTTTCTTTCCCCTTTCTCTGTAAATCAGACCTGTATAGTATAATTTTTGTTTTCATAAAGATGAAATCCTGATTTTTATATATACCCTTACTTGATAAGCATCAAAAGTCTCCTTTAGAAAACTCTAAGGAGAGGGAGTAAAATCCCTATCATAAAATAACGAAAAAATAATCTCTTTGTCTTTTCATCTTTCTTTATGTGTGATAATATATTCTTGAATATATGTTCTGTATGGAGGCTATTATGTTACTTGAAGACAAAATCAGAATTTTAACCGATTCTGCAAAATATGATGTTTCCTGTTCTTCTTCCGGATCCTTTCGAAAAAACAAGAAAAATGGTCTTGGTTCCGCCAACGCTTCTGGAATTTGCCATTCATGGTCTAAAGATGGGCGCTGCATTTCACTTTTAAAAATACTTTTAACAAATATTTGTATTTATGACTGTGATTTTTGTGTGAATCGAACTTCTAACGATCGGAAAAGAGCTATTTTTACACCTCAGGAAATCGTAAATTTGACACTGGATTTTTATAAAAGAAATTATATCGAAGGACTCTTTTTAAGCTCAGGAATTGTAAAAAACGAAAATTATACTATGGAACTATTGATTGAGGTAGCAAAAAAGCTTAGAAAAGAAGAAAATTTTAACGGTTATATTCATATGAAGGCTATTCCTGGATCTTCCAAAAGATTGCTGGACCAGCTTGGCGCTTTAGTCGATCGTCTTTCTATTAATATCGAAATGCCCACCGACAAATCTCTTTCTCTTTATTGTCCGGATAAAAACGAAGATAACATTCTAAATTCAATGAAAAGAATTCAGGAGAAGATTGTAGAATGCAAAGAAGATCGAGAGAAATATAAATTTGCTCCTTCCTTTACTCCTGCCGGCCAAACTACGCAAATGATTATAGGTGCCGGTGAAGAAGCAGACCTTTCTATTTTAAAAAGAGCTGAACTCTTATATACATCCATGCATTTAAAACGAGTTTATTACTCTGCATTTATACCTGTTTCTTCTTCCCGTCTTCTTAAAAATGTATCCTCTGCTCCTTTAAAAAGAGAACATCGCATTTATCAAGCTGATTTTCTTATGCGTTATTACGACTTTAAAGCTGACGACCTTTTAAGTACAAACCGGCAGAATTTTGATCAGAATTTGGATCCGAAAGCTTTTTGGGCGATTCAACATTTTGAAATTTTCCCCATAGAGATTAATACTGCAAGCTATAAAGACCTCTTGCGGGTTCCAGGTCTTGGTCCCACTTCTGCAAAACGAATCTGCTCGATACGCAAAATGGCCCATCTCTCTTATGAATCTCTGAAAAAAACAGGAATTGTGTTAAATAGAGCCAAGTATTTTATCACTGTTAATGGAAGATATTATGGAGAGACCACTTCAAGAAAAAGGATTATCGAAAGGATTTCAGACACGCCAAAACATGAACAACTATCTTTTTTAGGAGAATAATGATGGATATTTATTATGATGGTACGATTGAAGAATTGTTTACAGCCTTTTATTATCTCTATAACAATACCGATGATCTGCATTTTACTACTGATAAAATACAGAGCTCTTTCTTCCCGCTGAGAAATTTCCCTAAAGAATCAGATAAGTTTCATAGAATTAAAAACTATTTGGTCGATGTAGGTGGATTTGGATATTATCAAATGTTTCTCTATGTATTGGCAAGCTATGAGGAAAGGAAAGAACAATCCATGTTTCATCTATTAAAAAAAACGCGTTCTTATAAAACCCAAGCATTAGACTTACAGGAAGATCTTATTTTTCATTTTAAAGCTCTTCAAAAAAACGTGTCCCATGAGTTGCACAGCTACACGGGTCTGCTCCGCTTTTCAGAATCGAAGGATGGTCTGCTCTATGCCGCTATAAAACCTAAAAATGATATCATTGCTTTTTTAATGGCTCACTTTATGGATCGATTAGGGCCAAAAAAACCTTTCGTGATCATTGATGAAGGGAGACAATACGGCTTTATATCCAAAGAAGGAAAGATTTATGAGGAAAATATAAAGCATATCCCCAAGGCGGATTTTGAAGAAAAGATCGAATTATATTGGCGGGCCTTCTATCAGAGTATCGCAATAGAAAGCCGTTCCAATGAAAAATTACGACAATCCCATATGCCCAAACGTTATTGGAAATACTTGCCAGAATTAAAAGAAGATTATCTATAAATTTTAAAAACCCCAAAATCTTTGAATAGATTGTGGGTTTTTCCTTTGAATAAAAACAGCAGGATACTTTTGATCCTATCCTCTCAAGAAAATTTCTAAAGAGATATGAAAATTTATTCGTTTTTATTAGAAAGGTTCTTAATAAAGAACAATTTAAGTTTTCCTTGACATAAAAAAAGAGACCTCTTAAGGATCTCTTATAAAAATATCATTTTTTATTGAAATCAATATCCATATTTAACTACTGTCATCACGTCTTCTCTTCTTCGAAAAGTAAAGAAAAATGACCCCAGTAGATGCAATTCTTAGAACAGTAAGGATTCTTTCAGTGCTATGACTGAAATATCCACCTTGTAGGAAATAAGCTCCTATAAGTATCCCGCTCCATAATAAAGAAAGCAAAAGATATTCCCTAAACAAAACTCCTGCCCCGCCGCTTATATAAGAAGCCAAGGAGCCGTTGAGCGGTGCAATTCTTAATAACAAGGCAGGAGCGATTCCCCTTTTCCATCTCCCCGAAAATTTTAAGGGCAGCAGACTCTTAATCCTTTGAAATAAACTCGAAAGAAAACACCGCCCCAGGTCATAACAGAATAAGGCTCCTAAAACTCTCCCTAATACCGATAGAATATATCCTCCCCATCCTGGAAAAACCTTTCTATAAGCAAAGATCATTTCCTTCGTATCAAAGGGAAATACAACCATCTGAAAAACTGTAAGCACCACAGATAAAACCGCCTTTAAACTGCCGGAATTGTTTATAAATCCGCTAATGCTTTCCACACTATTTGAAGAAAACACGAGGACCAGTTCTGTTGTTTTCGAGTGGAAGGTTTCATTTGTAAAATACAAAAGTTCCGCAGTCATAAGCACCGCAACATAAAGGGATCTCCTTCTTTTCAAACACTTCTCGTTCAAAGCTTGTCTACTTTTCTACCGGATTATGGACGCACCAAGTATTATAAGAACCGTCATAGTTTTTAGAGGATTCAAACCCTACCATTTCCATAATCAGCTGCATATAGGCTGAACGAATACCTGATGTACAGTATGAGACAATCTTATCTGTTTTTTTCAGACCAGCTTTTGTAAATAAGTCTGTAATTTCAGCATTTGATTTTAAAAATCCTTTGTCGTTGAATAAATCTGTGAATCGAATTTGAATCGCTTTTGGAATACGTCCCCCTTTTGCCTCTCCATATAATACAGCACCATTAAATTCATCGTCTGCTCTAACATCGATTACTTTATATTCATTTATTGTCCCTTCCAGCTCTTTTGTATCGATCACATGATCTTTATTCACATTATCAACGACTACTTCAACGGGTTCGCGTTTTTTAGGTTCTTTTGTTGTTTTAAGACCTGCCGCTTCCAACCCTTTGTATCCGCCATCAACCATCTTTAACTTATCATAACCTGCAGCACGTAATGTCCATAAAATTCTTCCATCATCTCCCCATCCATCAACTCCATCTGCGAACAAGATAATCTCTTTCTCTTTGGATAAACCGATTTCTCCTAATCTTTTTCCAAGCTCTTCGGCTGGAAGGATTAATCCCCACTCGTAATCACCTTTTGGTGCATCTTCTACATTAGATAGATACTGCCAGGACACTGGTATAGCACCATCTATTGTCCCTTTACGGGCATTTTCCTCACCCCGGGCATCTACTAAGATCATATTTTCATCATTAATATGTTCCTTTACATAAGAAGGCTGCACAATATATGTACCTGTAAAGGCCTCGGCACTCTCTTGCTTATCATTATCTGCTGGCTGTTCTTCTCTTTGATTACCGGAGCAGGCGGATAGCATCGCCATTCCCATAAAACATAATAGAATCTTCCACAAAACTTTTTTCATAATATTCTCATTTCCTTCAGCTATTTGCAATAGCTGTATATAAATTAAAAGTAAATCAGAAAACTCTTTCAGTCAATAAGAAGTATTCTGCAACTTGAAAGGATCATTACTGCTCTTTCAACTTGCAGAAAGTATAACAATATAGTTCCTTTTATTATTAAAAGGAAAAAGATCCCTAGAAAATCTTAAGACCGATCTGTCCACTAAAAAAAAGCAGTGCAATGATACACTACTTTCTTTCTCTCTTCTATATCCCTGCTTTAAAATCCAGGCTGTCATCTGTTGAAATGGTGACGCGATCATTTTCTAAAATAAGGGTCTTTCCTTCTGCTGATACTACATGATCATCTCTTAGAATCGTTAGGATTAGCTGGTTTTCCGGCAAATTAAGATCCATGATCTTTTTATCCACCCAAGGATGTCCCTTTGGAATAGAAAACTCAATCAGCTGCTGGCTGTAAGGATCGAAATATTCTTCTCCCCCAAATACTAGCACATCGCCAGCTTCCAGCTCTACTTCGCCTCGAGGAACTATAGATGTGGTTCCTCGCTTGATTTTTGCGATAATAAGATCAATATTTCGATCAAGATCCTTGACCTTTCTTCCAATTAAAGGGCTTCCCTCTTCTATCGTTGTCTTTAAGAAAGATATAGATCCCTTCATTGCATAATGGCCGAATGTGGACAGAACCGTATCTTTCGGATCGATCATATCTGTTTTTTTAGAGATCATAGCCATAAAAGAACCCTGAAGAAGTGATGACAAGAAACAGATCCCGAAGACAATATGATACAAGTCGATACTAATATTAACACCGCTATTGACTACAAGGATCGCAAAGGCAATCGCTGCAGCTCCTCGAAGTCCCGCCCAGGAAATAACTATCAGCTGATTTTTCTTTATATGGAAAGGCAATGTTAGTCCCCATACAGAAAGGGGTCTTGCAATTACTGTCATAAAGATCATAATCACAGCTGCTATAGGAAGGCTGGAAATAATATTTGCCGGTGTTGCTAAAAGCCCCAACAAGAAGAACAAACCTATACTCATAAGCTCTGAAAAACCATCAAAGAAAAATATAATATCTTTTTTCCCGATAAAGGCTTGATCTCCTACGATAATACCAAAAAGATACACAGCTAGATATCCGTTTCCTCCTACTACATTTGTAAGGGAATAAGTAAGAAGGGCCATGGCTGCCATAAATACAATAGCAACACCGTCTTTTTGAAAGTTCACTTTGTTGATTAATTTCTTCACAATAAATGCTAATACAATCCCAAACAAAAGACCTAAGGCAAGCTGCATAAAAATCATTCCTGGAATGGAAATATCTGTCCCTGCTATCAAGGAAAGAAAAACCATTGTCATCGTATAAGCAAAGGGGTCGTTTGAACCGCTTTCCAACTCTAAAAGAGATGCTGTATTGTATTTCAAATTCAGATTTTTAGATGTGAGAATATTCGATACCGAAGCATAATCCGTAGAGCCCACTACAGAACCTAAGAGCATGCTTTCTAAAAGAGGAAACTTCAGAACAAAATAGGCAAAACCCCCTGTGATTAAAGCTGTCGCCACAACACCTAAAGAAGCCAGCACTGCCGCTTCTTTCACCACCGGTTTGCCCATAGGCCAGTTTGTACCGAAGCCTCCATAAAACATAATAACAACAAGCGCTAGAGACGCAAACTTTTCTGCAATCTCGTAATCATTAAACTCTACGCCTAAAAAATTAGAAACAATCCCTAAACTTAAAAATAATAATAACGACGGAATTCCCGACTTGCTCGAGAAGTTCATCGCAAAAAGCGCCAGTATCAAAACTAGCGAAACAAATAATAAATCCATAATATCCCCCTCTTGTAAAACCGCTTTTTTATAACTCCATTATTCTACTTATAACTATAAGTATATAAAATCTGTAAGTTTATTCAATTTATCGTGCTAAAGTGCCTTTTTGTAATTCTGTTCCATACTCGCTCTTATAGAAAACACAACGAGAGAGGACTACCCTCCTGCTCTTTCCCTTTCTTTAATCAAAACTCTTTCTTACTTCATCTTACTGATATCTAGATAATTTACGGCCTGATTGTGAGTTTCTCTAGTTAAAAGGATTTTACCCTTCTCCACACGAAAAAAATTCCTATTCTTTAATTTCAGAATCATACGGTTTAGTGTCTTTATATTCATTCCAATCTCTTCTGCTAAAACCATTCTTGTAGCAAGAAGTTTCACTTCTCCTTCTTGTTCTACCTCAAGCTCTCTTCCTTTTTTTACTAAATAATCTACAAAGATAAAATCTGAAGAATAGTAAAGCTTTTTTCCGCTCTCTATAGAAGAACGATAAAGCTTATAAGCTACCCTCTCTGATATCCTTCCTAAGAGTTCTAAATCAGAGAATATCCACTCCTCTGCATGTTTTCTAGGCACAAAAAATACGATACTATCTGTTAAGGCTTCGATCGTCACACTTGTTTTTTCCTGCTTTGAAAGAATCGTGACTTCGCCGATATAGTCTATCGCCGGGTTTGCCTCAATCATATAGATATTTCCATTTTCCAATTCATTGATCACCCTTGCTTGCCCTAAAACCAGTATCCCGAAATTTTCTAATCGATCCTGTTTTTGGCTGATGATCTCTCCTCTTTTGAATCGTTTTATGAAATAGTTTTCTCGAACGGTCTTGGGAATATTTTTTGTAAACTCTTTAAACTTCGGATTTTTAATCTCTAAATCTTCTATCTTCATGAAATCTCCTTTGAAAGTACTCAAATGTCCTTTTTTAAAAAACAAGCCCTTGTTAAACTCATTATACAATAAATATAAAAAATTAAAGGAGGAAGAAAAAATGAATTACGAATACACATCATTAGGAGAACGATTTCGAAAAGAATGGAAGATTTTTGTACTAGCCTACATATTTGTACTAATCGCAGAACTTATTGGAAGAAAAGAGTTTCAGTTTGGAACAGGGATGTTTATCCTCTTCCCAATATTTTACACCATTATACTGGGGGTTCTTTCCGGACCGCAAGTAACAAAACTCATAAACAAGGACCAGGTAAAAGCCGCTTCTAAACTTGTGGTTATTGGTATCTGTTTATTCATTGCAAAGCTCGGTATTACAGCTGGATCAAATATCGACATCATCATCGAAACAGGACCTGTCCTCTTGCTTCACGGTTTCGAAAGCTTGTTATGCATCTTCGTTGCCCTTCCTGCAGCAATCCTTCTTGGAATGAAAAGAGAAGCAGTGGGTGCCAGTTTTTCCCTTAATAGAGAATATCATATGGCATTAATCAATGACCACTACGGACCGGATTCCTTCGAAGCACGTGGAAGTTTATCGGTATACATCATCGGCGGGATGATTGGAACGATCTATTTTGGATTTTTAGCAACCCTTCTTTCTATGACAGGACTCTTTTCCCCTGAAGCCTTAGGTTTAGGTTCAGGAATCGGTGCAGGAATCTTTATGGCCTCTGCTAGTGCATCCTTAACAGCAATCTATCCAGAATCGGCACAGGCCATCAGCACCTTGGCATCTGCCGGAGAAACCATCGCCGCAAAAACTACAGCGAGAAGACCGGTCCATAGAAGATAGGCTAGTTTTGCTAGATGAGAAATAGCGGGACTTCCTGGAAACGTATTCATTCTATGAATATATCCGCTTTCCCATTCCATACCGGCACTTACCCCACAAACAACTCCGATTGCAAAGGGATAGGCAAGGGAAATCATAATCATAAAGCTGAGAATCTCGTTTTCCTGATCTGCCCCTAAAAAATACAAACTCAGAAGCAGAACCCCCAGAAGAGGAATCCCTATATGAATCCATAGCAAGGGAGAATGTCTAAATGAGTAACACTCTTGTTTTAAACTATTAAAAAATTCTTTCATATCAGCTCTCCGCCTTTTGAAAGTATTTCGTTGTGATAAAAGACAGACCTGCAAAAAAGAGGATGGCGATTGCAAGTCCCGGTAATATTACACTTGTCCTTCCCAACACTCCTTGCCCGTTGTTTAAAAGGTCATTAGGAAGTACATCTATAATAGGAATCATAATCCTTGCAGGAATGGAATAGGGTATCATCCACTTATCTGTCGCAGAAAAAACAGCTGGCAAGATTATATTAAGGACCATATTGAGTATCAATGCTGGAATTTTCCCAATCTTTAGTGTTAAAAACATAATCAGAGGTATCTGCCATAGCATCCCTATATACAAAGACCATGGAGGCAAAAACATTTCCTGCTACACTGATCTTCTGAGGAAAGTTCCATAAGGCGAGTATATTTACCACTAAAAAGATTAGGTTTGTTTTTAATAGCAGCAGACTATAATAAATGATTTTTACTGTCCATAGGTCTTTTTTATCGATTACAATCCCCATCATTCCATGCCAGTTTTTCTTTCGATCCTTGTCTAAAGTAAAGGCAATCATAGAAGTTAATAAGGCAGGCAGCATTAACATATACCACCAATTATAGGAACTTTGCTGTACAAAATTTGGCGATAGAAGAACTGCTGCAAGGGCAAATGCGGCTATGGGAAAGATCCATAAGAGAAATGGTGTTGATGTACCCTTTCCTTTCATCTTTTCTGCCTGTATAAGATTATGCATTTTCT
>RRZU011271267.1_pt1 | contig 17380 bp, 21 predicted proteins | sample 2165561 | NCBI WGS metagenome assembly RRZU01 (sample SAMN10456909, study PRJNA506462) | wastewater metagenome | isolation source: wastewater sludge | place: USA: Moscow, Idaho | reverse complement strand
CGAATTTATCCTTATGCATATGTAGGCCTGTTTTAGACCGCAAAGATGAGAATTGAAATCCGTTGAATCGAAAAACCTCTGTAACTAACTAAATTTCAAATATTTCAAAGAGCTATTTTAGATTTTAATGGGACAGCAATGGTTTTTAGACATATACTTCAGAATTTCTTGTATTCCAATTATTTACTTTTCGGAATTTTTTAATACTTTTGCATATAGTATCCGTTTCTTACAAGGAAACGGATATGATATCGTTTGCGTAATATTCTATGATTTCATAAAAATGCAAAGAATATTAGAAAACGACTGAAAATTTATATGAAGATGAACTTCTATAAAATGTTATGTTAGAATTACGCAAAATATTTGGGTCTATTATGGATAAAGGCAGAGTTCAAAATGAAAAATGTAGAAATGATGATAAAAAGATCATCATCTACAAGAGCGAATTGGATTATCTGTCCAAGTGCATATTGGAGTCACCTCAAATGGAAACAGGGGGTAACTTGTTCGGTTTGTGGACTCCATTCGGAATTCCATTTATACAATATGTAGTGGGACCCGGCAGGAATGCAGAACATCATCATGCCCACTTTCGGCAGGATTTTGATTTTCTGGACAAGAATGCAGATTTTCTGGTAAAGGAACATGCGCTTCACCATATAGGGACATGGCATTCCCATCACTCTTTAGATCTGGACCATCCGAGTGACGGGGATACGCATTCCACCCTTTCTGGAATGAGAGAGTGCCGTCTAAAGAGTTTTATCCTGTTGATAGGAAACTATCGTCATGGTAAATCTACCGTGAATGCATTCCGCTATTATGATAATGGAAGCTGTATTAGGTTAAAATGGATAATACTTGACGGAGAGAGTCCAGTAAGACAGATTTATGATAGGACACATCCGACCTTTGTCTATAAGCCAAAAGGCGAATCAAGAATGATGGCATTAGAGCAGACAACATTGAGCAGCGACACCACTGCGGTTTCGCAAGCCCCCACATTTGATGCAGATTATTGGCTTTCAACCCAAGAGAACAAAAAGGAGTTTGCCGCCATCATAAAATATCTTAAGACTGAATTCGAGAATATCAGCGTGTTCCAACTGGACTCTTCAACCGTGGAGGTAAAAATGAGTGACGTTGAAGGTGTTTACAAGTTTGTATTCGACAAGACATTCCCAGACAGTCCGCCCAAATTGTTTGCCCAAAGGAAAAATGAAGTCAAATTCAAGTCCGTGCATAAGTGGAACATTGAAGGGAAAAGCATATCCGAAGCATTTATTCACTTTTATAATACGATAGAGATATGACAGAAGAACGATTAAAAGATGAATTCTATTTGCTTTCACAGGCGTTTTCTGTTAAGCAATTCAAGTTGACAAGCAATACGCTGACCATAGCATTGCAAACCAACTCAAAGAAAATATATACAGTAAGAATAGATTTGGCCGAGCATCCTTATGCAGTTCCTAAAGTATTCATAACCAGTCCAAAACCATTATGTGACCGTTTAGGAAACGCTTTGCTGAATGCCAGTCATCCGATGCACACGCTTACAGGTGAAAATGGCTGTACCCGCATCTGCCATTACGGTCCCTCCCAATGGCATCCGGGAGTATATCTGTATCAGGTGGTAGTCAAGGTCAGGATATGGCTTGAAGTTTACGAGAACCATCTGAAGACAGGCTATCCGCTGGACAAATATCTCAGTACGGCTCCGGAAAGATAAGATAAGTTTAACCGATAAAAATTACGCATATGAGTTTTTTCAAGAAAAATCAAGCTAATGATTGTACGGATGTCAGTCAGGTAATCAAAGATCAGCATGATGGGAACAGAGGTGTTGAGCTGATAATGAATGAAGACGGAGAAATGGTTGCGGTGCCGTCGTCACAGGTCAACCAAATGGACGGTATAAAAGCAACGGAAATTGCCAAAAAAGATTATTATAGCTACTAATTATCAGAACAATCTCTATGGATAGCCTACTTTATCTTCATCAGTACCAAATCCAGAAGTTCATCAATGCCTCAGAACAATTCAAGCCCGGTGTGGCTTATGAATGGAAAGGTGAGGATGTATATCATGCTTATTTGGAGTATCCTCAGATTGCACCGTCAGGTTATGCAGTTGCCTGCCTGTTCCTGAAAGTTCAAAATAAGACGGATTTTGACAATGCCGAGATCTTGGTCGAAGAAATGAAGAAGTCAAATTCTGAATTTGATAGGTTTAATGTGATAATTGTTTTCAGGTTGGAGAATGGGCAGTTGTTAAAACGGGCTTTTCTTCCAAACAATCCTGACATCCATATCAGAATTGAATATGTTCCGGATAAAAGCAATCTGTATACTCGCAGTAAGGGCCTGATTGAAGTTGGTGCATTAGAGAAAAGAAATGTTCTCATCGTCGGTCTGGGTAGCGGCGGTGCAAGCATTGCCGTAGAACTGGCCAAAGCCGGCGTGGGAAATTTTGCACTTGTCGATTTCGACCGTCTTGAATTACATAACATTTCCAGACACATAGCCGGAGTCAATGAACTGGGAAGACTGAAAACAAATATTGTACGCGATGCAATTTTGGGAAAGAACCCTTATGCCAATGTCAATACATATCCAATTGACATTATGGAAGATACAACGATAATAGAAAGGCTCGTATCTGAAACGGATCTGGTAATAGCAGCTACCGATAGCTTACCAAGCAGATATTTATTGAACGCCCTAATAATAAAGTATAATAAGGTCGGACTGTTCGGCCGGGCCGTCACCAGAGCTGAAGGAGGGGATGTCCTTAGAGTACGTCCGGGCGGGCCATGCTATGCTTGTCTAAAAGGAAGCCAATGGTACACACATGAAGAAGAAATTACAGACTTACGGAGAGCACGTGCAACCGGTGTCATACCTGCCTACACTTCTGAAGAAGACGCAAATGCGATGGTGCAAGTGGGGCTTTCCACTGATATAGCTCCTATAAACACCATGGTCGTGAAACTGGCGATTCAGGAATTGTCAAAAGATACCGACTGCCTTATCACCACACTTGACCAAGAGTTGAATTATGACTTTTACATGTGGGCAAATCGACGCGAATTACATTTTGCAAACTGGGCACCGTTTAATAATAATCCGGGACGAAAAAAACCGACCATATTGCAGTGGTATGGTGTGAAATTTCCGAAAAGTTGTGACTGTAACGAATGTAAACACTATTGATAGTTTTTATTATGGCTAAGATGATAAAATTGCCAAGCGGCATCAGTATAGACGTGGAACAAGGAGAAATACGAACTCCCCTTGGTTCCGGTCCTATACCTATCAGCCATAATACACGTCCATATATCACATACCGAAGATCCATTTGGAATCGGTTTGATGACTTTATAGGCAATATAGGAAACTGGTTTGCCGATACTTCAGAAACGATTACAAGCATACTGTCCGTCCTATTATTGATTTGCATGGCTATACCTTTTATTGGCTGGCTGATTTCTCTTGGGTGGTTTTGGGGAATAGTAGCAGGAATGTTTTTAGGGGGGATTGCCTATTATGCAGCTATGATAGTGGTTGGCATTTTTATTTGGATAAGCAATATAGGGTTGGCTGTTATAAGATATATATTTTATTCTGGAACATCCTTTCTGATTACGTTGGCAATTGTTGGGGTATTGATTGGAATAAGTGCCATGTCATCTTCCAGTAGCCACACGACAAATTCAACAAAAAGCGAATATGCCATTCCACAAACAACAAAGTACTATTGTACGGCGAGATCGGTCTTGAATATCCGTTCTGCACCCAACCAAAACGCAAGAGTTATCGGTGTATTGAAGCCCAACCAGATAGTGGATGTTTACGAAATTACAAACGGATTTGCGAAGATAAAATATAATGGCTCAGATGGGTATGCAAGTATCAAATATTTGAGCAAACAATAATAAACGGCGGAATCCAAAAAGCCTTAATAGAGTAGGAATAATAAGTAAATATGAATTACTATGTTAACTAAAGTTTTCAAAGTAAAAGACACTAAAACTAACGCTTATGGTTGCTGTGACCAATGCGGAGGTTGCCAGTGTAACAACTAAGCAAGTTGAGAAAGGGAAGTGTCCATCTATGATATGGACACTTCTTATTTTCAGTTACAAGATGTATTTATAAAAATATATAAATTTGAATGCAATAATGGAATACGATAAGTTAGTAGAAAATGATATATTTCCAATTCCTGTTGGTGATGAGTTTGGAAAAAATTCTAATGAGATTAATATTGTTTATTCTCCTCTGACTGATAGAGCAATTTTAGTAACACATGAATATCTTGACATGATGAACTCATATATGGTTCAACCGGAAAACAGAGAACTGTTGCCGGAAAGTATAACAGAGGTCATGAATTCGCTTAGTGATTTTGAAAATAGGAAAAAACCAGCCTTATTAGCAGACGATCCCAATACATACACCAGAATGGCTATCTTACCCAACAATGTTTGCAACTTTAAATGTAACTATTGTTATTCGGCACATGGTCGTTCAGGCAAAGTAATATCCAAAGAAATCCTTAAAGCCAGTCTAGATCATTTCATAGACAATGAGAGGATAAGTACCGACAACAAACTAGCTATATCTATTTTAGGAGGCGGAGAGCCTATGCTTTCATGGGATTTGGTAAAATTTATTATCGAATATTCTAATGAAAGAGCTAATCGGATGGGATTCAGAGGTATGGATATCAATTTGGTGACAAATGGGTCTATATTCACTCAAGAAATAATTGACACTATCAAGAAATATAAAATACCTATATCCATATCGTTTGAAATTCTGGAAGAAATACAAAATCTGCAACGTGGTCATTACGATAAAGTTAGAAAAAATATAAATTGGATTATCTCAGAAGGTATTCGTCCACAACTTCGTGCGTGTATAACCCAAGATAATATATCCCTGATGAAGCGCATGATTGAAGAAGTATTGGAAAAATTCCCTGGTACTCGAGAGGTAATGATGGAATACGTCACCGACCCGGAACGTATGACAGATCCAATAGTGGTAAGATCTTTCTATGAGCAATACATAAACAACTTTTTCGAGGCGCATGATTATGCGGCAGAACATGGTTTACTGTTAGATTGCTCAGCCTACCGCAATTTTAATTTGCTTATTCAACGATTTTGCCCAGGGGATAATACACTTACGGCCTATGGAGAGATTAGTGTATGCAGCCGAATAGGAGCACCTGCAGATGTTGGTTACGCTGATAGCATATACGGCAAAGTAAATTTAGATGGTAGTGTGAGCTTTGACCGTGAAAAATTCGACAAACTTATCGGGTTAAATGTATATCATTATCCTAAATGTTCTTCATGCTGGGCTAAGTGGCATTGTGCTGGTGGCTGCATGGTACATAAACACACCTATAATCAGGCAATAAGAGACGAGATATGCTTATATATGCGTAATTTCTGCAAGAAAATGTTATTGCGTAATCTTGATAAAGAATATAGAGAGTATTGTGGAATGTCATTAAAAGAAGCTGTGGGGAATCTTTAAGATGGAAACTTTCGATTTTTTATATGCCCTGAATCTTTTCCCTATAAAGATTGCGGATTATCTGTCTTCTTCGCTTGCTTCATGGGTGATATATTCACCTCTTGCCCGTCGGATGATTCTTATGGATGAAAAGGAATTTCAATCTCTGAGAAAAGAAATAGAAACGAGCGGACGGTTTTCGCAGGAAGAATTACAGAAGGAACTTATTGATAATCAGATAGTACCTGAATTTAATTATGTAGATAGTCCACACGATGTATTTGCCCTGACAATTTTGCCAAACAATATATGTAATTTCTCTTGCAGTTATTGCTATGCTGCAAAAGGCCATGGACATGATGAGCTGGATATACAAACCCTTCGTACTGTATTAGATTTTTTCATCAATCGGAAACGGATAAAAAGACAGCATTTATATATCTCTTTCGGAGGAGGAGGTGAGCCGTTACTGTCTTGGGAGAAAGTGAAATTTGTATTACAGTATGCTGATGAACTAGCAAATTCACAAGACTTCATCATACACTACTCGTTTGCCTCAAATGGATCGATTATAAATGATGATATGATTGATTCTATCAAGAAATATCATATAAAAACAAATATATCTTTTGACATTCTTGAAGATATACAAAATGTTCAACGAAAGCATTACAACAAGGTGTGCAAGACGCTTGACCTGCTGTTGGAGCATGATATATATCCAACTATAAATTCAGTCATCACTCCACTGAACGTGGGCAGGCAGGAGGAAATGGTCATGGAAATATATCGTAGATTTCCAAAATTGAAACGCTTGAGCTTTGACTATGTTGTAGATGCTAAATTATATGACACAGTAGATGGATTGCAGGCTTTTTACGATGAGTATACACAGCATTTTTTCAGTGCACAAAAAATTGGAGAAGATCTCGGGATAACTGTAAGTAGTATAAAGTATCACAATCTGGAGCAAATAAAAATGCGGGCTTGTGTTGGTGGGTTTGATTTGACTCCACATGGAACTTTAAGTATGTGTTTTTTTGTATCATCATCCAAAGAACCTTTATATAGCGATTTTATATATGGAAAAATAACTGATAATAAGATAGAATTTGACGAGAAAAAGTTTCAGCAATTAGTGAAAAGTAGTGATAACAAGCAAGAGAAGTGTCATTGCTGTTTTCTTAAATGGCATTGTGCCGGAGGATGTTTGTACCACAAGAAATCTTACTCTAAAGAAATGCTGGATGTGATGTGTAGATTTCAACAGAAGTTCTCACTCATAGCATTGGTTAACAAAGTGACAAAACAAAATATTTTGGAATATGGAAGTGCCGAATCTCAATAAATATAATATACAATTGGCTGATTTGTCAGGACATTATAAAATAGAAGCAGGCAAAATCTTTCTCATCTATGCTCCCCTTGCTGGTTCTTTTTTTTTAGCAGATGCTGAGACGGTAAAACGGATGGAACGTTCTGTTAAGAGTAATAAGTATGATGATGAAATGAAAAAACTGTTGTCACAGCTAAAGGAGAAAACGGTAGATTATGAAAGAAGTATAGTGACAGATCCATCTCAATATGCCCATCTGTCCATTCTGCCAAATCTTACTTGTAATCTCTCTTGTGCATATTGCTATTCAGCTAAAGGACGTTCTAAAATAGAAATCGATTCTGATAAATTACAGGCTACTCTTGATTTTTTTATTGACAAAGAAAGAATAAGTGACAGACATCTGGTAATTTTTATTTCGGGTGGTGGCGAACCTCTTTTATCTTGGGAAAAGTTATTGTTCGCTATTGAATATAGTAGAAAGAGGGCTAACGAACAGGGCTTTGAGCTTGATATATATTTAATGACTAACGGTACACTGTTGTGTGACAACATAATAGACTTACTGAAGGATTGGGAGGTAAATGTGGGAGTTTCCTTCGAAATTCTACCGGAGGTGCAAAATAGCCAGCGTGGCCACTTCAAAAAGGTTTCAGAAAATATAAAACTGATGCTGAAGAAAGGCTTGATACCCAGTATAAGTTCTGTAATAACAGACCTTAATGTAGATCGGATGTCGGAAATGGTCGAAATCATAAATTCTCAATATTCTGGTGTTAAACATCTGAATTTCGATCCGGCAATGAGTGATACCTTATTCCCTGATGCAGCACACCTAGATGCTTTCTATAAGAAGTTTGCCGATAATTTTTTCCCTGCCAAAGATATGTGTGCCAAATATGGTATTACCCTTGATTGCAATATAATACGTAAAGTGGAAAAACTATTTCCACGGTATTGTCAAGGAAAGTTATGCCTTACACCCAATGGTAAAATTTCAATATGCCACAGTATTTCTTCACCCCAAGAAGCTGATTTCCCAAAAGTGGTTTACGGAGAAGTAGCGGACGGGGCTTTATATTTTGACACCGATAAATTTCACACTTTCATTGATAACAAAAACTTTCTATTGTCACGGTGTCATTCATGTATTGCTCGTTGGCATTGTGCCGGTGGATGTATGATGTATAGAATAAATTATAATGAGGATAAGATGATGGCTGTATGTAGGTTCACTTCTCACATGATTTCATCAATCTTATTGAAGCGACTTGATGCTATATTCAGAGAAGAACAAGGTATAAGTATCAAAGAATTGTTAGAAAATATAAATTGATATCTATATGACTGAATTCCAATATTTACATAAGAACGAAATTTATCCTTTACCTGTAAAAAGCGGTTATTTGGTATATGCTCCACTGAGTTCTTTAGTAATGTCTCTGTCTGCAGATGAAGTAAGCCGACTGGAGAATTATCTGTCTGGTACTGCCAATGACAGTGAAGCTGCCGAACTGCTTGCATATATTGTAAATGAGAGAAACAATCATCGAACAATTATTTCCAAATATTCTCCTGAAAAGATCCATAAGCTCACTATACTGCCAACACATCAATGTAATTTTAATTGTTGTTATTGCTATTCTGCAGAGGGCCGGGAAAATAAATCATTGTCGATGGAGACAGCCAAAGCAATGATAGACTATTTTATCAGCAAGAAACGTACATCCTTATCCGATCTTTGGTTGGCTATTTTAGGTGGAGGCGAACCCTTCTTAACACCCCAATTAACAGCACGTGTAATTGATTATGCATGCCAAAAGGCAAAAGAAGAAGGCTTTAATTTGGGAATTGGTCTTACTACAAACGGTTCTATATACAATGAGGAGTTGGCTCAATGCATGATTGCAAACAAAGTTTCGTTGGGTGTGTCGTTTGAAGTCCTAAAAGACATTCAAGAGCAACAGAGATGTCAATACGACAAGGTTGTTCCCGTTGTGCAAAGATATATGGATAAAGGAGTTGATATTACAATAAAGTCAATTATCACCCCTTCAAATGTACACCGGCTAAGCGAGATGGTTAACGAACTGTACCGACTTTTTCCTAAAGTACACAAATATAAATTACAGATAGTAGAAGATGCTGTGATGTTTGCCAATCTCCAAGAGATGAAGCAGTTTTATATAGATTTTACAAATAACTTCTTTCATGCAGAGGAGATTGGTAAGCGACTGAATATAGATGTATATGTCCTTGCATCAAAGTATGTGGATCTGCTTATAGAGCACTATTGCGGTGGGGAAATGTGCCTGACTCCCGAAGGAACAATTACTATTTGTCACCGATTCTCATCAGTACGTGAAAAAGGATATTCTCAGGTAGTATACGGCAAAGTAGATGATAACGGTATTGTCTGCATAGATAATGAACGCTTTAGTAGATTGATTTCACATGATATAAATGCTCGCGAAATATGTAATCATTGTTTTGTCAAATGGCATTGTGGCGGAGGATGCTTGGCGCAATATTCGATTTACAATGACGAGCAGCTTGCCATAATCTGCGAATGGACAAAAAAATTTACTAAAGAGATTTTGATGCGACGATTGACTGCAGCATCAGGTGAAGAAGTGATGTAGAAAATTGTTGCTTATAATGCTCAAAACAATAACATTCAAAGCGAAATTAATTATATGCAAATATTCGAATATAGCTTCGACAAAACAAGTAAGGGTGTTCCCCCTTTTGAAGAGACTATTGATTATAGACTTGTTGTACCATGCGTTAATCGAGAAGATACAATCTTGTACATTTTTCGTTCATATCGTTTTGGTGAATTTCTGTATATTACAGATATCTTCCCGAAGATGTATGAAAATGATGAGCGCTGTTTCAAACGATTTGTCAGTAGAGAAGGATTTTCTATCAACATGAAAAAACTTTCGGTTACTTGTCTGGCAATATTTGTGGAGCATTTTATCAAAAATGACGAGAGAAAATGTATGGTAATCAGCGGAAGCTACGAAGACAATGAGGTCCCCGAAGGAGCATCACGCAAACTCAGACTTTATAATTATTTCTTTAAACCTTTACTCGAACAGTTTAATTTACGCTCGGTAGATATGTTTGAAGAAAATGCATTCATTTTGGTCAGTAAAAGCAGTATGCTTTCAAACGAAGATATAATACAGGAGTACTTAACCTTCAAATCTACACGCAAATGAATATGGATATTTTACAGAAGAACGATATCTTTCTGATCCCGATAGGTGATTATTTATATTGTGAAAAGTCTGCGTACTACATTGTTTACTCTCCATTAAAAGGTAGAATGCTTGCAGCAGATAATAAAGGGTTGGAACAGCTGCATGAGATTATACCGGAGCTTGTTTCAGACCTGCAAGCTGATGACCTACTGAGCAAAGTGGAGAAAGCAAGCGACTTGCAAAAAATGTCTGTATTGCCAAACCATACATGCAATTTCAACTGCTCATATTGCTATTCTGCAAAAGGAAGGAGTAATACGACACTTCAATATGATGTCCTTGACAAAGCTTTAGAGTATTTTATAGACCCACAACGTCTTAAAGAAAGGCATCTAAGTCTCTCTTTTATCGGAGGTGGAGAGCCGTTATTGTCGTGGCCTCTGGTAAAACATGGTATTGAGTATGCAGATTTTCTGGCATCACGCTACGGTTTCAGTCTATTCATGACAATTACAACAAATGGTTCCATCATGAATGATTCTATCATTGACGTATTGAGTCAGTATTGTGTGCTGCCAAATGTATCTTTCGACATATTGGAAGAAGCTCAAAATAAGCATCGCAAACATTTCCTACAAGTCTGTAAAACACTGGACAAACTTTGTGAAAAAGGGTTAATCCCTGTTGTAAATGCCACAATCACTCCCGATTCGGTTGAGCGTATGCAGGAAATGTTTGATTTCATGAACGAACATTTTCCTCTTATAACCGACATGGTGTTTGAACCGGTTGTCTCGAATGAAATTTTTACGACCCCCCAGGAACTTGGTGCATTCTATGATAAATATATTTATCATTTCTTTAGAACAAGAGCAAAAGCTAAAGTAATCCATAAAAATATTACTTGTCGAATATTCAAGAACGTTGATTCTCTTTTGGAAAGAGGATGTCCAAGTAAGCTAGCTCTGACTCCTCAAGGTGAATTATCTATATGCTATTGCGTCTCATCTCCCAAAGAAAAGATGTATACACAACGGGTATATGGTAATGTTGACACAAACGGCGTTCATATCGATGAAGAGAAGTTTAAACGCATAAATGAGATAAATATATATTCTTATCCTAAATGTGAAAACTGCTTTGCAAAGTGGCATTGTGCAGGAGGATGTATGTGTCCGAATGATCTTTACGGCGTGGAGCATCTCGAAGAAGTTTGCAGGTTCACGAAAGAAATAATTCGTAGAACTTTATTTTTGAGAATGGAGATGCAATGCAAGTCTGAGGGGTTCTCTGATATAAACGAATACTTCACATCATTAAATAAAAAATCTGAGCAATGATAAATATATTTATAACTGGTATATCACGCGGGTTGGGACTGAAGTTAACTGAGCATTATTTATGCAAAGGATGCAGGGTCATAGGTGTAAGCCGCACCATGAGCGTTGAATTGGAGTCATTAACAAAAAAATATCCGGAAACATTAGAATGGTATCAATTTGATTTAGGCAATTTAGATAATTTAGAAAAAAGGTTAGGAGAAGTCCTTTCTTTAAGAAATAGAAAAATAGATGTGTTCATAAACAATGCTGCAATTCTTTATAAGGAACTTATTCATCGAATACAACCAAAAGAAATGGCAGAAATGGTAAATATAAATACCATTTCACCAATCATTGTTACCAAAATGGTGATAAATAACTTCCTTAGATATAGAACTAAGGGCGCTATAGTACATATCTCATCAATATGTGCACACCGTTCTTTTTATGGACTTTCTATGATAGGAGCAACCAAAGCAGCAATAGAGACTTTTTCTCAAGATGTAGCTTATGAATATGGTCGTTTCGGAATACGATCTAATACGGTAGTCTTAGGATTATTAAACATCGGAATGCGTTCTACCGTAAACGATAGATTGACAAAGGAATTGAAGTCAATCTCAGCCATGGGCCAGCTGATTGACACAGACTCTGTGGTCAGCACAATCGATTTCCTTACAACAAATGAGAGTTGTAGTATTACGGGAGGAAAAATAAATATTGATGCAGGTATATTATGATAGAAAAAAATAGTATTGATTTGGATTTCCTTATAGCTCTATTACAGGAAACAGGAGCATCTTCAGACGAGAAAAGGATCTCTGGGCTTTTCAGGAAATATCTTCTACAAGATAGCGAAAGTGTAAATAGCGACATCATAGGCAATACATTTGCTACATTGAATGGTCATGATGGATGTCATATCTTGCTTTCTGCTCATATTGATGAAATTGGTATGCAGGTAACAGAAATTTGTGAAGATGGCTTATTGAAAATCAGGAAAGTAGGAGGTATAAATTCCTTAAATATGATTGGCCAGGAAGTTGTTATGACATCTTCTAAGGGGACAATTATGGGGGTTGTTGTATTTCAAAATAAAGACAATAATTCTGTACCAGATGCTGACGACTGTTCTATTGACATTTTCTGCAAGAACAAATGTGAAGCCGAGAAAATTGTGGAGATAGGAGACTTCTTTACATTCAATCCCAATGCCCGTATTATAAATGACAATATTGTATCCAAAAGTATAGATGATAGGATAGGCGTATTTATTATATCGCAAGTATTTCATGAGCTGGCAGGAAAGTTGAAAAATATAAATCTTTCTATTGCGGCGACAACGCAGGAAGAGATTGGGTTGAGAGGCATGGCGGTTCTATCACAAAATATAACCCCAACGATGTGTATTAACATTGATGTGGCCGACGCATACCAGATAAATAAAAAAAATCAGCCTGTAATGGGTGAAGGGTGTGTGTTGTATCGTAATGCTGATAGTAATCCACCTCTCAGACATATGTTGTATCATATCGCTCGGCAAGAAAACATCCCTTTGCAGATAGCTGTGGGGCGCAATATAACTGGAGGTACAGATAGCTCAAGGATTCAGCTATTTTCTCCGAAAACAGCAGTAATAGATCTTTCTATACCTTGCAAATATATGCATACTCATCATGAACAGTGTTCTATTTCTGATGTATTGTCGTGCATTAACTTGCTTAAGGTGTTTATTCTACATCTGGATAACAGGTATCAAATCTCTCCCCCGGTTCTTACATTTTAACCTGTTGAAGCCATGATAAACCAATGCTCCACAAATCATGAGCATATAGGAGAATTATTCTATAAGGCTGTTAATTCGTATTGCCCTTTTTATCACCATATACTTGATGTCGGATGTGGATATGGTACCGCAGCTCGCTATATGCGTCGCATGTGTAAAAGAATGACACTTATTGATATCTCAGCATCTGCGATTAGATATCAAAGAGACTTTTGGTATCACGACTTTGATGTTGAGATATCTTGTTGTACTATAGAATTATTGGAAGGATGTTATGATTTAATTTATTATTTCTTATCTTTACACCACATAAATGACATAAGGAGTGAATTGGTAACAGCCCGCAAACTTTTGGCCAAGGACGGGGTACTTGTAATATGTGAAATTGGATCCGTGTATGACATTCCCTTCCATCAAAATGACATCGTACCTTTTGATGGATTTTCACTAGAACAGTTGTCGGGTATAATTATTAAGAACGGGTTTCGGATTAGCCGACAGGAAATAATTGCCAAGCTGAATAAGAATGATCTGTTTTATGATATAATATTAATCTTTTGCAAAGCAATTTAATCTACAATGGAAGATGTATTATAAATGCGTTATTTTGTGTACGCCGGATCCATTTGATTCCTACTACGAGGCTGACACCATGGAATATAAATTAAATAAAGAATCGGGAAGAATTTATTTTAATGCTGATCTTTATTTAATCTATAAATTGGAAAATGAGCAATTGAATGTGATTGCTGTTTTGAATAATCCCTGCGACTGCAGTTGCACTGAAGAACATTTTGTCCTTCAAATGAATGAAAGTAAGTCCATTTTTGGGGGACATGGAGGACACTATGCTTTCTATAGTATATCATTAATAAAAATATAAATTTGTAACGAAACTTGCCATCATCTATGGAGTCAGAAATCAGCAAGCTTTCCAGTTTGTTCAAAGCAATAGTAAACAATTACCATGCATATGGTGCCGTGTGGAAAAACATCGAACTGGGCAAACAGGCTTTTGCCATTATGAAAAGCCTTCCGCCGATACTGGAAGGGGAATTTGATACACCAGCGGATAAAGCATTACTGCTGTCTCAGATGCTGGAGCAGATGGACGAGACTTCCACTCCGAGATTCTGTATTGAAGTGCGGGAATACATAAAAGAGCTAAACCACGATGACGAGGACAACATAAAAGAACTCGCCATGCTGAATGACTATATCGATCCAGATTTGTCCATGGAAGAGTATTGTGCCAAGTATAAGAAGTATTTGAAATTCGACCCAGTGGAGCGTTCACGAAAGTGGGAAGAGGTAATTTTTTGTGTAGAAAAGGAATGCGATGAAATTCTAAAGAATGAGTCACGAGGCATGGGGTTCTGCTTCATATATTGGTCTGTAATGGAAAAAGTTTTGGCAAAATACGGCATCAATTGGAAATCACCGGCTGTAATGAATCCGGGAGTACTATTTGACTGACACATTAAAAACTTAAGATATATGTGGAAAAGTAAATACAGATGCTTCATCATAGAGAGTAGATATGTCTGTACCAAGGACAATAATTTGGCGGAGGGGTATTCGTCGTTAAAATCAGTCGTCCTATATAAGGGATTTGCCGACGAGTTTGGAAGGCAACTTAAAAAAGTGATTGATTCTCTTGAGACATTTGCCCGTAATCGCAAGCTTCTGGATAAAAATCTGTATGCTGAGATTCGCAAAACACTGACGCTATGCTACGACACCTGCACACTGTCAGATGCAGATTTCGACAACGCACGCCATATTCTGATTGATACCATATACAAATTACAGGAACTTGAAGAACTTGCCGACAAAGCATCGCCCCTAACCTTTTCCAGAGACGAAGGCTACGACCCTAAGGCGAGCTACAAGGAGCTTGGGATAAAAGCGACGCATGTCACGCGCGACATGTCGGTAGGAAACACTTATTCTGTGGATTACTATACAGACATTGACCAATTCGGCGGCAATGAAGAAATATACATAAACCTCCCACGCCTTGACGGAGGGCACGTCAAATTGGTTTCAGTTACGGAAGACGCCGTAACCCTGAAATGGAGTGAAGAGGAATTTCATGTCAACTTTGGCACGGAAGTAAGCACGAAAGAATATCTTATCGACAATCCACATCTAAGCTCTGATTCGCTGAAGCTTACCTTCTCCTATCACAAGACTCCGAACTATGCCGAACTTTGGAGCATGATAGCGAAGCTGGGATGCGACGAGCTAGAGGGAAAAGAGAAACGGCAAATACTGACAGCCAGAAAGAAATATATTCTTCATCATATTAAAAAGGCAATCGAGCAAGGCAACACGGGACTTTATGTGACGGATGCGCTGCTCTCCATATACAACAACTGGGGTACATGTGAAATAAACAACATCAGATTCTTCCGTGAGAAGCTGCTGAAAGGTATCGAACGCGGGTGTCTTGCTCCCGACAACCACTACGGCTGGGAATGGCTGGAGGTGGCGAGCCGGTACAACGACCCCGCCGATTTTATGGAGAATATGGAGCTGTACTACGAAGTGCTCGACACGGCCGCCGGATATGGCGTGGTAGAGGCCATCGACATTATGGACTCCATCTGGGAGCCTGAACAAATAATCGAAGAGGACTGAACTATGAAACCTATTTATCTCAAACTGTCCGTACCGACGGACAAGCTGGCTACAGGAAGTTCCCGATTTTGGGGCAATCCCGACCTGCCTGAAGATTTCGATTTTCCATCATATACCGATGACGACGGAGAGGAGTATGACTATGTATTCGTGTGTCAGATAAATCTGGAGGAACTGGCAAATTTTGGCGTGCCGACAATGCTGCCGAAGAGAGGTCTGCTCTCGTTCTTCGCCAAGATTGACCATTATATGGGTTATTACGACGTGCCAATGGACATCAACGGCTGCGTTAGCAATAAGGATGCCGTCCGTGTGCTGTATTTCCCTAATTGCATGGGCATGGTGGAAAAGGTGCTTGTCGGCGATGACGACAAGCCGATCGCTCCGCACGAGTTGCGCATTGACTTCACCCACGACATACCGCCGCTGTCAGACGATCATGCGCTGTTTGCACCTCCCACTCACTGTCCTTGGGAAACATGGGACGAGCCTTATGAGGATTGGGAAGTACTGTTACAGATTGATTCTTTTGAAGGAAATGATTTTAGTTTGAATTTTATGGATTGCGGTGTGTTGGACTTTCTGATTTCTCCATCAGACTTAAAACGCCAATGTTTTGATAATGTAAGAGCAATTGTATTGTCAACATAGAACTTTTGATGTGAATATTTCGTATATTTACATACGCAGTATAAGAAATCAAATTACTAATAGTAACTCAAATAAAAAATATATTTGTTGCTGATTTGTTTCTTGTATCTCGTATATGCTATATAAATTACTGATATTCAAAATTAATATATTGTACATTGGTTAGTAGCCCACCATGCTGTGCGTACCCGGATTGAACAGGTCAGGATTGGTGAATGGTGAACCTGTAATGTAGGCCACCTTCTCGTCAATGTCGAGTACATTATTATCTGCCGACAGTCTCATCATACTGATGGACACAGCTTTCTTGTCTGGGTATGGCGCATCATAGGTCGTGTCCTTCATACAAAAGGCGAGTAGTAATGTAGTCTGCAAGACTGCCGCAAATTTGACTTCTCTCCGAAAAGTGAAAAATTCGTGATAAACGAAATCTGAATTTTGTCTGCTCTATAAATTTCCCCTTTCCTTTGAATTATTTCTATTCTACGACACTTTCTGTATTTTACATTTAATAATTTACTCTGTTGCTATTTTGTTACTCGAACAGCGATATAAAATCATATATCACTTATAATAAGTTAATTATATTTAGCATTTATCTTGAAGGGAAAAGGATATGCATGGCTAAAGCAACGATTGTCACAATACGTACGAGGCTGGCTAACTTACTACAGTTTAGCAGACATGAACCAATTTATCCAAAAGACGGATGGTTGGTATCGTCGCAGGCTAAGGACGTATATATGGAAGAGTTGGAAGAAAATCAGCACCAAATCACATAATCTCCAGAAATGTGGTATAAACAAACATCAGGCTTGGCAATGGGCTAATACCCGTAAAGGATACTGGCACATAGCCAACAGCTGGGTGCTGCATCGGGCAATTACAGATGAGAGTCT
>RRZU011693522.1_pt1 | contig 17381 bp, 12 predicted proteins | sample 2165561 | NCBI WGS metagenome assembly RRZU01 (sample SAMN10456909, study PRJNA506462) | wastewater metagenome | isolation source: wastewater sludge | place: USA: Moscow, Idaho | reverse complement strand
GATCGACGCCGGCGTGAATGTGGTGCGCATCAACATGTCCCACGGCACCCATCCGGAACATCTACGGCGGCTCAAGCGGGTACGCGATGCGTCCAACGAGGCGGGCCGTCCGATCGGGGTGTTCGCCGACCTGCAAGGGCCCAAGATTCGGCTGACGCTGTTCGAGAACGACTTCGCCATCCTCAAGGCCGGCCAGAGGTTCACCATCACCACCGACGACGTGCTGGGCACCGCCGAGCGTGCCGGCACCACCCTGAAGACCCTCACCGACGACGTCCGGCCGGGCGACAAGGTGCTGATCGACGACGGCAAGATTCACCTGCAGGCGCTCGAGGTCACCGACACCGAGGTGATCACCGAGGTCGTGGTCGGCGGCCGGGTGTCGAACAACAAGGGCATCAACCTGCCCGGCGTCGCAGTCTCGGTACCGGCGCTGAGCGAGAAGGACGAGCACGACCTGCGGTGGGCGCTTCGGCACGGCATCGACATGGTGGCGCTGTCGTTCGTGCGCAGTGCGTCCGACTACGACCGGGTGCGCGAGATCATGGGCGATGAAGACCGGCATGTACCGGTGATCGCCAAGATCGAGAAGCCGCAGGCGGTCGAGAACCTGCAAGAGATCATCGACACTTTCGACGCGATCATGGTGGCGCGCGGCGACCTGGGCGTCGAACTGCCGCCCGAGCAGGTGCCGTCGGTGCAGAAGCGCATCATCGAGAGCGCCCGCAAGTGGGCCAAGCCGGTGATCGTGGCCACCCAGATGCTCGAGTCGACGATCGGAGCCCCGCAGCCGACCCGGGCCGAGACCTCCGATGTCGCCAACGCCATTCTGGACGGCGCCGACGCGGTGATGCTCTCGGGCGAGACGGCGATGGGTGAGTACCCGCTCGCAGCGGTCGAGGTGATGTCGCGCATCATCAACTACACCGAGGGCCAGGGTATGCACAACATCCGCGGCATCGACTGGGACCCGCACACCCACTCCGGCGTGATCTCGAAGGCCGCGATCGACATCGCCACCCGGATCGGCGCCAAGTACCTGGCCGCCTTCACCATCTCGGGTGACACGCCGCACCGGCTGGCCCGGCTGCGCAGCGAGATCCCGATCATGGCGTTCACCCCCAAGCCGCGCACGGCGCAGGAACTCACGCTCTGTTGGGGCGTCCAGTCGTGGGTGACCGACGAGTTCACCAGTACCGAGGGCATGGTCGAGTCGGTGCAGGATTCGCTGATGCAGACCGGCTGGGTCGAGGCCGGTGACTTCATCGTGATCGTGGCGGGCAACCCGGCCCGGTTCGGGGGTCAGACCAACTCGGTGCGCATCTACCAACTGCACGAGTAGGCCAGGCTGGCCGTGCTCCCGGGCCGGCGCATCACACCTGACTGCCCTTTGTGGCACGTCACTGCCTGCGTGCAGGCAGCTACGTGTCAGGAAGGCCGTTGCGTCGAAGCGGACCGCCGTTGATGCGCGTCCGCACCACATCACGGACGAAGAACGGGGGTGACGGCCACCACGCCGTCACCCCCGTCGTCCAACGGGTTGCTACTCGCCGAGCTGGATCTTCGCGAGATGGTGCGAGATGTCCTTCGTCGCCGGATACAGGTCGAGGTAGTGGCCGAACAGATCGTCGTAGATCTGCTTGTTGTCGGTGTCGGGCTGCACGTGTGCCGACACCTTCATCCAGCTCGTCGACTCATCGGCGGCGCCCACGTTCTGAGCCGAGATCAGCGCGTCGCCGTAGCTGGCGCCGATGGCGAGCTTGGGCAGCACCTGCTCGATGCCGCAGACGTCCGACATGATCTGCGTCCAGAGCCCACCCTTGGTGCCGCCGCCGACCGCGACGTACCGCTTGCCTTCGCCGCCGGCCTCCTTGATCGCCTCCAGCAGATGCCGGGTGCCGTACGCGGTCGCCTCGAGCAGTGCCCGGTAGAGCTCGCCCCGGGTGGTGCTCAGGGTGAGGCCGGCGATCAGTCCGCGGGCCATCGGGTCGCTGATCGGCGTGCGCTCGCCGGCGAAGTAGGGCAACGCCAGCAGTCCGTTCGAACCCGGGGCCACGTCACCGGCGTCTTCGGTGAGCACCGCGTACTCGGTGCCGCCGACGATGTCACGCAGCCAGGTGGTCAGCGCGCCTGAGGCCGAAAGCCCGCCGGCCAGCGCGAACGTGTTGCGATAGGTGCCGGTGAGCGCCCACAGGTTGGGGTGCGACATGGCATGGTCGGCGATCAGGTCCGCAACGATCGTGGAGCCGTACATCAGCATCACGTCGCCGGGATCCTTCACCCCGACGCTGAGCGCCTCGCTGAAGGCGTCCGTGCTGCCCACGCCGACTGGAATGCCCTCGGGCAGGCCGCTGAGTGCCGCACCTTCGGCGGTCACGTGGCCCGCGATCTCATTGGAGTACTTCAGCTGGGGCAGCGGCAGCCCGGGCGCGACCATTTCGGCCCACTCCGGGATCCAGTCCTGGGTGCGCGGGGAGTACATCGGGTCGAACATCGAGGCCGACAGGTGATCGAGCACGTACTCGCCGGTGAGCTTGAACGCCACGTAGGTCTGCGACATGAAGACGTACTTCGCCTTCTCCCACACCCAGGGCTCGTTGCGCGCCGTCCACAGCAACTTCGGACCCTGCGACTGCGAGGTCAGAATGTTGCCGCACTTCTCGACCAGGGCGTCCACGCCGATCTTGTCGGTGAGTTCGGCGACCTCTTTGTAGGCGCGCGTGTCGACGCCGTACAGGATGGCCGGACGCAGCGGCTTGCCCTCCGCGTCGCAGAACAGGCTGCAGGGGCCGATGCCTGAGGTGGTGATGCCGACCACCGGGCCGTCCGCCTTGCTCAGCAGGTCATGAGTGATGTCCAGGAAGTCGGCCCACCAGACCTCGTCCGCATCGTGTTCGACGTGCCCGGGCTTGGGCATCGAGGTGCGGTGCGCCTTCTCCGCCGTTGCGATGACCTTGCCGTTCAGCCGGGCCAGTACGCCCTTGCTGCTTCCGGTGCCGAAGTCGATCCCGATGACCAACCTCTTGTCCTTCGCCATGCTGGTGCTCCTTTCCGCGAGCATCGTTGCTCAATCGGGGAGGACGGCGACGGTGCCCCCTTCCCACAACCAAAAGGTATGCGATCGGAGCGCCCAACGGGAGGGGATCGGCGGGATAAGTGTGAACTTGTTGTGGTTTGTCGCATTTTTCGTGAGACAAAGCTCGGATCGCACGGAGTCCGTTCGTACCGAAGGGCCTGGTGGTGCCCGCCAGTCGGTGCCGGCAGCTTCAGTCGGGCACCACGGCAACCTTGATGCCCTCGCCGGAAGCGACGAACTCGATCGCCTCGGTGGCCCGCGACAGGGGGAAGGTGTGGGTGATCAGCGATGCGGTGTCGATGGCGCCGCTCTCGATCAGCCGGACGGCGCGTGCGAAGCTCTCGCGTCCCGAGTTGGACGCACCCACCACGGTGATCTCGCGGTAGTGGATCAGGTTGGCGGCGATGGTGGACCAACCCTCGCCGGCCAGCCCGGCGAAGATGCTCACCCGGCCGCGCTTGCGCACCAGGTTCAGGCAGTCGTTGACGAGTTGCGGCACGCCGATGCAGAGCACCGCCACGTCCACGCCTTCCCCGCCGCTGAGTTCGCGGACGATCGCGGGCAGGTCCTGAGTGGTCGGGTCGACGGTGACGCTCGCTCCGAGCGCGGCAGCCGTGGTGCGCCGCACCTCGGACGGGTCAGACACCACGACCGTGCGTGCGCCGGCGATGCGGGCAAGCTGCAGGTGGATCAGGCCGATCGGCCCTGCGCCGACGATCACCACGACGTCGTCCACCTCGACCCGGTAGTTGTCCAGGCCGCTGAGGCAGCACGAGATCGGCTCGGCCAACGCCAGCTGGGCGGGCTCGAGGTGACCCGACGCCTTGACCAGTTGGCCGCGTGCGATCGCTTCTCGGGGGATCAGCCAGTAGTCCGCCAGGCCCCCGTTGATGTCGTAGCCGACCAGGTGGACGTCGTCGCACAGGTGCTCGGTACCCCGCCGGCACGGACCACACACGCCGCAGCAGACCGACGGCGGCATACTGACCAGGTCGCCCACCTCGAAGCCGTTGACGCCTTCGCCGACCGCTTCGACATAGCCCGCAACCTCGTGGCCCAGCACCACGCCCAGTTCGACGCCCTTCGACTTCTCGCCGCGCAGAATGCGTAGATCGGTACCGCAGACGGTGTTGGCGCCCACCCTGGTGAGCACCTGGCCCGGGCCGGCGATCGGGTCGGGCAGGTCGGTCAGTTCGGCCGGTACGCCCGGGCCGCGATAGGTGAATCCGCGCATGGTCTGCTCCTTCAGCACGAGCTGCACCGGGTCATGCGTCGTTGCGACCCGGCGCGGTGAACGCTCTCCACCCTATGGCCGAAACCGCTCGCCGTGGGCGGGGCCTTTGGCCTTTGTCTTGGAGTGGCGTCGGGTCGAGCGGGTCGTCGGCGCGCTGCTCGGGCGAGCGGAGTCGGGCGCGTTGACTGGCGGGATGCGCGCTGAGTGCGCGAGTAGATGCGTGCCGAGGAGGGGAGTCGAACCCCTATGCCCTTGCGGGCAGACGGGTTTGAGCCGTCCGCGTATGCCATTCCGCCACCCCGGCTGGAGCCCTACGATCATGCCACATTCTGGCGACCCCTGCGCAACGGGGTAGGGTTCTACCGGTGCCGCTGCGCTAGTGGTGGCATCCTGCAGTACGCCAGTGATCCCGACGACAGAAGAGTGCAGACAATGACGTCCGAAGCCGATACCACCCCCGGTCGAGCGCGAGTTCTGGTCGCCGAGGACGAGGCGCTGATCCGCCTCGATCTGGTCGAACTGCTCACCGCCGAGGGCTACGACGTGGTCGGCGAAGCGGGCGATGGCGAGCAGGCGCTCGCGATGGCGCGCGAACTCGAACCCGACCTGGTCGTGATGGACGTCAAGATGCCCAAGATGGACGGCATCTCGGCCGCCTCGGTCATCGCCGACGAACGAATCGCTCCGGTCGTCATGCTGACCGCCTTCTCGCAGCGCGAACTGGTCGAGCGGGCCCGTGAGGCCGGTGCCATGGCCTACGTGGTCAAGCCCTTCGACGCCTCGGACGTGGTGCCTGCGATCGAGGTGGCGATGGCCCGTTACGCCGAGATCCGTGCGGTCGAAGAAGAGGTCGAAGACCTGCAGGAACGGTTCGAATCCCGCAAGCTGGTCGAGCAGGCCAAGGGCCTGCTGCAGGAGGGTCTCGGGCTCACCGAGCCGGAGGCGTTCCGGTGGATCCAGAAGACCGCCATGGACCTGCGCAAGTCGATGCGCGAGGTCGCCGAGGGCGTCATCGACCACGCCAAGGCGGGCAAGAAGCCCAAGCGCTGAGTCGTGGACGGCCGGTCGTCTGAGCTGCCGGATCGACGTCCTCCGGCGCCACGGGCGGGTGACCGCGTGACGAGGGCACCTACGGTGCACGCAGCGTGCCCGAACGTGTGCGCATCGGCCGGTGCGCCTCGGCCCGGCGTGGCAGAGTGGCGCACGCGTCAGCCCTTGATACTCAGCGCAGAATCGGCCCTCATACCGGTGCGGTACCGACCACTGCGGTCGCATCGAGGTCGTCGTCGGCGTGCACTTCGGCAGCCAGGCCGGCCTCCGCGAACACGGCCGTCGCCGCCGCCACCTGCGAGCGCGCCACTTCGATGATCAACCGGCCACCGGGTGCCAGCCAGGCCGACGCGTCCGCCGCGATCCGGCGATGCACGTCCAGGCCGTCCGAGCCCCCGTCCAACGCCGCTCGCGGTTCGTGGTCGCGGGCCTCGGACGGCATCAGGGCCACGCCATGGGTGGGCACGTAGGGTGCGTTGGCCAACGCGACCGCCACCCGTCCACGCAACGAATCGGGCAGCGCGGACCACAGATCGCCCCGATGCACCGACGCCCCCGCCAGGTTGCTGCGGGCGCACACCACGGCGACCGGGTCGATGTCGCAGGCGTGCAGTTCCACACCGGGCGCCCGGAGTCGCAGCGCCGCGCCGAGTGCCCCGCTGCCGCAGCACAGGTCGATCACGACCGCGTCGGGCGGCAGTCCGTCCGCGGCCAATCGCACCAGCAGCTCTGAGCGGCGACGGGGCACGAAGACCCCTGGCCGAACCCGCACCCGCAGGCCGTCGAAGGCCGCCCATCCCAGTACCTGTTCGAGAGGTTCGCCGGCGATTCGGCGAGCCAGCAGCTCGTCCAGGGGTCCGGACGCGGCGAGCAGCAGCGCGGCCTCATCCTCGGCGTACACGCAGCCGGCGGCGCGTAGGGCCGCCACCACCTCGTCCGGGCCGCTCACCCGCGTCGGGGACGTTGCAACGCGCAGGTCACCCGGGCCGTGCACAGTCGTTGGCCCTTGTCATTGCTGAGCACCACCTCCCAGGTGCCCAGCCGGCCGCCGACGTGCAACGCGGTCGCCACCCCGTTCACCCACCCGTCCCGGGCCGCCCGGTGATGGGTGGCGTTGATGTCGACGCCGAAGATCTGACCGCCCTGGCCGACCTCGGCGTAGGCCGACAGCGAGGCGAGCGTCTCGGCAAGCACGCAGGAGGCGCCGCCGTGCCAGAAGCCGAACGGCTGAGTGTTGCCCTCGACGGGCATGCGTCCGGTCGAGCGGGTGGCGGACAGTTCGAAAAGCTCGATGCCCATCTTCGCGTCCAGCGCGCTGTAGATGCCGTCGGCCCAATCGGGAAGGCTCATGGGGGCCACGATTGCATACTTGCCGAGCGCTGCGGGACACCCGGGCCGGGCCGTAGAGCCGAGCAGGACCAGCGTCGGACGACCCGGCGCCTCCAGCCGACGCGACGAGTGGTGGCACGGGGTCTGTGCCGGTCGTCGCCGGCTGGAGGGGATCGTCGAGCCCGTCCGCGATGGCGCCGGCGACAACGTGGACGGGCAGCAGTCAGTTCTTGTCGGCGGCCTCCGCTACCCTGCGTTGGGTGAGTGACGAGTCGGGCACGCTGCTGCTGATCGATGGCCATTCGGTGGCCTACCGGGCGTTCTTCGCCCTGCCCGTCGAGAACTTCTCCACCACTACGGGCCAGCACACCAACGCGGTCTACGGGTTCACGTCCATGCTGATCAACGTGCTGCGTGACGAGCAGCCTACCCATCTCGCAGTCGCGTTCGACGTGTCGCGGCAGACGTTTCGCAAGCAGCTCTACAGCGAGTACAAGGCCAACCGCTCCAAGTCGCCCGACGAGTTCACCGGCCAGGTCGCCTTGATCAAAGAGGTGCTGAACGCGCTCAACGTCACGCACGTCGAACTGGACGGGTTCGAGGCCGACGACATCATCGCCACCCTCGCCAAGCAGGCCGAGGCGCAGGGGCTCAAGGTGCTGATCTGCACCGGCGACCGCGACACCCTGCAGTTGGTCACCGACAACGTCACCGTGCTGTACCCGCGCAAGGGCGTCTCCGACCTGGCGCGCATGACACCCGAGTCGGTGATGGAGAAGTACTTCGTGCCGCCGGCCCAGTACCCCGAACTGGCGGCGCTGGTCGGTGAGACCTCCGACAACCTGCCGGGCGTGCCCGGGGTCGGCCCCAAGACCGCGGCCAAGTGGATCGCCAGCTACGACGGCCTCGAGAACGTGGTGCGCCGCGCGGCCGAGATTCCGGGCAAGGCGGGGGAGTCGTTCCGGGCCCATCTCGACGACGTGGTCCGCAATCGTGAGTTGAACGCGCTGGTCGGTGATCTTGAGCTGCCGGTCCGTATTGATCAGCTCGAACGCCTTGACTGGAACCGTGAAGCGGTGCACACCGTCTTCGACGGGTTGGAGTTCCGGGTCTTGCGCGATCGGTTGATGGAAACCCTGCCCGCCGAACAGACCGCTCCCACCGGTGGTTTCGAGGTGGTCGGCGACGTGCTCGAACCCGGCGGTCTCAGCGATTGGCTGACCACCCACGGGCAGGGCGACCTCACCGGTCTCGACGTGACCGGTACCTGGCGGGCGGGCGCGGGCGACGTCACCGGCCTGGCCCTGGCTGCGGCCGATGGTGCCGCCTGCTGGCTCGACGTCACCGAGCTGACTCCCGACGACGACCACGCACTGGCCGTCTGGTTGGCCGACGAGAGCGCCAGAAAGGCCCTGCATGACGCCAAGGGGCCGCTGCTGGCGATCTGGTCGCGCGGGTGGCAACTGAACGGGCTGGCCAGCGACACTCAACTGGCCGCCTACCTGCTTCGCCCCGACCAGCGCATCTACGACCTGGGCGACCTGACCGCCCGGCACCTCAAACGCGAGTTGAGCGCCGAGGCGCCCACGGCGCAGCCGTCCGACCAGTTGGCCTTCGATTTCGACGACCCGAACGAGGGACAGGACTCGATGATCCGGGCACGAGCCGTGATCGATCTGGCCATCGCCCTCGAAAGCGAACTGGACGAGCGCGGTGAGCGCACGCTGCTCGCCGACGTCGAGTTGCCGCTGCTGCGCACCCTGGCGGTGATGGAACGCGATGGCATCGCGGTCGACGCGGACTACCTGGGGCAGTTGCACAGCGACTTCGACTCGGCCGTCCGCAACGCCGAGGCCGACGCCTACGCCGTGCTGGGCCGGCCGATCAACCTCGGCTCGCCCAAGCAGCTCCAAGAAGTGTTGTTCGACGAGTTGGGCATGCCCAAGACCCGGCGCACCAAAACCGGCTACACCACCGACGCCGAGTCGTTGGAGGGTCTGTTCGTCAAGACCGAGCACCCGTTTCTGGCCCACCTGCTGCGGCACCGCGACCAGATCCGGCTGCGGCAGACCGTCGAGGGCCTACAGAAGTCGATCGCGGACGACGGCCGTGTGCACACCACCTACATTCAGACCATCGCCGCCACCGGGCGACTCAGTTCGACCGACCCGAACCTGCAGAACATTCCGATCCGCACCGAGGAGGGCCGGCGCATTCGGCGGGCGTTCGTGGTGGGTGACGGGTACGACACGCTGTTAACGGCCGACTACAGCCAGATCGAGATGCGCATCATGGCGCACGCCTCTGAAGACGCCGGCCTGATCGAGGCGTTCCATTCGGGTGAGGACTTTCACACCGTGATGGCGGCCCGGGTGTTCGGCGTGGCGCCCGAGGCGGTCGATACCCGCATGCGCGCCCGGATCAAGGCGATGAACTACGGGTTGGCGTACGGGCTGAGCGCGTACGGGTTGTCGCAGCAGCTCAAGATCGAGGTTTCCGAGGCCAAAGGCCTGATGGATGAGTACTTCGAACGGTTCGGCAACGTGCGCGACTACCTGCGCGAGATCGTCCGTACCGCCGGCAAGACGGGCTACACCGAAACACTGCTCGGTCGCCGCCGGTACCTGCCCGACCTCACGTCGTCCAACCGGCAACGCCGCGAGATGGCCGAGCGCATGGCGCTGAACGCCCCCATCCAGGGCTCGGCCGCCGACATCATCAAGGTAGCCATGCTCGACGTCGAGGCTGCGCTGGCCCAGCAGGGGCTGGCCTCGCGCATGCTGCTGCAGGTGCACGACGAACTGGTCTTCGAGGTCGCATCCGGTGAGGCCGAGGTGCTGGAAGCCCTGGTCAGAGACAAGATGGGCCACGCCGTCGACCTGTCCGTGCCGCTGGAGGTGTCCGTCGGCACCGGACGGTCGTGGCACGAGGCCGCCCACTGAGCTGAGCGTGGGTCGGGACCGCTGCTGGTCGCGTGCCTCGTCAGTCTTGGGTGGTTGCGTTTGGTTGGGTTTGTTGCCGCGGGGCTGGAGTGGTCGTTCGCGACTGTCGGTTGCGGCAGTACCGACTTCGTCGTCCCTGCCGCAAGTGCTTCGTAGTGTCGCTTCACGATCACTCCAGCCCCGCTTCGGGTGACGCCACCGCTGGTCGAGGTTGCCGGGACCGCGCCGGTCGAGCTTGTCGAGACTCTCGTCCGCGGGGCCACGTCATTGCGCGGTCGAGGGTTGGTTGCACGGGTTCGTCCGCGCGCAATGAGCGCCAAGCCGCGCAACGTCATCAGGGACGGTCGGTGGGAACCCCGTGGCTTCTGCGACATTGCCTTCGATACGTGACGTTGCCCGCGTTGCGCCGCAGGCAACGTCACCGAAGGCAACGTCACCGCAGGCAACGTCACCGCAGGCAACGTCACCGCAGGCAACGTCACCGCAGGCAACGTCACCTAACGCAGGCAACGTCACCGCCGTCCACTGACCACCAACACAGCCCCGACCAACAGCCCGGTGAACGGAGTTGAGAACCGTCCCCAACTCGATTCACCCAACACGGCCGTCCAACAACTGCCGCGTCAGCGAATGGTCGCCAGCACCTCGCTGCGCTCCTCGTCGTTCTCGGTCCAGGTACCGGTGAGCATGCCCAGCGGGATCGCCGTCTGAATATGCTTGCCGTCGAGTACCCGAACCAGGCGGGCCGCCTCCATCGCCGCATTCGACACACTGGTGATGCCGCTGCCGACCACGGTCATGGTCTTCTCGCCCCGCGACAGGTCGGCCTCGGTGTCGGCCTCGTGAATGACGCGAATCAACTCGGCCACGTAGACCGGGTCGCCGGTGGCGTCATAGACCCAGCGCTTGCCCAGCGCCGAATGGTCGACGGTGCCGACCAGGTAGGCGTCGGCATCGTCCAGCGGCTCGGCCCGGTAGGTGAGCGGAACCTGGTAGAGCACGTCGCCGGAGCGCACCAGCAGGGTTTCGATGCCGACCTCGCCGTCGGGATCGACGAACCGGAAGGCGGCGACCCGCTGCAGATCGGAGGCGTCGCCCGTGAACCACGACTGGCTCGGCAGCCACTGCGCCAGCAGCTCGATTTTGCCGGGGTTCAACTCCGCCTCGTAGATCTTTGCTGTGCCGCTCATCTTGAATCCTCCTGGGTATGACGCCGAGTGTGCGTCACCACGCTAGTACGGACGGGGCGGCACACGGTCCGGAACCGAGCATCCAGCCTGCGGCGACGCCTGCTCAGGCGCGGGCCATCCGAATGGTGAGATCATTGGAGATGGATTTGACCCGGCGGATGCAGGCGGTCAAACTCCTACCAGTCCTCTAGGGAATGTTTGTTATTGCCCCGATCTGACAAGAAGGTCCTCGGCCGCCACCGGTGGCCGACGACTCCGGCACCGTCCGGGCCATCGACAGGAGTTGTTTCACCATGACGCACTCACGCAGAGCCGTTCTCACCGCACTGACGGCAACCGTTGCCCTGGCGATGACCGGCTGCGCCGGTGGTGGTGCCAGTGATGTCGCGGGCTCCACCGCGTCCGCTCCGGCGGGTGGAGGCACGGTGCTGAACCTCTATGCCTACGCCGTGCCCAAGGTCGGTTTCGACAAGGTCATTCCGGCGTTCAACGCCACCCCGGCCGGCGCCGGGGTGCAGTTCCAGCAGTCCTACGGGGCCTCCGGCGACCAGTCGCGCAAGGTCGCCGCGGGGGCCGAGGCCGACATCGTGAACTTCTCGGTCACCCCGGACGTGACCAGGCTCGTCGACGCCGGCCTGGTGGACGCCAGTTGGGACGCCGGTGAGCACAAGGGCATTCCGTTCGGCTCGGTGGTCACGATCGTGACCCGCAAGGGCAACCCGAAGGGCATCAAGGACTGGGACGACCTGCTGAAGCCGGGCGTCGAGGTGGTCACCCCCAACCCGTTCTCGTCGGGTTCGGCCAAGTGGAACCTGCTGGCCCCCTACGCCGCCAAGAGTGATGGCGGCAAGAACCCGCAGGCCGGCCTCGACTACCTCGACAAGTTGATCACCGATCACGTGAAGGTGCAGCCCAAGTCCGGACGCGAGGCGACCGAGACCTTCCTGCAGGGCACCGGCGACGTGTTGCTGAGCTACGAGAACGAGGCGCTGTTCATCGAGAGCGAGGGTGACCCGGTCACTCACGTCACCCCGCCGACCACGTTCAAGATCGAGAACCCGGTCGCGGTGTTGAAGAACAGCAAGAACCTGCAGACCGCCGAGGCGTTCCGCGACTACCTGTACACCCCCGCGGCCCAGAAGCTGTGGGCCGAGGCGGGCTTCCGTCCGGTGGACGCAACCGTGGCTAAGGAGTTCGCCAGCAAGTTCCCCGAGCCGACCAAGCTGTGGACGATCGCCGACCTGGGTGGCTGGCCGGCCGTCGACAAGGATCTGTTCACCAAGGACACCGGCAAGATCGCGGTGATCTACGACAAGGCGACCTCATGACGCTCGACACCACCACCACGCAGGGCGCCGCCACCCCGGCGGCGCCCGTCGTGGCGTCCGGTGACGGTCCGAAACGCCGTCCGCCGCCGCTGCTGCGTCCCGGTTCGGCCGGACGGGTCAGCGGTCTCACCCTCGGCGTGGTCGTGCTGTGGCTCAGCCTGATCGTGCTGCTGCCGCTGGCGGCGCTCACCGTGACCTCGTTCTCGGAGGGTTGGAGCGGCTTCTGGGAGGCAGTCACGGCCCCGGTCGCCCTGGCCGCGCTGGGGACGACCGTTCTGGTCTCGGCCGTGGTGGCCGTGCTCAACGTGGTGATCGGCACCCTGATCGCCTGGGTGCTGGTGCGGGACGAGTTTTCCGGCAAGCGTTTGGTCGACGCCCTGATCGACCTGCCGTTCGCGCTGCCCACGATCGTGGCCAGCATCGTGCTGCTGTCGCTGTACGGGCCCAACAGCCCAATCGGCGTCGAACTCAACGCCACCCGCTGGGGCCTGATCGTGGCGCTGGCCTTCGTCACCCTGCCGTTCGTGGTGCGTTCGGTTCAGCCGGTGCTGATCGAGGTGGACCGCGACGTCGAGCAGGCCGCCGCTTCGCTCGGTGCCAGCAACTGGACGATCTTTCGCCGCGTCGTGCTGCCCACGCTGGCTCCGTCCATCATCTCGGGTGGGGGCCTGGCCTTCGCTCGCGCAATCGGCGAGTACGGCTCGGTGGTGCTGATCGGCGGCAACATTCCGCGTGAGACCCAGGTGGCCTCGCAGTACATTCAGCAGCAGATCGAGATCGACCGCCCGGTGAACGCGGCGGCGGTGTCGGTGGCCCTGCTCGCGATCTCGTTCGCGACGCTGCTGATTCTCAGGTTCTTCGCCTCGCGCAGCCAAGAGCGTGAGGAGAAGGCAACATGAAGCTCTCCACACCCGCCCGCCTCACCCTGCGCATCATCGCGCTGGTGTACCTGACCGTGCTGTTGGCGGTGCCGATCGTGACCATTCTGTGGCGCACGTTCGAACCCGGCTTCGCGGCGTTCTGGGCCTCGATCCGCACGCCCGCGGCGATCTCGGCCTTGAACCTGTCGCTGCTGATCGTGGCGATCACGGTGCCGATCAACGTCGTCTTCGGCGTGGTTACCGCGCTCGCCCTGGTCCGCGGACGGTTCCCCGGCCGCCGGCTGCTCTCGGGCGTGGTCGACCTGCCGTTCGCGGTCTCGCCGATCGTGGTCGGCGTGTCGCTGATCATGCTCTGGGGCACGCATGGCTGGTTCGGCGGCCTGGAGAACCTGGGGATCCAGGTGATCTTCGGACTGCCCGGCATGGTGATCGCCACCATCTTCGTGACCCTGCCGTTCGTCGTCCGCGAGGTCGAGCCGGTGCTGCACGAGATCGGCACCGATCAGGAGCAGGCGGCCGCCACCCTCGGCGCGTCCCGGTGGCAGACCTTCGCACGCATCACGCTGCCCGCCATCCGCTGGGGGCTCACCTACGGCATCGTGCTCACCGTGGCTCGTGCGCTGGGCGAGTTCGGTGCCGTGATCATGGTGAGCTCCGGCTTTCCGGGCGTCTCCCAGACGCTGACCCTGCTCGTCCACAGCCGCTACATCGACGACCACAACGTGCACGGCGCCTACTCGGCCGCCACGCTGTTGATGTTCCTGGCCATCATCACCCTGCTCGCGATGAGCCTGCTCGACCGCAAGCGACCCGAGGGGCAGTCGGCCGCACTACCGGCCACCATCGCCCCGGCCCCCACACCCGACCCCGCTGAAGAAACTTCCAGGAGTGCGGCATGATCTCCGTCACCAACGCCAACAAGAACTACGGCACTTTCAAGGCCCTGGACGATGTGTCGCTCGAGATTCCCTCGGGCACGCTGACCGCCCTGCTCGGACCGTCCGGTTCGGGCAAGTCGACGCTGCTGCGTTCGATCGCGGGCCTGGAGGAGCTCGACTCGGGCTCGGTCGTGATCGCCGGCAACGACGTCACCCACGTTCCGCCGCAGCAGCGAGGGATCGGGTTCGTGTTTCAGCACTACGCCGCGTTCAAGCACATGACGGTGCGCGACAACGTCGCCTTCGGCCTGACCATTCGCAAGCGGCCCAAGGCCGAGATCACCAAGCGTGTGGACGAACTGCTCGAGGTGGTGGGGCTGGCGGGCTTTCAGCACCGCTACCCGGCGCAACTCTCGGGCGGGCAGCGGCAGCGCATGGCGTTGGCCCGGGCGTTGGCGGTCGATCCGCAGGTGTTGCTGCTCGACGAGCCGTTCGGTGCCCTGGACGCCAAGGTGCGCGACGACCTGCGGCGCTGGCTGCGCCGGCTGCATGACGAAGTGCACGTCACCACGGTGCTGGTCACCCACGATCAGGAGGAGGCGCTCGACGTGGCCGACCGGATCGCGGTGCTGAACGGCGGCCGGATCGAGCAGATCGGCACCCCCGACGAGCTGTACGAGCAACCGGCCAACCCGTTCGTGATGTCGTTCCTGGGGTCGGTGTCGAGGCTGAACGGCGAGGTGGCACGTCCGCACGACCTGCGCATCGAGCGCGACCAGCAGCGGGCCGCCGACGAGGCGCGAAGCTCGGGGGTGCACGTCACCGAGGCGACGGTCGAACGGCTCGTTCGGTTGGGTTTCGAGGTGCGCATCGAGTTGAGCCACGTGCATACGGGCGAGCAGTTCTTCGCCCAGCTGACTCGGGCCCAGGCAGAGGATCTTCGGCTCGCCGTCGGCGACCGGGTCTACGTGCTGCCGACCCGCACCCTGCCGACCGAGGAGCAGTTTCCGGCCCTGGTCGTCTGAGCCTCGATCCACCGATCTGCGCCTACCGCGCGGCCCATCCGGCCACCCTGGCTGCGTCGGCCACGCTCACCAGACGCCGGTATGCCTTCGCGCGGACCGTCGTGCCAGGCCACCCGTCTGGTGCCGCTCGCGACGGCGCCCATCGGTGGATCCAGGCTGAGCCCGACCCGCGGCCTGGGCCAAGGCGTCACAATACGAGGTGTGGAGATCTCGGCCAAGACCGACTACGCCGTTCGGGCGATGCTCGAACTGGCGAATGCCGCCGAACCGGACGCAGCCCCGGTGTCGGTCGACGTGCTTGCGAAGGGCCAGGGGCTGCCCCGCAAGTTTCTGGAGGCGATCCTGGCCGACCTGCGCCGGGCGGGGCTGGTGATCAGCACCAAGGGCGCGCGCGGTGGCTACCGGCTCGCCCGTCCGGCCGCCGAGATCCCGATCGGTTCGGTGTTTCGGGCGGTGGACGGCCCCCTGGCCGAGGTGCGCGGACGCCGCCCCCACCAGACCGAATACGAGGGTGTGGCCGAGCACCTACCGGTGCTCTGGGTGGCTGTTCGTGCCAGCCTTCGCCAGGTACTGGACGACACCTCGCTCGAGCAGTTGCGCACCGGCGCGTTGCCGCAGCGCGTCCGCGAGCTGGCGGACGAACCGGACGCGTGGGTCAGCCGCTGATCGAGCCTGTCATTGGTCGAGCGCGTCGTTGGTCGAGCCTGTCGTGCCGCATTAGTCGGGCGCCCCACCATGGCTCTGACGGAATGCACCCCCCACACCACTTGCTGTTGCGTTGGTGCCGGGCACGCGATTGGTCGAGCGTGTCCGTCGAGACCCGTTCGCTGAGAGCGTGCCGTCCTGGACTTGATGAACCGGCGCTTGAAATCCCGACGCCTGAAATCCCAGCGCCAGTAGGAACCTATCCGCCTGCGCACGCCTGGACCCCTCGTACTGGCGCTGGGATTTCAGGCGCTGGGTGAGTATCGCGTTGGCCGGGCGGTTCTCCTCACTCCGCTCAACGGCTGCTGGTCGAGCACGCGGCCCAGGTCTCGGCAGGCTCTATCAATGACACTGTCATGAATCGAATGGGGGAGGGTTCCCAACTCCGTTCACCGCACCGTTGGGCGGTCTCGAGGCCCGTCATCGCATCCCGGCTCGGGTGATTCTGAAATCACCCGCCAGGGTGAACGAGGCCATCGGCGTGTCGGGGGTCGGCGAGTCGACTGAGGTAGTGGTTTTCAGAACTCCGACTGTTCGGCCTGCCTCGGCTCGATCACCGGTTCGGGTCGTCGTGAGGCGTCGACCATCTGTTGAGAAGCGACTGCCAATATGGGCACCCCCCCCGAGCGTGCGGGCGCCGGCCTCGCCCGCAAGCCGGTCGAGGTCGGCCGGCGCCCCGGATGCCAATACTCAAACCTGAGCGCGCAGGGCACCAGCCTCGCGCCGTCGCACGCACGGCGCGGGTGAAATTGACCCTCCCACGAGCCCTAGATAGTGTGGTGGAGCATCGCAATCTGTGGGTCCTCAGACCGAGCAGGTTCCGCGAGCCCCTGATGATGACGTTCTCGGACCCCTCCGGCGAAGCGATTCGAAAGGAGCAGGGTTGTGGTGCGCCCATTACTTTCCAGTCACTATCGGAGCCCTACTACATGACCTCCTCTCTCGAGGCTCCCCAGATCGCGATCGACGACCTGGGTTCCCCCGAAGCCTTCCTGGCCGCGGTGGATGCAACCATCAAGTATTTCAATGACGGCGACATCGTCACCGGCACCGTCGTCAAGGTCGACCGCGACGAGGTTCTGCTCGACATCGGTTACAAGACCGAAGGCGTCATTCCTTCGAAGGAACTCTCCATCAAGCACGACGTGGACCCGTTCGAGGTCGTCGCCGTCGGCGATGAGATCGAGGCCCTGGTTCAGCAGAAGGAAGACAAGGAAGGCCGCCTGATCCTGTCCAAGAAGCGGGCTCAGTACGAGCGCGCCTGGGGCACGATCGAGAAGGTCAAAGAGTCCGACGGTGTCGTCACCGGCAAGGTGATCGAGGTGGTCAAGGGTGGTCTGATCATCGACATCGGCCTGCGCGGCTTCCTGCCCGCGTCCCTGGTCGAGATGCGCCGCGTGCGCGACCTGCAGCCCTACGTGGGCATGGAGCTCGAGGCCAAGATCATCGAGCTCGACAAGAACCGCAACAACGTGGTGCTGTCGCGCCGCGCCTGGCTCGAGCAGACCCAGTCCGAGGTGCGGCACACGTTCCTCAACCAGCTGGCCAAGGGCCAGATCCGCAAGGGTGTCGTCAGTTCGATCGTCAACTTCGGCGCGTTCGTCGATCTCGGCGGCGTGGACGGCCTGGTGCACGTCTCCGAGCTGTCGTGGAAGCACATCGACCACCCGAGCGAGGTCGTCGAGGTCGGCACCGAGGTCACCGTCGAGGTTCTCGATGTCGACATGGATCGCGAGCGCGTCT
>RRZU011721178.1_pt1 | contig 17383 bp, 16 predicted proteins | sample 2165561 | NCBI WGS metagenome assembly RRZU01 (sample SAMN10456909, study PRJNA506462) | wastewater metagenome | isolation source: wastewater sludge | place: USA: Moscow, Idaho | reverse complement strand
TTTCCAGAAGATGGTGGCTATTCAAAGTATGCCGCTTGTGTACCACACTTAATGATCTACCCTGGATATAAACCAATTAAAGTTCATTCTCAGCGTGAAATTATTCTACGTTAAAATAAGGGGTTTCGGCCCCTTATTTTTTGCGCATAAAAAAGAAAGGGAGGGTTTCCCCTCCCCAAAACGATAGCATCAACAGCTTAACGCTACCAAGTTAAGTTTAGAGAAAACATCAAAACTCTAAACTTAATCCTTCACCAAGGACGTATTAATAGGTAAATTTAAAAATCTACTAATCTATGAATTATTACGAGAGTGCCCCCTATTAATTAAAAGGAACAATAACATGTCTCAAGAAATCGCGGTTAATCGTATTCACTGTGACTTTAATAAAGAAAGTGATGCTACCCATCAACAGGTTATGATGATCAATGCTAAAGCAGGCAATCGAATTACTGATGCATCACAATACCCTGCACAAATCCAACGTCAAACTTTAATTGACTTAGGTGAATGCTTTGAATTATTGACCGCCGTTGTTGAAGGTGACATCTCTGAACTTCGTGATGGTTTAGCAGATAAACAAGTAACTCTTTCTGGGTTTGCAAACATCCTTCCTTTTTCTTTATCAGATGATTTTAATCACACCATTAAAAATCAGCACACACGTTTCGACTACACTGCAGAAGATGCCTTGGCCACTCAACAGAAGTATGCAGCGATTGGTGTTGAGACATATATTGAACGCAATGAAATTGTAACCAATCTTGAAACCATAGTGGCATATGTCAATAAAGTTAAAGCAGATTGCACAGACACTCGTGGTGAATCTTACAACACTGGTAAATTTGTTAAATCAATCAATTATGTAAATGACGATTTTTCTGGTACCGAATATGGTAACCTATTACCAACAGATTACAATTCACAAAAAGAACGCTATTTAGCAATCCGTAAACGTGTTGCAGACTGGTTAGCCAAAATGGATCATGAACATTTACCAGCAGGTGAGGTATAACATTATGTATCAAGTATTATATCATAAGGGTTGTAACGACGGGTACTTTGCAGCAGCCGCGGTTCATTTCTTTAGCCGTGCGCAAGAAAGTGCAGTTTATACCCCAATCTACCATGACTCTACTAAATCGCTAGAAGCATTAAAACCCTTAATTTCAGATAACCCTCATCTTGAAGGTTTTCTATTTGTTGATATTGCACCATCCCCAGAACTTGCTGCTGAATTAATTAAGGCAGGTTATAAAGTTTACGTGGTAGATCACCATAAATCTGCACGGGATGACATGGCGAAGTTACATCAAAATGATTGTGACATCATGTTCAACGAAAATTTGAAAGTGATCATTTACGATAAATTGTCAGGTGCTGCTTTAGCTTATGTATTGGCCACTCACGCATTGGCAAATTCGCATCTCAACATCTTTGATTTTATTGGATCATTACCAATTTGTCCTTTACAAATTGATCAAGACGTACTAACAAACTTCCTTGCTTATTCTCATATAGGTGAGGAGAAGTTTGGGTTAGATCAACTTAGTCCATTGTATCGTCTTATTGCTATTCGTGATCTTTGGATTACTACAGATCCAGAAGAGAAACAAACAGCAGACCAGTTAAATGCTTGGTTCTTCTTCAATAAGATTTACACCAATGAAGATTTTAATAAGTTATCGGACAGTTTAAAATCCGCGATCATTTCACCTACTTCAGGTAATCATTACTTAAACACAATGATTGAAGAAGGTATGATGATCATGACAGTCTTCTTACGACAGACTCGTGATGATGTTGGTCATGCACGTGTAACCAAATATAACTATAAAGGTGAAACCTTAACAGTATATATTGGTAACTTTGTTCACGTTTCTTTAGCGGGTCAAATGGTTCGAGATTTAAATCCAGGCCAACCGACTATTCTTATCAGACCGATCATTGATTTTAAACAACCTCTAAAACTGAATATCTCATTCCGTTCAAATGGGGTTGTTTGCCGTACACTTGCTGAACAATTAGGTGGTGGTGGTCATGACATGGCAGCTGGTGCTATCGTGAATTTAGCTAAAACTGATACGGTTGAATATACCGTAGAATGTTTAGATAAACTTATCCAAAACGCAATTGATAAAAACTTATTCTAAATCACAAATAAAGGAGACTTCGGTCTCCTTTATTTTTATGCGAAATTCTATGACAATGGGAGTAAGAACATGCCTCAGATTATTTTAGATATCCCGAACAGTGAAGAAACCGTATCTGGCCCAATTGCCTATTCGATTGTCACACGTGTTCTAAAAACGTTAAAGTTTTATAAAGACGATTTCAACATCATCTTTTTAAACAATACCCCTCAAGCAACAATTAAAGGTTCTGATATTGACACGGTTCTTCAGGATCGAAGTCAAAACCGTTTACCGACAGATGCACAAGTGCGTATCGAGGTAGATGAGCGTTATAACGAAAACATGAGTCGCTCAACAGCAATTCGTGAAAAGACCGAGTTTAACATTTTTAATTGTGAGAAAACAAAGACAACAATGCACCCTGGTTATCAACAAATGATCGCCACAGTTAACATTAGTTTTCGTTTTCCAAATCGACATGCCGCGGAAAGCTTTCGTCGTAAAATGCGTTTAGCTGCAGTTCGTTCAGTCGATGGTATGAATTTAGAAGTAAAGTATAGTTACATCATACCTTATCAATTCCTCGGACTACTTGAACATATTTACACCTTAATGGAAAAACAACATGGTTATGGTATTGAATTAGGACAATGGTTAAAAGAGTCGTTTTGCGGTAATCTAACCACATTGGCTAACCAATCCGGTGGTAAATCTGTTTTAGGAATTAATGAATTAAATACAAATGTTTTAATTCTACTAGCTAATCCAGATGAACCAGAAAGAAAAGAAAAAGAAAACGATGAAGATGCTTGGACTGTTAATCTACAATTTGATGCTTACTATGATCGCCCTGATGTGATGAGAATGGCGTATCAGTATGTAATTAATAATCAACTGATTGATTCAAAGTACATGAACATGGCTCGGATTCGAACTCCGGATTTTGAAAACTCACGTACCTATATTGGGTTGCATGATGCTAAGAAAGCAGGTTTAACTCCAAGAGGCCGAAACCCAGTCAACACATACACATCCCCTGTCTTTGATGATTGGTTACCCGCTTTCTTTATCGATGATTATTCTGATATGCTTCGTGCATTGGTAATGGTCGATACCAACCAACCAACTGCGGTAATGGATTTAAGAGATATCACTGATTGGGGTTTAGGTGAATCTACATTACAGTATTTGCTTCGCCATAGAACCACCATCACAGAAAAATATATAAACTTTTTCCATATTCGTTTATGGGAGTTTGATAAATTACTTTCAGCAGATAAAGTTATATTAGATGAAAATCTAATGGTACATTATGTTGATGGTTTAGATCCAAGAAAGAATTACCATTTAGTTATTAGTATGGCATTTGATCCAAGTAAATTAAAACCTGATGCTTGGGATGATGATGTCGATTTTATTAAAGATTATGTTGAGACTGTTCGCCCTGAATGGGTAGATACAATTACTGATCTTGTAAATAACCATCAGGAAAAATACCCAGATACCAGTGAAAAACCATGGTTTGAGATTGAACATAAACCATGGAAACCAACTGATCCATGGGAGGGTAATGTAACACCACCAATCATTACCGATCTCATTGAAAAGATGAAAGATCCGATCTATGTTAGAAAACCAGATAACATCTTAGGTGGACGTAAACCGTATCGAATGAACACTGTGATGATCCATGGGATTATCTTTAAACGTGAAAAGGATTAAACATGCCAAGTTTTAAATACCCTGATCCAGTTGCGCCTAAAACACCTTCAACGGTAGCCGTAGCCGATAAAGAATATAGCCACAGTATTGTTGACACAAAACAACAACCTTTAAATTCGTTAGTAACTCGAATTGCAGGTTCTTCACGTGATGTAGACTATTACTCACAAGTATTAGCAGGAGCAGAAACACCACAAACATACAGTGTAAATCTTGCCCCACATTTACAACAATATCGTTTGATTGAAGATTTTGAAATTAAACAACAAGACTTTGATTATAGTTTTAGTGATGAAACAAATGAAGTCTCTGGTTCTGGTACAGCCTTAATTTATCCACCTTTAATTCCAAATATTGGTGATGTCTTTATTGCTGATATTGGTGATGGTCGAGTCGGGTTATTTTCCCTTACTCGGGTGGAAAAGAAATCAATCTTTAAACAGGCTTGTTATGAAATTGCATTTAACCTTTTAAATGTGATTACCAGTAAAGACTTTGTAGACGTACTTAATCAGAAAGTGGTCGAAACCTATCACTTCGTAAAAGACTTTATTCTATATGGTCAAAACCCATTACTTGTTAAAGAGGATTATTTATTATTAAATGATTCTATGCAAATATTGGATGAAGCGATTGAAGATTATTTAACCGAGTTCTATTCTCGTGAATTATGTACATTGGTTGTGCCTGGCTATTCTCGACCGACGTATGATCCATTTGTAGTAAAAGCATTTATGACTGTGGTCGATAGTTCAGAACATCATCGTGCTCGCCTCATTAAAATGAAAAATACAGATGAGTTAAAAGAGTTTTGGCACAATTCAATTTGGGAAGCTCTAATTAACCCAAGTCGAAACCAACACACCTCCTTCTGGGGTCGAGCAAAGGCTGTACCGGTAACTGCCTTTAATATGCATCCACGAATCAATTCTATTCGTTTTTCTGGATTTGATTTATGTATGCGTCCTTTAGATAAGTTGGAAAACGTTGATACGTACTACCAACTGAACGTTGGATCTCAGGCAGGATTTTACGGATGGTTTAATACTTATGTGCGACCGATCACTGCAAGTGGTTCAATCATGGGGCAGAACCGATCCGTTGGCAAAGCTTGTTGGTGTAAGGTACAGAATTGGTATCACGCACATCATGACACTTTACACCCATGGGACCCAATGAATCATTTGTCTCACATCAGTCAATATAACCACACTTGTCATGATCCTGATTGTCCTTGTGTGTGTCATAGTGAGACTAAATCAGAAGAAGAAACCACACTTGAAAATAGTTATATTTTCTCCCCTGATTTTTGGAAAGATTCGATTACATCTACTGATGCTTTTGAGCAAGTTGTTAAACAACACTTGTCATTAAAAACTGTAGATTCAGCGATTGTAAATAAGTTGCTAAAAGAAAGACGAACCTGGACACACCAAGAACGTTTTTATAAAATGTTGGTGTTGATCATTATCTTAGTTGCCTCAATTCGGAGTATTTAATGAAGTTACCCCGTTTTCCAGACAAAGGAGAATCTAGTAAACGTGTCTTCCAACGCCTTTATCGTGTTCGCGTTCCGCGAAGTTTAACCATGACAAAGGCTGAGGTGGAGTTGTATGGTCAACGAATGAGTGGGATAAAACAACTGGATAAATACCTTTCTAACGAAATGGTTACTGGTCGCATTCCCACTACTCGTATGGCAAGCATTTACCATGATGGCGGTAGTATTCAGTTCTGTAACGTGTTTGATTCAAAACAATGTTATTTAGATCTGTATCAACATATTTTAAACTGGCGTTATATTTTGGAAACTCAATATAACGTTAACCCGCCCCCAACAGAGGATTTTGAAAAACTTCAAGATCTTTTACATGGTTTAGAAGCGTATGCTGGTATTCTTGATCGTGAAAATAAAAATGCAATTGGTTCACCACTAAACGTACTTACTATTGGTAACACCCACCGTAAAGTAACCCCAACCCGTATCCCGTTGGTTCAGGTTGAGGATAAATCTATTGAGTATGTAGAGATCAGTAATTACGATGACCTCTTAGCAAGATCAAGGAGATAGGTGATGTTAGAATCCAACCCCTTTAAGTACGAAGTTGCAATGATTGCCCAGCGTGGTGAAATAGGTAAATGTAATTTCTTTAATGCTGTTATTAAAAGCCCCAAAGAAACCATACGACCACTTAACATCATGCAGGTGGATCGTTATCGAGACTATATTGACAACTTTACTCAACTACTCACTATCACTGTTGTGACAACGTTGGCAGAATATAATCGCTTGGTGCTCTACGATCACTCTGCATTAAAACTCACATTAACAATGTATGACATTGGTAAAGATACACCTTACTCGTTAAAGGCGTTATCTAGACCACGTGAGTTTACCTACAAAGCAAAAATCATCGATGTTGCATCTGATCAGATTAGCCAAAACAATCCGATTAGTAACTCTGATGGTGTAGGGCAGATGACGCTCAAAACATTTTCAATCCAGTTGCTTGAACCATGTTTTGAGTCTGTAAGTATCAAAAAAGTCGGTGGAACTTTCCGAAAAACATCAGGTATACAGTTAATGAAAACATTATTAACTGTATTCTCGACCGACGATGAAATTGATGCAGTAACAGCGGTTACTGGCGTGGATGTGGTTAGTGGGTTCAGCACGCTTGAACGAGAGCAGATCATCATTAAGCATCCAACTCCGTTGGTGAAAGCGATTACTAAGATTCAAGAAAACTGCGGTGGTGTTTACCCAACAGGTTTTAGTTTCTTTCTGCAGAATAACAAATGGTTTATTTTTCCTCCTTACGACTTAACGTTATTTGGAAAGGCAAAGAAAACCATTACTGTGGTGAATCTACCAAAGGATCGATTACCCGGGTTAGAAAAAACCTTTTTTAACTCATCAACAAAGTTGGTGGTGTTATCAACTCGAGACGCAACGTATATTGATAATCGAGAAGCCAATACTTTCAATGAGGGTTCTGCTATTTCTTTTGTTGAGGCAGATCGTCTATATGACGGTTTTGCAGAAGTAAAAGATAATAAGATTTTAGTAAACGCCAGTAAGAACGTGAATGAGGTAACTTTACAGGAACGTTCTGATGGTGTAAACATTCTGCGTGGTACAGAAACTCGAATCACATCAAACAAGAATATTGAATTATCAAAGCTTGCTAAAAAAAGAGGGTTTTATATTCAGTTAACTTGGGAGTATTCTGATGACAGTTTACTTTACCCTGGGATGCCTGCTAAAGTTTTATTCTTAAAAGATCAACGTCCAGCATCTGCTGTAGGGGTATTGATTGAGAGTGAGACAATCTGGGTCCCTGCGGAAAAGAGTTTTAAGAACACAAAGTTTAACAAAATGACTGCAATGACATTCTTTGTTGGGAACGAAGAATATGTTAGTAGTTAATTTAATTTTTGGAGAAAAAAGAAATGGTTCGTAAACAAGGTAAATTTGTAGTTATCGAAGGTGGTGACTACTGTGGCAAAACTACTTTTGCTGAACAGCTTGGACGCATCCTCGCTTTAAAACATGATACCTCTATTCAACAATGCCGATTACCGGGCACTGGATCTGTTGGTGAACGTATTCGTGATATTCTAGTTAATTATGAGTTGGACGACATTACGCGTGAGTGTTTGTTTAAAGCAAATCGTCGTGTTGTGGTACAATCTATCCAACCCTTAATGAACTCAGGTATAACAGCAATCTGTACGCGCTGGATACAGTCTGCTGAGGTTTATCAACAGGATGCTCAACCTCTGCGCGATTTAATGCAACCAGATTACCCAGATTTGGTTCCTGATGTTTTTGTTCTACTTCACGTAAGTGATGAAACATTTAATAAAGCATACCTTAGTAAGAATGATCATGATCTTTTAGGTAATGAAAACATTGTGGATTACAAGGCTGTTCAAGAACGTTACAATGAGGCTTTTGATCGTTTTTCTGGAACAAAGTTTAAAATTGAATATAACACCGGAGCAAGTAAACCAATTAGTGATGAGCATTTTGAATTACTGTATAAGGGTTTGATCAATTCTATTTTGGATATTCGAAATGGTACCTAGACCAATACCTTGCGGTAAATGCGATGTGTGTGTAACTTATGGAATACTACAGATCTTTGCTCCGTGCTTAAATCCCATAAAGAGAGAGGGGTAACCCCTCTCTTTTACTTATGCTAAAATTTTACAAATCTACATTATTTACGTGACATATAGGAGATGTTCATGAAACCTTTTACTTTAGATGTATTAAATTTCGTACAAGATAAAACAGAAGAAAAGTATTTAGCTTGGTTAAACCTGGTAAACAAACTACGTACTCATGCTCGAGAATGCGGATTGCCAGAATTAGATAAACTGATTGGGTCAGTAACAAAATCTTTGGCAGGTACAACATATGCAACGTTTGTTATAAATAAACATCCACATTTTGGAAATGTATATAACGAGTTTAAAAATAAAGAGTTAAAAGATTTTAGTAATCGTCTTAAAACAAAGAAAGAAATCGAAGAGGTGTCCAAATGGATTCATGATTTAAATCACTCTGGTTTCTTTGAGGAATTAAATAAAACAGCTTATGCGTTTATTCGAGAATTCCTACGTAACCGTAATAAGTTTAAAGTAGAAGGGGAACGGAATCTATTACTTATTATCAACGAAGCAATTCGTTTTGGAGTTACGGATATGTGTGCAATTGTAGAAAATAGTTACTGTGAAGGATAAGTCATTCCAAATCTTTTCAAATACATATTACTAACATGATATACTAAACCTATATCAATTAGATCTAATTGTCAAACACATCTCAAAGGGAATAAAACAATGGCTAAAACTATTGTTAAAACAAACTGTCCAGTTCATGCAAGTAAAATTATCAATCATGTTACAGGTCGTCGTGTCGATCTTAACAAGTTGGCAATTGATGCTTTGTTTAAGAACTACGACAAAGTGCGCGAAGAATACATCGGACGTTACCGCACGAATGTGGAGTATGATTTCCATAACGATTCTATTGTGATTACGATGGAATAAAACAATACAGGCTGGTATCCTAAACAACTACCAAGTTGTAAACCCGTTTTGAATGTTTGGGGTAATCAAACACTCTGCCTGCAGAGGTGAAAATACTTCATTACCTAACCCCCTCTTCGGAGGGGTTATTTTTTTATCATTTAAAGGTTTGTGATATGAGTAATACTTTAGTACCTCGAATAGTTGGTTTAGTTGATGCTGATTTAAATTGTGTTTATGCTGCAAGCATTAAAGATGGTGTTACCACTGTAAAACACTTAATAATCCCAGCAGAAGGTAAAATTCCAACAGGTACTTTCTCTTATGTTGAAATGTCATCAACAGGCTACTTTATTAAACCAGTTACGTTAACTGATAGTTTGGTAAAGAACTTTAAAGATGTTAAAACAAAAGCAAAAAGTAAACCAACCCATTGGGCGATCAATTGGTTCCGTGCTGATTATACTCGTTGGTTAATCATACAGCATTTTAATAAACCCGATTTAGCGAAAATGTTCATCAAAGATCGCCGAAAAGAAAATTACTCACAACCAACAACCAACTTCATTACAACAGTTACTATCAGTAAACTTCTTGCAGCGCATGTCAGCTATGCTTACTGCAGCGATTGTCAAGAGGGTGATTGTGTTGATAAAATTGAATCGTTGTTGGATGTCTACATCAAAGAGTTTAAATTGCTAGAAAAACATGTCAAATCATTCCGTCGCATGGTTATTAATCAGTTTGATCAATTCATGATTAATGATGCTATTAACTCAGCGACGCCGCGTACGAAAACAATCGGCGTTGATACATTTATTTAACTGTAAGAAACAATATGCAAAACTACCTGACACCATTACCGAGGAATATACATATGGTTAAGAATTTAATCAAAGATACAAATACGTTTGATATCACAAAACCCCCTTCACACGAAAAAGCTTCAGTAGGTAAACCTATTATCAAAGCACGAGAAATCTTAGATGAACATTTGCCAACAAATACTTTAGGTGAGAAAGCTGACCTAACCTCTTTGGATGAAGAGTTAAGTGCCTTTGAACTTGAATTGTTAACACGCACAGCATTGATTTACGAAAACTCGCTATTTGATTTACCTAGCATACCAGTTAAACTGACTAAGTCGTTATATAGCGATCCATCTCGTCCACGTATGTTTGCTAAAGAGCTAAATAAAGAAAAACATTTTACACCAACTAAGGATGGTGTAAAATTAGGAGATTCTTTTCCACAATTCCCTTTATGTGAACTACAGAAGAATATTACTGATTGGGTTCAACAAGCTAGGGAAGATGTTAAATAAACACATCGCTATAACTTGTGTAAAACGTGAAGATTACAACATGATTGTTGTGAACTACTTAAAAGAAGGGATTTCGATCCCTTCTTTTTTTTTACCATATTTTATGTAATATCTTGATTTTAATCTAAAAAGGAGTGAAGGTTATGCTACAGCGTATCCTACTTGCTATTGCTTTTGTACTAGCAATGCTTGCTCTTCCTGGCTGTTTATCAATTCCAGCAGGGGATAAGATTGGGGTGGAAGACGTTGTTGTGAAAAACATCAGCGCAGCGGAAGGCATCACTGTATCTGTACGGGGTACTGATTGTCACTTTTCTTTCACTGCCGATCGGGCAATCATTTATAGCGAACTGCAGAAGTGCGTACTCGGGGACGAAACATCCACAGGGTTATTGCTAGCAACAGCTGAGAAAATGGGAACAGCACCAATCCCTAATGCTCAAATTGAAGCAATCCATCAACTGCATCAAAAAGAAAAAGATGTAGATAAAGCCACTGAGTTGGTATTGGCCACTGTTGAACCCCTCGTTGAGGAAGTCCCAGTGACTCCACAATGAAATAATAAAACGCATAAAACAACAAGGGAGCAATCGCTCCCTTGTTTATGCAGATCAGTTAGTTTTAGTCATCAAAGAAACTTTCAGAGTTGGCATTTACGTTACCATTTAAACGATCGGTGTATGTTGCTTTCTTACCTACATCCCAAGCAATGAATCCAATCATCTGTGTTTGATAAACACAGAACTTCATTTTCTCTTCTGGTTGATTTCCGGGTTTACGATGTTTACCACGTTGCCATGTGATATACTTCTTATTACCAACCATAACAAAAGCTTGATACACTTCCATATCTACTTCGTTATGTACAGTACGACAATCTAGGTAGTAACCTAATTCCTTAACAGCTTTAACTAGGAATTGTTCACCTTCACGAAGCTTGGTTTGAGCATCAGAAGACATTTGCCAAGCAGTCATTAAAGCATATTTATTTTTTAATGCGTGAGCTTGTAAACGTTTCATTAAGTCACGACGATCAGAACCAGTACCAGAGGTTGCTACACAACCACGAGTAGACATACGACCAGCATAGTCAAGAGATACAAAATGAACTTCATAACCCATTGCCTGATACTTAGCAATGATTTCATAGAAGTCTTCATAAGCAAATGTAGAAGCATCGTGTTGCTCGATGAAACCATGGATCTTACCATTACCTGCAAGTTTATCATGTAGGTAATCAGAGTATTCATCCATTTGCTCATCGGTCATACCAATGATATTAAATGTTTCTCCAGTCTCTTGTTCTTTGTAATACTTAAGAAGCTGTTGTAAATCACCTAAGTGGTTATTCTCAATAGTGATATGAATAGCACAGGCTTTACGTTCTTCTACAGGGACCTTTAAAGAAGACTCCATGATAAAGGTAGGTGTGTTAAACTCAATCACTTCAGCAAATGAGTTCAGCAAGCGACCAGACTTATAAGAGTGACCCATTGCAGATAACAGTAAGGTTTCACCACGGCGTTGACCTTGGTGGTCACCATAGAGGTTATTCCAACCTTGTAACCCATAACCCAGAATACCATCTAATGAATATTCTTTACTCCCTTCACGAAGCTTCGCTTTAATTTTATCTTTACTGGTAAAATCTACTTCACCAATAAAAGCAGCATTATTTCCAACACCACGAAGTGTCTTCTGAATCTCTTCTGCTAATTTTTCTAAAGTATCTTCTGATTTAGAAGAACCAATGTCTGTCAAGCGATACGAGAATCTTGCATTATCCATATGACTTAGAAGATTGAGTTTTCCCTTGTACAAAGTACAAGTTGTCTTCAAACCACTGAGTTTTTTAAAGATTGATTTTTCATCAGTTTGATCAGTTTTGATTACACTGAGGATTGATTCTTGAGCCTCAGGATCATTTTTTAATTTTAGTTTAAGTTGTGACTCTAATAAACTACGGTCGTAGTCTTTAATGTTCAACTGCCAAGTAATGACATTTTTTAGTTCTGTGATTACATCGGCACCATTGTCCAGATTCAATGGTTTATATTGTCGAGTTGCTTCAAGAGTTTCTTTGGCTAATACTGACGCCGATTCAAATTCTGCCGCACCAACGCTGTTACTAATGTAAAGCATTGCAATACAGCTAGTTAAAAAATGTTTGATATCCATTTTGATTCCGGAGAAATAAAGGGTGGTCTACTATGAGTAAAGGTACTCACACAAGTGAATTACAATATATGGTCGAGGAAGCTCAACGAGTTCCTTCTAAAGTTTTCCTAATACCAGCTTGGTTAGAGGACGCATTGGAAGCACATCAGCTAACCAAGCGGGCATTGATTGATAAAGAGGTTATTCATTCCATACTAACTGTTGACGACATAAATTTTTACCGCCAGCAAGTTTCTAAAGCCCAATATAAACTTAGCGAACATAATATTTTACCTTCAGATATTTCGTTAAGCTATTTGCATTCTAATGCGGTAGACGAATATCTCTCCCCTGAACGCAGTTTATATGAAGAAAACACATCATTTGGTGATGTTATAGCTCCGTTCATTCAAAAAGCGGGTGGCTGTTCTGTTACTTGCGCGAAAGACATTATGATCCATAATGTTTATCCGTCTTTTGAAATATTCACAGAATTAAATTTAGTCTGCGTAACTTTTAAGGTTGCAGACACTCTCGAGATAAAAGATTTGGTTGTAAAAGAATACGAGAAATATGTTTCGTACTTAATCAATCAATTTGGAATTAAATGTGTTTCTATGTCTGAAACATTCAAAAATGTAATAAATGCAAAGAGTTTTTACTAATAAGTATGAGAGTAACAGCTCAGTAACGTTTTCCAGGACAATGGAGTTCAACAATGTTAAAAGTCGGTATGAGTGATGCTAACCTTATTGGTAAGGTAATGACTAGTCTAAGCGCGTCAGCTAAAAGCGACGGTTCACTTAGTCAATTAATTGCTACCAATGGTATTGGCACAAATTTCCTTGCACTTGAAAGTGCAGACGAATCAGCACGTTCTGCAGCTCAAAGTGCTTTTAAAGTAACACGCACTTCAATCTCTGCACTTTTAGGCAAACACTTTAAACTTGCTTTAGAAAGCGAAGATGGTTCAACCAGTGAAGGTAACTCAGAAGCAGGTGTTGAAGATGGCCGCGAAGCAATGCTTACTCAAGCACAATTGCAAGCAGGTGCGATCACAGCAGCAGCATTAGAAAACCCAGCAGAATATGCTGCATTGGCAACTAAAGTAAACGTAGCAGGCGCAGCGGATTCAGATCCATTGTCTTCTGGTGCTTATACTGGTGCATCAATTGGTGAAGCAGCCCTTGCTCAAGAAGCATACGACGCGGCAAACTTACGTGAGCACGAAGTGTTCTCTATGGTTTATAACGTGTTCGCTGCACGTCAATCACCTTTACAAGAAATGTTCTATCGTACAATCAGCTTAACACCTGACCAAAACGGTGTACAGATCTTCACACGTATCCAAGTTTACTTCAACAACGCTCGTCACAAAAATGACGGTTCAATTGAAGGCTTTGATCGTATTCCACTTTACCAAGCTGCAAACGATCCATCGATCCTTGTAAATGAAATCACTCGCGTGTATCCAGTTTACGATGATGCTGATGCTAAAGTAAAAGCAAACTTTGCTGACGGTATTGATCCAACAACTATCACTGTTGACGGTTTGACTTTCGAAACTGCTCCACTTGCTGTTGGTATTGAACAAGGCCTTATCGGTTTGTCTCAAGGCTCTATTGCTGGTTTCACTGGCGACATGGGTTCTGAAGACCAGATCGCAAATGGTGCGCGTGTTCAAGACATCTACTTGAAAGTTACTGCTGATGGTAAAACATCTATCATCAAATATAACTTGCGTAACCTTGGCCGTACTGCCTTCCTTGAAAGCCCTGAAGGCGTGGACATGGATGTATTGTTGAACTTCATCAACAAACAACTTCCATTAACTGGTGAAACAAAAGACATTCAAGGCAACCCTGCGGAAGCTCTTGCATTCTTACGTGATCCTTTATACCAAAACCACATCATGCACTTTGGTATTAACGTGGCGGCTAACCTTAACCTTGAAACAGGTTTGGTTACAGTTAACCCTGCGATCGGTACTGTTCAGAAATATGTTCTGCGTGTAAACGCTGACGGTGTTGCTGTTCGTGAACAAGATGCTGCAATTACTTCTACTCTACAAGGTAAAGTGACTCGTATCGAACTTCATGCTTGGTACCCAGACATGAACCGTACAAACTACAACTTACGTCAACGCGGTCCGTTGTGTGGTACTATTGAAATACATGAGCGTTTCATCATTCGTTTGAACTCTCCTGTTGCTGCAATGGCACCTGTAACTGAAACTCGTACCACTTCTGACTTTGTTGCACCGATCACTGCTGTCCGTACTCGTAACGACAACAATGCAATTACGCACATGTTCGCTAACCACGAAGCATTAATGGCGCATACTGCATCTTACGATAACTCATTACCACGCCCAGAAATTAAAGCTCTTGGCCGCCATGTAATGAACCCATGGGCAGATCATATCGAAGTTAACATGGTTGACTTGATTACGTCGACTCGTTCTAAAAACGTAGCTGAAGATTTCCGCTATGCATTTGGTAACGTGTTCCGTGAAGCATTGTTCCGTGGTCTGCGTAAATCGCTCTACGAAACTTCTCTTCGCATTCAAACTGGTGTTGACGGCGCTAAACCGACTGTAATCGTTGGTACAAACCCTGTCTTCGCTAAACACTTGAATGTAAAAGAAACTGCTTCTTGGTTAGGTGATAACTTCCCGTATGACGTTGAAGTTGAATCTCACGAAGATCGTCGCCTTGGTGGTTTAGAAGACAACATCCATGAAGTGTTTGTTGGTCTTTCTATTCCTGGTTCTCAATGGTCTCCGCACAACAACGGTCACTTCTTGTATGTTCCTGAGCTTGTGACTTCAATCACTACTCAGCGTAACGGTTCGAACTCTAAAGAGATCATCGTTATGAGCCGTTGTGAACACGTGACTCTTTGCCCGTGGTCTCTTCGTATCACTGTTTCTGGTGTAACTGAAGCGTTCACTACTAAACTTCCAATCGCATTCACTTTCTAATAAGTGTTGCATTTGGTTGCATAATGGAAAGGGACTTCGGTCCCTTTCTTTTTTATGCGGTTAAAATAAACAAGTAAGTCTATTATATGGAAGTAATTCCACTTCCACTAACTTTAAATCTATCGTTTGATTTAAAGGTCCAAAGGTCTTGTTTAAACTCGTATACTGAACCCCTCTTCGGAGGGGTTCTTTATGCGGGCTCAAAGAAATTATGAATATATATTATTAACGTGATAGAATGTAATTAAAGGATATTCACATGAAATTAAATAATGGAATTTATTCGGTAAACCCAACGTCTTAAAGCGGGAGGTTAACTTGATTATTAATCCAAGGATTGTAGAACCCAAACTAGAAGTTCTTGCTAGTTCGCAGATACATTCCATCCGTTCGGACTTTTCACAAAGCCTAGAGTATCTGAATAAGCTGGGAAGAGAAATCATTGTTTTGGATAGACGAGGTTTCGAATACCGTATTAAACCTAAACCTTACACTCAGGAGACTGAACTTAAATTAACTATTTATGAAACTTTGGTGATGAAAGAGAATGTTACTTTAACGTTTTCTGATAAAGAATCAGATGAACAAATTATCGAGTATAGAAAAAATGTACTTGAAGCAATCACTCAGGTTAAGTTACATGAGCGCTCAACCCGTTAATCATTAGTTGCGACCACAATTACAGCAAATGATTTAAAACAAAACAGAGGAGCCATTTATATTAAGGAACACGACATTGTAATTTTCTATCCTAATTACGATGGTGTGGTTGTTCATCCAGCAACGGTTAGTAAGATTATCAATGGGTATGAGTTCTTAGAAAGAGACATTTCTGAGTTTAGATTTTCAATAAAGATTAACGATCCGAATAATCGAATTGGAAATCGTTACATCAACATCTCAGGGATTATCCATGAGCTTGTACCTAACCGCGATGCAGGTTTAGTAGAAGGTGTTATTATTTCGTCATCCTCTGCAAAAACCCAAGGTGAGTATACTCATGTTCCAATGTCGATTGATGATTTCCTTGTTAAAGTGAAAACTTATACAACCGTAGAAGATGCTCAACATTACGGTAATTTAGAAGAGATTGAAAAACAAACTCGAACTAAAGAGCTGGAAACATTAAAACACAACAATGCTGTACAGCAGGAGCATGGTAAACTTAATACCATTGTCGGGCAAACAGAACTTGACCAAATGAAAAAGGATTTGGCGATAACCCAAACTACATTAAAGGAACAAGAACTAAGACATAAACAAGAGTTAGAGCGACTTGCTTATGTTGCTGATGTAGAAAAACATCAACGTGAATTAGAATCACTTCGTAATAAATCCTATTATGAAGAACGTAGTTTAGATCGAAAAGACTCATCGGAGTTAATCAAGTTCCTACCATTTATCTTAGGAGCAGGATTAGCATTACTATTTAAGTAGGAGACTGTAAATGTCAAGTCAGTACCGAAATTTAGCTTACGCATCAGAACCTACCTTTACTGAATCAATTGCCTCTGGTTATGCGGCGAGTCAATTGACAGAAGAGGAAGTGGTAGGCTACCTCGACCGGGTAATTCGCAGTTGTGAAAAGTCTTTCCCGAATGGGTTAACTTACGACGGCTGTCGTCGAATGAGACCTCAAGAAGTATACCGCTACTTCTCAAGCAAGAAATTGGATAAGAACAAGCGTTGGGACTTTGCACGAACTGATGTGTATTTAATGGAATATGCATTTAGTTACAAGGGGCAGGTGCTTGGACCTTTCCAAATATTCTTACCGTTTACTGATGACTGCGCAATGACCCACATCAATGGTAAACCATTCTACAACAAACCTGTTGTACGTGATTCGGTTCTGCAGGTAACGAATAACCAAATCTTCCTGCAGTTCCTTTCAAACCCATGTACCTTTAGTCGTTTGTATTACATGGTATTGCGTAATGGTGAATGGCAATCTATTTCTGTTTACCATGGTTGTTTCCACCATGTACTTCGTCAAGTGCAACGTAAAAAGGTTAAAGCATC